>Ga0105053_10004044_pt1 | contig 21851 bp, 25 predicted proteins | sample BON01_FD_78093 | JGI IMG/M metagenome (GOLD analysis project Ga0105053, IMG submission 78093) | Freshwater microbial communities from Lake Bonney liftoff mats and glacier meltwater in Antarctica - BON-01 | ecosystem: Environmental > Aquatic > Freshwater > Ice > Glacier meltwater | place: Lake...
ACTAACAAAAAGCAGTGCTACAACGATGCATATCAACAGAGCTGCAGTTGTGCTGAGATTTACAGCACGATGAGCGAATGTTTGTCTGCGTCGCAAAACAGGAAGCTCCTCTAAAGCTGGGTCAGGCCTGCCTGCATTTTCACTTTCGTCTAAACGATCTACCCGGTCAGTGAGCCAAATCAACCGTCCATTCATGACATTTAGAAACGCGCCGATCGCCGCGAGAAGGAAGACAGGCGCCAAGGATACTTGAACAATTTTTTGAACACTTTGTGTGCTTGATGTTCTTGCGATCAAATCTGAAGCTAGGTCGCCGCTAATTGCCAGTAAATCAATCATTGCATAGCAGCCTTATCGTTGCCCTGTTAGCCTCCACATAACTGGCAAGCTCGCTTTGAGAGGGAATGTTCATCTGGTTACATGCTAAGCCACTACGCAGCAACTGCCGCATAGAATCGATTCGGTCCGTTAAGTTGTTGATACATTGCTACCCCTTCGTCCATGTAAGGCATAATTGAACAGGGGTTAGTCTGGTCTGTCCTGAACAACAGTATCTATGTCAGTTTCGACTATCAGACGATGCCAGCCCACCACCCAATAACGGACATTGCGAATAGCAAGTTCGTTTCCCGAAAATTGCAATTAGATCAGACAGAGGATGCGGGCCGATATTGGCCGGTTATCGATAGGCAGCCCTCAGGTGGTGACGGGGTTGTCTGTAATACTGGTTGGAGCGCCCATGTGTCCGACCTGTTCATAGGGCGTTTCCATCCGAAACTTTACTTCAACTCCCGCCCGCCCTTAGTCAATCGTGATCGTCACAGCGCGCCGGTTGCGTGACCAAGCAGATTCGTCCGATCCCACCGCAACTGGCCGTTCTTTGCCAAAGCTCATCGTCGTTATGCGCGAGGCGTCAATACCCAACCCAACCAGATAGTTCTTGGTTGCGTTGGCGCGGCGTTCACCAAGCGCCAAGTTGTAGTCGCGCGTCCCGCGTTCGTCAGCGTGGCCTTCGATCTTCGCGCGCTTCTGGGGGTAACGCATCAGCCATTGAACTTGGGCAGCCAGCGCTGCAGCATCGACAGTGTCGATATTGTATCGATCGGTGTCAAAGTAGATGGTCTCGCGGCCTCCCATTTCGGCCAGAAATGCGGCCTGACTGCCGGGCAAGACACCAGTTTGATAAGCATCTGGCTGACTATCTTGGGCCGTTGGGGCTAGCGGCAAGCTAGCCGGAGGCTTTTTGGAGCAACCGGCAAGAGCCAAAGCTGCTGCAGCAACGATTATCAATTGAATGGATTTGGTCATGAGTTTCTCCGAAAAACCGACCCGAAATGCGTTTGCTCAGGTCGCTCAACTTCATGTGGCCCACATAATCGTTTTGACCGACCATCGTTACTATGGGTTTTATACATCCACCAATCGCGTATATAAAAGCCATAGTAACGCACTCATGTTTTCTGCGCTAACTCCCCTTATCCATTGATGTGAAATCACATAATCGGGTCGCAAATAGCGATGATATAGTCGGCAGTTGTCCTCACCGAGTTCTGCCGACTATATTGTTCTGCTCTATGAAGTACTGCCCAACGGTAAGCCATAGGGCGCAGCTGCAGTTAGGATTTGTCGACAGAGCGGTCTTAAATTCAAATGCATCTTCCGACTGACCGTATATCTTGGCTATCTAACAGCAGATATTCCGGGATTTACTGCAATGTAATCCTGTGGGCGCTAAAGGCAGCATCCCACCCAAATTCAGACCTGCGAGACGAAAGCCGAACCAGATGATCCTAGGCTGCGATCAGACCGCCCACGGCTTCGAGAAACGGCTTCATCGAAACCGGCTTGGCCAGATAGCCGCTGGCGCCTGCGGAGCGGACCTTGTGCTCCTCATCCTTGCCGACATAGCCGGTTACCGCCAGCACCGGGATATTCCTGAGCGCGGAATTTGATTTCAGCAATTTGATAATATCGATGCCGGATACATGGGGCAGGTGGATATCCAGCACGATCAGGTCGGGGCCGAAACCCTCCACCTCTGCCAGTGTCAGCCGTTCGTCGGCCACTTCTTCAACCTGATAGCCGCCCTCACGCAAAACAGCGCAAAACATCATCCGGTTTAGGAGATCGTCTTCGACAACGAGCACACGTTTCAACATAGAATTTCCGATTGCGACTAATGCAGGACCAAAGCCGATGGCAGGACCCAAGCCGATGCTGGAATCTGTGTCAACGCGGTTAGCGACCGGACGTTAGCGGCATAAGGCCTGCCGCGAATACTTAGCCATCCAGCCATTCTGCAAATGCCGCGAGACAATCCCGCCCGAGCAATTTGCATCGTTCCGGGCTCCATCCCTGTTCGGGATCTGGCAGGTCGCGATTATCCTTATAGGGCATCTCCAGCGTCATCGAACAGCAGCCAAACCGGTGCGCCAGTTGGGTCGTCGACATGGTCAGCTTTGCCTTGCCTGGCGGCGTGATGCCGTAACCGAGCTTGGTCTGGAAATCCGGGGTCCGGCGGTTCAGGATGGACTGATAACGCTTATAATCCTCTTGCTGTTTGTCCTGCAGGCCGGGGATACCTTCAAAGCCGGCGAGGAACACGGTGGGAATCGCTTCATCCCCGTGGACATCCATTGCGAAGTCAACGCCGCTTTCGTCCATCGCATCGCGGATGCACAGCACCTCGGGCGATTTTTCAGCCGTGGGATTGTCCCACTCACGGTTGAGATTGATACCCGCCGCATTGGTCCGCAAATGACCGCGGCGTGATCCGTCGGGATTGCAATTGGGGACGATATGCAAAGCGCATTTCTGGCGCAGAATGCGGCCAACCGGATCGGCGGGATCGGTCAGGCATTCCAGTACCCCTTCCATCCACCATTCGGCCTGTGTTTCGCCGGGGTGCTGGCGGGCATATAGCCACACCTGTGTTTCGCCTTCGCCCATTTCCAGGCAATCGATCGGTTGGCCGTCCAGCGACGTGCCGAGGCGGCGATAGGACACGCCTTCAGACAGCGCACTTTCGGCCACCAGATCATGATGTCGTTCCATCGAATATGGCGCGAAATAAGCGAAATAGGCCACGTCGCTGTCCGAGGCATATTTGATCGTCAGAGTGCCGCCATCAACCCCATTGTCAAAGGTCGAACTGGCGCGGCCCCAATAGGCGCGGTCTTCCGATACGCAGGCATCGTAATCCGTCCACCCGCCGGGATAGGCGGAGGCATTGAGATCGGTGATCTTCAATTCCAGTTCCCGCCCGGCGGCGCCGCTGACCCGGAAATGGAACCACTGTTTGAATTCGGACAAATGGTCTTGACGCAGGGCCAGTTTGGCTGTGGCCCCGTCCACCGACAGCACCTCAATATTGCCGCTGTCGAAGGCGCAATCAATCTCGATATTGTTCATTTGGCCCTTCACTTTGCGGGGACTCCAACTTCTACTGTCTCGCCGCTATTGCCGGGAAATTCCCGAAACAAAGCATCGGCGATTGCTGCTGCACTGGCCTCGGCCTGGGCCAAGGGCGATTCTGTTCCGACCGAGAAATTCGCCCGGCCTTCCCACAATGCGTCACCGCTTGCCGCCTCGCGAATTCTTACGGCCAATCGGGTGCCGACTTGCTGGCTGGATTTATTGCCGCCCAAATTGATCCCGATGCCCATCCCCACGCCGGAACCACGCCCGCCCGTGCCGCCGCCCACACCGACCGAGATCGGACTTCTTTTTGGCTGCGGTTCCGACAAGAAGCGTTCGAGGCTTACTTCTGCGATTTGCGCAGCTGATTCGCGGTTGGTTTCGCGGTAACCCATTTCTGCAAGCTCGCGCGCCACGGCTTCTTTATAGGGTGCGACTTCCAACGCGCCCAATTCCAGATCAGATGCTGTTTCGATAAACACAGTCGTCTGACCCAGTTGGCTGACTGTGGAGGCATTGTGAAACCGGGTGACTTCCACCGGGCCCGCGCCCGCCGTGGCACAGGCAGAAAGTGCGGCGGTCGTGACCGCCAGCAAAGCAATCCGGGAGAATTTCATCATTGGTTCCAATCCTTATTCGGCATTTCGCCGTATTTGCCTCGCCGCAACCTAGCCAACCCTTGCCGGAAGCGCCAGATAGTCATCAGCGAACGATTCGCCGGTTGCCGTTCGTTTGTTGGCGGCGGCCTGTTTGAATGTCGCGGATTAACACTTCTATAGCGCTCGGATATTAGATCAGCATTTATGAACACAGCCAACAAAACTCCCGTATTGGTGACCGGCGGTGCCGGTTATATTGGCAGCCACGCTGTATTGGCGCTGGTTGATGGCGGTTGGCCGGTCGCGGTGATCGACAATCTCACCACCGGGTTCAAATTTGCTGTGCCAGATGGTGTGCCGCTCTATGAAGGCGATATCGAAGATGGCGCGCTGCTTGCGCGGATTTTCGAAGAGCAGAGGATCGGCGCGATCATGCATTTTGCTGGATCGATCATTGTTCCGGAATCGGTTGAGGACCCGCTCAAATATTATCACAACAATACTGCGAAAAGCCGCGCCTTGATCGAGGCGGCCGTGACCATTGGTGTGCGGCATTTTATTTTCAGTTCGACCGCAGCGACTTACGGTGTTCCGGAAATATCGCCGGTTACGGAAGACAGCCCGCAAGTGCCGATCAACCCCTATGGCTGGTCCAAATTGATGACCGAGCAAATGCTCAGCGATACCGCTGCGGCGCATGATCTCAATTTTTGCGCTTTGCGTTATTTCAACGTGGCCGGGGCCGACCCGCAGGCGCGCAGCGGGCAGTCTACGGCGGGCGCGACTCATTTAATCAAGGTCGCGGTAGAAGCTGCACTGGGCAAACGGGACAAGGTGGCAGTGTTTGGCACTGATTATGACACACCCGACGGCACCGGAGTGCGGGATTATATTCACGTGTCCGATCTGGCCGCAGCGCACGTGCTGGCATTGCAGGCACTCGTCCAGCAGCCGGAGCGGTCGCTGAAAATGAATTGCGGGTATGGTCGGGGCTTCTCCGTATTGGAGGTATTGGATGCGGTCGACCGGGTGACCAATCTCAAGCTGAACCGGGAAATGCAGCCCCGCCGGGCAGGTGATCCAGGCTCGCTTGTGTCTGATCCATCGCGCATTCGCTCGACTCTGCCTTGGCAGCCCAAGCATGCAGATCTGGATGAAATTATCTCCCACGCCTTGCAGTGGGAACGTAAGCTGGGCGAAATCAGGGGTGATTGAGCCAGAGCCCGATCCGTTCCCCCGAATCTGTTGACTTCGCCAGCCTGCGCCCTTATCTGCGCGACTTGAATTTCCGGCATCGGGGTCGATCTCCGGTGCCACTTTTTTTGGAATTAGAGCCATGAAGATCCGCAACAGCCTTAAGTCGCTGAAAAACCGCCACCGCGATTGCCGCGTTATTCGGCGCCGTGGGCGCACTTATGTCATCAACAAAACCAACCGCCGCTTCAAAGCTCGTCAGGGCTAAATAGCAGCTCTGCCCAAGCTTCGGGAATTTGCCGGCTTGGGATTTGGAACTCACGAATCGGCCCGCCTCCAGAACGGAGAGCGGGCCGTTCCTGTATCTGCAGCTTTGATGCGCGAAGGAGGAACCACAATGAGCGAGGCAATTAAGGCCCCGGTTAAGGCAGTAGTGTTCGATGTCGGCAAAGTGATCGTCGAATGGGATTTGCGTCATCTGTTTGCAAAATTGATCGATGACGAGGCCCAGCTTGATTGGTTTCTGGCCAATGTGGTCACTGCCCAATGGCACTTCGAACATGATGCGGGCCGCCCGCTGGCGGATATGGTGCCTGAACGCAAAGCGCTGTTTCCCGAATATGCCGATCTGATTGATGCCTATGCGGCGCGGTTTTTGGAAACGATTCCCGGACCTGTTGCAGGCACAGCGGATTTGATCCGGGCGCTGGACAGCGCGGGCGTGCCGCTGTTTGCGATTACCAATTTCGGCGCTGAATTCTGGGAGATGTTTTATCCCACTCTGCCGGTTCTCCAGCTGTTTCGGGATATTGTCGTGTCGGGCCAGGAAAGGCTGAGCAAGCCCGATCCGGCGATTTTCCGCCTGGCCCAGAGGCGTTTCAGCCATGCGCCCGAAGAAATGTTGTTCATCGATGATAATGCCGCCAACATCGCGGCAGCGCAGCAGTTGGGGTGGCACGTTCACCACTTCGATGTGGCGGCCAACCTTGCAGCTGATCTTCGCAGACGGGGCCTGTTCACCTAGTTTTGGCGGCAGAAAAAGGGCCCCCGGCAATTACGCCGGAGGCCCGAGTTTGTCCGATTAGCAGGGGAATGGATCCTGAATCGGGGGGGATTGCTCCAATTACTTGGCGTTGCAGCTGGCCAGTTCGTCAGCTTCCAATGCTTTGCCGCCAGCAGTAAAACTCGCAATTTCGCCAAATTCACGTGCGACGCGCTTGCACAGCACCTTGGGCCGTGAAGTAGCCTTCGGGGCAATACAAGTGGTGCCCGTGCATTCCCACACAACGCCGCCAACGATGGCGTTGTCTTCGGCAGCCGGGGCGACCAATTCTGCAGTATAGAATGCTGTTCTGCTCTTGGCTTCTGCCGGCGTGACTGCCGCGCCAAAGGTAAGGCTGGTCCAGACTAGCGCAAGCACGATTGCGCTCAGTGAACGGAAACGGGGAGGGGAGAGGGTCATCTTCGCTTATCCTTTTTTCAGTGTTGTCGGTGATTGCTGGTCACCATCATAAGTTTCAGTTAGCAACCAGTTGCGAATCACTACCTAGTCGTCTATAATTTGAGTTGCAACTAAAAACTTAGTTTCGGTTTTGTGACAGAGCAAAAACGCGCTAACGCTACGGCGAGAGGGTTTTAGATGGGTGAATTACGCGAACCGTTGAAGGAACTGACTGCCTGCGGGCTGCCAGTTGCGCTGGAAACCATGGGAGAGCGGTGGTCATTCATGATCCTGCGCGCATCTTTCAATGGATTGCATCATTTCGAAGAATTTCTGGGTGAGCTTGGGATTGCCCGGAATATCCTGTCGAATCGGTTGGCCAAGTTGGTCGATCACGGGATCCTCAACCGCAAACCATGCCCTGATGATCGCCGCCGGATCGAATACCGCCTGACTGAAAAGGGCCTCGATCTGCTGCCCGCCATGCTCGCTCTGCGCCAGTGGGGTCAGAAATACGGCACGGAGATCGAAGAAAGCCCAGTGCTGGTGGATGCACGTGATCGCTTGCCGATCGGCCCCGTATCCATGATGGCTCAGGATGGCCGTATCCTGACCTATATGGACCTGTGCCTACAAGCGCGGGATAGGCTGGGCATTCGCGAAGATGGCTCCCGCGCTGAAGAAACGTCAGATCCCTGCGCTCCCGGCAGTTTTGCGCGAGTTCTGGACAATGATACCAAACCGCCCAAAATCGCGGCTAACGGATAATCAGCCACCAGATTACTCGCGCAGGCGTCAGTTCCTGAGCAAATTATAGTCGATCCTGATCCGGACCCACTCCCCAACCTTTGACTGCCCCCCTACGCGGGGCGGGCGGACACGGAATTGCCAGGCGGCCGCCAAAACTGCGCGGCCAATGCGTGATCCTGTCGGATGCTCCGCCACCAGCACGCAGTCCTCCACCCGGAAATCCGGCACTGTCCGGCAATTGATGAGGCCCCAGCCCGGCCCGCTGGCAGTTGAAAGATAGCCGCTCAATTCCTCTGGATAGGGTTCCCGGTACCACGACGCAGCATATAGCGGCTCTCCGTTCGGTCCGCTGCCGCCGATGCGCTGGCTATCGCCGGGAAAGCCCCGATCAGGCGGGCCGATCGGCCCCTTGGCGGCAGGCGCGGGCGGCCCGGGCTTCTTCCCGCTAATATCCGCGCTAGCCATCTGATCGCGGGACAGCGGTATGAAGGCACGCGGCCGCGGGTCGGGCCTTACCACTGCTTCTGGCGGCTGAACGGGCGGGACCGGGGCCTCTGCAAAAGTTGGGGGCTGAAGCGCAGCCGGTTTGGCTTCTGCAAACTCCGGCTCGTCAGTATCCTCGGGACTGGGGGGATCCTGGGTATCGGACGTTGTATCGAAACTGACCATCGCGGTGTTGACGGGTTCCTGCTGCACAGCGCCTCGGCCTAGCGTGAGCAGCAGCAGGATCAGCAGCGCTTCAATCGACACTGCCAGCGTAATGCCGATGACCCGCCGCTTCGTATCCGGCCCCAGCTCAGCCCAATTTTCCGCGCGCCAGCCATCAGGTAAGAACCTGACCAGCGTACGTGTGGATTGGGACATAGAACCTCGGAATCAAATAGCGCTCGGGGGAAGGCTGCCACCAGCCAATAGACGGCGAAAATCACATGCGCATCAAATATGCGCAGATATGGGTGAGAAAGCGAAAAGTATCCTATGGCGTTCGCGATCAACATATGGTTGCACCGGCGCGGTCGGGGGACATTGCGTTCATAAGTCTCACGCGGGCCGGTAGTGTCCGCTAACGACCCAGAAGCGGATTTTTGCAGTTGAATTTGGTGCGGTCGAAGGCGGACACTCACACGCAAAAACTGCCGTCTTTCCGGATTAGCTTACGTTCATTAAGGTGGGCCGATATGACTGAGGGTCAGTCTAGCTCTTTCTTCTTGCTGAAGACATGTAACAGGTTAGTTTGATTGAATGAATGATGAGAAAGTCAGCAAGTGGTGGAGCAAGCCTCTGCTCCGCTCTCGTCCCTTAAAGGCAGGCGATAGAGTAGCGGTTGTTACGCCCTGTTGGGGTGGACCCGCTGCGTTCCCGCATATCTACGAAGCCGGGAAAAATCAGCTAGAAACGCTGTTCGAGCTTGAGCTCGTCGAGATGCCGAGCGCCTTAAGGCAACCGGATTGGATCGATCAGAATCCTGCCGCTCGTGCAGATGATCTAATGCAAGCATTTAGTGACCCGTCAATCTCTGGCATCATTGCGAGCATCGGGGGAGACGACGCGATAAGACTTATACCTTATCTCGACCTCGCGGTCATTCGAGACAATCCAAAGGCGTTTATAGGATATTCAGACCCAACTGCATTGCACTTTGCTTGCCTAAAGGCCGGAGTTAGAAGCTTTCACGGCCCAACGCTGATGTCTGGTTTCGCCGAGAATGGGGGAATGAGTCCATTGACGCGCAGAAGCTTCCGGCGCGCTGTTTTCGAGACGTCACCGATAGGAGTGCTAGAAACCGCGACGGAAGGATGGGCTATTGAACATTCAGATTGGTCTGATCCTGAGAATCAACAACGGCCTCGGCAAAGAAAGCCATCGGAAGGGCTACGATTGCTAAGAGGTAGAGGGTCCGCAACTGGACACCTTTTAGGCGGCTGCGCCGAGGTCTTGGAGATGCTTAAAGGAACGCCTTGGTGGCCACCACTGGACTATTGGGAAAATGCCATATTATTTTATGAGACTTCCGAGGAGAAACCATCGGAGACTCTAGTCTTGCGGTGGATGCGCAATTTCGCGTCCCAAGGCATTCTGTCTCGAATTTCAGGCATACTTCTAGGCCGCCCTGGAGGCCAAATGAGTGATGCGCAGAAAAAAGCACAGGAGGCGGCCCTGCTCCGTGCGCTTGACGAGGTCGGCCTACATGATTTGCCTGTTATAACCGATATTGATATCGGGCATACCGATCCAATTTTGACAATTCCATACGGTGCCGTTGCAACTCTCAATTGCGAACCAGCAAGTGTAACTATCTTGGAAGCTGGTGTGCATCTGGAAAGCTGATGGATAACAGAGATTTGATACTCGTCACAGTTCGGCTTGCAGAGTTACAGGTCAGATCAAATACAACGCGGGTAACCGCAAAAAACGCGAGACGGAAAGAACAAAAGCTCCCATCCCTGCACCCGATGTCAAATGCTTGAGTTTTGCAAGTTGCTTGAAACTATCCGTCGCGCTTGATCGCTCCAATGTCCGCAATGGCCCATGCCTAGTCATTAAGTGCATGTCCGCTTTTCTTGATCGCATGCCCAATACCCGCCGTTCCGCTTCCCATCCAATAACGGACCTCAAGCCCGCGGTGGTTGCCGCCGGTAACTGAGCGCTTCGGCAATGTGAATCCGCCCCACCTGCTCAACCCCGGACAGATCGGCAATCGTGCGGGCCACGCGCAGCATTCTGGTATATCCGCGTGCAGACAGGCGCATTGCTTCGGCGGCTTGCAACAGTAATTTGCGGCCTGCTTCGTCCGGCGTGGCGAAGGTCTCCAGCCCGTCGCCCTCCAGCTCTGCATTGGTTCGGGCGCCGGTTTGCTCGCTCCGGCTGCTCTGGATGCTGCGGGCGGCGGCCACCCGGGCGCGTACTTCTTCGCTGCCTTCTGCGGGCGGCGGCAATGCCAGATCGGCGGCGCTGACGGGATCCACATCCACGTGGAGATCGATCCGGTCCAGCATTGGTCCCGATACTTTGCTCTGATAATCAGCGGCGCAGCGCGGGGCGCGGCTGCAGGCCAGCGCCGGATCGCCCAGATGGCCGCAGCGGCACGGGTTCATCGCCGCAATCAACTGGACCCGCGCGGGGAAAGTCACATGGGCATTGGCCCGCGCGATATCGACCTTGCCAGTTTCAAGCGGCTGGCGCAGCGAATCGAGCACTGCGCGCTGGAATTCGGGCAGTTCGTCCAGAAATAACACGCCCAGATGCGCCAGACTGACCTCGCCCGGTTTCACTTTCAGCCCGCCGCCGGTCAGCGCCGCCATGCTGGCTGAATGATGCGGTGCACGAAACGGGCGCGCGCGGCTGATCCGTCCGCCGTCGAGCATACCGGCGACGGATTGCACCATAGATACTTCAAGTGCTTCGGCCGGGGTCAATTCGGGCAATATGCCGGACAGACAACTGGCCAGCAGGCTCTTGCCCGCACCGGGTGGCCCGCTCATCAACAGATTATGCCCGCCTGCCGCGGCGATTTCGAGCGCGCGCTTGGCGGTTTCCTGCCCCTTAACCTGCTTCAGATCCGGGCCGGGCGGCGTAGGTTCAACCTCACCTGGTTTTGGGTCCGGCAGGGTCTGTGTGCCCTTCAAATGGTTGAGCAGGCTGACCAGATCGGGCGCGGCGCAAATCGAAATGCCCGCCGCCCAGCGTGCCTCGGCGCCCTGTCCAGCCGGACAAATCAGCCCGGTTTCTGCTTCGCTTGCATGAATTGCTGCCAGCAGCACGCCGGGGGAGGCAACAATGCGGCCATCCAGCGCCAATTCGCCAACTGCGATCCAATCCGACAATTGTTCTGCATCCGTCACCCCCATCGCCGCCAGCAATGCCAGCGCAATCGGCAGATCGTAATGCGATCCTTCCTTGGGCAGATCGGCAGGGGACAGGTTGATCGTGATCCGTTTCGGCGGCAGCGATAGGCCCATTGCGGCCAGCGCGCTCTGCACGCGTTCGCGGCTTTCGCCCACGGCCTTGTCTGCCAGCCCGACGATGTTGAAGCGCGGCAGACCCGGCGCGACCTGGCACTGTACCTCTACAGCGCGTGCCTCCAGCCCGAGATAGGCCACCGTACGGACCAGTGCGACCACGAATTACCCCTATTTGTTCTATGGCTGTACTACTGCAATGCACGCCAGAGTCGAGAGGTAAGTCACTGAATTCCGGTGTAGTTGCCCGCGTCAATCAAATCGCAACCATCTTGGCTAGCAAAGCGGCAAGGTCGCGCGGTCCAAGACAGCGCAATGCGCAGTCTGATCGCCCTGTTTATTGCCTTTGCCACCTTCACGGCCCAGCCCGTTCACGCGCAGATCTTGTCGGTAGAGACATATATGGAGCAATGGGATCCCGCAACGCAGCTATGGGTTCGCATTGCACCGCAAGACGAACCAAAGGCCGAACGTTTCGTTTCCGCCCAGACCAAGCCAGAGACCAAAGCAATTGCCGCCTATGGCCCATTCAGGGTTCAGGACAGCCGCCGCGTGTCGCTGGTCGGAGTAACCGATGGCGCATCACCGCGACAATTTGCCGCCCTGCTACGGGATTTCCCCGGCATAGTGACCCTGGAAATGGTCGAATGCCCCGGCACCGACGATGACCGCGCGAATATGCAGCTTGGCCGGATGATTCGCAGCGCCGGTATCACCACCCATGTTCCGGCGGGCGGCTCCGTCCGGTCCGGCGCGGTGGAACTGTTTCTGGCCGGGGCCATGCGGCGCGTCGATGATGGCGCAGAATTTGCGGTTCATGCGTGGCTGGATGATAGCGGACGGCAGCCACATCACTTCGCTGCCGATTCGCCGGAAAACCGGCTATACCTCGATTACTATGCCGAAATGGGCATGGCGGCGGATGATGCACGCAAATTTTACGACATGACCAATTCGGTTGCTCACAACGATGCGAAGTGGCTCACAGCGCAGGATATGCGCGGGTGGATCGGCCAAAATGCAGGGCTTGTTAAGGGTCGAAACCAGGCGGCTGGATTGGCTGTAACGCGGCCCGCTACGTCAATTGCTTATCTTGACTTGAGTGACCGCTTACCCTAACCGGCGCGCTGCTAGAGGCGTCCTGTCAGTGCAGGCGGCCCATTTTATTCTATTGAGGTTATCATGAAGCGGACTTTTCAGCCCAGCAATCTCGTGCGCGCCCGTCGCCACGGTTTCTTCGCCCGCAAGGCAACTCCGGGCGGCCGGAAAATTCTTCGCTTGCGCCGCGCTCAAGGTCGCAAGAAGCTGTCTGCCTGAGGCTGACGGCTCTGAGAAGGACGGGACAGTTTCTCGTTCTGACGCACCAGCGGTGCTCACGCGCCGCGCTGATTTTCTTTCCGCAAACCGGGGCCTGCGCGTAGCACGTCCCGGTTTCGTTTTGCTGGCTCATCCCAATCAGGGGCAGGGCATGCGGTACGGCATCACCGTCACCAAGAAAATCGGTAATGCGGTGGTCCGCAACCGAATGAAGCGCCGGTTCCGGGAATTGCTACGTGATGCATTACCCGGCGAGGGGTTGGCGGATCACGACCATATCCTGATCGGCCGCGAAGGCGGGCTCGAACGGAACTTCGCCAGATTGCGACTGGAATTAGCGCGGGCGTTGGCAAAGGCAAATGCAGGCGAGGATGATCCCCCACGCAAACGATCAGCGGGCCGATTTGGCAAGAACCGCGGTATGAATGGGCCTAACAAGACCAAATGAAGCACATTTTCATCTGGATTGCCAAGGGCTGGCAGCTTGGTCCATCGCGGATTTTGCCGCCAACATGCCGCTATGCCCCGTCCTGCAGCGAATATGCGATTCAGGCGCTGGGAAAATATGGCGCGATCAAGGGTGGATGGTTGGCCACTAAGCGTATATTGCGCTGCCATCCTTGGGGCGGACATGGGTACGATCCAGTACCTTGAACCGCCCCATATTTTGAATTCAATCTAGAGTTACGGGATCCGATATTTTGGACAATCAGCGCAATCTTCTGGTCGCCGTAGTAATGTGCGGCTTGCTTCTTCTGGGCTGGGACGCCGGGATGAATTACTTCTATCCGCAGCCTGCCCCCACCACGCAGGCGGCCAAGGCAGACGCGGTAAGTGATGCAGCAGCGTCCGCACCAGCAACACGTAACCGCGAAGGCGGGCTGACCGATCCCATTGCGATCGAGGAAGAGCGGGCCGATCTGGTCACCGCACTGGCCGAGACCACGCGGGTCGAAATCGATTCGCCGGAAGTACTTGGTTCAATCAATCTAATTGGTGCGCGAATCGATGATATTACCCTGAAGACGCACCGCCAGACGGTGAAGAAAGACAGCGGCCCGGTTCGCTTGTTTTCACCTCAAGGTACGCCGGCGCAACAATTCGCGCAATTTGGCTGGGTTGGGCAGGGCGTAACTGTTCCCGATGCCAAAACCGTGTGGCAGGCCAGCGCTGGCCCTCTGACTCAGGACAATCCGATTACGCTCAGTTGGGCAAATGATACCGGACAGCAGTTCCAGATCGCTCTGTCGATTGACGAACATTATATGATTACGGCGCAGCAATCGGTGTCCAACACCGGCGCAGCGCCGATTGTCGTGCGCCCCTTCGCCACGGTTAACCGTACCAGCGCGACCGCCAGCAGCGATACGTGGAACGTCCATTCGGGCCCGATCGGCGCATTTGGCGACACGGTCACTTTCGCCAATGATTATGATGATGTTGCCGAAGTTGGCACGGTCACGCCCGAGGGGCGGACCAGCTGGCTCGGTTTCACCGATATTTACTGGTTGTCGGCCCTGATCCCCGAAGAGGGCACAGACCCGGCGGCGGACTTCCGCTCGCTGGGCAAGGATATTTACCGCGCGGATATGATCTATCAGCCGGTAACCGTGGCGGCAGGCACACAGGCCAGCCGCACCACGCGGCTGTTTGCCGGAGCCAAGGATTCGACCGTTCTTGATGGTTACGAAGACGCCGGGGTCGCTAAATTCGGCTATGCGATCGATTGGGGCTGGTTCGCCTGGTTCGAAAAACCGATCTTCTGGTTGCTCAGCAAATTGTTCAGCCTGGTCGGCAATTTTGGGGTGGCGATCATCCTGCTGACGGTGGTGATCCGCGCTGCGATGTTCCCCATCGCGCAGAAGGGTTTCGCCTCGATGGCCTCGATGAAGGCCATTCAGCCCAAGATGAAGGCGCTGCAGGAACGGCACAAGGACGACAAGCCGAAGCAGCAGCAGGAAATCATGGCGCTGTATAAGAAGGAAGGCGTCAATCCGCTGGCGGGCTGTCTGCCGATGTTGATCCAGATTCCGATCTTCTTCGCATTGTATAAAACGCTGATCCTGACCATTGAAATGCGGCATCAACCGTTCATTCTGTGGATCAAGGATTTGTCCGCGCCCGATCCGGCGATGATCCTCAATCTGTTCGGTCTGCTGCCGTTCACCCCGCCAAGCTTCCTTGGCATTGGTGTGCTGGCGGTATTGCTCGGACTGACGATGTGGATGACGTTTAAACTGAATCCCGCCGCGATGGACCCGATGCAGCAGCAGATTTTCAACATCATGCCGTGGATGTTGATGTTCGTGATGGCGCCGTTTGCCGCAGGTTTGCTGGTGTACTGGGTAACCTCCAACATCCTCACGCTGGCACAGCAGAGTTACCTTTATTCCAAGCATCCGCAGCTGCGGGCGCAGGCGAATAAGGACAAGGAAGATGCCGCTCGCGCTAAAGCGAGCGGTGACGGACCCGATGATAAGAAGAGCAAGACATGAGCATGCCCGACGCAGGCCCGCCAGATAGCGGCGACCATGATGGCGGCAGTGATCACTCCGAAGTCGACGAACGCGAGCGGGAATTGCTGGCGCGGCGTGCGGCCAAGCTGTTTTCGGGACGGGTGGATTTCCTGCTGTCCGCGCCGCAATTGAAATTCCTGCCCGAACCAACGGTGCCGGAAATTGCCTTTTGCGGGCGGAGTAATGTCGGAAAATCGTCGCTGCTTAATGCGCTGACTGGCCGCCGATCAATCGCGCGCGCGTCGGTAACGCCGGGCCGGACACAAGAACTCAACTTCTTCGAAGTGGGCGAACCCACGCTGTTCCGGCTGGTCGATATGCCGGGTTACGGCTTTGCCAAGGCCCCGCCTTCCGTGGTCGATAAATGGAAGAAACTGGTCAAAAGCTATCTGCGCGGCCGCCAAGTGCTGCACCGCAATCTGGTGCTGATCGATTCGCGCCACGGCATCAAGGATGTCGACCGCGACATGATGGAAATGCTCGACGGTGCTGCCGTGGGCTACCGCGTGGTGCTGACCAAGGCCGACAAGATCAAGGCCAGCGAACTGGACGCGGTAATCGCGAAAGTGGCCGACGAAGTGCGCAAACACCCTGCCGCCTTCCCCGAAATGCACGTGACCAGCGCAGAAAAAGGAATGGGAATTCCTGAATTGCGCGCCGCGGTGCTGATGGACGCCGGGGTTTAAGGTTGAGGCGGTTAACGACCCAGCCGCCTCCTTTAGATAGCATCACTACGCTCGAATAATTTGGTTTGGCGAACGGCGTAGTCTTCTGAAAGGAAGGTCAGGCGTTTGCCGTTTTCTTGGCCAGCCAAGCGCTGCTATATTTTTTGATCTTATTGGCTGCAATCAGCGGTACGATAACGGACAAGACAATTCCGCCCAGCGAACATAAACCAATCCAAATGGAGAATAACGTCCCGCCCGATTCGTACATGCCGTAAAGTACGGGGCCCGCCAATATTATGCCCCGAATTTCGTTCACTGCGATCAGAGCTGCCCCAACATGTAGCAGTACACGGATCATAAGTGCGAAAACGTTGGTCATGCCTACTCAATGCATGAGAAGTCCTATCATTCCCTTGGTGCACGGCAGCCGATCCGATTTTTCGAACAGTTGATCGGCTTTGGCCAAATATCTTTCCGGTTCACCAATTTTGAGCGGGAAAGCGCGATCATATGTACGGGCTGGATGCGATGGTCGCAGCCATTCAGGTCCGCTCCCTTAATCCCCAAAACCCACAAATACTGCCGCATCGTCCACGCTCTTGCGGGTGGAGACGACCGCATTTGCCGGGAAGCTTTCATCAGGCCAGCCCAGCGCGATACTTTTCATGATTACCTGATCATCGGCGATACCCGCGTGTTCGCGCACCACTGGCGATTGCATGATGCCCTGGCTGTTGATCACTGTGCCGAGGCCGCGTGACCATGCTGCGTTGACCAGTGCGGTGGCGACTGCGCCGCAATCAAAGGGGGTGTCGTCGCTGCCGTCCAGCACCTTGTCATAGGTCACGATCACGCACACTGGCGCGTCGAACTGGCGGAAGCCGCGCAGGACCCAGTCTTGCCGCCGTTCCTTGTCATCGCGTTCTATGCCCATGGCGCCGAACAATTGTTTGGCGACACCGATCTGACGTTCGCGGTGCTCCCCGGCGAATGCCTCACCAGTGCGAAATTCGCGGCTTTGCGGTACGCCCGCGATCATCCGTTCGGTATTGCCCGCACGGATCCGATCGAGCGGTTCGCCAGTGATGACATAGAAATTATAGGGCTGCGTATTCATCGAGGAAGGCGCTCGCATGGCGATTTCCAGCACTTCCCTGATCAGTGCCTCGGGCACGGGATCGGGCTTGTATCCGCGGATCGAGCGGCGCCCCAAAACGACTTCATCAAACTGCATATTTGGCCCTTTGCATTACCTGTCTTGAAAGCGTTCATACAGACTTGCATGGGCGGCGAAAGAGCCGGTTATCTGGCAAACAGGCTTTCGAGGCTGGCAAAAGCCTTCATCTCGATTGCATTGCCCGATGGGTCGCGGAAAAACATCGTCGCCTGTTCGCCCGGCTGGCCCTGAAACCGGATGGTCGGTTCGATTTCAAATGTGACGCCTGCTGCTCGCAGCCGGTCTGCCAGTGATTGCCAGTCAGCCATTTCCAGCACCACGCCGAAATGCGGAACCGGCACGCCGTGACCATCAACTGGATTTGCGCCAGCATCGGCATGGCTCATTTCGGGCACCAGATGAGTCACAATTTGATGACCGTAGAAATTGAAATCGATCCATTGATCAGCGCTGCGGCCTTCCTCACAGCCAAGAATGGTGCTGTAAAATTGACGGGCCAGGGCGAGATCATGGACTGGAAAGGCCAGATGAAAAGGGCGAAGGGTCATGCGTTCGTCTTAATCATGCTGGTGTTCAGAGGGAAGGGCTTGCACGTTTCGTTCAGTCTCGACACTGCCATGATGAACGCCTATCGCGGCGGTTCGGTGGGTATCAAGGTGCGAACATGAAGCTGATTATCGGCAATAAGAACTATTCCAGCTGGAGCTTGCGCGGCTGGCTGGCGATGAAACAATCCGGCCTGCATTTCGAAGAACTGACGGTGAATATCGGCGGCGAGGAATGGGAATTGGCCAAGCGCCAGTCTGGCGAAATCATGCCATCGGGCAAAGTGCCGATCCTGTGGGACGAAGAAACCGTGATCTGGGACAGTCTGGCGATCATGGAATATCTGGGTGACAAGATCGGGCGTGACCGGTTCTGGCCCAAGGATGACGCGGCCCGCGGCATGGCCCGGTCGATGGTGGCGGAAATGCACAGCAGTTTTCTCAGCCTGCGCCGGACCTGCCCGATGAATATCCGCAGCCGCCACGAAGGCGTCCAGATTTCCGACGATTGCACGGCTGATATCGTCCGTGTGCTGCAATTATGGGCCGAAGCCCGCGCACGGTTTGGTCAAGGCGGCCCGTTCCTGTTCGGTACATTCGGCGCAGCGGATATCTTCTTCGCCCCGGTGGTCAGCCGGTTCATCACCTATCGAATTGGCGTGCCCGGCTTTGCCGAAGCCTATATGGAAGCGGTGTGGGAACATGAATGGATGCAGGCCTGGGTCGCCGCAGCAGAGGAAGAACAATGGGTTCTAGAACAATACGAAGTCGCGGCTGTTACCTGATTGCAGGGTTTGCGCTGATTCTGTCGGCGTTGGTTTCGGTCCCTGCGATGGCCTGGGGCGAATTTGGCCACCGGACAACTGCCGATATCGCCTTGGCAAATGTGAAGCCGGAAACCCGCACCGCGATTGCCCGGCTGATCACTTATGAGCGGAGGCTGGGAACGCCCCAATGCCGGCTCCGCAGCTTGCAAGACGCTGCGGCCTGGCCCGATTGCATAAGGCGCGACTATTGGCGCTGGGGTTATACTTTCGCCTGGCATTACCGCACCGCGCCGATTTGTGAGGCATACAACGCGCGCGACAACTGCAGTGGCGGCAATTGCATCATCGCCCAGATCGAGCGCAACCAGCGCATTCTGGCGGATGAAAGTCTGCCGCCCAATGTCCGGTTGGAAGCGCTGGCTTTTCTCGCCCATTTTGTCGGTGATGTGCATATGCCGCTGCATTCGGGCGATAAGGAAGACCGAGGCGGGAATGACCGGGTGACATCTTATGGCATCGCGCCGGGCCTAAACCTGCACAGCATCTGGGACGGACCGCTGGCGGAACGCGCCATTACTTCAGCGCGCCCCTCCCTGATTCGCTATTATAGTGCAGCCGAGCGCGCCGATTTAGCGGGCGGCGACGCGGCAGAATGGGGCCGCGAGAGCTGGCAATTGGCACGCGATTTCGTCTATCCTGGCGCGTTCGACCAGGATGTGTGCCCAGCCGAACTGCCGCAGGAAGCCGCCTTGTCTCAGGAGGACATTGTGGCCGCGATTCCGATATCACAGCGCCGGATCACGCAGGCCGGCCTGCGAATGGCGCGGCTTTTGGACGAGGCATTCGCACCCGGTCCCCTAGTTGTCGAGGAAGTGCGCCGCTAGTCGCAACTATCGCAGCGCTCCATAGGTGAACCAGCACCCGACCAGCGCCATCAAGGCCGACAGTATCCGGCGAAAGGCCGAGTTGGATTTGGGATCGGTGACAAATCCGCGCAATCGTTCGGCGCCAAACACCAATGTCAGATGGATCAGCGTTGCAATCAAGACGCTGATCATTCCCAGTATCAGAATTTCGCCCATGCCGGCCTGCGGGCCAGATGTGAATTGCGGAACCACTGTGATGAAAAACAGTGCCGCCTTGGCGTTGAGCAGATTGATCCCGATTCCTGCGGCCAAATCCCGGCCTGGCCTGTAAGGGGCCATGGCGGAAGGGGACGATTCCCCGCTTTCCAGCCAGCCGCGCCACGCCAGCCAGAACATCATCGCACCCGCTGCAATACCTGCCCAGCTGCTGATTGCAGGCTGGCTGGCGAGCAATGCACTCAGCCCGGCGCTGGAAATGGCGGCATTGATGCTGAGCCCGATGGCGATCCCAAAGGTGGCGGCCACTCCGGCGCGGCGTCCATCAGCCAGCGCCAGCGAAACCAGCCATGCCATGTTTGGGCCGGGGGTGATTTCAATCAGTAGCACTGCCAGTGCAAAACCAAGCCAGTCCAAGCCGTAGCCTCCAGTCGCTGCTGCCCTACTTTATGCGGTCAGACCCGTACGGTGTGCCGTCTTTGCGGTAATAGCCATATTCGTCAAAGATCATATCGATGTCCGAATAGGACCCGCCGGACAGTTTCTCGCCCGCGCCGACTACTAGAAAGACGCAGTCCTTATCGCTCATATTACGCAAATGATGGCCATTGCCATCGGCGGAAGGAAAGGCTGCCACATCGCCTGCCGACAGCGGCGTTTCGCCGTCATCATCGACCAGCACAGCCTCGCCCGACAGGATAACCAGCAGCTCGTCCTCGTCATCATGCCAATGACGCTGTGATGACCATGCACCGGGTTTCAACACCACATGGCTCGCGGCCAGATAGGTCAGCCCCGCCGCCGGGGCAAGGCGCCGATACCAGCGGCCTTTAACCGCTTGGTCGTACGGAGGGGGATAGCCCGTCGCGTTGGTTTGCGGGATAGCGGAAAGATCAACTTTGGGCACGCTGATGAACTCCTTTTGTGAACTCCCGCTGGAAAGCTGCAGCACACTGGTTTACGCACATTTTCATGACCAACACCAGCCACTTGCCAGCCGCCGCTGACCATGCCGCCGTTACATATGCCGAACGCCTGATTGCGGTTGAAAGCGTGACCCCCGCCACTGGCGAGGTATTCGCTGTGATGGAGGCGATGCTTAAGCCGCTCGGTTTCGAGGTGCACCGCTTTGTCAAAGGCGAAGCGCCCGATGGCCCGGTGGAGAATCTGTTCGCCATCCGCCGCGGGGCGGATGGATGCAAACATATCGCCTTTGCCGGCCATCTGGATGTGGTCCCGCCCGGCGGGGGCTGGGCCAGCGCGCCTTTCGCGCCGGAGATTCGCACAGCTCCGGGGGGCGATTTGCTGTATGGGCGCGGCGCAGTGGATATGAAGGGATCGATCGCGGCAATGGTCGCTGCGATGTCACACATTCCTGCCGATGCTGGAACCATCAGCTTTATCATTACCGGCGATGAAGAAGGCCCGGCTACCTATGGCACCCGCGCCTTGATCGATTTGATCCGCGAGCGCGGTGATGTGCCTGATCTGTGTCTGGTTGGCGAACCCACTTCGGTAAACCGCATGGGTGATATGATGAAGATCGGCCGGCGCGGTTCAGTCAATATCTGGCTGGAAGTGGGCGGGACGCAGGGCCATGTGGCCTATCCCCACCTGGCCGATAATCCGTTGCCCAAGATGGTGCGTATTCTGGCGGAGCTTGATGCGCTGGTGCTGGACGAGGGAACTGACTGGTTCCAGCCGTCCAATTTGGAAATTACCGATCTGGAAGTGGGCAATCCGGCCCATAATGTCATCCCGGAAACGGCCAAGGCGCGTATTTCAATTCGCTTTAACGATCTACATAGCGGTGCATCCCTGTCCAAATTGGTCAGTGAGATTGCCGAAAAGCATGGCGGTATTGCCCGCCCGATCATTTCCGGCGAGCCGTTTCTGACCCCTCCGGGTGAATTCTCGCAGATGATTGCTGATGCGGTGAAGGCCGAGACCGGGATTGAACCCGAGGCCTCCACCACCGGCGGCACATCCGACGCCCGGTTCTTGCGCGCGCTATGCCCGGTGATCGAATTCGGTCTGGTGAACGCGACGATGCATAAGCGGGACGAGGCGGTGGCAGTTGCCGATCTGGATACGCTCAGCAGGATTTACGCGCGGATTGCCAAAGCGGCTTTGGCGCAGTGATTTTCGGCATGAGCCTTAGGCCTTGCCCACAGCCCGTACGAGAGGCACAAGGTCCAACGCACCACTTGGGGGCACAGGGGATTACCGCATGTTGAAATTCTGGTTCGCCACGCCCTTGTGGCAGCGGGTAATCGCCGCGCTCATCCTGGGAATTATCGTGGGCCGGTTCTGGGGCCCGGATGCAGAAAGCATCAAGATTTTCGGCGATGTGTTCGTCGGCTTTATCAAAATGCTGGTGGTGCCGCTGATCTTCTTCAGCCTGGTCGCAGGGATCGCC
>Ga0105053_10004052_pt1 | contig 21838 bp, 20 predicted proteins | sample BON01_FD_78093 | JGI IMG/M metagenome (GOLD analysis project Ga0105053, IMG submission 78093) | Freshwater microbial communities from Lake Bonney liftoff mats and glacier meltwater in Antarctica - BON-01 | ecosystem: Environmental > Aquatic > Freshwater > Ice > Glacier meltwater | place: Lake...
ACTGAAGAGAAGAAGCACCACGAATTATTTCAATTTTCTTTAAAGCCTCTGTAGGTGGAGTATAATAGCTTTCGGGGTACCCCAGAGCATCCGCTGAAATATCATAGCCATTTTGGCGAGTATTGAAATTGGCAGTTCTGTTTGGACTAAGCCCTCGTCCACCAATACCTAATTGAAGTCCTGCACCGTCGCTTTCCCAAATGTTTAATCCTACTACTTTGGCATAAACTTGTCTGGCATTATTTGTAGATAAATTGGCTGAAATCTCTTGAATTAAAACTACTTCACTTTTTTTGCTTTCATAGATAGAAGTTCCTTGAATCGCTTGTAGGTGAGTCTTTCCAAATGCATTATTGGCCTCGGCCTTCACCACTACAGTTTCTAAATCTTGGTTTCCATTTTCTAATTTAACAAGCAATGTTTTTGAAGATGGCGTATGATGTATATGTAAACTTTGAGGCACTTTTCCCAAAAGTGAAAAGTGCAAATCATATTCGCCGAAAGGTATTTCAGAAAACCGAAATCGTCCTTTTGTGTCTGTAAAAGTTGTTTGATTAATGCCTTCTATTATTACGATTACATCAACTAATAGTAATTCCGTTTCGCTGTCTTTAACAATTCCATTAACTTCAGATCGTTGTGAAAAGACAAAAAGAGGAAATATTACAAATAAAACAAAATAAACACTTCTCAATTTTATAGTCACGTTATCGGTTTTAATAATTATTTGAATGCAAAATCCATGATTTCGATTTCCAAGAATCTTGGACTTTCGAAAGGTTAATTTTAGGATGAATGATTAAATGACTTGGTCGAGCATTTAAGGTTACCCACGCTTCAACACGAACCTCAGGTATTTCTTGACCTTCCAATTTATATTTTTTTCCTAAAAAGTGAGCAAACTGGAGTATCATATCTGGCTGAAAAGACATTTGTTTTTCCTGATGTGCGTTTAGAAATTCTAAATTATCCACTACACCTTCTCTGCCAGTCTCTGGGTTTTTAACATAAAATAAAGCCGTTCCAGCTTTTTCCATTAGCATCACTCGCCAGCTAAACCTATATCCCTCTTCAGTCCAAAATAAATTTCCAGGGTAAAGCAAATATCTTAATGGAAAAATAAGCTGAAAAAATACAAAAAGAGTAATTAGAATTTGACTTATATAATGGACGTTGCGGCATCTTGTAGCAAATTTGGAATTAATATAAGCGGGGTAATTATTTGTGGTAACCCATCTCTTGATTCGTTGTATATTTTTTTGATGCCATTCATTTGAAAAGAAAAGGAGTGTAACTCCAATCATGACCAATGGGAAAACACCAATTTGAAACAAAACACCTACCGTCAAATGAAAAATAATCACCAAAACATAAGCCAAGCTTCTGGTAAATGTGAATAATAAAAAGAAAACAATAAACGTATCATAAAGCATTCCTACCCAACTAAACAAGTATGGAGCCCAAGTTTGACTAAAAATGGCACCTAAAAACGGGACTGCATCATGAGCAGGTAACCAGATTTTCATAGGGAGTGCATTCAGCAACCAATCAGCGTTAATTTTGGCAATCCCAGCAAAGAAATACACTACAAAAATCTGAAATTTTAAAATATTGATATGCCAAGCTAAAGTTCTAGTTGAAGCTATTTTAGGCCAAATCTTAGTATCAACACTTAAATACTTATGAGACGGAATGAATATCAATAACAGACAAATCAAACTGACAAAATAGTAATGGTTCAAATAGTAGGTTAAATCTATGAGCTCGGTATATGTAAAAGTTAAGAATAATAAAATCGAAGAAATTCTATAAAAAAGACCAATCGTCACGCCAATTGATGCCAATAACATTACGACATAAATAATATACATCCAAAAGGGTGGAAGAAGTGAAACCCATTCAAAACCGTAATATTTGAACTGAAATTGCGAATTGATAAAATGGTCTTCTATCCATCCTAAATACATGAACCTGCTCGTAGAAAACAGCATCAATAAGCCAAAAACTATCCTGAAAGTTATCAGAGGATAAATAGGGACAGTTTTAAAAAGAAATTTTGACCAGCTTCTTGTCATTTTATAAACTTTCTAAGAATTTAAAAAGATTATCTCGATCTACTTTACTTAAATCCATAAAACTTTGTTTGGACCTCTCTGCCTCACCGCCATGCCATAAAATAGCTTCCTCTATGTTTCTAGCTCGCCCATCATGTAAAAGGAAAGTATGACCATTTACCGTTTTTATCATCCCCACTCCCCATAAAGGCGTTGTTCTCCACTCTTTGCCATCTGCTTCAAAATCTGGTCTATTATCCGCCAATTCTTCTCCCATATCGTGCAAAAGCAAATCTGTATATGGTCGTATGGTTTGATTTCTTAATGTTTCAATGTCATGAAATGAGCCTGTTTTAAAGCTGGGAATATGACAAGACGCACATTGAATTTTACAAAACAATAATTTGCCTTTAAGCACATTTAGATTCCTAAATTCCCTTCGTGCAGGCACACTTAAGGTTTGTAGGTAAAAAACGACATCATTTAGGTTTTTATCTGAAATTTCTGGTTCACCTCCGTTAGGTACATCTTTTAAGTCAGTTTGAAATGAGGTGGTATGATCTTTCATAAATACCGAACTCGTAATTCCAATATCGCCATTAAATGCTCCAGCAGTTTGTTGAAGTAAATTCGGCTGATTTGATTTCCATCCAAAACGTCCTAAAACTATATTTTTCCTTAGTTCATCCAAAACATAGTTTGGTTTGCCACTAATACCGTCATTATCGTAGTCGTTTATGTCGGCATTCGCTAAAATAGAGCTTTCATCAATAGCCTCTAATAATCCAACCCCCGCCAATTGATTGCCTACTCTAGGCGAAAAAAGAAATCCATTTTCAATGTTACCATATGCCCATTCCGAAAAGTGATAGCTGGGTTTTCTTAAAGAATATTTAGTGCCATCTGTATATGTTCCAGAAATTTCTAAATACCTAACTCCTACTTTAGCCTCTGGCTTTTTTCCTAAAATAGCTTTGTCTTGTAGCTGGCCCCCATAAATTGGATCCGGTTTTCCATTGGCTCCACTAAGTCTTATCAATAGTCCGTTCAGAGGCTCACCAAAACTTGAAGGGGGGGCAGACCTTCCATCTTTTGGGTGACATGCTCCACATGAACTCGAGTTGAAAATAGGGCCCAAACCATCTCTGGCAGAAGCAGAAGCGGGTGCAGTAGTCCAATTTGATCTGAAAAAGGAGTTCCCCACAACAAAAGCATTTTCTTGTTCGAAATTTAAATCTGGAGCGGAATGACCAAAGGCATTTTCACCAAAATCAAACGTGGTTAGACTTCCTCCTGAAAACTCCTCATTGACTTCATACTGGCCTACTGGGTTTAAACTATCCTTTGGCTGGCAAGCTGATAAAAACAGAAGAACAACAAGAAATAAATAAAAATGTATAGATCTGCTCATCCGAAAGCTTCCTCTAAAATAATTTTTAAGCCTCTTTTTATTACAAAAATTTAACAATTATTTAATCCAATTTTGCATTCACCTGAATTCCTATTGCTAATCCAGCATCCACAATGGCGTCACTCAACTTCCGGAGCGAAATAATGGTATTTTCAATGTTTTTTGATGGATCCCCTGCTCTTAATGCTACATCAAACGGTACTGGTATTTTCTCAATGTTTAGTGAGGTTTGCGACAATAAATCAAGTACTGTTTTGTTTTTAGATGCATTGGCCAGAGCCACTAAATCTGAAAGTGAATAGCCGCTTGTAACTATACCTTTCGAGCTCGTATATGTGCCCTTATATACGTTCTCTATTCCAATAAAATTCATCTGAATGTCTGATTGGGTATTATCACTAAAACAAGAATGTTCATCTTCTTGGTCTCTATTTTCTAAAGCAACTGTCATTCGCTCTCCAGCTAGTTCACCTTTACTTAATGCACCTATCCCTCTCAATACATTAGCTAAAGAAACTTCACCTCCATTTATAAAACTAGTAGAATATACAGATCCCGTTTCCCAGGCATCTCTTACTTCTGTTAAATTATCGACCAAAAGGTTTGTCACCACTTTTAAATATTCAGCCCTTCTTGTTGCGTTTTGAGTTATACTGTAATCTGTAAAAGGTCTTTCCCCTGGTCCATTTTCATTGAAATCTTGCCCCCAAAGTAAAAACTCAATGGCATGATAGCCTGTACTTAGGTTAGTCTCACCACCATTTTCATTCGCATTAATTAAGGTTTGCTTATCTATTTTCGGAAAACTTGTTGGATCGTTTATTATTCCACTTTTTGTATTCCCTACCACATAATCAATATAACTTTCATCTAGAGGCCAGCCATTGATTAAGCCCTCTGGGCCGTTCTCATCATCAATGGGGCCACCATAAAACCTAAAAGCCTCACTTTGTCCATAAGGGTTTCTAGCTACTAACCATGCATTTTTAGCTGCTAAAAGCGTAACTTCTGAAGGGTTCCCCACAAAAGTCTCTATGGCCTGTGTCATGGCTATGGCAGTTTCAACCGCATCGTCATAATTGGCATAAACTAACTTACTATACTGTACCAAAACTTCCTTTTGGGTATCTAATGCCGGAACTGGATCTTTGTCATCACATGCCGTAAAGGCCACAAACATTATTATTACTAATATAAATTTCTTCATTCTACTTTTTTTATTTAATTAATCTCCATCACCACTGCTAAAAGTTATCGCGATTCCCAGCAATGATGACATCTCACTTTTAAAAAACCGTGTCAATTTTTGTAATTCTGTATGAAGGTTAATTAGGCCTTCATTTTTATTTATGTGTGTTTCGTCAAAATCAGTTTCATTCAGACCCTCGAATGCTACTTCCACTTCCTTTATTTGTAGCTCTGTAGAATTAACCAGATTTACTCCACCTTCTACAGTTAGTAAATAATCGCTAAAGCCCTTACCAGAATCACCTATCCAAAAGTCTTTTAGATTTTTAAAATGCTGTTTTAGGAACAATAAATTTCGCTTTGAATACAGAGCCTCCACATTTTTAGGGAGAGCTTCGGTCTGACCAGGCCTGAGCCCCAATGGCAAACCAAGTTTAAAGTTTTTGAGAGCTTCAAAACTTTTCAGGAATTCATTGTACATAGCTGAAGTGGAACTTCCAGCCGATGTTCCATTATTAGAAATGAATTCCGAATTATATGTTTCCCAAGAAACGGCCACTCTCTCCATTCTCACTTTGATATCTTTAATTACGGCAATTAAATAAGAATGCCATTTAGCATCTTTGATAATGCTACTATTATATATCAAATACTCAATGGCTAAAAAACCCCGTGAATCTCTTTTAAAGTCTTTTAAAGAAAAAATACCCGTATTTATTTTTTGATTAATTAATACTGTATTAACAGGAAAAGTTGCCACTTCCTCTACCAACGACTTTTTTAAAACTTCTTCTGCAGCTGGGCCAAAATTGTATAAACTAACTTTTAGATATGCCAGATAAGCTTTTTCCCATTGATTTTGGACAAGCGTTAAATCATTAAAAGACTTTAATACTGTAACCATAGCTTCCAGATTGGAAATTTCTTTTAACGAGGAATTAAAACCAGGGTTTATAAATTTCTCAGCATAAGACTTTAAAAATGCTGAACGGTCAAACTTGTTTTCATTTAAAGGATCCGAAGGCTTTTGGCATGAAATCAAAAACATCAATACCCCTAATAGTTTTACTTTACCCATTTATCTATTTTGTTCTGAAACCCAATTCTTTTTAAAGTCTTCCATTTCATTTTGTGAAAAACCATAGATGACTTGTAACTTATCTAAAACCAGCACTATTTTAGGTAGCTCCTCCGCTGGCTGATTTAAGAAATTCTCTGTTTTAGGCGTTTCTCCAACTGGAACATTCAAAAGCATAAGTAAACCGTCTATTTCCTGATCAGTTATTATCTTTCCATTTACCTCCCTAAATCCATGTAAAAACCCTAGAACTTCGGATAAGGAGTGCATTGCAGATGCTTTAGTAGATTCATCTGGATTGGTGGAAGAAAGCTTACTTAAAACACCATATATATAATTTATTGCGGTAGCAGCATTGCCTTTTTCCCAGTTTGTGAAAATGACCTCAATGGCCTCTTCTTGTTCCTTGGTATATATAGAACCCCCATTTATGGCTGCTTGTAGTTTAATCAAACCATTCTGAATATTTGTATAAAATCCTGCACCATTATTTGCGTCCCTTCTTGCGATATAGTTCGCAATAAATGTATCTGCGTTAACATGTAAATTACTATTATTACTATTGGCAAAGTCTGGATGTGCACCAAAAAGAGCAACAACTTTGTCGGTTGTTTTAGTGTCTCTTGTTTCTACCACCAATTTATAGGCCGCATTATAAAAGGCTGCTGCGTAAAGTCCTTTTTCTATTAATTGTTCGTTTTCAATTCCGTATTTATTAAACAAAAACGCTGAATATAAACCACCTTCAAGACCTAATTTTAGTGGTTTCCCAGTATTAGCAGTAAATAGTTCAGGTAACAATTGTTTCTCAATTAGCTTAAAATAATAGTCGGTTGTCAGCGGTCTTAATTCGTTTAAATATTGAATTGCAATTTCTTGCTCCACTTTAATACCATTTCTTCCTTTTTTGATCTCTCCCGAAAGGCTTTTCAGTGAAGCCCTAGCTTCAAGCTCATCTTCCGTGTTAAGTAAATAGTTTTCCCCATTATATTCAGAAGGTAGTACTAATTCACCCTTTATTATTTCAGTTTCACAGCCAAAAAGCATTAAACAGGCTACAACTAAAGATTTTTTCATATTTTATTTTGTATTTAACGTTAATTAAAAATAATTTAATCAACTTTTTGAATGGGAGGTTTAAAATTAAGTTTAGCGATGTCCATCCCCATCACTATTCTTTCTAACTTTTTGGACATTTTTTGCAGTGACGTCCTTTCTTTTTGTAGGCTTTACAGCATTTCTTCAGAACGCAGCATTCATTATCAAAACACAATGTGAAGAATGGATTTCTTTTACCCTCTTGGCTTTCTTCTGTGTCGTTTTCTAAGTGTTTAAGCAATACATTAATTATTTATGATCCAAAAGTAGTATTTTTATTTATACTAAGTCTAAATAAGCTTAATAATTTATGCAAAAAAAAAGCCCCTAAATAGGGTTTTTTTTGTAATATGTTCATTTTTAGTAGTTTAAATGGATGGCTCTAAAACTCTTTTCAAGAGTTCATCATTCAATAAATATAAGGCTGATGAGTTATCGCCAATCATTTCTAACTTTTTAAGTAAAGCTTTTACGCTTGATTCTTCTTCTACTTGTTCGGTTATAAACCATTGCAAGAACGTATGAGTGGCAAAATCCCCTTCCGCTAAAGCTTGCTTTACTAAACCATAGATGCTTTGAGTCACTTCTTTTTCATGAGCTAACGTTTGTTGGAAACAATCAATGATAGATTTAAACTCATTCCCAGGAGCATTAATGGCCTCCATCGTGATTTTCCCATCCACATCATGCACATATTCAAATTGCTTTTCGGCATGCATAAGCTCTTCCTTAGATTGTATCTTGAAATAATTCGCGAACCCATCCAAATCCCTATCTAAAAAATAAGAGCACATTGATAAATATAAGTGAGCAGAGTAAATTTCTTTGTTGTATTGAGCATTGAGCATTTGCTCTATTTTCTTACTAACCATAAGCTATATTATATATTTTATTTTTATGACTACGGCCATAGCCCCTGCTGTACTGTTCCCTAGGAAAGAAATTTCCTTATTAAAGCTAATTAAATAAAATTTCGGGAGGGGATGTAGCTTACTTCATGTGATTAAAAAAGTCGCTACTAATAATTTAAACTTGACTATCTAACGTGGAATGTGTTCTAATTGTTTCATGGCTGAAAAATAGTTATGTTATTTTTCGCTTTATTTGCAGTTCTAAAATTATCTTGAAATTTAGTATTACTATGTAAAGAATGGGAGGACAGATGTCCTAAAGGCACAAAGTTCGAAAGACAGGGAAAGTTTTTGAAGAGGGGTGTTTTAGTATATCACAATAAAGTATTTTTGAGAGTTACTTGTTAGTTCAATCTAATTCCCATTATAATGAAAACACATAAAATCATACAAGTGGAAATCAATTACCGCCATGAACTCGTTTATATAAAAGGGAGTCCGTCTACATTTATCTATTATTCGAATCTTACATTAGCGTATCAATCCCTTAAAAAATCACTTCTACTTAATGATTGGGAAGATTCCGACTTTAATTATACAGCTATATACAGGTCATTAAAACAAAAAGAGATTTATGTAAAATCCTTTAAAAATAAAGGAACCCCATTTTTTAAAATTTCAATATCCAAAATCACAGTTAATCCAAAATTATTAAGTGTTGACTTTATGAAAAAACCGGCTTAGTAAAGGCTTTCTGTTTTAAACGCATTCCATCTAACACCAAAATTAATTAAGTTGTTCTTTTGAGAATTCAATTCTTGGATTTTTAAACTCCTGTTTTGATAAGAAAAATCTATGTAAAAGTTATGCCCAATCATATAGGAAGACTCAAACCTTAACGCAGAAAGATTTCTTTTTTGACCTTGCGTAATATAGTTGCCAAACTCCTTTGGGCGATTTTCTCTATAATTTTTCAATAAATCACCTCCATAATTTTTGTCCTCTGTATCATAACCCTTATCAGAGTTCATGTAAGTAACTTTTAAAAATAATTTAGGCACAGGGCTATATCTACCTACCAATAAAAACTCTTTAAAATTTGCTCCCAATGGATGAGCAATGGGCACACCATAGTTTACCATGTTTGTATATGAACTATAATGACTATAGGTATATGGTCTTGCATAATTAAACTCCCCTTGAAAATCCAATTGCTTAATACCAAAAATATCAAAATACTTTAGCCCAATTTGTCCAGCCCTTTTTTTGCCATACCATCCTTCCTTTTTACTTTCTTCGGAATTAAATTCATCTATCACTAACTGCCCATAAATTGAAATTGATTTCGCTAATATTAATTTAAAGTCCGCACCTACCAGAGCATTATCTTTACTACCTATTAGACCTTCTACAAATCGATAAAAAATAACAGGATTAAGGTAATTAAGATCAAAAGGTCTCTCACCAAACATTACTGTTTCAAACAAGCCCATATTTAAATTTTTATTAACATTCACATTTAGGTGATGAAATACCATAAATTTTTGAGGAATAGCCACTAAATTATTCACTCCCACATCAACTTGCGTGTTATTCAAACTAGCCAAAATATTGTGATACTCTAGCCTGCCTAGTTTCGCTTTCATCATAAGGTTCAAATAGGGAGCACTAAAATCACTTAAAATCATTGATCTTACCCCCGAACCAATAAAGTTTTTAGAATGTCCAAATCTGAATAAAAAGTTTTTTGAAGGCTTGAACGCCACATAACCTGTGGCTTGCACATAATCAATGCCAGGCTTGTTACCCTCAAGTCCAATTCTTCTGGTATAACCTGAATAAGGAAAAGATTTATATTCTTGATAAAAATCCTGAACATAAAAGGGCGTAGATACTTGATTTTCTGTAAAATCAGTATAGAAACCAATTTTGCCATTTACAGAACCATTGATGCGTACACCTCTAGTGTTTATGTATTGGCCTTCAATTCCCGACTCATTTCCTAGTCCAAAATTAAATATTGGGCTTACATGAATATCATAACTTTTTTCTTTTACATGATAAAAGTCTGCCTGTTTCTTAAAGAGATGCTTTAAAAAAGGTTTTTCATTTCCAACTATGGAATCGCTTAAATAGGCCCAATTGTCAGATTTGAGATAATTCATACTCCAAATGTCTACTTTGGAATAGTTAGAATCATTCAATGCTTCTAAAAAGCGTGCGATTGAAGTATTTTCAAATGGTTTAACATTTGTGTGAAATTCATTACTTAATTTACCCGACTTAACTTCTAGCCGTTCTATAAGTTGATAATATTCGGAATCATAAATATTAAAAGCACTTTGAGCCATAGTAAAAGGCAAAGGCATTATGAAAAAGACTAGCAGCCTTAAAATTTTCAAAGGAGTATTAGGTGTTTTGAACATCAAATTTAGTCAGAAAAAAAGGAAAGTCTGATTTGAGATATACTACTTTTGTAGAAAAGGAAAGAATTTAATCCAAATAAATCATTCAATGAATGAAGAAATTTAATATACCAGAAATATATAAAAGTAAAATAATAGGCAGAATAAAGGAAGAAAGGCGGCTGTCAGACAAATTAAAAAAGGATTTTTCGCCGACTATTCTAGATTTTGGGACTGTTCGTTTTCAGATTGCCAGACATTTTGGTTTTTGTTATGGGGTAGAAAATGCCGTAGAAATTGCTTATAAAACACTTGAGCTTCACCCTGACAAACGAATATTTTTGTTAAGCGAAATGATTCATAACCCGGATGTTAATGCAGATTTATTAAGCAGAGGCGTTCGTTTTCTTATGAATACAAAAGGAGAACAATTAGTGGACTGGTCTGATCTTGTTAAAGAAGACATCGTCATTGTACCGGCTTTTGGAACTACCTTTGAAATTCAAAGTAAGCTAAACTCTTTGGGCATTGATCCATATGCCTTTGACACTACTTGTCCATTTGTAGAAAAAGTGTGGAATAGAGCTAGTAAAATAGGGGATAGTGGCCATACTGTTATTATACATGGCAAACCTAACCATGAAGAAACTAGAGCTACCTTTTCTCATAGCATAGCTAATACACCCACTTTGATAATAAAGGACATTAAACAAGCTCAAAAGCTAGCATTTTATATTAAAGGAGAGCTTCCAAATAAAGATTTCGAAAATGATTTTAAAGGTCAATTTTCAGAAGGTTTTAATCCTGAAACAGATTTAGTTAAAATTGGAGTGGTGAATCAAACCACGATGTTGGCTTATGAAACACAAGAAATTTCCGAGTATCTAAAAGAGACTATTAAGGATTTCAGAAGGCTAGATGATAACGCAATAGGCGAATACTTTGCTAATACCAAAGACACCCTCTGCTATGCCACCAATGATAATCAGGATGCTACTAATGAACTTATAAAACAAGAGGCTGATTTCGCAGTAGTAGTAGGTGGATATAACAGTTCTAACACTTCCCATTTAGTAGAATTATGCGAAACGAAGCATAAAACATATTACATACAGTCCGAAAAAAATCTTATAAACAAATCGACTATCGAGCATTTCAGCCTATCTTCCAAAGAAGTAATCACATCTAAAAACTATTTGCCAGAAAAAGGTAAGGTTGATATTCTACTTACTTGTGGAGCCTCCTGTCCCGATGCCGTAATGGAACAAGTTCTTCTACGTATTGTCTCATTTTTTAACAATACTTTACCATTAGAAAACGTTTTTAAATAAGAGAATTAAATATTTATGTGATAAATCTCAGCTTGACTATTTGCTAAATTTATACTATATTTAATCTACAGTTTATTAAAAGTGATATTTTGTTACCTAAAACCCTTCAATCCTCATGTCAATGTTAGAATACATAAAAATGATATTGGAAAAGGTAAGTTTTGACAGAAGTTTGTTTGAAAAAGAATTATTGAAAGGAATCAAGCAATTATTACCAACCGAAGTACCCAAACTTAAAGAATGGTGTTACGGCCGGTATGGCACGTTGTACAGAACCATCCTCAATAGAATTTTTACTAAACCGCAGTTTGCGTAGAATCAGGAAAGCTCAGTCCTTTAAAAGGCTGAGCTTTTTATCTATTAAAGTTTAATCTTTTACCTTTTAGTTTTTCATTAAAAGTGCCATTATCAAAAGCTATATGGCCAGAAACTATTGTTTCTGTAACACTAGAGTTAAATGTGTGCCCTTCAAAAGGAGACCATCCACATTTGTAATAAATATTCTCCTGGGTTACTTCAAATTTCTTTTCTAGATCCACTATGGCAATATCTGCCCAATATCCCTCTCTTAAAAAACCTCTTTTATCAATTTTAAAACATATTGCTGGTGCGTGACACATTTTTTCAACTATTCTTTCAATGCTAATCTTTCCTTGCCTATGAAAATCCAACATGGCCTGACGCTGTCTTTTATCCAAGAAAAGGAATGTTTGGAGAATTGAACATACTTCCATCTACTAAAACTTTAGGAGCAAATACAAAATTTACACAAGCCACATTGGATCTCTCATTGTATAAATCATTAAGCAAGAGCCTTGTGTTTGCCACTAATATTTATACGCTTTATACTTTTGGGAAGAATGTGCCATTCAGTCAGCTAGCTCAACTAGGTGGATCCAAAAAAATGCGGGGTATTTATCAAGGTTTTTTTAGAGATAAAAATACAGCTTTGCTTCAAGGAGAATTGAGGTGGGAAGTTTGGGAATTTATTGGCCTTGTTGGTTTTGGCTCTATAGGTTTTTTGGGTAATCAGGATAAACTATTGAGATTAAATTTACCAAAATATACGTATGGTGCGGGTTTAAGAATTGCCACCAAAAACCACCTAAATTTAAGGTTAGATTATGGTTTGTCACCTAATGGTACGGGTAATTTCTATGCCACCATTGGCGAAGCATTTTAGGGAAGCAAATATTGATTATCTCTAATCGTTAAAAAAAGAAGGTCTGTGACAACGTTCACAAACCTTCTTAAATATTTATCAGAATTAAAAGATTAAACCTTCCAAACCCATCCATGGGTATCTGCTTGTTCACCTTTTCTTATGGCATCTAGTTTTTTCTTTAGAATACTTGAAACAGAATCTTTTGTGATGGTTGGGAGGGCTAAATCGTGTCCATTATAACCAATTCCAGAAAAAGGAGATACTACTACCGCTGTACCAGCACCGAAAACTTCTGTTACCGAGCCATCTTTTATCCCATTTACGATATCCTTAACAAATACGTCTTGCTCAGAAACTTCATATCCAGAATCCTTCGCAATTGTTATTAATGAGTCTCTAGTGATTCCTTTTAGAATAGTTGAGCTGGTTTTTGGAGTCAATAATTTTCGATCTTTCACAAAAAACACATTCATGGTTCCAGATTCTTCAAACTTTGTATGTGTTTGTGCATCAGTCCATAATAATTGCGTATAACCTTGTTCTTGAGCAAGTTTGGCTGGATATAATGAGGCCGCATAATTTCCTGCACATTTAGCATAACCTACTCCGCCAGCTGCTGCTCTAATATATTCTGTCTCTATTTTAACTTTTGGAGCTTCTGAATAATACTTTCCAGCCGGACTCATAATTATCATGAATCTGTAATTATGCGATGGACGAACCCCAAGATAAACATCAGAAGCAAACATGAAAGGACGTAAGTAAAGTGAATTATCTTCGCCTTTTGGTACCCATTTGGAGTCCAGATTTAATAATTGAATTAAACCATCCATAAATATGTCTTTTGGCACTGGAGTCATGCACATCCTTTCAGCCGAAATATTAAAACGCTTGAAGTTTTCTTCCGGTCTAAACATGACCACTTCGTCGTCTACATTTCTAAAGGCTTTCATTCCTTCAAAAATAGATTGACCGTAATGAAGAGAGGCCAATGCTGGATTATAAGGAATATCTCCGTATGGTAGAATTTCAGGTGTTTGCCAGACGCCATTCATGCAGTCTGCAATGAGCATATGATCTGTAAATAATGTACCGAAAACGATATTTTCGGGATCTAGTTGATGAACTCTGCTTTGAACTACCTTATTAATATTGAAGGCTGTGGCTTCTTCTACCATAATTGAAAATTGTTATTACTATAAATATTCAAACGACGAACCAGTGCTTGACTCGGAATAAGAGCACAATGATTGACAATAAAAATCACAGTATCAAGTCTTTTTTAAAAAACAGTTGTCGTGACAATTAAAATCTTTTTTACCGGTCAATTTTCGAAACTTAAAGATCTTTAAATACACTCATTTTAATCTTTATTTTTTGCCCAAGGGAATTCCGTTATCCACATTTCCTTTCTATCTAATAAAGGTTCCCCATATATGGCTTCAGTGTCAGTGGGTACAAATGAGTCACCAGAGGCTTTTCTTACTCCTTTTCTGGCATTAGAAAAAGCTACAGAACCCAAAATATTGCTAAGTGCTGCATTTAGTAGTCTTTCGTCTGGATCACCAAATTGTAAATAGGGCAATATGTTATCAATTACTTCAATATCTGGCATAAAACCTTGCTTGGTTCCATATTCAGATTCACCAGCAGCATTTAATGACTTAAGAACGATAGGCTGCATCCCCCAATTCCATTTTTTAGGGGTACTGCTCTCCTCAATTGTAATGGAACCCACATTCTTGCCGTAAGTATGCTCGCCCACTAGAATCACTTCCATATAAGGCTTAAGGTTGTTAATTACTAATTCACTAGCAGATGCCGAGCCATTAGAAACTAAAAAATATACGCGATTTAGAGTGGTTAAGTTATTAAGATTTCCTACTAAGCTTCGGCTAGTAAAGAAATTTGTGTCAAAATCTTTAGGATTTTTACCCGCCATTTGTTTGTCATTCCAGATTTGACGTGTCATTAAATTGTTAGAATTCAGATTCTTAACTATTAAGGAGCTAATAATTTCGGCTGAAGAAATATAGCCTCCTGGGTTATATCTAAAATCTACGATTAATTCATCAATACCTGCCGTTTTAAACTCTCCAAAAAGTTCATTTACTTTTTTGTCACTACTTGTAAGAAACTGCGTGTAAACAAAATAGCCTATTTTTTTGTCAAGAATATTAAGTATCGTTGAATATTGTAAAGCATCTACTTGTGTAATTTCTTTAGTGAGTGCTACGGTTTTATCTGTATGATTTATTGTCCCTTTAAGGTAGTTGCCCAATGTAAGTGTGGCAGTTTCATTATTTAGGGCGGTTCTATAATTTTCGGTCGTTAAATCCATACCATTCACTTTGGTAATAAAGTCCCCCCTTTTAATTTCGTTTCTTTCAGCTACACTATTTTTAAGCGTATACGTAATGGCGAAAGCTATTCTGGTTTTCTCCGGATTGGCATAAAAGGGCTTGTATTTAAAACCAAAAATAGTGCTCCTCCCATTTAAAGAGTTTTTAAGCTCTTCTGAGCTTTCTTGAATCCAAGAAAACCTATCCGTTTCACCAGGTTTTACTAACAAAGAACTGAAATAGTCTGAAGGACTCAATACAATGTCCGTATCGTTTAAATCTTTCAAGTCCTTTTCCCAGAAATAATAATCTTTCATTTTAAGGTAGATCCATCTATTAATTTCAGAATTATCCACAATTGGGTTTACTTCTACTTCTGGAAGAATAGGATCTACTGCTTTCTTATCACAGGACAACAATGTGATAAATAGGAAAAATTTAAAATAAGAAACCTTCATAAAATTCAAAATGCTGATTGTTCTATTTACTACGCAAAATTAAAACGAAAAGATGCATCTTCTGTTTTATTGGACAAGGAAAAATCCTTTCAAATTAATTTTTCGATCAAAATAAAATTCAAGGGTCATGAATTCATAGCTATTTTTATTCTCATTTTTAATTTATCAATTATGATTCAACTTCACGATTTCATTCAATCTTTAGATTGCAGGAGGATTAGCTTTGAAAGGAAATCAGTTTTAAGTCACTTAGTGTTTTTTGTCAAAAAATAGATTGAAAAATAAAGCAGAAGTTAATTTAATATTTGTATGTAATCATAATTCTCGAAAAACTATTTGGGTCAAGTTTGGGCAAAAGTTGCAGCTGAGCATTTCGGATTTAAAAGCGTCAACACGTTCTATGGTGTAACCGAATCTACAGCCTGTAATGAACACACTTCTTCAATATTAGAAAGAGCCGGATTAAAAATAGTGAAAGTGGAGAATCCGATATATTCTAATTTGTACAGTTTAGATAAGCAGTCACTAAAGGCCTTTTCCAAAGTATTTGATTCACCTTAAAATCCATTAGGAAACTTGGATGCTATCATGACATACGACGGTAGAAATGACAATTGTCCTTACATAGCTTTTACACTTTCTAGAATCCCAAATTTATATATCGATCAAAAAAATCTGATAATTTAGTTTAAGAAATGGCAACATATGATAAGCGTTGCAGACAAATTGCCAATTAAATGTTCTGGGTTTTTGGTGAATTGTGATTTTTATCACTGGTTTTGAATAACATTTTATATTCTTTATCGCAACCTTTTTGAAATCACTGAAATAAACTAACTTTGCCGGCGAATTCAGATATATTCAAAAAATGATAAAGAAACTATTCTGATCTATGGGTAAATCTATCCGCCTTAAAAAAGGCTACGATATTAAGTTAATAGGAGAGGCCTCAAAAGAAATTATTAACATTCCATCTGCTGAGATATTTGCTGTAAAACCAACAGATTTCTTAAACATGACTCCTAAAATGGTAGTCAAAGTGGGGGATGAAGTTTTAGCAGGCGATGCTCTCTTTTTCGACAAAAAAAGACCTGAAATAAATTTCCCTTCACCGGTAAGTGGCGAAATTGTTGAAATTTTAAGAGGAGCCAAAAGGAAAATTTTGGAAGTAAGAATTTTAGCAGACAAGGAAATCAAATTCAAGAAAGTTGCTATTCCATTCAAACTAGATGCTGATTCGGTAAAGGAAACTTTACTTCAAGCAAATCTTTGGAGTCTTTTAAGACAAAGGCCTTTCTCAATCATTCCAAACACGGCAGATTCGCCAAAAGCGATTTTTGTTTCAACATTTGATTCGGCTCCTTTAGCACCAGACCTTTCTTTTGTTATTGAACAAAATAAATCTTCTTTTGATAAGGGCCTGGAGGTTTTGAGTGCACTCTCAAGTGGTCATTTAAATGTAGGCCTTTCTGCAAATTCTTCATTGTCTGTTTCTACGGGTAATGCGACAGGATTTAGTGGTCCCCATCCTGCTGGTAATGTGGGAATTCAAATACATCATACGGATGCTATAAAGCCAGGGGAGACGGTTTGGTATGTAGATACTCAGGATGTTGTTGTCTTAGGAAAACTGTTTAACACAGGCGAATATCATGCAGATCGAATTATTGCTCTTACCGGTTCTGAGGTAAATAATCCAAGATATTTTAATGCGAAAGTTGGTCAATCTTTAACTGGTATTTTATCTGAATCGGTTACTTCAGAAAATGTTAGATATATTCAAGGAAATGTACTTACCGGTGCCTTATCGCACAAAGAAGATTACCTGTCTGCATATACATCTCAAATGACTATTATTCCAGAAGGAAATAAGGCTGAGTTTTTGGGTTGGTTGTTGCCATCTACTAAAAAACTAAGTTTATCAAGAACGTATTTTTCTTGGCTAATGCCAAATAAGAAATACACGATTGACACCAATACACACGGTGAAGAAAGACCTTTTGTAGTAAGTGGTCAATACGAAAAAGTTCTACCAATGAATATCATGCCTGTTCAATTGTTGAAAGCTATTTTGGCTGGAGATATTGAGCGTATGGAAGCTTTAGGTATTTATGAAATATCTGAAGAGGATTTTGCTTTGTGCGAATTTGTTTGTGCTTCAAAAATTGAGGTTCAAAAGTTAGTTCGTCAAGGACTAGATTTAATGCTATCAGAAGGATAATTAATTAAATAATCATATTTAGTGAAAATATTACACGATTTTTTAGAGTCAGTTAAACCTAATTTCCAGAAGGGAGGAAAATTGGAGAAGTGGCATCCAGTCTTTGAGGCTTTTGAAACGTTAGCTTTTGTGCCTGCAGATACTACCAAAGATGGTGTGCACATAAAGGATGCCATGGACATGAAGCGAACAATGGCAACGGTGATTATTGCTTTGGTTCCATGTATGTTGTTTGGAATGTGGAATGTGGGTAATCAACATTATTTGGCTTTCGGTATGGAGGCAGATTTAATGGAGAAATTCATGTTTGGATTCTGGAAAGTGCTTCCAATTATCGTTGTTTCTTATGCCGTAGGTTTGGGCGTTGAATTTGTTTTTTCCGTAATGGCTGGTCATGCCATAAGTGAAGGTTATTTGGTTACAGGTTTACTAATTCCTTTAACATTACCAGTAACTGTTCCATTATGGATGGTAGCTTTAGGAGCCGTTTTCTGTACCTTATTAGGTAAAGAAATTTTTGGAGGTACAGGTTTCAATTTCATGAATCCAGCTTTGTTAGCTCGAGCATTTATGTTTTTTGCATTTCCTGCATTTATGTCTGGTGATATCTGGACAGATTTGTCACCTGAGCAAGGACAAACAGTATTAGATGCTTTTTCTGGTGCTACTAACCTTGTGGCTTTTGACACTAATTATGTTACTATGCAATCTGCCAGTGATATGTTCTTTGGTTTTGAACAAGGCTCCATTGGAGAAACCTCAGTTTTTGCTGTTTTAATTGGTGCAGCTTTATTGATAGTAACTGGAGTAGGAAGTTTAAGAATTATGCTTTCTGTTTTTGTGGGTGGTTTAGTAATGGGTTTTATTATGAATGCCTTAGCTCCAGATGCTGCTAATCACGCTATGCATATGCCAGCCATTAATCATTTGTTGGTTGGTGGTTTTGCTTTTGGTGCAGTTTTTATGGCAACAGATCCTGTTACAGCTTCACATACTGCGAAGGGTAAAATCATTTATGGTTTAGCCATTGGAGCTTTTACGGTAATTTTAAGAGTTTTTAATCCTGCCTACCCTGAAGGCATGATGTTAAGTATTTTATTGTTTAATGTGTTTGCACCTCTAATTGACCACATGGTTGTTGAACAGCATATCAAAAAAAGATTGAAACATGCATAATAATAGATATACATTTTTATATGCAATAGGATTGTCTATTGCCACAGCCATTATTTTGGTGATAACTTCTCAGCAATTGAAGCCATTGCAAGACGCCAATTTTGCACTTGATAATAAGAAGAGTATTCTTAAATCTGTCCTCATCAGATCGGATGATAATGTTGCTTTGGAAGAAACTTATGACAAATCGGTAGAAGAATTAGTCATTAATAGCAAAGGTGAAGTTTTAGAAGGCATTTCAGTAGGAAGTGTGGATATGAAAAGGGAAGTAGCTAAGCCTGCAGAAGAAAGAAACTTACCACTTTATGTTTTTAGTGCCGAAAATGGTGAGAAGTCATACATCGTACCTTTAAGGGGTGTTGGTCTTTGGGGTCCAATCTGGGGCTATGTAGCTTTGAATGATGATTTTAATACTGTTTATGGGGCGTTTTTTGACCATAAAGGAGAAACTCCTGGTTTGGGTGCCGAAATCACAGAGATGCCTTTTCAAGAGCAATTCAAAGGTAAAATGATATATAATTCTGCGAATGAATTTGCTTCTATAAATGTTTTGAAAGCAACGACGAAATCAGATGTGGATCCTTCCAATAGAGTGGATGGCGTTTCTGGTGGTACTATTACCTCTAATGGAGTAGATGAAATGTTAAGAAATTGTGTAGAACCTTATTTGACTTATTTCAACAAACTCAAAACGAATTAATAAAATGGCAGAAGTTTTAGAAGAAGTAAAGAAAGAGCCACTATTCTCGAAGAAAAATCTTCAGGTAATAAAGGATCCTCTTGATGATACCAACCCTATTTCGGTACAAGTATTAGGTATTTGTTCGGCACTCGCTGTCACTGTACAAGTGAAGCCAGCTTTTATAATGAGTTTAGGTGTACTTTTCGTAAGTGCGTTTTCAAATTTGATTATAAGTTTGATGCGTAAAGGAATACCTGGTAGAGTTAGAATAATAGTTCAACTAATTGTAGTAGCCACATTGGTAACTATAGTTGACCAAGTATTGAAAGCCTATATGTTTGACATTAGTAAGCAGTTGGCGGTATTTGTAGGGCTTATTATAACAAACTGTATTATTATGGGTCGTCTTGAGGCATTTGCTTTAGGACAAAAACCTTGGCCATCATTTTTAGATGGAATTGGTAATGGGTTAGGTTATGGATTAATATTGGTCACAGTTGCCGTTTTTAGAGAGTTATTTGGTGCTGGGAAAATTTTAGGATTTAATATTATTCCTCAGTGGGCATATGACCACGGATATGTAAATAACGGCTTAATGGTTTTACCACCTGCTGCATTATTTCTTATTGGTACATATATATGGATTCAGCGTAGTAGAAATACAAAATTAATTAACGTTTCCTAACAAAGAATTAAAGAGAATTAATATGGAAAATTTAGCGAGTCTTTTTGTTAAAGCCATTTTCGTAGAAAATGCTGTTTTTACCTTCTTTTTAGGAATGTGTTCATTCTTAGCGGTATCCAAAAAGCTTAAAACTGCTTTTGGCTTAGGTTTAGCTGTGGTATTTGTTATGGTACTTACCACGCCACTTAATTATATTATTTTGAAATATATGTTAGGTGCTGGAGCTTTAGCTTGGATACACCCTTCTTTGGCCGATGTGGATCTAACGTTTTTATCATTCATTTTATTTATCTCCACTATTGCTGGGGCTGTCCAATTGGTAGAAATGGCAATTGAGAAATTTGCTCCTGCATTATATAGTGCTTTAGGTATATTCTTACCTTTAATTACTGTAAACTGTTCAATCTTGGGTGCCTCATTATTTATGCAAGAAAGAGAATACAATATGGCAGAAACCACTGTATTTTCTTTAGGTACAGGTATTGGCTTCTTTTTGGCTATAGTTTTGCTTGCAGCCATAAGAGAACGTTTACAGTATTCAAAAATCCCACCTGCTTTGCAGGGTTTGGGCATTGCTATGATTGTAACTGGTCTTATGGCAATGGCCTTCTTGAGTTTTTCTGGTATTAAATTGTAAATTAGATATTTATGCTACCTATACTTATTAGTAGTGTTGTTGTTTTTCTATTAGTAGTTTTAATGTTCGTGTTTTTGATACTCACGGCAAAAGCGAAATTGCTTCCTCAAAACGATGTAAAAATCATCATTAATGGTGATAAGGACAATCCGATAATTACCAAATCTGGGGAATCACTCCTTAATGTTCTAGGTGCTAATAACTTGTTTTTAGCTTCTGCATGTGGAGGAGGAGGTACATGTGCTATGTGTACATGTAATGTATATTCTGGAGGGGGTGAGGTATTGCCTACAGAAACCAATCACTTAAACCGACGTCAGGTCGGAGAGAAGTTACGTTTGGCATGTCAGGTAAAAGTAAAAGAGGATATGGATATCAGAATACCAGATGAGGTATTTGGTGTTAAGAAATGGGAATGTGAAGTGACTTCTAATTACAATGTTGCTTCTTTCATTAAAGAGTTCCAGGTAAAATTACCAGAAGGTGAACATTTAGACTTTGAAGCTGGAGGATATATACAGATAGATGTACCTAAAACTGTTGTGGAATTTAAGGATATGGACATTACGGCACATCCTAAATACCACGAAACACCTGAAAAGTTTAAAGAGGAATGGGATAAGTTTAATCTTTGGCCATTGAAAATGGTTAATGATGAAGAAATATTCCGTGCTTATTCTATGGCTAACCACCCAGCAGAGGGGAATATGGTTAGCTTAACGATTAGAATTGCTACTCCACCCTGGGATAGGTCTAAGAATACTTGGATGGATGTGAATCCAGGACTTTGTTCTTCGTACATTTTTGGAAAAAAACCTGGCGACAAGGTTACTATTTCTGGCCCTTACGGTGAGTTCTTTATTAAAGAGACTGAAGCAGAAATGCTTTATATAGGTGGTGGTGCCGGAATGGCTCCAATGCGTTCTCATTTGTATCACTTGTTTCATACTTTAAAAACAAAACGTAAAGTAACTTTCTTTTACGGCGGACGTACAAAGCGTGAGTTGTTTTATGTAGAAGAGTTTAGACAGATAGAAAAGGAGTTTCCCAATTTCC
>Ga0105053_10004058_pt1 | contig 21817 bp, 9 predicted proteins | sample BON01_FD_78093 | JGI IMG/M metagenome (GOLD analysis project Ga0105053, IMG submission 78093) | Freshwater microbial communities from Lake Bonney liftoff mats and glacier meltwater in Antarctica - BON-01 | ecosystem: Environmental > Aquatic > Freshwater > Ice > Glacier meltwater | place: Lake...
CAAATCACGAGCAGTAGAGCCGGTTCCGCACCGAATGCTCGGCCACGCACGCGTCGAGGAGCTCGGCGACGCGCGGGTGGCGCCGATCGTGGCGCCGATCGCGCGCCATGGCCCCGTCGCCGCCGCCGCCGCATTCCGCCCCGCCCCCTCCGTTCAAAGCAGCAGCGGCAATCGCGCCTCGCAGCGCCTCGCGCGCCCTGGACGAGCTCGCGCCCAGCATGGTCTCTGTGTTGCACACGGCGTGCACCTCGCACGACCGCAGCGCCTGGTCCAGGGCGGGCGGCGGCGGCGGTCGGGCCGGCGGCGCGTCGCTGTCGCCCGCCGTCGGCGCCCGCTGCTCCCCTTGCTGCTGCTCCTGCCGCTGCGCGGCTGGCCGCGGAACGCACACGAACCCGTGGCTCGCGCAGCAGCGCGCCCGGCTCGGGGACTAGACGCCCGGGCGGGCGCATGCTCTCCACCAGGCCGGTGCCGCCTAACACCCTCACGCGCACGGGTCGTCGATGCTGTTGTTGCCGCGGCCGTCGCTGCCGTCCCTTTTTATCGTGCAACAACAAACAACTGCCGCGGCCGCTCGCCCCTCTGCCGTCACTCGCGTTTCCCCCTCCTCGGCGAAGCCCCGCCCTCGCTCTCGCTCCTTCAAGACAAGCAGGAAACGACTCTCCTCGACACCCCCGCTTCCCTCTATTCATCAGACGCAGTTGTCCGTTGCAGTTGTTCCCCCTCCCCCCCTCTCTCGTTTTGCTCGCGCGCTCGCTCACCAACGCACCGGGGAGCACCGCCACGTCACGCCCCTCCGTCATTGGAAATCATCTTTGCGCTCCGTCAACCTCGCAAGATTCGTCGCCCTGTCCTGGCGAAGCCACCGCCCCGAGACACCAAGTGACGGCATTGACCGGACAGTACGGCTCCGGATTGGATTCGCTGGCAGCAGAGAGAAGACAGACGCGGGGAAAGAGAGGTGAGACCTCAGGTCTCTCTCGGTTCTGGAAACGCCACATCATCGCCGCGATGCAGCAGCAACCACCACCGCCGCCGCACCAGCGCGGCATCGAGACGGCGGCCACCATCGTTCTTCCGGAGACAGCAGCCCCATTAACTCTGGCGAAAGAGGCGGGACCGTCGTCGTCGCCACCGCCGCCGCCCGCTCGCGCGCCGCCCGCCGCCGCCCACAATGAGCAGCAAGCGCGCCGCCCAGCCGCCCAGCCGCGCCCCCCCGCCATGCACGACAGCCCGAGCTTCTTGCACCTCCTGTCGCGCATCGGCAGCATCAAGACGACCGCGCCCGCCATCGCCGCGGCGTCGTCGTCCCTCCCCTCGGGCGGCCTCGCCGACCGCAACGACCAAAACGCCGCCGCCGCCGCCGCCGCCGCGGCAGCATCGGCCGCGTCGCCGCTGTCGACGCCGCCGACGCCGCGCGCCCCCCTGCTCTCGGACGAGGAGGAGCGCGGTGTCGACCCCGACAATGACGACGAGGACGACGACGAGGACGACGATGACGACGACCTGGCAGTGGTCGCGCCGCTCGAGGCGCTGGACGACGGCGGCAACGTCGACGGCGGCGGCGGCCCGTTCGCGCCGCCGCCGCTGCCGCCGCTGCAATCGTTCGGCCGGCCGAGTGGCGGCGGCTCGTACCGCCAGCAGCAGCAGCGCGCCTACTGCCGCAGCGAGGACGGCGGCGGCGGCTCGGGGGGCGGCTGCAGGCGCCTCCGGCGCACGTCGGCCGCGCAGGCGTTTGACGAGGCGATGGCGGCGAGCTTTGGCACGGGCGCGGACGGCGACGGCGACGGCGGCGGCTGCATGGCGGCGGCGGGGGCAGCGGGGGCAGCGTCGGCGGCAGCAGCAGCAGCAGCAGCAGCAGCAGCAGCAGCAGCAGCAGCAGCAGCAGCGTCGACGGGGGCGTGGCGCCCCCGCGCGGCGAGCCTCGGCGGCGCGCCCATCGGCAGCGGCGGCGCCGCCGCATCCCAGGCCCCCGCGCCGTTTTCCTTTGCCGTGCGCGGCGGGGGCGGGGGGCCCGCGCCCGGCGCCGCGCCCCCCCCCGCCCGCCGGCCCCCGCCGCCGCCGCCCCCCGGGCTCGAGGCCCTCGCGCGCGACCCGCTCGTCGCGCTCGCGCCCCTGATCCCCCGCAGCCGCCGCCAGTCCCTCTCTGGCGGCGAGAAGGCGCCGCGCCAGCTCGCCTCGGCCGACGTCTCGGCCCTCGACCCGGCGAGCCTGGCCGCAGCCGCCGCCGCCGCCGCGGCCGCCGTCGCGGCCGCGTCTGCCGGCGCGGCCAGCGGAGGCCGAGGCGGCGGCCCCTCCTCCCACCCGCACCCCCCGACCCACCCCCACAACGGCCGGCCGGCGCCCGACCGCCCCTTTCGCGACGACCCGCGCGACCGGGCCGAGGGCGCGTCGGTGCTGGCCGGCGGCAGCCTGGGCTCGAGCCTGCGCGCGGCGTCGGGCGGGGACGGCGCGCCGGTGGCCGAGCTGGCGGCGGCGATGGCGGCGGCGGCGGCGGCCACGGTGACGGGAGGCGGGCGCGGGCCCGGCAGCGGCGGCGGCGTCGTCGTCGACGGCGGCGGCGCTTCCGCGGGCGGCGCTGCGAGCGGCGAGGCCGGCGGCGGGGCGGGCGGGGGCAGCGGGGCCGGCGGCTCGCGCGCGCTCACGCCGCCGCTGCCGCCGCTGCACGTGGGCCCACGCGCCGCGCCGGGCGGCGGCGCGGGCGCGCGCCCTCCCTCGCCGCCCTCGTCGCTGGTTCCTGGTCTGGTGCAGCCCCCTCTCCCGGGCCTGCGCCTGCCGTCGCGCGTGGCGCGCCGTCCGCCGCCCGGGGCCGCGGGCGCCGGCGCAAATGGCAGCGGCGGCTCGGGTGGCGGCGGCGGCGACGGCGGCGGCGGCACGGGGCTCACTTACCTCGGCCGCCGGCGCTCGAGCACCAACAGCGGCGGCGCCACGTACGACGACGAGGACGACGAGTGCCTGAGCGAGAGCGGCTACTTCCGCGTGCGCGACTCGCTCGACCAGGTCGGCGGCGTCTTTGACGTGGCCGGCGCGGCGCTGGGCGGCGGCGGCGGCACGGCGGGCGGCGCCGGCGGGGCAAGAGGAGCGGGCGGAGGAGGGACCGGCGGCGGCGGCGGAAGCGTCGTTGCCGCCGCCGCACCCACCCCCTCAGCGGGCCCTCTCTCTCCGCCGGCGACCGCCACCACCACCCACAGCAACCACGTCGCCCAGCAGCAGCAGCAGCCGCAGCAGCAGCAGCAGCAGCAGCTCCCAGCGGCGGCGGCAGCGGCGGCGGCGGCGGCGGCGGCCGGGGGGCGCAACTTTCCGCTTGAGGCCGCGGCCGCCGCCGCCGTCGCCGCGGCCGCGCGTGCCTCGGCCGCCGCGGCGGCCGCCGCGGCCGTCGACGCGGCGGCCGCCGCCGACGAAGCCGTCGCCGTGCAGCAGCAGATCGAGGCCGCGGCCGAGGCGCACTACTCGGCAAATGCGGCGCACGTGGCGCAGGCGGCGGCGCAGGCGGCGGCGGCGGCGCAGGCAGCGGCCGCGGCGGCGCCCGAGACGCCCCAGGCCCAGCCCCAGGCCCAGGCCCAGGCTCAGGCCCCGCATCATCAGCAGCAGCAGCCGCAGCCGCAGCAGCAGCCGCAGCAGCCCCACAGCGCGCGCGCCATCCCCACCTCGCCCCGCATCATCGGCTTCAACGCGCCGCCGCCGCCGCCGCCCGCCGGCCCCCCGTCGTCGTCCGCGGCCACGCCGCGCGGCGCGCCCCAGCTCGCGCACCTGCGCTCGTCCTCGTGGCGCTCCGACACGGGCGTCGGCGGCCACAGCGCCAGCGGCGGCAACGGCAGCGGCGGCAGCGGCGGCAACGGCGGCGGCGGCGGCAACGGCGGCGGGAACAGCGCCCAAAACACGCCGCGGCCGCACCAGCAGCCGCCGTCGCCGGGCCTGCTGGCGGCGTCACTGCGCGGCACGTCGGCGTCGGCGGCGTCGCTGCACCAGCGCGGCGCAAGCGGCGGCGCGAGCGGCGGCGGCGGCGGCAGCGGCGGCGGCGGCGGGACGACGCCCTCGACCGCCACGGTCGCGGCCGTCGCCGCCGCCGCCGCCGCCGCGACCTCGGCCGTGGAGTGGCCCGGCGCGTCCTCCGGCGCCGTGCCGATCTCGCCCCGCAGGGACTACGGGCGTTAGGTGTGTTTGTTTTTCTTCTCTTCGGGGGCGCTTTTGGTGTTTTCGGCTGGCGTTCCGAGGCCGTCTCGGGCCTCACAGCGCCGCCCGCCCGCGTCGCAACGCCGGGGCGCCGGCACGCCGACGAGCGACGGCGGGGCCTGTGTCCCTTTATCCCTCGGCTCACAGCACCGGCGTCAACGGACGGACGGGCCCAGCCCGGGACGCAAAACTCAGCCGACCGCCTCTCTCTGCGCGCCGCCCAGCGTCCGACACCCGCACCCGCACCCCTGCCGCCCGCCGGTTTTGCGGACGTCGACACGCTCGTCCACTCCTGAGGCGCCATGCTTCGGCCGGACAGCCGCTCGACGTTCGCAAACAGCGGCAGGGAGCGGGCGGACGCTGGGCGGCGCGCGCAGAGAGGCAGCCGGCATGAGTGGCGCATGGCGGACCGGGCGCGCAGCAAGTTTGGCGAGGAAGCGGCGCTGGGCCTTGTCGTCGCTCACCCGGCGTCGATCGGTCGACACCCGTTCTTCTCCTATTTGTCGGCTTGTCCTCTGACTATCCACACTTGCTTGTCAAAGTTGAACTCTCCCACCGACGGACACAAACGCGGCCTCCTTTCCCCTCACGCGAGAATCTCTTGCGGGGCTGACGCGGGGCGTCTCTGCGTCTCCCGCGACTCCGAAGGGCTGATCCCTCTCTCTCTTTCCCTGGCTTTCGTCCTTCCCGCGGCACCGTCCTCAGCACGCAGGAGGGCAAGGGGTCGGCGTGATCGGGTGCCGCGACACGGTCGGAGACGTCTTTGGACGCGCGTTCCCTCGTGGCGCGAGCAGATCCGCATCGATGGTAAGGGGAGTCAAGGTCTCGACAGTTCTCCTGGAAACGCCAGGGACGACGACGCGGGCGGCAGCGAGTGTCCTTTGACACGGCACACACGTCGGGCAAGGACGCCAGCCCCCGGCGGTCGCCGCAAAAAGAGAAAAGGAGACTGGCAGCGCAAGTAGAAACAAAACGCGCGCGCACACGCGCGCGCCGCGCGATCGCCGGCGCTCACCCGCCCCCTACCCACGAAAAACAATCACCACCACCGCGGCGCACACAGAAATCCATCCTCGGCCTCGTGGCCGGCGCGCCCTGCCGCCTCGACGTCGAGTTCAAGGACCCGGCGGGCACGGGCGCGCGCCACAGCCGCACCGCCCTGGTCCGGCCCAACGGCCGCGCGGTGGTGCTGCCGCCCGGCGGCGCGCCGCGGCCCCCGTCGGCGGGCGCGGGCGGAGGCGGCGGCGGCGGCGGCGCCTCGTCCTCCTCCGCCTCCGCCTCGTCCGCCGGCGACCCTGAGGAGCTGCCCGTCTACAGCGACCGCGACACCGTGCGCGGCGAGGTCCGCGTCACCCCCTTGACCGTCCGGCGCGTCGAGCACTCCGGCATCAGCGTGCAGCTCCTGGGGCGGGTCGAGCTCGCCTCGGAGCGCGGAGGGCGGCACGAGTTTCTGGCGCTGTCGCGCGAGGTGGCCGCGCCCGGCGACGTCGCCTCGGCCGCCGCGCGCCCGCTGGCCTTTGAGTTCCGCGCGGCCGAGATGCGGTACGACTCGTACCGAGGGGCGCAGGCGCGGTGCCGCTACTTCCTGCGGCTCAAGATGCGCGGCAAGGGGGTGGGCGCGGTCGACGTCAAGCGCGACTTTCCCGTGTGGGTGCGAAACTATTACGACGACGAGGGCGAGGAAGGGAACGGCGTGGGGGGAGGAGGAGCGGCGGGCGCCGGCGCGCGCCCGCCCTCGGCCGGCAACGACGCCGCCGCCGCCGAGAACGCCGCTTCCAACGGCCCCGTCCGCACCGAGGTGGGGATCGAGGACTGCCTGCACATCGAGTTCGAGTACGACCGCGCCCGCTACCCCTTACGCGGCGTGGTGGTCGGGCGCGTGCACTTCCTGCTGGTGCGCATCCGCCTGAAGCACATGGAGCTCGAGGTCCGGCGCCGCGAGACGTGCGGCGGCGGCGCCGCCGCGCACAGCGAGTCCGAGACGGTGGCGAAATTCGAGGTGATGGACGGCGCGCCGGCGCGCGGCGAGACGGTGCCGCTGCGGCTGCACCTGTCGCCGTACGACCTGACGCCGACGTACCGGGACGTGTGCAACCGCTTCAGCGTGCGGTACTTCCTGAACCTGGTGCTGGTGGACGAGGAGGACCGGCGCTACTTCAAGCAGCAGGAGGTGGAGCTGTTCCGCGCGCGGGCGCCGGGCGACGGCTTGCCGCTCGCTGCTCCGGCGGCGGCGCTCGGGGGGGCAGCGGCGGCGGCGTTTGGGGCGGCGGGCTCTGGGGCGCTGGGTTCGGGGGTGCTGGGGGCGGGGCAATTTGGCGGGGTGGTCCCCCCCGTGCTTCTGTCGCCGCGGCCGCCGGGGCAGGAGCCCATGGGGCAGCAGGGGCAGCAGCAGCAGCAGCAGCAGCAGCAGGGGCAGGCGCCCGCGGCGACGGCGGCGGCAGCGGCAGAAGGAGCGGCGGCTGCAGCGCCGCCGCAAGCCCTGGACGCGGGCCCGGGCGGGCCGCTGATGCCCTCGCCCTTAGCAGCTGCAGCGCCAGCACCGCCAGCGCCAGCGCCCGCGCAACCAGCGCCGCCACCACCACCACCACCACCACCACCACCGCCCGTCGCGGCGCACCCTCCTGCCGCCGCCCCAGCGTTCGCGCCCGCGCCCGCGCCCGTCCCGGCGGCCGCGGCGCCCCTCGCGGCCCCCTTGCCGCTCGTGCCGGCGCCGCCCTTTGAGGACGACGAGGACGACGGTCCTCTCGGCCTGGCCAACACCCTGCCACCCTTCTTGCAAGAGGCCCCGGGGCTCGCGGCCCCTGGTCCTCCTGCTCCTGCTCCTGCTCCTCCCCCCCCGCCCCCGCCCCCTCCTCCGCCGCCGCCTGCGCCGGCCCCGCCAGCACCCCTGCCGCCGCCGCCGCCCCCCCCGCGCCCGCAAGCCGATCTCACCTTTGCCCCGGCCCCGACGCAGCCCCAGACGCCGCCCGCGCCCGTGCCTCCGCCCTTTGACGCCGACGCCTTGCTGCTGGCGGCCGCGGCGGCGGCGGCGGCCGCGCAGCGGCCGGCCCCTGCGGCCATCCCGCTGCCGCAGCCTGCGCCGCCGCCCGTCGAGCCCGCGCCAATCCTGCCGCCCCTGGCGACGCCGGCCCCGTTGCAGGCCGGGGGAGAGCTCGAGGACGACGAGCTCGAGTTCGGGGCCGCGCTGGACGCGCCGCCGGTCCCGCAGCAGCAGGCGCCCGCCGCCGCCGCCGCCGCTGCCGCCGACGCAGCAGACGCCCTCGCCGACGGGCTGGGCCGGCTCTGATTCTCTTGAGTTGGCCTTGCGAATTTTCTAGTTGGGGTTTCGAATTTCGTCCCCTAGGCTCCGACAGTGATGTTGAATGGGGCGTAATGCATAGACACATCACGTCCTCTCCCCCAACTCTAGGCGCCGTTGCCCGCGCGTTGCCCCCCCCTCTCCGGGTTTGCGCAAGGGCTTGCGCGAGGCGAGGGCGGGCGCCGCTGCCACCGCCGCTGCCACCGCCGCTGCCACCGCCGCCGCCACCGCCGCCGCTTCAAGAGGCGCGCTGTTGCCGTCCGCCGCAAAGACCGCCTCCAAGCGCGCCCGCTCCTGCCCGCCGCCCTCTGGTTCCTGCTCGAGCCCCTCCACCTCGGCCAGCCGCCTGCGCACGCGGGCCAGCGTCGCCGCCGTCGCCGCCGCCTCCCCGCCGCCCATGCCCGGCGCGGCCGCTGCGGCCGCCGCCGCCGCCGCCGCCGCCACGGCCTCGCGAAGCGCCGCCGCCGCGGCCCCCGGCGAGCGCCGCAGCACGAGCGCCTCGGCCGCCGCGCACTCCTCGTAGAACGAGGCGAGCGCGGCCCAGTCGGGCTTGCCGGCGTCGTCCTCCTCTCTGGCCTCAGGCGTTGTTGGGAGACGCCGCCTGCTGCTTCCGCTGTCGCTGCCTCCGCTGCCGCCGCTGCCGCCGCCGCCGCTGTCTGCCGCAGCCGCAGCCGCGGTGGGCGCCGCCCGCCGGTACAGCTGCGCCACGTGCCTGTGCAGCGCCCCGGCCCCGGGAGCGCGCCAGTCGGCCGCCAGGCGCCGCCGCAGGACCCCGGCCGCCCGCGCGCACAGGCGCGGCCGCCGCGCCGCCAGCGCAAAGGCGGCGGCGCGGGCGGCCTCCCCCCCGGGGCGGAGCAGGCAGGCCAGCGCGGCGGCGCGGTCGCCCGACTGCGCGTGCTTCTTGGCGGCCAGCGGCCAGCGGCGCTGCCGCGCGGCCAGGCCGGCCAGGCGCGCGAGGCACGCCGACCGGCGGCGCTGCGCCGGGCCGTCTCCGTCGTCTCCGCCGCCGCCGTCGCCGCCGCCCTTGTCGCCGCCGCTTGCGCCCGCCCCCCCTCCCTCCTTTTTCGGCGGCGACATGAGCTCCGCCAGCTCGTCCGTCAGGTCGAGCGCCCCGGCCTCGCACGCGTCCAGGGCCGCCTCGTGCGCGCCCCCCGCCGCCAAGGCGCGGCACAGCCGCAGTGCCGCGCCCTGCTCGCCGTCGGGCGCCGTAGCGCCCAGGGCGCGGACGCACGCCTGCACCGCCCAGCGTCGCTCGAGCGTCGGCTGCGAGTCGTCGTCGTCGGGGTCGCCGCCGTCCTGCTGGCATCCGCCGCCGCCGCCGCCGCTCGGCGACCTTCCTGGGGGCCACCGCCGCGCTGACTCGAGCGCCAGCTCGCGCGCCACCTCGTGTGCGAGGCCCTCGGCCAGCAGCGCGAGCCCCGCCCGCGGCGGCAGCGCCAGCGCGAGGCGCAGGGCGCGCTCAGGCCGCCCCGCGCGGCGCCACAGAGAAGCGGCCGACTCGGCGGCAGCCCTGCCCGCCGACTCGGCCGCTGCCGCTGCTGCCGCTGCCGCTGCTGCTCCTGCTCCTGCTGCCGTTGATGACGCCGGCGAGCCGCCGCCGAGCAACCGCGTCGCGCGCGCCTCGAACCGCTCGGCGGCGTCGGCGGCGGCCGCCGCGCCGTTGTTGCACCACCCGTCGCCGGGCGAATCATAAGAAAAGGAAGAGGAGGAGGGCGCGGGCGCCGACGAGGCGAGCGCGCCGTCGAGCAGCACGCGCCACAGCGCCTTGCGCTCGCCGCCTCCGCTGCCCTGCCGGAGGGGCTCCTCCACCTCCTCTTCCGGCTCGTCCAGGCGCTCGCGCGCCACGCGCGCCGCCTGTAGAGGGCACCCCGCCGCAAAGTAGGCGTCTGCCGCCGCCCGCGCGGCGGCGTCGCGCGCGCCGCCGCCGCCGCTATCGCCGCCCCCTCCCCCGGCGCTGCCGTCGTCGTCGCGCGCCCCATCCGCCGTCAGCCGCGCCTCCCTCGCCCGCGCCAGCGCGAGCGCCGCCGCCGGGTCGCGCGACGCCGCCACCAGCGCCGCGGCCGCCGCGGGCCCGGAAGAGGCGGAGGAAACGCAGCAGTAGAGCACGCGCGCGGCCGAGGGCACGTCGCGCGCGGCCGTGTAGGCAGCCACGGCGGCCGCCGGCGCCCCGCGGGCCTCGCAGAGCCGGCCCCACCAGCGCACGCCGCGCTCGGGGTTGGCGGCCTGCAAGGCCGCGAGCAGGCGCCTGCGGGCGCGGCGGGCGTCCGGGTTTGGCTTCAGAGGCGAAAAGCCGTCGCGGTCGTCGGTGACCGCCGGGGCGCCGGGGCTCGCTGCGGCGGCTGCCGCCGCCGCCGCCGAGCGGGCCGCCGCCACGGCCGCGGCGTCGGCCGCCGCGGCGCGCTCGAGCGAGGCCAGGGCCGCCGCCGTCGAGGGCGCCAGCAGCAGCAGGGCGCGGCACGCGTCCGGCACGGCGCCCACGGCGCGGTACAGGGACGCGACGTGAGACGCGGCGGCCGCGGCCGCGGGAGCAGCAGCAGCTGCTGCTGCTGCTGCTGCTGTCCCTGCCGCTGCCGCCGCCGCCACCGCGCGCCGCTCGGCCTCTCGCGCGCGCAGCACGAGGGCGGCGCCCAGCGCGGCGGGCGCGCGCATCGACGCCTCGGCCTCGGCCTCCCCCCAGCGCCCGGCCGCCGCCAGCAGGCCCAGCTTGTGCGACTGGCGCCGGCCGCAGGCTCGCGCCGGCTGCTCGTTTGCCCCTTGTTCGGCGTTGTCGTCGCGGTCAACTAGGTCTTCTCGCCGACGTTGCCGCCGCTGCGAGCGCCGCCGCCGCCGCTCCCGTCCTCCTCCCTGGGCGCCGCCGCCGCCGCTTTCCTCGTCGTGTTTCGCCGTCGCCGCCTCGCCGCCTCTGCCGGTCAAGGCCGCCGACCACCAGCCCCGCTCTAGCCTGCCGCAGATCATTGCCCGCACTAGGCGCGCGCGCGCGCGCGCGAGCCTTCCGGGGCACTCGAGGCGGAGGTCTCGGACAGCGAAAAAAACCGTCGGTCAAAGTCTCTTTTTTACAGGGGAGGGGGGGGGCGGCGGCGCGGGCCGACAAAAAGGGGCGGCGCGCGGCCGACAAGGGGAAATCAAAGGGAGGTCGAGAGCGAGAACCTGTCAACAGGGGCGCGTGCGCGCGGAATGGGCGCGGTGCTGCGATTGTGCTGCGATCGGGTTGTGCGCGGGAAGGGGACGAAGAGGGGAGGAGCGCTATATGCGTATTATTTTGGATTGGACCCGGTGAGGGGAAAAAGAAGAGGGGGGAGCGGCGTTTGGGGTGAAAAGGGCGCCGCGGCGGGCGGAGTGGCGGACAGGGCCACAGGGAACCCCCCGCCCCTTTTTTTTGTGGGGGGACAGACCCGGGATGACAAGGGGTGTCAGGCGGTGGACCTCGCGGGTGCTGTGACTGCACGCGCGCGCGCCGGAGCCGTGAGCGAGGGGCTCGAGAACAACAAAAAGCAAGTGGGGGGAGCGGGGAATGGAAGGGAGCGCCACGGGCGGGAGCGGGGGGGGGGGGCGGCGCGCGGCGGCAACGCGCGCACGGGCTCGGCGGCACTGGGTGCGAAAATCAAACACACAAAAACAACTGGGGGGAACAAGGCCGAGTGCCGCGCTTGCCTCCGTCACAAACGTACAGTGGGAGGGGGGGGGGGCAAAGGGGCTTGCGGGGGCGGGGGGAGACGCCGAACTCTGAAAACTCCCTCTCTCTTTTTTTGTTTCAGTCGTGTGCGTCGCCGCAGGGCGGCGACGGCGGCGGCGGCGGCGGCGGCGGCGGCGGCGTGGCGTTTAGCGGGTGCGAAAGGGACGCGCCCGCCCCGAGCACCAGGGCCGCGCCGACGGGCAGGGCGCTCACGGTGAGCACGTCGAGCCAGCCCGAGTGGAGCGCCGGGCCGCCGCAGTGGCGGCGGACGGCGCCTCGGCGGCGGCCGCTGCCCCCGCCGCCGCCGCCCCCGCCGTCGCCGCCGCCGCCAGTGCGTCGGCGGGCGACGCGGTACGCGCCCGTCAGCTGCATGAGCTCGCCGTGAAGCACGAGGCGGCCCGAGGGCGCGAGCGCGGCGGCGCCGAGCCGCAGCGTCGGCGGCGCGGCCCCCCCGCCGCCGCCGCCGCCGCCGCCGCCGCCGGCCGCGAAGGCCGTCTCCGCGAGGCTGACGTGCCCGCCGCCCTCGCCCCGCGGCAGCGTGACGAGCAGCGACCCGTCGCCCAGTTTGACGAGGCGGCAGGGCCCCACCACCGCAAAGTTGCCGTACACGGCAGGCGGGGCGCGCGCGGCGGCGTCGCCCGCCGAGGCGTTGTGGCTGTGGCGGTCGCCGAGCAGGAAGCCGGGCGCGGGGGAGTGGGGGGGCGCGTCGGCCGCCCGACAGTCCGCAGGGGCGGCGACAGCGACGGCCGCCGTCGCCGTTGCTGCGGCGGCGTCGGACGAGGTGCGTTGGCGGCGGCGCGCGGCTGTTTTTTTATTGTTGTCGATTCAGGGCGGCGGAAAGAGTGAGCGCGCGTACCCAATGCACTTCCGGTGCGGGAGATAGGTCGCAGGCGTATCAAGCAACCACTCACCGTCGGCGTGCGGGCCGGGGGAGGCAGAACAGGAGGAGGAGGGGGAGGGGGAGGGGCGGGCGAATGCCGACACCTCCTGGCGCTCTTTGGCGCTCTTGCGCTTGCTGAGGCTGCGCCGGCACCACGCCGAGGGCGCGCGGAGGGCGGAGAGCATGATTGGCTCGCTCGACCGATGCGTATCTGTACAATGGTCTCCTCGGATAGGGGCGGGAGGAGGAGCACGCGGATTTGTCGGAAGATTTGCTCCAAGATTTGCTGTGAAAAATGTCGGGCGTTTGGTGCGAGGCTGAGTGGGCGATCAACTATTGATGACGGATTGAGTGAGTAAGGGAGCTCGTGCAGGGGTGGTGGTGGAGAGGGATAAATCGTGTCGTTGAGAGTGAGTTCGCTGAAACGCTCGCGCCTTGTTGACGCGCTGGCGACGGCGACGAGCGGCGTCGCACCCGCGACCATGCTCGCCGCGTTCGCCCGCGAGCGGATCCACATCCAACCGCGCCCTCTTTCGCTGCCGTGCGATGCGTCCGTCGAGCTACAGACATCAAGCTAGCTCTCATCTCTCCTCCGGGCGCGCGCGCATTACACAAAAAAGGTGAGGAAGAAGAAGGGAGAAAGGACGACTGACCCCCAAAACCCCAAATCATGCTTCGCGCGTGGCTCCGCGTGAGGGCAGCCTCGGCCGCAACACGAGCCCACGGGTCCAGCCTGTCGAGCCAGTACCACCAAGCAAGTTACCACCATCACCAGCAGCAGCAGCAGCAGGGCTTTGCATCGGCCGCCAACGACACGGGCGCCGCTGCCGCCGATGCCAACGCCGACGCCGACCACCGCCGAAACGACGACGACGGCGAGACGGTCGACTACGGCTTCCGCGACGTCCCCCGCGCCGACAAGCAGCGCCTCGTCGGCGGCGTCTTCTCCTCCGTCGCGGGCCAGTACGACACCATGAACGACATCATGAGCGGCGGCCTCCACCGCCTCTGGAAGCGGGCGCTGGTCGCCGAGCTGGCGCCCTTCCCCGGCATGCGGGCGCTCGACGTCGCCGGCGGCACGGGCGACGTGGCGTTCCGGGTGCTGCGGGCGGTGCGGGCGGCCGAGCGGGCGGCGTGGGGGACGGACGGACGACCCTCGGACGAGGGCCGGCGGGCGGGGGGCGCTTCGGGAGGGGCGGGAGGCGGCGCGGCAGGAGGGGCGGAGCGGGGGGGCGACAGCGGCGGCGGCAGCAGCGCGGAGGCCGGCGGGCGCGAGCGCGGGTCGGTCGTGGTGTGCGACATCAACCCGGACATGCTGGCCGTGGGGAGGGCGCGCGCCGCCGCCGAGCCGGACCTCGCGGCCGAGAGCACGGCGGGGGACGACGAGCAGGCGGGCAGCAGCGGCGGCGGCGGCAGCGGCGGACAAAACACCGGCAGCCCCACCCCGCCGCCACCCACCTCTTCTCCCGCGGGCCTCGTCTGGTGCGAGGGCGACGCCGAGCGCCTCCCCTTCCCCGACGACTCGTTCGACGCCTACACCGTCGCTTTCGGCATCCGCAACGTGACCGACCGCCCTGCGGCCCTCGCCGAGGCCCGGCGCGTGCTGCGGCCCGGCGGCCGCTTGCTGGTCCTCGAGCTCTGCCCGCCCGAGGCGCTGTCGCGCCCGCCCGCGCCGGCGTCCTTTGTGCCCGGCGCGGGCGCGGCCCTGGGAGCCGCCTACGACGCCTACTCGCTGCACGCCATCCCGCGCATCGGCGCGGCCGTGGCCGGCGACGCGGACAGCTACCGGTACCTGGTCGAGTCGGTGCGCCGCTTCCCGCCGCCGGCCGAATTTGCGGCGCTCGTGCGCGAGGCCGGGTTTGCGGGGTCGGCGTTCCGGCTGCTGAGCGCGGGGGTGGTCGCTATCCACAGCGGGTTCAAGGTGTGAGAGGGAGAGGGGGCGGGGGGGCCTTGTTGCGGCCGAGACGGAGATACGTCATAGAGGCTCGGCAGGCTTGTTGGCGAGGGGGTCGTGCCGTTTGGGCGAAAATTCGGCGAGCCCCCTGTTTGGAGTCAGGCGCGCGAGGTGGGCCGGCGGCCCCGTTGTTCGCGCGAATGGATTTTTGTTCCCACGCGGGGTTTCCTTTTCCAAAGGAGAAAGTAGGAGATGCACAGGCACTAGGGCACACAGAGACGAAGCAAGCGGCTCCCTCTTGTTTTTCCGAATCAGAACTGGGTTCCCAAGGAGAAAAAGCCGTCGCAAAGGTGGGAAATAATGCGCGAGAGACAGAGAGCGAGCGAGCGGCAAACGCTATCATGTGTGTGTTTTGCGTTGCCGCCCCCTCTCTTCCCCCCCGCCTCACTTTCGTCCGTCTCTTGGTGGCAAAAATGGTTTCGCGCTCACACCCTCAGCTTACAGCACCAGCACGGCGGCGGCGGCGGCAAACACCGTCGCGACGGCGGCCATCGGCGCGGCGGACGCGGCCGACTTGGCGGCGGCGGGCGCGGGCGACGCGGCCGGCGCGGCGGCCGGCTCGACCGTCGCGACCTTGGCGGCGGCGGCCGCGACCGTGGCGTTCTTGGCCATCGGCATCGCGGGCTCCTCCTCGACGACGACCTCCTCCTCGACGACGGGCGCCTCCTCCTCGGCGGCGGCGGGCATGGGCATGGCGGGCATGGGCGCCATCATGGGCTCGGCGGGGGCGGCGGCGGCGGCGGCGGCGGGCAGGGGCGCGAGCATGGGCTCGCCGGCGGCGGCGGGCGCGTCGGCGGCGGCCGGGGTCGGGGCGGCGGCGGCGGCGGCGGCGGCGGCGGCGGGCGCGGGCGCGGCGGCGCCGCCCGCGGGCGCCACCTTTTCATCGGTCGAGGCGGCGGCCTTGACGGCCTCGGCGGGCGTGCCGCCGCCGCCCAGCACGTTGTTGGCGGCCGCGACCGCGTCCTTGGACGCCTTCTGCGCGGCCTTGTTGGCCTCGTCCTTGTTGCCGCCCTTCTTGACCACGTCCTCGGCCGCCTTCTGGGCAATCTTGGAGACGGCGTCCTGGACGGCCAGCGGCAGCGGCTGGTTGCCCGGCTTGCCCGGGTTTGCGGCGGCGGCAAACTTCTCGACGCTTCCCGCGGCCTTGGACACGAATGTGTCGGCGGCCGACTGCGCGACGGACGAGGCCTGCGCGGGCGTGGCGCCGCCCTTGATCGCGTCCTGCGCGGCCTTCTGCACCGCCTGCGACGCCTGCTGCGCGGCGATGGTCGCCGCCGCGCGGTCGCCGCCGTTGTTGAGCACCTGCTGCGACGCGCCGGTGGCGGCCTTGGAGACGATGTCCTGCACGGTGCCGGGGAGCTGCGCGGCGGCGCCGGCGGCGCCTGTTTGTTGGTGTGTAGGTCGATTGGGTTGTGGGTTTTGGTCGGGGGAGGGGGGCGCGCGAATGAGTGGTGGGTTTTCGGTTTTTCGCGCTCCGAATTCAAAAAAAAACCACCCCCGAATCAGCTCTCTCTTCGCCATCCAACACTCCTCAGCACAAACGCGCGGCCCGCACGCCCCGCGAGGCGGGCGCGCGCGGCCCGTGGGCCCGATGCGATGGTCCAAACGCCGTCGGGCGCGCCGCATTGGGCCTGTGGGAGCGGCGTCGGGCGGCGGGAGAGAGAGCCCTCAAGCGAAGAGAAGCTCCTCCCCCCCCAACGGCCACTGGTGGTTGCAGCAACAGGCGCGACGCCCGCCCGCCACCGCGCTTTCTCGCCCGCACGCCCATGGCGTGAAGGACATCGCCCGGCCCAGGCCGACTTGCGGGCAACGGATTGCGCCGGGCCGATGAGGAAAGGGGAGATCCAAAAGACGACGCCCGAAACCAAAAAAAAAACCCGAAGCCCAGTTTGGGGACGGACACGACTCACAGCACACGAGCAGGAGGACGGCGAGCTTGTTCATCTTGGCGGCGAGGTGGTGGGTGTGTGTATCTTTGTGATAGGGACGGGCAAAATTGTTGGGTTTGTGTGGAGAACGAGGAAAAGAGGTGGGCGCATTGGGGGCGATCGCATTTGTAAGGGCGCGGCCGCCGGAACGCACGCGTGGCGGCTGACGCCGGTTTTTTTTCCGGGGACCCCGCTCGCGATCACTGAATGGTGAGAGTGGGGGGACGCCCTCTGCGTTGTTTGGTGGTGGGGCGGGCGGGCGGCTGCTTCTCCGATACCCGGCCACACTGCGTCCAAGCACGCGAACTACCAGCTTCCTGTTCGCCTTCTGTCGCCCGCGCTCTCGCGTTTGCCGGCGCCTTATTTTTTTCTTTCCTGTCGGCGGCGTCGACGCCTTTCTCGTCGCGCGTCGTACGCGGTCCGTCGCCCTCTCTTCGTAACGTGCCGTCCCTCTCCTGCCATCTCATCAGCACCAAAGCACTTTGTCGAAACCAATGATTATCTCGCGACTGTGAACGACCTCACCGCGCATTCATCCTTTCCTTTCTGACACCGCTTTCTCCCGCGCACGATCGGCCCCCTCTATTTTCGGGCACAGGTTTCCGACTCCGTGAGGGGAACAAAGCGAGCCCTCATTCCTATTCCCAAACCCGGATCGTCGTCCTCGACCCGCGCACCTGAAGACCCGGCGCTTGATTGCTTGAAACGCGGCGCACAGGAGGCGGGTGTCGCGGAGGAGCGCGCGCCATCGCAAGAAAGGAGGAGGAGGAGGGGGCTGTCAGTTGAGCGAGAGGCGCAAGCGCAACCGCGCCTCTCCGCTTGCCGTAAGGCCGGGACCGCCCTCACTCGAGCGCGATGCAGCAGCAACAGCAGCCTCAACAGCCGCCTCCGATGGGCTCGGCCACGAGCGCGGCCACGAGCCGTGGCGTCAGCCTGGACGAGGCCCTGCTCGTCCCGCCGCTGCCGCCGCCGGCGTCGTCGTCGTCAGCCGCCGCCGCCGCGGCCGCCGCCTCGGCCGCCGGCGACGCGCTCCAGCACCTGAGCTTCTCGGCGTCGGTCTGCGCGGGCGCCGGGCCGCCCGAGAGCGCGGCGGTGGCGGCCGCGGCGGCCGCGGCGGCGGCAGCAGCGGCGGCGACCGCCGTGGCCGCGGCCGTCACGGCAGCGGTGGCCGGAGGGGCTGGCGGCGGCAGTCAGCCGCAGCCGCCGTCGGCGTCGGCGCCAGCGTCCCACCAGCAGCAGCAGCAGCAGATTCAGCAGCAGCAGCAGCAGATCCAGCAGCTGCAGCAGCAGGTCCAGCAGCAGCAGGCACAACAGCAACAGCAGCAGCAGCCGCACCAGCAGCAGCAGTCGTCAGCGTCGATGGCGGCGGCGGCGGCGGCGACGATGCCCGCTCTGAGCCGCCGCGGCAGCGCCGCGCTCGCCCTCGGCCGCCCCGTCGGATTGGGCGGGTACTCGCAGCAGTCGCAGCAGCAGCAGCAGCAGGCGCAGCACGGCCGCCCCAGCACCAACGGCGGGGTCAACGGCGGGGGGCCGGGCTTTGGCACGGGCGGGGGCATGTCGACCGCCTCGTCCGACCACGACGACGAGGCGGAGGCCGAGGCGCTCGCCCTGGCCGCGCGGCAGCAGCAGCAGCAGGCGGCGGCGGCAGCGGTCGCCGCGGCCACGGCGGCGGCGGCGGCGGCGGTGTCGATCGCGCACGAGCGGCACGAGGAGGCCGTGGCCGAGGCGGAGCAGATCGCCGCCGCCGCGGCGGCGACGCGGGACGACGAGGCGGCGGCGGCTGCGGCGGCTGCGGCGGCTGCGGCAGCATTGGCCGGGGGTGCGTCGGCAGCGTCGGCGGGCGCGCCGACAGCCGCAGCAGCAGCAGGGGCAGCTGCAGCAAAAACAACTGCCCGGGCCCTTGCCGTGCCCGCCACTCCCGCGCTCCCGCCGGCGCTCTCCCCGCCCTCCTCCGCCCACGCATACCTCGCCGGCGCGCGCACGCCCGCAAGCATTTTGGTCGGCAGCGGCGGCGGCGGCAGCGCCGGCGGCCGCTCGGCGTCGGCGTCGCCGCTGGCCAGCCCGCAGCAGCAGCAGCAGCAGCAGCAGCAGCTGCCGCCACCAGGCCTTGCGCTCGGAGGGGCGCCTACAGCGGGAGCCGGTCCACTTGTGCCGCCGCTCAGCCCGCTCGGACAGCAGCAGCTGCAGCAGCAGCAGCAGCAGCAGCAGCAGCAACTGCCGCGTGCTGTGGGCGCCCCCGTCGCTGCCAACGCCAACGCCAACGCTGTCGTCGCGGCGCCGGCGGCCCCATCGCCCGCGCCCGTCGCCCTCGCGCGGCCGCCCAGCGTCGTCCCCCTCTCTCCCAAGCAGCAGCAGCAGCAGACGCCGGTCTCGCCCCTCTCGGCAGCAGGCACAGCGCCGGCCCCGCCCGCGGCGGGCTCCGCCGCCGCCTCGCTCGCGGCGGCCGCGGCCGCGGCCGCCACCAACCCGGCCGTCGCCGCCGCCGCCGCCGCCGCCGCCGCCGCCGCCACGGCCGCCGCCGCCGCTGCCACCACCTCGGCAAAGACGGGCCTCCCGCTCAAGCCCGACAGCGCGCCCACGGCCGCCGAGCTGCGCGAGTTCCAGGGCAACCTGGGCCTCTTCCCGGGATCGGGCGGCGGCGGCGGCGGCGGCGGCGGCGGCGCAGCGGGGGGCGGGGGCGGCGGCGGCGGCATCAACGACGAGGACGAGGACGGCGGCGGCGGCGGCGGCCTCGACGGCGAGCGCGGCGGCGGCGGCGGCGAGCGCGGCGGCGGCGGCGGCGAGCGCGGCGGCGGCGGCGGCCTCTTTGGCCGCGGCGCCGGCGGCGAGCCCTGGTACTCCCGACCCTCGGTCGTGCGCGCGGGCGTCGCCGCCCTGCTGTCCGCCGCCCTCGTCGCCTCGGGCGTCGCGCTGCAGCTCTTTGCGGCGCGCGTCGACCGCCTCGCCGCCGCCGCCGGCGCGTCGTCGGCCGTCGCGCAGCCCTACCGCTATTGCTACTTTTTCGCGCTGTGGCCGCCGCTGTGGGCGGGCGTCGACGCCGCCAACCGGCGCCTCTTTGCCCTGGTCGAGTGGGTGTTCTACCGCGACGCCGCGCTCTACTACCTGGACTCGGTGCGGCGGTCGGCGCGCTGCCTCGTGTTCTTCGCGCTGCTGCTGCCTTGGCACGCGGTGGTGTTTCGCATCGCGTGGTGCAATACAGGGGGCGGCGGCGGCGGCGGCGGCGCGGGCGCGGGCGGCGGCGTCGGCGGCGGCGGCGGCGACAGCGGCGACCACGACGGGGGTTTCCACAGCGGCCTGGCCGCGCCCGGCGGTCTGGCCGCGCCGCCGGGCGCCCTGCCCTCCTCCTCACCCGCCGCCAACGCCACCTCGACCGCCGCCGCCGCCGCCGCCAACGCCGCCGTCGCCGCCGCGCAGCGCGCCGCCCGCGCCGCACGCCAGTCGACGCTGGCCGCGGCGTGCGGCGGCGGCGGCGCGGCCGGCGCCGTCTACGCGCGCGGCGTCTCGATTTGCTGGAAGGCGATGATCTGCCTGACGCTCTGGGCGCTGGCCAACTTTATCAAGGCGGTGCTGACAAAGCTGCTGAGCTCGCACTTTTACCGCACCGCGCACTTCAAGAAGGTGCGCGAGGCGATCGAGAAGGAGTACTATTTGCAGCGGCTGTCGCGCCCCCCGCGGCCGCCGCCGCCGCCACCCGCCGCGCCGCTGCCGATGGCCGTGGCGACGGCGATGCTGCCGCTGGGCGCGGCGCTCGGCGCGGCGGCGGCGGCCGTGCCCGCGGCGGCGGCGTCGGCCCTGCGGTCGCTGGGCAGCACGCTCATCAGCGGCGCGGTGCCGCCGTCGCTGCACCGGCCGAGCTTCTTCGGGGGCGGGGGCGCGCACGCGGCGGCGCTCAAGAGGGCGGCCAGCATGGCCGGCGGGGGCGGGGGGGCAGCCCGGGCCGCGGCCGCCCGTGCCGCTGCGGGGGCGGGCGAGAGCCCCCCGCCGCCGTCCGCCTTTGAGTTTGCGGCCGCGGGCGGCAGCGGCAGCGGCGCCGGGCGCGGGGGCGCCGCCGAGGACGGCGGGCCGGGCAGCGGGGGCGGGAACGTCCCGGCCGAGCGCAGGTCGGCCCCCGGCGCCATGGGCACGGCGGCCGCGGAGGCGAAGCAGCAGCAGCAGCAGCAGCAGCTGCAGGCCTGGCAGCAGCCGCCCGCGCCCGGAGTCTGGCGCTCGCCCGGCGGCGGCGGCGGCGGCGGCGGCGGCGGCGGCGGCGGCGGCGGAGGCGGCGGCGGCGGCGGCGGCCCCGGCCGCGCCCCCTTTTTGGCCGCCGTGGCCGACGAGGGCGAGTCCCAGACCGCGTCCGAGGCGGGCACGCGCGGCCCGACCGCCGAGCAGGCCCCCGCGCTGGCCGCGGGCCTGATGCTCGCGTCGGCGGCGGCGGCCGCCGCGGCGGCGATCACCCTCATCCCCGCGCCCGGCGCCAAGATCTCGGGCGGCGGCGGCAAGGGCGACAAGGGCGGCGGCGGCGGCGGCAAGGACGGCGGCAACGACAGGGGCCGAGGGAAGCTGCTCGGGCAGGACACGCCGATGACGCGCGCGGAGCTGATCGCCACCTTTGGCGTGGACTCGGACGAGGAGGCGGCCGTGGTCCAGGGGCAGCAGCAGCAGCAGCAGCAGCAGCAGCAGAGGCAGCGGAGGGGGGCGGGCGGGCTGTTTGGATGGCTCGGCCGGCGGAGGGGCGCAGGGCCGCCGGCGCAAGGCGGCGGCGCCTCTGCCGCCGCGGGCAACGCCGGGGGCGGCAAGGGCGCCGCCGCCGCCGCCGCCTCGAGCCGCGTGCGCTTCAGCAGCAGCAGCGGCGGCGGCGGCGGCGACGACGATTACGACGCGACGCCGGTGGGGTCCGGTGCGGGGGCGCCGCGCCGCCTCTGGGGAGGCGCCGGCGGGGGCGGCGACGGCAGGCGGGGGCCCCGCTGGCGCCCGGCGCCGCCCGTCTCGCCGTCCGCCGCCGCGGCTGCGACCGCCGGCGCAAGGGGCGTTTCCTCGAGCGGCGGCGGCGGCGGCGGCCTGCGCGCCGGCAGCAACAGCTCCATGCGCCCGCCCTCCCACGTCGGTAGCCTCACCAACCTCAACGGCAACAACAACGGCGCCAGCGGCGGCTTCCACCGCGCCTTCAGCGTGCGCAGCAACGCCACGGCGGCCGGCGGCGGCGGCGGCGGCGGCGGGCGCGGCGGCGGCGGCAACGGCAACGGCGGCAAGGGCCCCAACAGCCACGACGCAGAGGCCCTCGCCCTCGCCGACGCCGTCGGCCTCACCGTCGGCGGCGGGCGCCTCGCCGACGCCGCCGCGGGCGGGGCCACGCCCGCCGACTGGGAGCGCCTGCGCGCGGGCGTCGCCATCAAGACCTTTGCCGCGCTGGTCAAACGGTACCAGGGCACAAGCCGCGGCGACGAGGAGCGCGAGCTGCGCGAGGCGCGGCGGTTCGCGCGAGGCCTGTTTTGGAACGTGAAGGGCGACGCGACGCGGCCCTACGTGACGCGCGAGGACTTTTTGGAGTTTTTCGACAACGAGGTGCGCGTGCGTGTCTTGGTCTCTTTCTTGCGCGCTCTGCCAGGAAGGGGGGGCGGGCGCATTGTTGATCTGTTGCAGCGCGCGCGCGCTGCAAAGCTTGTGCGCGCACGCTGCTCCCACGCGAGCGTCTTTTGTTTTTTTCTTGACTTCGCGCCCCCCCCCCCCTCCCCGGTCCCTCACCCCTCTGCCCCCCAACAAACACCCCTCCCCACCCCCACAATCACCCCAGCAGCTGGGCAGCCGGGCCTGGCCTTGGTTCGACAAGGACAACGACGGCCGCCTCTCCCTGGGCGAGATGAAGGAGTCGGGCGTGGCTATCTTCAAGGAAGGAAAAAACAAAGCCCAGTCGCTCAAGGACACGGACTCTATA
>Ga0105053_10004062_pt1 | contig 21804 bp, 20 predicted proteins | sample BON01_FD_78093 | JGI IMG/M metagenome (GOLD analysis project Ga0105053, IMG submission 78093) | Freshwater microbial communities from Lake Bonney liftoff mats and glacier meltwater in Antarctica - BON-01 | ecosystem: Environmental > Aquatic > Freshwater > Ice > Glacier meltwater | place: Lake...
TACCGCAGGCGTGGATCAGCCGCACGACCATCACGTCGAGCCCCGGCGGAAACCGGTCAAGCCGCGCCTCGGCCCGCACGGTGGCAAAGCTTTGCGCATAGATTGCAGCGGGGTCTTTTTCGTAGGGGCGCATTGGGCTTTCGGGCGTTGGTGGGGGGTGCGGGGTTGGAGCCTCCGGCGGGAGTTATTTTGTCAGTAAAAAATCAGGTCTTCGTTTTGCGCGCGCTTTCTGGGCCATGGGGGTGTTTGGCATGGGGATAGGGCGCGTGGCTGTGGCTGTGGCTGTGGTCGTGATCATGGGCGTGGTCATGGGAATGATCGCCGTGGTGATGGTGGTGGTGATCGTCCTGCGCGGTCAGGCGGCACAGTCCGGTGCAGAATGTCTCGCACAGCGCGCAATCGGCCACGTTGCTGCCCGGTGCACTGGCGCCTTGCCCCTCGACATGGTGGTGGTGGGATTCCTGCACGGCGCCCACCTCGGCCTCGAAGCCCAGAACCTGGGTGCGGTATTTGCACATGGCGCAGTTGGGCGGTGGGATTTCTCCAATCTGTTCGGTGACCCGCTCGGCAAAGGTTTCCAGCACCGATGCGTGGTCGTTCAGGTATCCGGCCTTGACGAAATGAATGTCGGGGTGGGCGGCGGCCACGCGGTCGGTAAAGCCATAGATGCGATCGATCAGGATACCGGTGAACAGGAAATACGGAAACACGACGATGCGTTTGTACCCCAGTTTCGCGGCATGGGTCAGGCAGGGTTCGACCAGCGGAAAGGTGACACCGGAATACCCCGTCTCGACCCAGCCAAAGCCCAGCCCTTCGTGCAGCATGCGCGCGATTTTCGCGACGTTGCCGTTGGCGTCGGGGTCGGACGCGCCGCGCCCGATGACCACAAGGCAGGTGTCATGCAGCGCAACTTCGCCGTGTTCGGCGTTGGCCTTTGCGACGGCTTCCATCACCCGGGCCCCGGCGGCGGCGATCATCTTGGGGTCGACGCCCAGTTCTCGGCCATAATGCACGGCGATGCCATGTTTCGCGGCATAGGTGTTCAAGACCGTGGGAATGTCGTTCTTGGCGTGCATCGCGGCGAACAGCATGCCGGGCACGGCCAAAATCCGGTCACACCCCGCGTCACGCAGTCGGTCCAGGCCATCGCGGATCACCGGGTTGGCAAATTCGAGATAGCCATAGTCGATCAGCCAGTCGTCGGGCAGATAGGCCGGCAGTTTCTGCGCCAGCACCGCGAATTCATCGACCGCCGCCTGGCTGCGCGACCCATGGCCGCAGATCATCACACCTGTTTTCATGCTCCTGCTTCGTCCTTTTCGGTTTCTTCTGCGGGAACTGCGTCCTTGTCCTTGTTGCGCTTGCCCTTCCAGGTGGCCCAGAGGCCCAAGGCAACGGCCACGCCGATGGCGGCCCCCGCCACCCAATGGTCATGCCCGGCGGCTTCGCCCAGATGGCCGACATGGGCCAGGGCAGTGCCGGGAAACAAGCTTAGAAACAGGGTCAATCGCATCGCATTTCCTTTCACAGCGTCGCCGGCGCCGAAAAGGTGGCCGGGGCAACCCCCGACAGACGATGCGCAGGACAGACCCCCTGTCTGGGTCGATCGGCCCGGCGCCACCTTTCCGGCCCCCGCAGGGGCTTCGTCGTGGCTTGGTATAGGGGGCAGCCGCCGCCTTCGCAATGCACGAACCACCGGGTTGTGCGCCTGTGCAGGGCTGCCCTGCACCACGGCGGTTTTGTGCGGCGGCGCATTGGGCTATGTGATGTGCAGCAGAAGGAGAGATGCGATGGGACAACTGGTTGACGGCACATGGCACGATGTCTGGTACGACACCAAGGCCAGCGGCGGCGCCTTCGTGCGCAGCAACGCCAGTTTCCGCAACTGGATCACCGCCGATGGCAACGCCGGCCCCTCGGGCGAGGGCGGGTTCAAGGCCGAGACGGGGCGCTATCACCTGTATGTTTCGCTGGCCTGTCCCTGGGCCAATCGCGCGCTGTTCTTCCGCACGCTGAAGGGGTTGGAAGACATGATCGGCGTCTCGGTAGTGCATCCCGACATGCTGTCCGAGGGTTGGACCTTTGGCACCAGTTATCCCGGCACCACGGGCGACACCCTGTATGACCTGCCGTTCGCGCGCGACATCTATCTCAGGGCGAAACCCGATACGAGCGGGCGCGTCACGGTACCGATCCTGTGGGACACCCAGCGCGAAACCGTGGTCAGCAACGAGAGTTCCGAGATCATCCGCATGTTCAACGCAGCCTTCGATCACCTGACCGGCAACACCGACGACTACTGGCCCGCTGATCTGCGCGGGGAGATCGCGCCGGTGAACCAGCGTGTCTATGACACGGTGAACAACGGCGTCTACAAGGCGGGGTTCGCCACATCTCAGGGGGCCTATGACGCGGCGGTGGGGCCGCTGTTCGAGACGCTGGACTGGCTTGAGACGCGGTTGGGTGACGGGCGGTATCTGATGGGCGACCGGATCACCGAGGCGGATTGGCGTCTGTTCTCAACGCTGGTGCGGTTCGATCTGGTCTATCATCTGCATTTCAAATGCAACAGGAGGCGGATCGTGGATTATCCGAACCTCTGGGGTCATACCCGCGAATTGTACCAGTGGCCGGGCATCGCGCAGACGGTGAATTTCGACCATATCGTGCGGCATTACCATTTCAGCCACGAGACGATCAATCCGCACCGGATCATTCCGATCAACCCGGTGATCGACTGGAACGCCCCCCACGGCCGGGGGTGAGCGCCCTATCCACCGCAGAGCTGGAACCCGCCGCCAAGGGGCCATCTGCGCGGTATCGCCGGGATCGGCTCGCCCTCAGTCTGCCCAGTCCCAGGGGTTCGCGAATTCGCCCAGCACCTTTGCCACCTTGTCCTGTTCGGCGGTATCGCCGCGCTTGATATGGGCGACAAGACCGCGCTTCCTGTCCTCGGTCACGTCGTATACCCGGGCCGCCACGCCCGCCTCCTTCAGGGCGCCGTCGAACACCCGGGTGATCGCCAGCCTGCGCAGATCGGGCTTGAACACCTTGCCCACGGCGGTTTTCGGCATTTCGGAAATGATCTCGATGTGCCTGGGCCGGGCGGCGCGTTCGTGCACATGGGTGCGGGCGTATTCCATCAGGGTTTCCGCCGTGCAATCGCTGCCCGCCACCAGTTCGACATAGGCGCAGGGCAATTCGCCCGCGAAGGCGTCGGGCTGGCCGATGGCGCCCACCATCGCCACGGCCTCGTGCCCCGCCAGCGACTCTTCGATCTCGGCGGGGTCGATGTTGTGCCCGCCCCGGATGATCAGATCCTTGGCGCGCCCGGTGATCCAGAGGTATCCATCGGCGTCGATGCGACCCAGATCGCCGGTGCGCAGATAGATGCCGTGGTGGAACAGATCGCGGTTCCTGTCGGTCTCGGTATAGGTCGCCCCGGGGGAGACACCGGGGTTGGCAACGCAGATCTCGCCCACGCTGTCGGTTTCGCATTCCTGCACGCCATCGGCCGTCGAATGCAGGATCTTGACCCCGCAATAGGGGAAGGGGATGCCGACGCTGCCGATCTTCTTGACGCCGTCCACCGGGTTGATCGACACGAGACACGTCGATTCGGTCAGCCCATAGCCCTCGACTATGGTGACACCCGTGGCCTTTTCGAACCGTTTGTACAACTCGACCGGCAATGGTGACGAGCCCGAGAACGCCAGTTTGATCGACGAGACGTCGGCGTTGATCGGATGCTGCATCAGCGCGGCAATGGCGGTGGGCACGGCGATGATGAAGGTGATCTTCCAGCGTTCGATCAGCTTCCAGAAGTTGTCGAACACCCCGTCACCCCGGTATCCCGCAGGCGTCGGGAACACCACATGGGCGCCGGACGAGATCATCGCCATCAGGATGACATGCACCGCGAACACATGAAACAGCGGCAGCGGGCAGATCACGTTGTCCTGTTCGGAAAACAGCAATCTGTGCCCCAGCCAGCCGTTATAGACCATGCCCGACACCTTGTGCCGGGCCACCTTGGGCATGCCCGTTGTGCCGCCGGTGTGGAAATAGGCGGCGACGCGGTCCTCGTCGGGGTCGTCGAAGGCCAGCGTGATCGGTCGCTTTGCCAGTTCTTCGCGGAAGTCCATGACCTTCGCATTGTGCGACACCGGGTTCCTGGGGCGCACCAGCGGCACGATCCAGCTTTTGGGGGGCGTGAGATAGCGGTTGAGGTCGACCTCAAGCACGGTCTTGACGCTGGGGGCCAGTTTCACTGCCGCCGCCGCCTTTTGCGCCACATCGGTCTTGGGGAACGCCTTCAACGTCACCACAACCTTCGCCCCCGTTTCGCGCAGGATGGCGGCGATCTGTTCGGGGGCGAGCAGCGGGTTGATCGGGTTGGCGATGCCCGCGATGGTGGCGCCGATCAGCGCGACGGCTGCCTCAAGGCAGTTTGGCAGGACATGGGCGACGACATCGGTGGGCCCGATCCCAAGGTCGCGGAACAGGTTTGCGGCCTGGGTGGATTGGGCGTGAAACTGTCTCCAGGTCAGGGTTTCGGCCTTGTCGGTGGGGCCGGACAGCAGCTGGAAGGTGATCGCCCGGCGCGCGCCGTGGCGCTGGGCCACCGAGGACAGGAAGCGGTGCATCGTGCGGGGCACGTCGCGCTGGTCCCACGGCATTTCGGTTTCGATCGCATTGCGTTCGACGTAGCCGGCGTACTGGGCCATGGTGCGGTGTCTCCTCCCGAAGGCGCGCTTTGCCGCTCGCTCGCTCGCTCGTTCGTTGCGTCAGGATGGAGGGAAAACGGCCATGTCGCAAGCAATGCCGTCAAGGGATACGCCGCGTCCGGCCGCCGGGCGCACCGCGCTCACTCGGCCGCCAGCCCGTCGGTAAACTGCAACCGTGCGAGACGGGCGTAAAGCCCACCCTCGGCCACCAGCGCGTCATGGGTGCCGGTGGCGACGATGCGCCCCGCCTCGAAAACCACGATGCGGTCGGCCTTTTTCACCGTCGACAACCGGTGGGCGACGATCAGCGTGGTGCGCCCCTGGGCCAGCCGATCCACCGCGATCTGCACGGCGCGTTCGGATTCGGCGTCCAGCGCACTTGTCGCCTCGTCCAGCAACAGGACGGGCGCGTCGCGCAGGATGGCGCGGGCGATGGCGATGCGCTGTTTCTGGCCACCCGACAGCATCACGCCGCGTTCGCCCACATAGGTGTCATAGCCCTCGGGCAGGGCGATCAGGAACTCATGGGCGGCAGCGGCGCGGGCGGCCTCCTCGACCTCGTGGTCGGTGGCGCCGGGGCGGCCAAAACGGATGTTCTCGCGCGCCGAGGTGGCAAAGATCACCGGATCCTGCGGCACAAGCGCGATGTGGGCGCGGAAATCGTCGCGGTTCATGCGCCGCAGGTCGATCCCGTCCAGCCGGATCGTTCCGCTGTCGGGGTCGTAGAACCGCAGGATCAGCTGGATGATCGTGGTCTTGCCGGCACCCGAGGGGCCGACCAGGGCGACGGTTTCACCCGGTTTCACGTCAAGACTGACACCGTCCAGCGCGGCAATGCCCGGGCGCGCGGGATAGTGGAACACCACATCGTCAAACGCGATGGCCCCCCGGACCGGGGCGGCAAGGGCGGTGGGCGTGAGGGGGTCCTTCACCGTATCCACGGTGTTCAGCAATTCGACCAGACGCTCGGTCGCGCCGGCCGCGCGTTGCAATTCGCCCCAGATTTCCGACAGGGCGGCAACACCCCCCGCCACCATCACGGCATAGATGACGAACTGCACCAGTTCGCCCACCGTCATCAGATCGGCGCGCACGTCGCGCGCACCCATCCACAACACGCCGACGATGCCAAAGAACACCAGCGAGATCACGATCACCGTCATGATGGCACGGGTCAGGATACGGCGCCGCGCGGCGTCGAAACTCTTGTCGGTGACATCGGAAAACGCCGCCCGGCTCATCGCCTCGTGGGTAAAGGCCTGCACGGTCTGAACCGACGTCAGGGTTTCGCTGGCGCTCCCCGAGGATTGCGCGATCCAGTCCTGATTCTCGCGGCTGAGCACGCGCAGCCTGCGGCCCAGCACGATGATCGGCACGATCACGGCGGGCACGATCAGCATCACCAGCAGGCTGAGTTTCAGCGAGGTGAAGAACAGCAGGATCAACCCGCCGATCAGAATCAAGGCGTTGCGCAGGGCGATGGACACGGACGAGCCGATCACCGACAGGATCAAGGTCGTGTCGGTGGTGATGCGGCTCAGCACCTCGCCGGTCATGATCTTTTCATAAAAGCTGGGCGACATGCCGATCACCCTGTCGAACACCGCTTTGCGAATGTCGGCGACAACCCGTTCCCCAAGGCGCGTGACGAAATAGTATCGCAGGCCGGTGCCCACGGCCAACAGCCCGACGATGGCCAGCGCGGCGAGGAAATAACTGTCAAGCAGCGCCTCGGCGCCGGTCTCAAACCCGTCGACCACCCGGCGCGCCGCCAGGGGCAGCACCAGTGAAACGCAGGCCGTGAGCACAAGCGCGGCAATCGCGAGGGTCAACGTCGTGCGATACGGGCGCATGAACGGCCAAAGCGACGCGAGCGCGCCGATTTCCCTGCTTTTCGCCCGTTCCTGTGCGCCGAACTGTTCCGCCATCGTCTTTTCCCTTGCCCCTGTCCGCGACTTAACCGTTTCGGCCTCGGCAGACAAGTTGCCCCGCCGCGTCACGTCGCCCCTCTTTGCACGGGCGGCGCGGTCTGTCAGGTTGAGGCGATACCGGGGTTCGGAAGGGGCTCACTTGATGCAGCGCAATATCATCGTCACGGGCGCGACAAGCGGGATCGGCGCCGCCACCGTCGCGCGGCTGTGCGCCGGTGGCGACCGGGTCCTGGCGGTCGGGCGGCGCGCCGACCGGCTGGCGGCTTTGGCCGCAGAGACGGGGTGCGAGGTTCTGGCGGGAGATCTGCGCGACGGTGCGGTGCAGCGCGCGCTGGCGGTCTTTGCACCGGACGCTCTGGTGAACAACGCCGGGGTGGGGCACGGGATCGACGGGTTGCCGGGGGCGGCGCCCGAGGCGATTCAGGCGGCGCTCGACACGAATGTGACGGCGCTGTTGCAGGTGACCGCGCTGGTTCTGCCGGGGATGATCGCAAGGTCGCGCGGGCAGGTGGTGAACATCGGATCGATTGCCGGGCTGCACACCGGGGTGTCGGCGATCTATGGCGCCACGAAGGCAGCGGTTCACATGATCAGCCGCAACCTGCGGATGGAGTTGCGCGGCACGCCGATCAGGGTGTCGGAAATCTGCCCCGGGCGGGTGGCGACCGAGTTCTACGGCGCTGCGACGGGCGACCGCGAGACGCTGGCGCGCATGGGGGTCAGCGGCATCACCGAACTGACGCCGGACGATGTAGCCGACGCGATCTGCTATGCGCTGAACGCGCCCACCCATGTGAACGTGTCGACCATCGAGTTGTTGCCGCTGGAACAGGTGGCGGGTGGGGTCATCGCGACACCCGTGAGGTGACGGCGGGGGCCGTCAGGGCACGCGATCCCGCTCGAAGGCAGCGATGGTCCGACGCACCCCTTCGGCAAGATCGACGCCCTGCCAATCGCCAAGCAGGGCGCGCAGCGCGGCGTTGTCCAGCCCGCCGGGCGCGGCGCGGTGATCGGGGCGGGCGGTGATGCGGGCGTCCGGCCTGACCGCGCGGATCGCGGCGATGACATCGGCGATGGAGTTGGTGCGGGTGGTCAGATCGCTGACCACGGGCGCGTCGTTTTCGACGGCAAGACAGCGCAGCAGGATGTCGATCACCTCGTCCAGATGCTGGAAACACATCGCGCCCGAGAATGGCATTTCATAGGCCCGCCCTTCGGCGGCGGCGCGCATGGCAAGGGTGACGGCGGCAGTTTCGCCGTTTTCGCGCCCCGGGCCATAGACGACGTTCGGCCTGAGGCCGATGGACGGCACGCCGTGGTCCAGCGCATAAACCTTGCTGATCTCCTCGCAGCACTGCTTGAACACGCCATAGAGGTTGACCGGCGAATTATAGGGCGCGCGCGGCCGTGCCGCGATGGAACTGGTATAGACGAAGCGCGCGATTCCCCCCCGGCGCGCCAGTTCCATCATGTTGATATGCCCGATCACGTTCACCTCGGCGCCCAGCGCCGGATCGGTACGGCAGGCCGGGATGACCAGCGCGGCAAGATGGACGATGGCGCGCACCCCGTGCCGGTCGGCGATGGCCTGCATGCGATCAAGATCGCGGATATCGCCGGTTTCGCGCGACAAGGACGGATGGGGCGCACCGGCGGCGGTGTGCAGGTCGACCGTCACGACGGTTTCACCCCGGCCAAGCAAGGCCCGTGTCAGGGCCTGACCCAAAAACCCAGCACCCCCGGTAATCAGCACCGGCCCCGCGCTTGCGGTCATGAGCACATCCCCTGGCCGCCGTTGACGTCCAGCAGTTGCCCGGTGATGAACCCGGCCTCTTCGGAGGCGAAAAAGGCGACGGCGGCGGCCACATCCCCCACCCGGCCATGGCGGCGAAGCGGGATCGTCTGGATCACCCGGGCACGTTCCTCGGGGGTCTGGCGTTGGTTCAGCAACCGTTCGACCCGGGGGGTAGAGATCGCGCCGGGACAGACGGCGTTGCAGGTGATGCCCCGGGGGCCGTATTCCTGCGCGATCTGCAGGGTCATGGACTGTACCGCGCCCTTGGCGGCGACATAGTTCGCCCCGGTGAACAGGCTGCCATAGCGCCCGGCCTTCGAGCCGAGGTTGACGATCCGGCCCCAGCCGCGTTCGGCCATCCCGGGCAGGACCGCCTGGCACAGCCGCACCGCCGCCATGACGTTCAACTCCATGACATTCGCCCAGTCTTCAGGTGTCTGCTCGGTGAACGCGCGCGGCGTGTGGAGCGAGCCGCCCGCGTTGTTCACCAGGATGTCGAACGCGAACCCTGCCGCCGTCAGACGGTCTATCGCCGCTGTGGTGTCGGCGGGATCGGTCAGATCCACCTGTTCAAAGCGGACCCCCGCCATATCGGGGCGGGCGCGCGATTGTTCTATGGCGGCAGAACTGCGGTCCAGCACCGCGACCCGGCAACCCCCGGCGCGCAGCCGTGCCGCAATCGCCTCGCCCAGACCGTCGGCAGCGCCGCTGACCAGTGCCATTCTAGTCTTTTCCGTCTCCATGCCGCTGTCGCCTTGTTCCTGCGGACGCTTCAAACTGTCCTTGATCCGATATTGATAACGGTACATAATACCGAAATGCAAAATTAATTTGCGGATTGCCGCCAATGTGCGGAACCGAGCGTTGAAAAAGGGAGGATACCTGACATGGACACGATGAGAACCGGCCTGAGGGTCATGGGTGCCGCTGCGGTGGTTGCGGCGGCAATACTGGCGGGCGCGCCCGCCGCGCTGGCGCAAAGCGGCCGCCCGGTGACGATTGTCGTGCCCTTTGCCGCCGGTGGCGGCACCGACATCACCACCCGGGCCATGCAGGCCGGCATGGCCGAATCCTTGGGCGCGAACGTCGTGGTCAAGAACACCGACGGCGCCGGCGGCACCATCGGCGTGAGCGAGGCCGCCCGTGCCCGGCCCAACGGCCAGACCCTGGCGATGGCCCCGGTCGGGCCGCTGACCACGCAACCGCATCTGCGCGAACTGCCCTATGACATCGGCAGCTTCGACTATATCTGCCTCGCCTATTCGGCTCCCACCGTCATCGCGGTGGCACAGGATGCGCCGTTCAGCACGCTGGCCGAAATGGTGACATACGCCAAGGAAAACCCCGGCGAACTGACATTTGCGGTCCAGGCCATCGGATCGATCCCGCATATCGCCGGGCTGGGCCTGGCCGAGGCGGCCGGGATCGAGATGACCTATCTGCCGGTGAACGGCGACGGCCCCGCGCTCAAGGCGCTGCTGGACGGGACGGCCGATCTGTTCATCCCCCATGTCTCGTTCTTCTCGACCAATTCGCAACAGTTGAAATCGCTGGCGCTGCTTCAGGCCGATCGTATGCCCGAACAGCCCGATCTGGCCACCGCAGCCGAACAGGGCTATGCGCTCGACTTCCCGATCTGGGGCGGTCTGGTGGCCCCCAAGGGGCTGGACGACGAGGTCAAGACAACCCTGTCCACCGCCTGCAAATCGGCCATCGATTCTGCACCGTTTCAGGAACGGATGGCGACGCTGAACCAGCCGCCCGCCTATATGGATGCCGCCGGTTTCGAGGCCTTCGTGCGCGAAAAGTACGAAACCAACCGGACGCTGCTTGAAAAGGCCGGTCTGCTGGCGAATTGATGACACCGGGGTGCGGCCGGGGTTTGCCCCGAGCCGCACCCCGCCGACCCTGCCGCACCGGAGGCGCAATGTCTGACAGCAGCCCGTCCGAGCCCGCCCTGTCCGGGGAAGGTGGCAGCACATGGGGGCGCCGGGTCGAGATCGGGCTGACCCTCCTGATCCTCGGCGCGATTCTGGTGTTTCTCGCGGCGACCTTCGGCAGGACCAGCGCCTTTGCCCAGGCCAGCAGCGGGAGGGGGCCGTTCTTCTTTCCCCGCATCCTCATTGCCCTGCTGCTGATTCTTGTGCCTTTCCTGTTGGCCGGGGCTGTGCGCCATGGCCGCGCCCTGCCCCTGCAAAAGCCGCTGGCGCGGATGCTGTCGCTGATCGCGGCGACCGGGGCCTATTGCGCGCTGATCGGCCTTGCGGGGTTCCTGATCGCCAGCGTCCTTTTCGCGATGGCCGTGCCGCTGCTGCTGGGGCGGCGCGATGTGGTTCTGCTGGCGGCCCTCGCGCTGCCCTATGGCGCGATCGTCTGGCTGCTGTTTGAAAAGGTGTTTCTGATCGTTCTTCCGGCCTCGCCCTGGCCCATCGGGTTCTGAGCCGGCCTGCGGGCCGCCCATCAAAAAGGTTCACGGATGGACGTTTTCCTTCTTGCCGCTGCACAGATCGCGACGCCGCTGACACTGATCGCCATCGTGGCGGGCACGGTCGTCGGGGTGATCGTCGGCGTGTTGCCGGGCCTTGGATCGGTGCTGGGACTGACCATGGTTCTGCCATTCACCTTCTCGATGCCGCAGATCCCCGCCATCGCGCTGATGCTGGGGGTCTATTGCGGGTCGGTTTATGGCGGCTCGATCACCGCCATCGTCCTGAACACCCCGGGCACGCCGCAATCGGCGGCAACGGCGATGGAGGGGTTTCCCATGGCCCAGCGGGGCGAGGCCGACCTTGCCATCGGCTGGGTCACAGCGGGGTCGACGCTGGGCGGGCTGTTCTCGGTGCTGGTGCTGGCGCTGGCCGGGCCGCTTCTGGCGCGGTTCTCGCTGCAATTCACGCCGTTTGAATATTTCGCACTGGCGCTGTTCGCGATGACCTGCATCGCGGGCGTGTCGTCGGGGGCGTTGGCCAAGGGGTTGATGGCGGGGGGGCTGGGGGTGCTGATCTCGACCATCGGGGCCGATCCGGTGACGGGCGACATGCGCTTTACCTTCGGCAGTTTCCAGATGACGGCGGGGCTGGGTCTGATCCCGGTGATCGTCGGGCTGTTCGCGATTTCCGAGATGTTCCTGCGCGTTCTCGATCTGGACGAGGCGAAACCCTCGGGCGCCGCGATGCGCGTGGGGTTCCGTCTGCCCAGTTGGGTCGAGGCGCGCAAACGGGGCGGGCCGCTGCTGCGCGGGTCGCTGATCGGCTCGTTCGTGGGCGCCCTGCCGGGTACCGGCGCTGCCACCGCCGCCTTCATCGCCTATTCCGAGGCGCGGCGCACATCGTCGCGGCGCGACAACTTCGGCAAGGGCGAACCCGACGGGCTGGTGGCCTGCGAAAGCGCCAACAATGCCGTGACCGGCAGCGCGCTGGTGCCAACCCTCGCGTTGGGCATTCCGGGCGATCCGGTGACGGCGGTCATGCTGGGGGCGCTGGTGATCCAGGGCATCGCGCCGGGGCCGATGCTGTTCGTCGATCACCTTGATCTGATCTATGGGATCTTTGCCATACTGGTTCTGGTCAACCTTGTGATGTTCGCCACCGGCGCGCTGGGCGCACCCCTGTTCACCCGCGTGCTGCGCATCCCCGAGCCGATCCTGATCGGGCTGATCCTGGTGATCTCGACCGTCGGCGCCTACGGCGTCAACGGCAGCCTGTTCGATGTCTGGATCGCCTTTGGCGCCGGTGTGGTGGGGGCGCTGATCCGCTATTTCGGCTATCCCGTGGCGCCGGTGGTCATCGGCATGGTTTTGGGGCCGACGCTGGAAATGTCGCTGCGCCAGGGGCTGATCCTGGGGCGGGGCGATCCGACGGTGTTTCTGGAGCGGCCCATCACGGTGGCGCTGTTGCTCATCACGGCGGCAATTCTGATCTGGCCTCTGGTGCGCTACCTGCGGGCGCGGCTGGGCTGAGTCAGGCGCCGCCCAGCGCCGCGATTTCGCGCGCTGCCGCCATCAGTTCGGGCAGATGGTCGCGGCGCAACCGTTCGGGCGTCAGGCGGAGGGCGTTGCCCCCCACACTGAGCGTATAGATATCGCCGGTCAGCGGATCGTTGATCGCAATCCCGATGGCATTGTGATCGGCGTGCCATTCCCCGAATGAGTCGGAATGCCCCTGGTGGCGCATCCGCTCAAGCGCCGACAGCATTGCTTCGCGCTTGCCCTCCCAGGCCGCGCCATGGGCTTTGGCCAGCATCGCCATGGCCTTTTCGCGTTCATCCGCGCCGGCGCTGAACAGATAGGCACGGCCCGGCGCGGATTCGGCCAGCGGAATGCGCGAGCCGATGTTCAGGTTCAGCGTTACCGCCGTAGGCTTGCGCACCAGTTCGACGAACATCATGTCGACCCGGTCGCGCACGCTCAGCGCGACGGCGCAATCGCCCCTTGCGGCAATCGCCTCCATCCGGGTGCGCACCAGTTCGCCGAACCCGAATCGCCCCACGGCGGCATAACCGAGGGTAAGAACCTGATTTGACACGGCGTATTTGCCGTAGTCTGGCATGTACCGCAGATAGCCGAGGCTGGTCAGCGTGCCCAGCAGGCGCGAAACCGTGGTCTTGTGCAGGCCGGTGCGTTCGGCGATGGCATGGGTGCCCAGCACCTTGTCCTCGGCCCGGAAGGCGCGCAGGATCGACATACCCCGCGCCAGCGAACTGACGAAGGGCCGGTCATCGTTCAGGGCCGCGGCGCCCATGTCCTGGCGCGGCCGCCCCCGGCGGCGTTTGGCCGGTTCGGCCTTGGGTTCGTCTGTCATGGCTTCCGTTTACACCATCCGCAGGCCAACGCCACTTGATAGGTGCCCGCCTGCCAGCCTCGGGTGGTGCAACACGTCACTTCAGCATCGCGCCCTCGGGCAGGTCGGAATAATCCGAACAGTCCCGGTGGCTTGCCGCCGGATCGACCTTGATGTCGATCACCACCGGGCCACCCCGGGCATGGGCCGCGCGCAGGGCGTCGCCGATCTGGTCCTTTTCGGTCACGGTGATGCCCGTGCCGCCCAGCCCCTCGGCCACCTTGGTGAAATCGTGATCCATGAAATCCACCCCGATCGCCTGATTGCCCAGATTGTCGCGCACCATGCCCAGACCCGCATTGTTGGCCACCACATAGACGACATCCAGCCCGCGTTCGGCAGCCGTGGCAATGGCATCCATGGTCATCACGAACCCGCCGTCGCCCACCACCCCGGTGACGCGGTTCTGCGGGCAGGTGATCTTGGCACCGGTGGCGGCGGGCATGCTCCAGCCCATGCCGCCAATCCCGCCCGGCGCGATCAACTGATGGGGATAGCGCAGCGGCAGACGCGCTGTGGCCCAGATCCGGTTGGTGCCCGCATCCAGCGTCAGCAGATCGTCCTCGGTCAGGAAATCGCCCAGCGCCCGCATGATGTCGGCGTAATGCACGGTGCCGGGGCGGGTGGGATAATCGGGCAGAACGCCATAGTCGTTCTCGGTGCGGATCGCGGCGATCCGGTTCTTGCGGGCCGCAACAATCGCCGTCTCGGGCGCCGGTTCGTGCAGCAACCGGTCCAGCACGTCGGACACATCCGCCGTCACCGCCTGATCTACCGGCAACACCCACCCGGCGTGCAGCGGGTCGATGTCCACCTGGATGATCGTCTGATCCCCCGGGCGCATCATCCTGACATCGCGAAACCGGGTGTATTCCGGCCCCAGGCTGCACCCCAGCACCAGGATGACATCCGCCGCCTGCACCATCCGGTTCGCCGCCGCCGAGGCCCAGGTGCCCATCATTCCCACGGCGATATCGCAGGTTTCGTCGATGGTGCCCTTGCCGTGATAGCTTGAGGCGACGGCAATGCCCTGACGTTGCGCGAACTCCTGAAGCTTGCGGCCAGACCGGCTCATGTAGATGCCATTGCCTGCGATGATGACGGGCGCCCGGGCCCCGGCCAGCGTCCGCGCGATCAGATCCAGCGCAGCGGCATCGGGCACCATGGGCGTTTGGCGCAAATAGCCTTCGGTGGGATACAGCCGGGCGCGCGCACCTTCGGGCACTTCTTCGCGGATGACGTTCGTGCGCATGATCATCGCCGCCGGTCCCTGGCGGGGTGTCATCGCGTGCTTGATCGCCATCTGCGTGCCATAGACTGCCTCGGTCGGGGTGGTGGCATAGGTGGCGAACTTGGTCATCGTCTTCAGCACCGCGAAAGCGTCGCCCGCCCCGTAATCGCCGGTCATCGTCTGATAGACGCCGTATTGCGCGAACCCGTCATAGCAGGAGGTGTCGGTCATCACGACCATGGGGGTGGACGAGAAATATCCCTCAAGGATGCCGAAGGCGCCCGTCGTGGTGGCAAACGGCCCCTGCGCCATCAGCAATCCGGGCCGACCCGTCAGCTTGCCCGCCACCTGCGCCATCACCGAGGCCGATTGCTCGGAGCGGGCCAGAACCAGATCGAACTCGGACCGCCGCTCATGGAAGGCAGGAAGCGACCAGGTGACGCCCAGCCCCGGAAGGGTGAACCCCCGGGTGATTCCGGCCTCAAGGAACGTCTTGATCACACCTTCATTTGTCCGCATGGGTTTTCCCGCCTTCATATGCACATGATTAATTCTGTTATGCGCAATTATAAATTGCAAGAAGGATTATTTGTGAAGTTCAGTCAGGACTGCGCGATACCGCTGGCAGACGTGCCAAAGGCGTGCCGCGCAAGATCATGGGGCGCGCGCATCCGGAGCAGGGGTGCCGCGACAGGATAGGGCGCGCCATGGCGAGGCATGGGACAGGCACAGCCGACCGGGCAACTGCCAGAGCGGCGCAGATCGCGATGCTGGTGGAACAAGAGCTGGAGCGGGCGGCGGGAATCGAACCCGCGTCTTTAGCTTGGAAGGCTAAGGTCTTACCATTACACAACGCCCGCAAACTTTGGTTTAATAGCGCAAGTCCTGTCCAGGCGCAAGGGATGCCGGGTTCTCGAAGGTGCAGCCCTTCGCGAGAGTCTCACTGGCCGGGATCTCCTGAAGGACTACGGCACATGCAGACCCGCAGGGCAGACCCGCAGGGCAGACCCGCAGGCGGGATACGCTCGGGCAGGACTTCATAGAGCCAAAAAAGAACGTCAAGCGGCTGCACCCGTACATGAGGCGCGGCGAGGGTGGTTTCGCGGGTGGTGGGCCTGCGGCAATCTCTGCCGCACGGCGTGTCAGGCGGCGCTTGGGATCATGTTCAGGGGGATGCCGCGCAGGTCAATTTCCGCCACCGGGCTTTGGATCCGGCAGAGCGGCCAGTCTGGCGGGCAGGTCAACGCTGTTGCGCAGGAAAACCACGATCACCACCTGGGCCACATCCCCGGCGAACACGATGAAATGCCGACCCGACCGCGTGAACCGCATAACCTCGGGCAGGTCCGGCGCAATCAGGTGGCGCTCCCGCGACGGTGCCGCCCCAGCTGCAATATCAATGCAGCAGGCAATCAGATCGTCCTCATACCCCTCGCCCTGCCGGGGGCCAAAGGTTTCCAGCGTAAAGGTCGCAAGGTTTGGCCTGCATTCTGGAAGCACCCGGCCGCGACCAGGCGCTTGCTGTCATTCACCTATGCCGGCGAACATGCCAGGAAATGTCAGGAAGGCCGGAGTTTGGGCAACTTTGGCGACTTGCAATCCAGTATGACGTACTTATGGTTCCTTCCAAACAACGAAGCGGATGGGATTTGAGATGTTGACAGGAACGCTCGACGAGGTGGTTTTGGGCGGCGCGCTGATCGGGCTTGCGTTTGCCATGTTGCTGATCCTGACAGGTCGGGTGATGTCGACGTCAGCCATGGTCGGCAGCCTGCTGGGCGGGCGCGAGGGGTTGGCAGCGGCCAGCATCGCCTTTATCGCGGGATTGTTCATTTCGTCGTTTGTCTTCAATGCCCTGGAATTCGTCAGTCAGCCACCGGTCGAGGTGGGCCTGCCGCTGCTTGTTGTCGGAGGACTGCTTGTGGGTCTGGGCGTGCGCATGGGCAACAGCAGTTTGCTGGGGTCAATCGGCGGACTGGCCCGGTTGTCAGGACGGGCCGGTGCGGTGATTCTGGCGATCATGGCAGGGGCGGTCATCTCTTTGGCCTTGCGCCAGGCTCTCGGCACGGGAGGCGTGGCATGATCAGGCTGGCGGCCCTGTTTTGCGGTGTTCTGTGCGGGATCGGTTTGATCGTCTCGGGGCTTTTTCAGCCGGCACTCCTGAAAGGCTTCTTGATGCCCGAAGGGGTCTGGAACATGACGCTGGGCGTCGGTCTTGGGTCGGCGTTCGGCGTCGCCGCGCTTGTCCTTGCGCTGGCCAGACATCGGACTGGCCCGCTTCTGGCAACCGAGACCGAGCCACCGGCGGAGGGGCCGACATCGAAAGCCTTGCTGGGTGGCGTGCTGTTTGGTCTTGGCTGGGGGCTTGCGGGCTATTTTCCCCTGGCGGCTGTGGTCGCACTCGGTCTGCTTGCGCCCGGGGCAGTGATCTTTCTGACCTCGGTTCTGGGTGGGATGATTCTTTTCGATCTGGTGGCCAACCGGGGTCGGCTTCGGGCCGTTGGGCTGCGCTCGCGCGGTTGAGGCGCGGTTCCTGCCAGGTGCCTGAGACAACAGGCCCATGTGCTGGATTGCTCTGCCGGATAACCGGCTTTCTTTCTTGCCGACCTGGGCGGGAGGACCGGCCCGGGCCCCGAGTTGTTTGTGCACGGCGCAACCCGTTCAAATCGAATGCCCGGTCTGCGGGGAACTGGCGCCGACCCGAACCACGATCAGCGCCGCCGTGCCCCGCAGGTCGTGGGCCACGCCCGTGGTCTGTCATGCCAAGTTTACATGGAGCCCGGCATGCGGATCCGGCATCGTTGAAAATGCGTGTAAATCCAAGCCCCGCTTTACTTGTCAGCTCCGAAACGATTCGACCTTGAAAAGAACCTGTATCCGGAGAATCGTAAACCAGACTTGACACTTGAAAATGTCAGTAAAATCTGACAGCCTTGATTCACGGGGCATCGAAAATTGATGTTTCCGGGTGAAGGTGTGCGCTGGGCGTCTATTCCGGGCGCGTTTGGTCGAGCACTGAATTGAACTTTTTTTGGAGGAAACCGTATATGATTGACGATCCTGAAAAAGTCTGGCCGACCGGCCTGACCCAGCACGAGGCGGAAGAAGTGCACAGTTACCTGATCGATGGCACCCGTGTGTTCGGCGCGATCGCTCTGCTGGCGCATATTCTCGTCGCGTTTTCGACGCCTTGGCTCGGATAACGGAGAACCCCCATGAACAATGCAAAAATGTGGCTGGTTGTTTCACCCGGTGTGGGCATACCGCTGTTTCTTGGCGCGGTTGCTGTTGGGTCTTTCGCGGTGCATGTCGCCGTCCTGAGCAACACATCCTGGGTGACAGACTTCCTGTCCGGCAAGGAACTGGGCAGCGGCGACGCAATCGCGTCGGCCAATATGCTGCGTGGCTCGGACATGAACACGGCCAATGCCGCCTATGTCAGCCCGTCGCTGGTTGGCGGCCAGGAGATCACCGTGATTCTCCCGGACGGCACGGTTGCGCGTGCGGTGTTGCAACCGAACGATGCTCTGGCGTCGGCGGTGCTTGCCCCATCGGGGCCTCTCAAGAACTGAACCGCGGGCCTGTCGAGATTCAAACCGGCAGGCCCACGACTTCCATCGCAAGTTTTACGCTCCCTGGAGTTGCTGGACTCTGCGTTTCAAAGATCGGGACAGGCGTGAGCGATGTTCGACTATCGTAACAAGGTTTTAGGCAGACTTTCGAGGATCGGGTCAAAATATCTTCCGTTCGCGGATATTGCGACCGATAACGTCCCACTGTCCCGCCTGCTGCGGTTGTCACTTTTTCAGATCACGGTTGGCATGGCGCTGGTGCTGCTGGTCGGCACGCTGAACCGCGTGATGATTGTCGAACTTTCCGTGCCCGCGACCATTGTTGCGGTGATGCTGGCGCTGCCGCTGGTGTTTGCGCCGTTCCGCACCTTGATCGGTTACAAATCCGACGTGCATGTATCGGCGCTGGGATTGCGGCGCACCCCTTACATCTGGAAAGGCACGCTGTATCAGTTTGGCGGCTTTGCCGTCATGCCCTTCGCGCTTCTGGTGCTGTCGGGATATGGCGAATCCTACGATACACCACTCTGGATCGGACACTCGTCGGCGGCACTTGCGTTCTTGCTGGTCGGCGCCGGGATTCACATGGTGCAAACCGTGGGACTTGCCCTCGCGACAGATCTGGTGGTCGAAGAGGACCAGCCCAAGGTGGTTGGATTGATGTATGTCATGCTGTTGTCAGGCATGGTCGTCAGCGCGCTGATCTATGGGGCGTTGCTGGAAAATTACTCGCCCGGGCGCCTGATCCAGGTGATACAGGGCACGGCCGTGGTGACCGCCGCACTGAACCTGTTGGCGATGTGGAAGCAGGAACCCCGCGACAGAAACCGTGCGCGGCAGATGAAAATCGCCAAGCCGTTACAGTTCAAAGTGGCCTGGGAACGGCTGATCGCACAGCCCGGAACAGTGCGGCTGATCACGGTGATCGGCCTTGGCACCTTCGGTTATGGCATGGCGGATGTGCTGCTGGAACCGTACGGCGGGCAGGCCCTTGGTCTATCCGTGGCGCAGACAACCAAGCTGACGGCGCTGCTGGCGCTGGGGTCTTTGATCGGGTTCGGTATTGCCTCGAACGTGCTCGGCCAAGGCGGATCGCCCGTCAGGCTTGCCCGCATCGGTGCCTTCATCGGCATTCCTGGCTTTGCCCTGATCATCGTGTCGTCAATGGGCGCCGGAATCGGCGCGTTTCTCGTCGGGGTCTTTGCGACTGGCCTTGGGGCCGGCCTTTTCGGCCATGCAACGCTGACGGCCACGATGCGCGCCGCGCCGCGCGATCAGATCGGGCTTGCGCTGGGAACCTGGGGCGCAGTTCAGGCAACCTGTGCCGGTATCGGCGTGGCGCTTGCAGGGATCGTGCGCGACGTGATCGTCGGAATCTCGGATCAGACTGCAATGGTCGCATCGACCCCTTACAATGTGGTATTCATGATCGAAATCGTATTCCTGCTGCTTGCCACGATCATTGCCCTGCAACTCGCCCCGGCCGATCGGGGGCAAAAAACAACACAAAACCGTGCGACAATTCCCACGGAACCTGAACAAAACCCGGTGGAGGTATCATGACGACAATCATAACACGGCTTTATGCCAATGAGCGGTCTGCCAATGCTGTGGCAGACAGACTGTCCTCGGAGGGGCTACCGAAAAGCGCCTTGAAGGTCGTAACCGGCACCGACAGGGATAAAATCCAGCATCGTCTGATGCAGGCACAGGTGCACCGTGATGCCGCCCCGGTCTATGCTGAAAGCGTGGCGGGCGGCACGGCCTTGCTGATCGTTCGCGCGACACACAAACCGCTTGGCGCCGCGCGGATCGTGCGGGAGGTGACAGGCAGCAGCAAAACCATAGATGTCGGCGTGACACAGGACGATATCTATGTGCGGGATCTGCCCGATCATGCGCCCAGCGTGCTGAAAGAGCATCCCCGTTTTCTGACCTTGCCGTCTGAGCCCGAAGAACTGCAACGCGGGCCGATTTCCGATCTGGTCGGTGTCCGCACCCTGTCAAAACCGCGCTCGCGGACCTCGGCCATCCGCGGCGGCGCTTTCATGTCGCAGAAATTCTGGCCGATGAAGCTGGTGAGCAAGAACCGAAATGCCCACTCGGCAATCAAGGGCGGGGCGTTCATGTCCAAGAAATTCTGGCCAACGGCCTTGCTGGCGAAAAAGCCGCGGCGCAACTCCGTGATACGCGGTGGCGGAACGGTGTTCTCGCGCCTGTTTGGCTGGCCGACAATCTTGCGGCGGAGCTGATGGTTCGGCCAATCCGGTCGACAGCGGCACATAAGACTCCGGATTGCGATCCATGTCGTTCTCCTGAAGATGTGCTGCCTCGATCTCACTTGGCTTGGCTGCGACATGGCGGCGGGCTGCCGCGGACACCCCCGGCGTCGCCCTGTCCAACTTGCGCAACGATGCGCGCGTCCCCTCTGCATGGCGCGCGCGCCCCATCATGGCAGGCCGGACATCCCACACCGGCCCCACCGCCACCCCCTGCGCCACGGCAGCGCGAACACCGACCCATCGACCGCACAACGGGCCCTGCTGCCCGACGGCCCCGCCGGTCGTCGCCCCGTCCATCGCCCTGCCCCTCTGGCCTTGTGGCGGCCCAACCTCTAGGAAAAACCGCACCCCGTTTCTTCCTTGCAGAAATACTCCGGGGGTCGCTGTCGGTGTGACATCGGTTCAAGTGCCGATGGCGACGGACGCGCCCCGGTCCTGCCCTCAACCAAAGCGCAAACATGACCCAGATCATTCCCTCCCTTGCCACGATCTCCGCCGATTACCACGCCGTCTTCTGCGACCTCTGGGGATGCCTGCACAACGGCATCCGCGCCCATGACGCCGCAGTCGGTGCCTTGCGCGCCTTCCGGGCGACGGGCGGCACCGTGATCCTGCTCACCAACGCCCCCCGCCAGCGCGCCAGCGTCGAGCAACAGCTCGAACGCTTCCACACCCCCCGCGACTGCTGGGATGCCATCGCCACCTCAGGCGATTCCGCCCGCGTGGCAATGTTTCAGGGCGCCATCGGCGAAAACGTCTATTTCATCGGCCAACCCCACGACGAGGTCTTCTTCGACCCGATCAACATCGTCACCGATCCCACCCCGATCCAGCGCACCGATCTCGACCACGCCACAGGCATCCTGTGCTGCGGTCCGTTCGACCCCTATGCCGACCCCGCCACCCTGCGCCCCACCTTCCTGTCCGCCATCGCCCGGGGCCTCAAGATGCTCTGCGCCAACCCCGACATCATCGTCGACCGGGGTGAAAAGCGCGAATGGTGCGCCGGGGCACTGGCCCGGCTTTACCGCGAGATGGGTGGCGAAACCCTGATGTTCGGCAAACCCCATCCGCCAATCTACGACCTCGCGCGCCGCCGCCTTCTCGAACTCGGGCAGGACGTGGCCGACGAGAGGATCCTGTGCATCGGCGACGGCATCCAGACCGACATCCTCGGCGCCCAGGGCGAAGCGCTCGATTCGCTGTTCATCACCGGGGGCCTCGCCGCCGGGGAAACCCGAACCTCGCACCAGCCCGACCCCGAGGCGCTGGCGCGGTTCCTACAAACCGCCCCCGCCACCCCGACCTACGCCATGGGTCAGTTGCGCTGATCGCTCTTCTTTCTTGCCTGCAAATATCCACGGCGCGCGAGAAACCGCAGGTTTCGAGCGCGCCCCCCCGGCGACGCCGACAGGCGGCGCAACA
>Ga0105053_10004064_pt1 | contig 21801 bp, 18 predicted proteins | sample BON01_FD_78093 | JGI IMG/M metagenome (GOLD analysis project Ga0105053, IMG submission 78093) | Freshwater microbial communities from Lake Bonney liftoff mats and glacier meltwater in Antarctica - BON-01 | ecosystem: Environmental > Aquatic > Freshwater > Ice > Glacier meltwater | place: Lake...
CGCGAGTTCGATTTTTCACAATTGCAAAATCTGCTTCTAGCGCTGGGCTGCGGCATCAGCTACGTGGCAGGCGCATTGCCTAGCCATCGTTTTGCCACACGATTTGGCGATCGCTGTGTTCTACGGATTGCGATTGCCATGCAGTTCCTATCATTGGCTGCGATGTTTGCTTGGCCCAATGCAAGCACCATTGTGGGTGGCTCACTGCTGTTTCAGTTTTTCAACGCAACGATGTGGCCGATTGTGGAGAGCTACGTCAGTGCCGGCCGTTCGCCGCGTGATACCGCTCGAGCACTGGGCCGATTCAACATGACGTGGTCGCTCGCCATTCCACTAGCGATGCTGTGGACGGGGCCGATCATCAAGGCACTGACGTTTTGGCTTTTTGGCATTGGGGCGATTCTGTTTCTGGTGGTGGCTGTGCTTTCACTTTTTCTTCCTGCCCGCATCACTCATCTGCCAGACAACCATCCGGACCGATTGCCTGCCGATCGGCTCAAACGTTGCCAGGAGCTGCTCATCTCCAGCCGTTGGTTGCTGCTGTACAGCTACGCTCTGTTCTTCCTACTTGTGCCTCTGTTTCCCGAACTTTTTGGACGGCTCGGTTATGACGTTGAGGAGAAGACGCGTCTGGCTTCGGTCATCGATTTTGCACGCTGGATCACTTTCATCGTGCTGTATTTCGTTCCCTGGTGGCATGACCGCGCCAGTGTTCTGTGGATATGCATGGTACTACTGCCAATCAGTTTGGCTGTCGTCTTGCTTGTCCCCAATGCTGCTGCGATCGTCGCCGCTGAAATCGTGTTCGGCTTCACCGAAGGCATCATTTATTACGCAGCCCTTTACTATGCCATGGTGGTCAAGAATGCCTCCGTCGATGCTGGCGGCGCACATGAAAGCCTGATCGGACTTAGCTTTTCCGTTGGCCCGATCTGCGGACTGATCGGCTTCGCCATCGCTGGGGGAAGTTGGATGTTTCACTTCTGGCCGATGCTCGCGGGCATTGGGCCGCTCGCCGCGATCTGCACCGTGGCTGCGGTCTTGCCACTGCTGCGACTACGCAAGCTCAAGTGACATGAGTTTGAAATTTGCGCCCGAGTCTTAATTCAAGGCCAAGGCAGGATTGGCCACCGAGACACCGAGAGCACCGAGGAAGACAGCAAGGCAGATCTAGAAAATAAATCAAGCGGGCTGAAAGTCAGTGAATTCAGATGCTGCAATTGCGACGGGGTTGCTCGTCGAATCATTTGTCTTCCGCGGTGCCCTCGGTGTCTCGGTGGCCAATCATTTCCGCCTCATCTCAAGCGCAGCCAAAACGAACAACTGCACTGCTAAGCGAGATATACTTTCATCATCAACGGCAAGGTCACTTGCCTCCTTGCAAAGTCCACATCGATGCAACGATGCACCGATGGGAGAACATCATCATGCCGCGATCCATTTGTACCCTCATCATCTACACTGCGATCTTCAATCTTTGCGGCTGCGGTAATCTCACCTTCACCGTCGGCGTCAGCTCCGGCGATCGCGAACTGACACCCACAGTCGTCCATCAAGAAAATAACGCAGGTGATCATCAGGTCGCCATCATCGATGTCTCAGGCATGATCCTCAACGCCAATCGCGTCGGCCTTCTCAGTGAAGGCGAGAACCCCGTCGCCCTGCTCGATGAACAACTGCACAAAGCGCAACACGACAGCGATGTCAAAGCGATCATCCTGCGCATCAACACGCCCGGCGGAACTGTCACCGCCACCGATGTCATGTACCGCCAGGTGATGCGTTTCAAGGAACTATCGAAAAAACCCGTCGTCATTCTGCAAATGGATATCGCAGCCAGCGGCGGCTATTACCTCAGCTGCGCTGGAGATCACATCGTCGCGTACCCCTCCACCATCACCGGCTCCATCGGCGTCATCATTCAAACCATGTCCTTCAAACCCGCACTCGATCGCTGGGGCATCGCCACCGAAGCGATCACCAGCGGTAAGAACAAAGCAGCCGGCTCACCCTTTGGCACACTCACTGATGATCACCGCGCCATTCTGCAAGGGCTCGTCGATGACTTTTATGCACGCTTTACCTCCACCGTGCGAAGTGCTCGCCCAAACATCCCCGCTGACAAATTCGCTGAGGTGACCGATGGTCGCGTGTTCAGCGGTGAAGATGCGCTGACGCTGGGACTGGTCGATGAACTGGGCGATCTCTACACCGCTCACGCAAAAGCCAAGGCACTGGCGAACATCAAGCACGCCAATATGGTGATCTATCATCGCCCGCTCAGCTACGTCGCATCGCCTTATGCAACTGCGCCCATCGGTGAAGTTGCAGCAAGCAACGCGAAATCCAACGGCGGCGGTACGCAGATCAACCTGCTGCAACTGAACATGCCCGAGATGCCAGGCGGCGCTTCGGTGGGCGTCTATTACCTTTGGCAACCGATGACACCGTGATTTACTCCTACTTTCAATTCATCCCTTCGTTCGCCAAGACGGACGGCTAATTACCATACGCACCATGCCATCATCATCCTCATACGACACACTCATCATCGGCGGCGGACACAACGGCCTCGTTTGTGCCGCCTATCTCGCCAAGGCAGGTCGCAAGGTCTGCGTCCTTGAAAAGCGCCACGTCCTGGGCGGCTGCTCCTCCACCGAAGAGCTCTGGCCCGGGTTCAAAGTTTCGCCGGCGGCCTATGTCATCTCGCTGTTCCTTCCGAAGATCATTCGCGAGTTGAAGCTTAATGAGAACGGCCTGAAGGTGCTGCCGCGAACGCCTTCATCATTCACGCCGCTTCTTGATGGAAGGCATCTTTTGCTTGGCGCTGATACTGCCGCAAATCAGCGGGAGATCAGTAAGTTTTCACAGAAGGATGCCAAGGCTTACCCGCAGTATGAAGCGCTACTGACGCGCATTGCAACGAAGCTTGAACCGATCCTGATGGCGCCGCCTCTGGCGGTGCCGCCGAAGCTGCGCGATCTGCCCAAGCTGTGGCAGTATTCAAAACTGGCCAAGGCTTTGGGCGATGATCTTCACGCGGCTGTCGAACTGCTCACCGGTCCTGCGACGCCGATTTTGCATCGCTGGTTTGAAGATGAAACGCTCAAGGCCACGCTCGCCACCGATGCCATCATCGGCGCATTCGCGGCGCCTTCGATGCCCGGCACTGCATATGTCCTGCTGCATCACGTCATGGGCGAAGCAGGCGGCGCGCGAGGCGTGTGGGGATATGTTCAAGGCGGCATGGGCGGCCTTGCCGATGCACTGGCGAAATCGTGTGAGCAACTTGGTGTGGTGATTCGCAGGGAAGCAGGCGTCAGCGCGATCAATGTAAATAGCGGCAAAGTCACCGGCGTCACGCTCGACGATGGCACAACCATCGAAGCGGCTGTCGTCGCATCAAGTGTCGATGCAAACCTCACACTCAGCAGACTCGTGGATACACAGCATCTTCCCGATGATCTCAAGCATCATCTAAACACCATCGACTATTCCTCCGCCAGTGCGAAGATCAATCTGGCCTTGAGTGGCTTGCCGAATTTCAATACGGGTGATGTGGCACGCGAATTGGCACTGCATGGCACGACGCATTTGTGTCCGACGATGGAGACGATTGAGCGGGCTTACGATGATGCGAAATATGGCATGCCCAGCCGTGAACCGGTGCTCGAAATTACGATGCCCACCACAGTTGATTCAACGCTCGCGCCTCCGGGCCAGCATCTGCTTTCGATGTTTGTGCAGTACGCTCCGTATGAGCTTCGAGATGGGCAGTGGGACGCTGCAACGAAAGATGCATTTCTCGATCGCTGCATTGATATCGTCGCTCGCTACGCCCCCAACATTCGCGAGCTTATTCTTCACCGCCAGCTTCTCACCCCCGTCGATCTCGAAAAAACCTACGGCCTCACCGGCGGCAACATCTTCCAAGGCGCGATGTCCCTGCATCAGCTTGGCCCCTTCCGCATGCCTTATCGCACGCCGATCAAAGGGCTATTTCTCTGCGGCGCTGCAACGCATCCCGGCGGCGGCGTGATGGGCGCCTGCGGCCTCAATGCAGCGCAGGCGATTTTGAAAGGTTGAGAGAAAAAAGAAACCCACGCACAGGAGTGCGTGGGCTTTGCAATTTTCTTGCTTTGGTTTTTCTTACTGACTTCTGACCTCTGACTTCTGACCTCTGCTCCTCACCCGTCCATGTCGCTTTCCATGGTGCCTTTCCATTCCTCAAGGTGTTCGAGGTAGATGGCGGTGCCGCGTGCGACGCAGGTGAGCGGATCATCAGCGACGCGGACATCGAGGCCTGTGGAGTTGGCGATCATCGTGCTGATGCCGCGGAGGAGTGCACCGCCGCCAGCGAGGCAGATGCCGTTATCCACGAGGTCGGCAGCAAGTTCGGGCTCTGCCTTTTCCAATGTTCGCGTGACAGCTTCGACGATTTGCAGAAGTGGTTCCTGAAGGCACTCGCGAATTTCTTCGCTGGTGACGACAGTTTTGCGAGGCAGGCCGGAGATCATGTCGCGGCCGCGCACTTCGAGGGTCAGTTCCTGACCATCAGACATGGGAACTGCGGAGCCGATTTCTATTTTAATTTTTTCAGAAGTCTGCTCGCCGATCATCAGGTTGTAAGCCTTCTTCATGTGATTGATGATGGCTTCATCCAGATCGTCACCGGCAACGCGGATCGATTCGCACTGAGCGATGTCAGCGAGACTGATGATGGCGACTTCGGTGGTGCCGCCGCCGATATCGACGATCATGCTCGCGGTAGCTTCAACAACTGGCAGTTTGGCGCCGATACCCGCAGCCATCGGTTCTTCGACGAGATAAACTCGGCGAGCGCCAGCGCGTTCGGCACTATCAAGCACAGCGCGCTTTTCCACCGCTGTGATTCCCGAAGGCACAGCGATGACGACGCGCGGCCGCATGAACGGGCCTTTGCCGTTGACTTTGTTGATGAAGTAGCTGAGCATCGCTTCAGTGATTTCAAAGTCACTGATGACGCCGTCTTTGAGGGGGCGAATGGCGGAGATAGAGCCGGGCGTCTTACCGAGCATTTCCTTAGCGACCCAGCCGACGGCATAGCCGTCTTTGAGTCTGAGCACTTCGTTGGTGCCTTTTTTCACAGCGACAACGCTCGGCTCATTGAGCACGATGCCCTTCCCGCGCACGCAGACCAGCGTGTTGCAGGTGCCCAGGTCGATACCCATATCGACGCTGAACCAGCCAAGGAGTTTGTCCAGGAACTTCACGAGATAAAGCCTTTAGGCACCGTTGCCTGAGGGTGAAGGATCATGACGAGAACGACCGACAACTCAAGCCACAGATGTTTACTCACCGATTATTTTTCAGAGCATGCACGCTGCCATGCACCTACACAAATCGGCGATTGTTGTGCGGATGATACCGTAACGATGGCAGCAATGTAGTGCCTGCAATCTCTCTTGCGTTGAACGAATCGCGACACCCGGAAGGCAAGCGAATCGTCAAGGCAGCGGCGATTGCAGTGATGTGACTAAAACGGATTGGCTCTGGCCCGATCGACATGCGACGCCATCCATGACTTTCACCTGCTGCATCCCGCAGCATGCCTCGACCTATATCTTTTCTATTGCTCTGCTCGCTTTGCATCAGGCGAGGTAGTCTGCTTGTCCAGCGATGACATTCCTGATGCATGCGCGTTGTATTGCCGCAAGGAGCCCAGAAGCTGAACTCCTCGACATTCGCATCACTTGGCGGGCGGCGTGACGGAAGCCTGATTGGCAGTGGCGGGTTCGACGTACCAAGGGTTGCCCTGGCCGGTCATTTCGCCAGCGGTTTTCCATACGAAGACAACGCCGACGATTAGTACCAGCGTGGCGACCACAGCTAGGACGGTGTAGATGTTGGCCTGAGCAGGCACGATGCGCTTGCCCGATGATGATCCACCTAACTGGCTCATGGTCAGCTCCAAAAATTCGAATCACGATCTTACTGGCGGCAAACGAACATATATGTCTCGTCATCACACGCAGCACAAACCGCTGAAGGCAAAAGTCACACGAGAATCAACAGGCAGCAGCCTTGAGCGCTGCTGCCATCGAATGATCTCTTAGTTGATCGGGCCAGAACGAGCAGAGTCGCCGTTGCGGATTTCAGCACCCGTCTTGAGAAGGCGAACGCGACCCACAGCTGCCTGTTCATCGACGGTCATGATGATGACCGAGCCCAGATACTGGCCATCGCGGTGCACCTGGAACAGGTAGTTTTGCTTGATGCCGCCTGCGGAGCCGACGTTGAGCTGAACCAGCGTGGTCTCGCCCGCCTGCTTGACATCGGTCACCTGTGCATTGATGGGGACCGGAGGCTGCGAGGTGGGTCCGGTATCGGTACCACTGGTCGCATCGCCACGCGTCAGGCGATTCAGTTCATCGGGCGGAATCTTGCGGAGCAGTTCGTTGACCTGCGTCAGCTCTTCCTGAGTCTTGATCAGGTTTTCCTGAGCCAGGCGAACCTGACGACGCAGAGCCGAGGTGGCGCTGGACTGATTGTTGTTAGCTGAGGAAAGCTCAATGATCTGCGAGCGAAGCTTGACTGTCTCGTCGCGGCGAGAGGCCAGTTCCTTCTGAAGGTCAGCTTGAATCTTGATGAGCTGATCGCTACCTGAGGTGAGGTTGGCAATGTCCGCCTGAGTGCGAATCAGATCGCTGCGTGACTTCTCCAGATCCGCCTTGGCGGTGGAGAGCTGCGACTTGAGATTTTCATTGCTCTGCCGAATCGCGCTCTCAATGGCCTTGAAGCCATCAAGCTGCGTGATCAGCTCCGACCTGCTGGCATCGGAGCGGGCCTGCTGCACCGCCGCTTCTGCCCGAGCAGCGTTGGCTTCCGCTTTCGCGGCTGCCACCTGATCCTTAAACTTTTCGGTGTTAGCCACGAACGGCACAACGAGAGAGACCAGCACGACCGAGAGAATGGTCATGAGGACGACGAAGACCTTGGTCAGAACGTTCAAGGCTGACCTCCTGAATGGAGTGGGGGTTTATGTGGAACTTACCGAACTAGAGTAAGACCACATCGGAGCTAGGCGAGCATTATCATCGCATACGGGAAGGTTTGTCAAATCGAGGGTTGCGAAATATTTGAGCCGATGCAAAGTTGCCGACTTCATGGACCTTTTCAACATGTCATCGTTCATCAAATCCGCTTGCGCATGAACTTCGCCGCGCCATACAGCACAAACATCAGAATCATGAGCAACCGCACAGGCCAGGTGCCGACCGCACCAAATAGCGACGAGCGCGGATCGATCACCATCGGATGCACCGCCGCGCCTTCCACTTCCTGTACCTTGCCATTGACTTCAACAAACGGCCCGACCCGCCCTGTCGAACTGATAAAACAACTCACCCCCGTGTTCACACTCCGCGCCATCGGCACGCGATTTTCAATGCTGCGAAGCACCGCCATCTGCACATGCTGGTAGCCCTGATCCGTGCCCGGATACCAGCCATCGTTGGTGAGGTTCAGCATCACATCGCAGCGCTTACCCAGCTTGTCATAACAAAGCGCCAAGCACGAACGAGCGAACGCATCTTCAAAACAGATCGGCGTTGTCACCCGCAAATCATCGCTGCCTTGCACAGGCACGAGGAACACGGTGCGCTTGTCGCCGGGCGTGAGCGTGTAGTCATTGTCCGGGCCATAGGGACTCAAATATTTCAGAAACAATCGCTTGAGCCAGGGCCAACCTTCAACCCATGGAATGTATTCGCCAAAGGGAACGCGATCGATCTTGCTGTAATACTCCGGTGCCTGTTCGCCGGTGGGCAGATATTGAAAGGCACTGTTTTTCTTGAGATCAGGGTCGTAGAACATGGTGCCTGAGCCGACGAAAAGATGAATGCGAAACTTGAGCGCGAGCGCAGCAATCTGATCGTGAAACAGAATCGCGTCGCTGCGCCCTTCTTCCTTGAGTCTGCGCATCACGGCGAGCATCTCGGGATTGAGCGGCACGCGCACCATCGTTTCAGGCCAGACGACGATGAGCGGTTTATCAGCGCCGGCCATGGACTGCCGCGTGAGGTCGAGCATCAGATTCCAGTCAGCCATGAGACTGGCCTGGGTGCCGCCGAGTTTGTTGCTCTGCGAGACGTTGGTCTGCACGATGGCGACGTTGACCGTGGGCCAGTTGGCTTCATCGGGCTCTTTGATTCGTTGATAGCCATAGGACAGAGCCGCGGCATAAGTGATGATCCAGATGAGTAACGTCGGAGCAATGGCGCGCAGGCGCGTGGCGCCAGGCGCAAGCCAGGCGCGGATGAGATCGACGATGAAGCCGTTGGTCATGGCGACGAGGAAACTGACGGTCCAGTCACCAGCGAGGTCTGCGGATTGAATGAGCCAGTTGGTGGAGTGGCCAGGGAGATAGGGCGCTTGCGAATGGCCTAGTCCAAACCATGCCATGCCGCCTTGGAGGAAGGTGCCGCGGATGAATTCGAGACTGACGAAAACGATGGGCACGGTGATCACGGCCGGCCAACGAAAGCGAATGTCGATGGTGCGCCAGATCAGAAGGAACGCGGGATAGTAGAGCGCCATGTAGGCGGCCAGTGCCGCGTAGCCGCCGCCGGTGACACCGATGAGCCAGCCGAGCATGATGAGCCACCAGAGATAACTGGCGAGATAAGTGGACCAGAAGAGTCGCTTGCCGCCTTGCGCCCAGCCCGCCATGAGCGTCATCGGCACCAACGCGACGTGCGCCAGCGGCCACCAGCCCGGCGAAGGAAACGCCAGCCCCAAGAGCAGCATCGAGAGCAGCGCGAAGGCCAGGTGAAACCAGAACGAACGCACCCGAGGCGCGGCGATTCGGTCAGCATTACTATGGAAACGTGCACACATGCGCACAGGATAATGCAAGTGCTCGCACGTTGTGGTGCGCGGCTACTTTCGCGGACGTTGCTTTACGCCTTACGGCTCCAGTCTCGCCTCACTCGCCACCTACTGCTCACTTGCTCCTACTTTCTTCCTTCGTCTTCTTGCCCTTCTCCGTGGCTGCTTTGGCCTTTGCATCGTGCTGTTCTTGTGTGAACAGTTCCTTCTCGATGCGCGTGGCCAAATCGAGCTTTGCCTGGTTCAGATCTTTGTCGCTGACATCCGGGCTCAGCGCTTTGCCCGCTTCCATGGCCATGGCCTTGGCACGAACTTTCTGCCCATCGGTGAGGCTTAACTTGCTGAAACGAATCATCGCACCGACGTACAAGTTGTAGCCATGCAGATGACTGCGCTGCTCGGGGGTGAGCACAGCATGCCATTTCGTTTTGCTTTCATCTTCCACTGCGCTACGCAGTTGCTTGAGCTTCTTCAGTTCATCGCCCGCCTGTTTCGCAGCAGCAGCGTCGCCACTCTCCTTGGCCTTCTTCTGCGCAGCGGTGAGTTCCTCCAATTTCGCACCGTTCTCGTCATCCCATTTTTTGATTTCCCCTTCACGACTGGCCAAGGCGGCAGCGAGTTTGGTGCGCTGCTCTTCACTCAGTTGCAATTCGCTGGCAATGATGGCGTAGTAACCTTGAAGACCCTCTTTCGATTTCGCTTTGCTCGCTTCCTTCGCCTTGGGCTTTTCATCATCTGCCCGCACGGCCATCGGCATGACCAGCAATGCCAGCAACATCATCGCCCAACCACACGACCATCGGCCCGAATAAACTCGTGACATGCGAAGCCTCCATAAGGGCATGATGTATGAGAGGACATCTTCATGAGCCCCAACCACGAAGATGCAGCTAACCCGGTTAGCGCCACCACGAATCGATCAAGTCGGAAACATCTTAATCGGGCCGTGCAGGATTATGCAAGCGCTTAACGACACTCGCAACGAAGAAATGAACGATCCAAAATAACTCAATGCCGGTGGAGGGACTTGAACCCACACTCCTTTAAGGGGAAACGGATTTTGAATCCGTCGCGTCTGCCAATTCCGCCACACCGGCTGCGATGCGTGTCTGCGAGACGCGAAATGATAGCAACATTAAGACGCGTGGCCAGTCGGTTGTCTTGGCAGTTTCTTGATCACGCTTCTCGTTCGTGTTGCATCATGATGTTGGTTCAGGGCGCTACGGGGATCACCACATCAGGCTTTCGCTTCACCTTGAGTGCGCTTAGATCGAACACACTCGGATTCACCTTGCGCTGTTCATCGGTCATGCCAGAAAGGTGGAGCGTGATGCTCCCCTGCTGGCCGACGGTTTCCACTTCGACTCGCGTGTTCATGTAGGGGCCAATGGCAGCGCCGGTTTTTTCCATGCGCTCAGGCTTATCCAACGACGAACGAAGCACCACCTTGCCTTGATCATCCAGTAGCTCCACGCGCTCAGCGCGGGCGGAGATCGGACTGAAGAAATACCTGACCTTTTCGCCGGGCGGCTCGATCATGAAACGATTGTCTGCCCACTTCACTATTTGACCCGTTGCTGCGCCAGGTTGCCTCGACTGCTCCGAACCAATCTGCACAATGCCCAGTAAACGGGGAAGGTCCACGGGCTTCAGAGGCAACGGCGAGCGCTGATGCGCTGGGCCCAGCGCAGGATCGAATTGGCCATCGTGGCGTCCGATGTAGAGTTTTTTCTGATCCGCATCGAGTTCGTCGAAGAGCCAGAAGTAGGTTTCGTTGGAACCGGCATACAAACGATCCTGGCCGACCTTGCCGATGGTGAGCATCGAATGCAGCGGCAGATCGAGAATGAGATATCCCTCGCCCTGTTCGAATTTTGAATTGCCCTCTGCATCTATCCAGCGCATCTCGATGACGGTGCGCGACCAGAAGCGCTCGATGCCTTCGACACGCTTGTTATGCCGATCGACAAGTTCGGTGTACGTGGGCATCTGCGCGGGAGGATCGAGATCAACCTTTGGCGTTGTGTTGTTGCAGCCGACGAGCAGCAATGCGGCCACGATGAGAATCAAACATCGCATGAGAATGACCTGAGGGAGTAAAATCAAAGCAGCACAATGCCAACGAGTCAACGGACGGGACATACTTATGTAGCAGATCAGCGGCGGGAAGGTTCAGTAAATTTGTAGTGCGGAGCCCGGGCCGCCGCAGAGCCTTTGGCCCGGCACTAAACGGGAAGGCGTTGTGAGTGCACGTGACTTGAAAATCAAAGCTCTGAATCGAGAATCTCGTTGAGCTGCTGCGTCACCGATTGAATCTGTGCTTCATCGAGGTGCGGGTCGAGGATTTCCAGTTTGTCCTCTTCGTTCCACTTGCCGAAATGGCCTTTCTTAGCATCGAGTTTGGGCGTCATGATCCACCACTCGCGCTCGATGGTCTTCGCTTCGCCATCGCTGCCATCTTCATTTTTCGTGAGGATCGTTGCCGTTCGCTTTTCACTGCCCTCGTAGCGCAGCAGCTTCTTGCGCATCAGAATCAGTGCAAGCACAAAGCGAAAGGCCAAGCGCTGCTCCTGCTCCGCATCAGCGAGCCTACGAAGCAGGTTCATCAGGACTTCGTCATCGACGAACAGCTTCTTCCTCTGGTTCGGCTCAGGCACGACCGATTTCCAATGACTGAACAGTCGCGGCGGCCGTTGGCCTTGATCCCATGCTTCCATGGAGATATCCAGGCGGTGCAAACCCAGTGCGCTTACCGATGTGATCGGAGCTGTTGGATCAGCCTCCACGAGTGTGGACATGTAAGCTTCACCCGGTTCCAGAGTGCGGCCGGTCAAGGCGCACTGACCCGAAGAGCGAGTGATTTCATAAGCAGGTGCGTTGAACTGTGACATATCACTCCACCTCCAGGCCAAGCTGACGCTGGGCACCCGTGGCTGTCTGATCGATGAGCGTGGCGATGGTCATCGGGCCAACACCGCCAGGCACAGGCGTGATCATCGATGCCTTTGCGGCAGCAGGTGCGAACTCGACATCGCCAACATTGCCTTCGTTGTAGCCTGCGTCAATTACAATCGCGCCGGGCTTGATCCAGTCACCTTTCACAAAGTTCGCCCGCCCTACCGCTGCGACGACGATGTCTGCTTGAGCCACATGGCTGGCGACATTCTGCGTGCGCGAGTGGCATATGGTAACGGTCGCATCGGCGGCGAGCAGCATCATGGCCATGGGTTTACCTAGAATCGGACTGCGCCCGATGACGACCGCGTGTTTGCCGCTGAGTTTTACTTCATACGCTTCAAGCAACCGCATGATGCCCGCAGGCGTGCACGAGCCGTAGCCTCGCGACGGCTCACCCAGCGAAATTGCTGCGAAGCTTTGCATGGTGACGCCATCGACATCTTTGAGCGGCGGGATGGCCTCGAAAGCTTCGCGCTCGTCGATGTGTTTGGGCGAGGGATGCTGGAGCAGAATGCCGTGAACACTTTTGTCGTTGCCGAGTTCGCGAATGGTGGCGACAAGCTCTTGCGTTGTCGTCTCGTGAGGCAGCTCGATTTTTCGGGAGGTCATGCCGACCGCTTCGCAGCGTTTGCGCTTCATCTGCGTGTAGGTGATCGATGCAGGATCGGCGCCCACAAGCACCGTGGCCAGGCAAGGCGTGACGGAAGTTTTTGCAATGATGTGAGCAACGCGCTGACCGCAGCGATCGAGAATCCGCTGGGCAACCGCTTTCCCATCCATGAGCGTGGCGGTGGTATTCATACGACGATTATAGAGAAATCCATCGCGGCTGGTGCAGTGAGTTTTGATAGCCTGAGCTTCGGTGAAAGACCCAGGCAGGATTGGCCACCGAGGCACCGATGCACTGAGCAAGGCCAAGCAAAGAAAAAAATCAACATCAACAACGTATGGTCGCTTCATTGGAATCTTTGTCTTAATCTCTCCTACTTGCCTTCCTCAGTGCCTCGGTGTCTCGGTGGCAAATTCCTATTTGTTCTTGGATGAAAGTCAGCTTGATACACTGACTTGTCACCATTCCCAACGATCACGCCTTTTGTGAGGAATGAATCATGTCACGAACTCTGCTTCCGCTGATCGCACTCCTCTTCGTCGCATCACTTGCATCAGCCAGCCCCAGTGAAGATTGGGATCGTCACACCACCGCAGGACGCAAGGCTTTTGCATCGCGCGATTACGACGAAGCACTCAAAGAGTTCACGCTGGCTCTCAAAGCAGGCGAGAGCTTTGGCAACAAGGACACGCGACTGGCCGCTGCCCTCGATCATCTGGCGACGGTTTACAGCGTGAAGAAAGATTATGCGAAAGCGGAGCCGCTCTATCGCCGGGCTGTCGCTGTGGTCGAAGCCGCTTACGACAAGGGACATCCCGATCTCATCGGTACACTTCAGAGTCTGGCGATGGTCTGCCGCGCTCAGAACAAAATCGCCGAGGCGCAGGCTCTCTACGAACGGGTTCACACCATCGCCGAGGCAACCTTCGGCAAGGAAGATGATCGCACTGCTGTCGCGCTGAACAACCTCGCCGCCATCGAAGGCCTTAAGGGCGATCACACCAAGGCCGCTGATTATCTCGAACGGGCGCTGACCATTCGCCTCAAGAGCGCTGGTGCCGAAAGCGAAATCGTCGGTCAGAACTGCACCGATCTGGCCAACACATTTGTTCGCGCTGGCAAACTGGAGCAGGCGCTGAAATATTATGAGAAGGCCCTGGCGATCACGCAGAAGACGCAGCCGAATAAACCTGCTGTAGTCGAGGCGATCAATCGGCTGTGCGCTGTGCACGATGCTCTGAAGCAATTTGATAAGTCGCTCCAGCTTTATCAGGTCGCTGCTGCAATGCTGGAAAAGAACTTGGGCGCTGAGCACGCGATGGTCGCCACTGCGCTGATCAAAGTGGCGAACACTTATGCAGCCATGGAAAAGTATGACGACGCTGCGCCGCTCTTCCTACGTGCTCTGAAGATTCAGGAGAAGGCTCTGGGCATGCAGGATGCCGAGGTGGGCAAGACCTGTTTCAGCATCGGTCGTCTCTACCTGCAACAGCGAAAGTTCGCCGAGGCGGAACCCTACTGCAAACGATCGGTGATGGTCCTGCAAAAGACAGTTGGGCCGAAGCATCCCTTTTATGCAGTTGCTGTCCTCAACTATGCAGCGATGCTGGAATCGACTGGCCGCGCTGACGAAGCGAACAAGCTCAAGAAGCTGATCGAGCAGTTACAGAAGCAAGGGGATGGGAAGTAAAATCAGAAATTAGTCGCAGGAGCTTTCGCGATGAGTGAGCGAGTATTGGGTCACACAGATATTGTCATTTCACCGGTCACGATGGGCTGCTGGCCGATCGCGGGGATCACGAGTCTTGGCGTCAATGATGCCGACAGCATCGCTGCGCTGGAAGCGTCACTCGCTGGTGGCGTCACCACCTTCGACACGGCCTACGCTTATGGCTACGACGGTGAAAGCGAAAAGCTCATCGCCAAAGCGCTGGGCCATCGCCGCGATGAAATCGTCATCTGCACCAAAGGCGGCATCCACTACGACGCTGACCGCAAGATGCAGAAAGATGGCCGCCCCGCCACACTTCGCAGACAATGCGAAGAGAGTCTGGCGCGTCTGAATACCGATCGCGTCGAATTGCTTTATCTGCACGCACCTGATCCGAACGTGCCACTGGCTGAATCCGCAGGTGAACTTAAGCGGCTCATGGAAGAAGGAAAAACCCGCGCCATCGGCGTCTCCAATTTCGATCTCGCTCAGCTAAGCGCATTTAGCAACATCTGTCCCATCAGCGCTTTTCAGCCCGCGTACAACATGCTCATGCGCGAGATCGAGAACGACACGCTGCCGTGGTGCATGAAGAACTACGTGGCGACGATGGTGTACTGGCCGCTGATGAAAGGGCTGCTGACCGGAGGCTTGCCGCGTGATTTCAAGTTTGAAGCCAAGGATGGCCGGGCCAAGTATCCGATGTTTCAAGGACAAGAATGGCAACGCAATCAGGACCTGATTGATGCACTCAAACCGATTGCCCTTCGCGCTGGAAAGACGCTTTCACAACTGGTGATCAACTGGACGATCCATCAGCCGGGCATCACCAGCGCGATTTGTGGCAGCAAGCGAGCAGAGCAGGCGAAAGACAACGCAGGCGGCATGGGATGGAGCGTCACCGATGAAGACATGGCCGCCATTGACGCGGCAATGAAAACGCGAGGCACACCGGTGACCAAGGCCGCCATATAGCCCCGGCCTTGGCCGGGGAAACACTCGGAAATTGATGAGTTACCCTGGCTAAAAGTGGCGATATGCAGGGTGAACATTGCCAGCAATTACAGATCAAACCCAAGCTGCACCTTCGCCGCTTCGCTCATCTTCTCCGGCGTCCAAGGCGGATCGAAAACAACATCAACATCCACATCATTCACGCCCGGCACCACCGCCACCCTACCACGCACTTCCAGCGGCAACTCCTGCGCCGAAGGGCACGAAGGCGAAGTCAGCGTCATGATGACTTTCACATTCCGCTGCGGATCGACGATCACATCGTAGATCAGGCCAAGCTCGAAAATGTTGACGGGAATCTCCGGGTCAAACACATTCTTGCACGCTTCGAAAGCGCGTTGCCGCAGTTCTTCATCGGTCACAGTCGCGCTGCCATCCGCTGATGCGGGGACAGCAGGCACGGGCGGATTCTCTGGCGTTGCACTGGCAGCAGGTTCATCAGACATGATGGCAATCCAATCTTCAAAAGGTGTTCGTGATTGTAGGTGACTGGGCCGCCCGGGATGCAAATGCATCGCGCTTTTAGTGAAGTTCACTGTGTTTGCGTAGTTAGCCGTTGGCCTCGGTGAACGATGAATTATCTGGCCGCGAAGTAACTGGCCGCGCTCAAATCAAATCGGCTCACGCCGCCGCCTTCTTCACCCGGCCGAGAATGGCGCTGAGCCCCACCGCGCGGTTCATGCGAATCTGGCCGTCGAGGCCCAGTAGTTTGAGCAGGTCTGCCGGTGCTGTCGCCGCGTCTTGGCAAGGCTGGCCATCAAAGGCGCTGACCAAAATTGAGACAAATCCCCTCACCGTCGGAGCCTCTTGCGCCACTTCCGCGTAGATGCGAAGATTGCCCGCATCCTTCTCCATGAACAGAAACACCGGCGTCATGCACTCGTGAATCCGCCCCAAGTCGCGCACGGCCTCATTCCGATATTTCTCAGGCAGCGCGGGCAGATTGTTCGCATAATCCAGCAGCAGGTCCAGCCGTGTGTCGGCATCGACGGACTGAAAGGTTTCAATGATTTCGGCCAGGGTTGAACTCATGTCAATCTCTAAACTCGCCACCTGAATGCGTCAATACTTCGCCAATTTTATTCACTAAATCAATCGACTAACCCATCAGCCGGGCTTGTACGTTTTCTCAATGGGCGCACCCACCGAGTTACCCCATTCCGTCCACGAGCCGTCGTAATTCTTCACCTGCTCAAAACCGAGCAGATACGTCAGCACAAACCAAGTGTGGCTCGATCGTTCGCCGATGCGGCAGTAAGCAACGACATCATCACCAGGCTTGAGGCCGGCTTCGCTCAGGTATAGTTTTTCCAGTTCCGGGCGAGGCTTGAAGGTGCCGTTCTCTGCGACAGACTTGGCCCAGGGGACATTCTTGGCGCCGGGAATATGCCCGCCGCGCAGCACGCCTTCCTGCGGGTACTCAGCCATGTGCGTGCGCTCGCCGCTGAACTCCTGCGGACTGCGCACATCGATCATCGGCTTCTTCGCTTTCATGTGCGAGAGCACCTGATCCTTGAAAGCGCGGATCGCAGGATTCTTCGCAGCCGGGGTGTAAGTGGCCGCCGGATACTTGGGCGTTTCCTTCGCGATCGGCTTCATCTCATCGACCCACTTCTTGCGGCCACCATCCATGATCAGGCACTTGTCGTGGCCGTTGAGTTTGAAAACCCACATCGCATAGCACGCCCACCAGTTACTCTTGTCGCCGTAGAAGACGACAGTCGTATCGTTGCTGATGCCATGTTTGGCGCACAGATCTGCGAACCGATCGCCATCGATGTAATCACGAACCACCGGATCGTTCAGATCATTGATCCAATCGATCTTCACTGCTTCAGGAATGTGACCAGTGGAATAAAGCAGCACATCCTCATCGCTTTCAACGATGCGGTACTTGTCGGTCTGCGAACGGTTCTTCTCAACCCATTCGGTGGAGACGAGAACTTCAGGGTGTGCATAAGTGGGATCGTTGGCCATGATAAAGCCCTTGATGACAGGGAAAATAATTGAAGCAGGCAGATTAGCAGATTCAAATGGCACGAGCAGATGGCACTAGAGCACCGATGCAAGGAACTCACCTTCAGGCAATCGCGAGAGCATCTTGCGCTCGAGCATTTCGCGGATCGGTTCCAGTTTCATTCTTGCAAACGTCTCAGCGGCGAAGGCGAAGACCAACATCGCGCGGGCGGCATCCTTGCTGATGCCGCGAGCGCGAAGATAGAACATCGCATCTTCATCGAGTTGGCCGATGGTCGCGCCGTGAGTGCACTTCACATCGTCGGCATAAATTTCAAGCTGCGGCTTGGTGTCAATCTGAGCATCATCACTGAGCAGCAGGTTGGCGCTGGTCTGTTTCGCATCGGTTTTCTGTGCGATCTGATCGACGAAGATGCGGCCGGAGAAAACGCCATGCGATTGGTCGTTGAGGATGCCGTTGTAGAACTGATGGCTTTCGCAGTGAGGTTTCATGTGCTTGATGAACATGAAATTGTCCAGATGCTGCGACTGCCCGCCGACGTAGAGACCGTTAACGACACAGTTGCCGCCTTCGCCATCAAGCGTCGGGGAGATTTCATTGCGGACCAGCGCGCCGCCCAGCAGAACGGTGTGCGAATCGAGGTGACTCGCCCTGCCGATGCGTGCGTGTAGCGAAGAGATTTGAAAAGCCTTGGGGCTTTCCTCTTCGATGAGATAGTGGCCAGCGAAGGCGTTGTCACCGAGCACGATTTCGGTCAGTGCATTGGTGAGATATACGCCTTCGCCTTGAGCGACGTAATGCTCGATCACGGTACACTGAGCGCTGTCCTCGACGATGATCAGATTGCGGGGATTCGTAATGATCGGCGTGTCACCCGCAGTAGCGATGCTCAGGATCTGGATCGGCTCTTCGATGACTTTGCCGCGTGGCACGTGAACGAATACGCCATCTTCAAGGAAGGCAGTGTTGAGCGCTTCAAACGCTTTGCTCTGCACGTTGGCCTGTTTTCCAAGGTGTTTTTCGACCATCGCCAAATCACTGATACAAGCTTCTCGCAGTGTGCAGACGCGCACGCCCTCGGGGAGTTTGTGGATCTCAGATAGCTGCGGGACATATCGGCCATCGACAAAAGCCAAGGTGTGACAAGTCAGGCCAGGCACGGCAAACTCCGCTGCCTCATCTGCCTTGACCTTCGCGCTGCCATCAGGCAATGCGAAGGTGGTGTTCGCCAGATTGTTCAGCCGCGTGTATCGCCAGTCTTCGTGCTTGGTCGTGGGAATGCCCAGCGAGAGAAATCGTGCGAGAGCAGCCTCGCGCTGATTGCGGAAAAAGGACGGGCCAGCCGTGATGGAGGCGCGGGCCATTTCCGCCAGTGCGGCGACCTGCGGGGAGGTTGTTGTTTCGAGTGTTGCGGTCATGGTGTGTAGGGTGGGCACCGCCCACCGAGTATTGGAATGATGGCTTATCCATCAGTTGAAAATCGAATCATGATGAACGGTGGGCAGTGCCACCCTACGAAATCAGGTGGGCAGCGCCCACCCTACGAAATCAGTTCGCTGCCGCAGGCTCCGCCTTGCGCGTCTCGCTTTTGACCCAGTCGTAACCCTTTTCATCGAGTTCGACTGCCAGTCCCTTGCCGCCTGATTTCACGATGCGGCCATCGATGAGCACGTGCACAAAATCAGGCACGATGTATTCGAGCAACCGCTGATAGTGCGTGATGACCAGGAACGAACGATTCTCCGCACGCAATGCATTGACGCCATCGGCCACGATGCGCAGGGCATCGATATCGAGACCCGAGTCGGTTTCATCAAGGATGGCGAGTTTGGGTTCGAGGACGGAGAGCTGGAAGATTTCGTTCTTCTTTTTCTCGCCGCCGGAGAAGCCTTCGTTGACGCTGCGCTTAAGCAGATCCTCAGGCATCTTGACGAGTTTCATCTTCTCGCGGACTAGTTTGAGGAAAGCGACAGCATCAAGTTCCGGCTGGCCGCGATGCTTGCGCACTGCGTTGACGGAGGCTTTAAGGAATTCGGTGTTGCTCACGCCGGGGATTTCAACGGGATACTGAAACGCCATGAACACACCTTCGCAGGCTCGCTCATCGACGGCCATCTCCAGAAGATTTTTACCATCGAGCAGCACTTCACCTTCGGTGACTTCATACGACTCGTGGCCCGAGAGCACACGAGCAAGCGTGGACTTGCCCGAGCCATTGAGACCCATGATGGCGTGTACGGTGCCGGGCTCGATGGTGAGATCGAGGCCTTTGAGAATCTCGCGTCCTTCGACACGAGCGTGGAGGTTTTTGATTTCGAGTAGGGGCATGGGTGATGAATCTCCAGATCACAAATCAGCAGGATTTCCTTGAATTTCGGCGGCAACCCGCAGAGCCTGCCGCATGGCGATCGATTGCAAAAGAGTGAAAAGTTTGATGAGCGGCCGCAGGTCGCCATCGTCGGCGGCCTGAAGCGCAAGATAATAAGAAGGCTTATCGTCGCGTGTGACGACGAGCGGGAACCATCCCGCCTTGATGAGCACCATCGAAGCAAGGCAGCGTGCCGTCCGGCCATTACCATCAGTAAATGGATGAATCTGCACGAAACGATGATGAAGCCAGGCGGCTTCAACAATAGGTGAAACATTCGCGGCAGCGTGCGCCTCGTACCAAGCGAGCAGTTGCTCAATCTCACTGTCCACCTGAACGGGCGGACAGAACTCATACGAGAATCCACCGGGGCCGCCGACATTATTAGGCCAAGGCTTCCACTGACCGCGCGGCAAGTCGCGCTCAACCCATTGGCCCAGTGAATCACGCCCCATGAAGGTGCGCTGATTGTCCGTGAGCACCTGATGCAGTTCGAGCAGGAACGATTTTGTTAACCGTCGCTGCGACGCGACAAACTGATACACACCACTGATGGCACGATGTTGATCTTCAATGCGGGCTACAACCAAGTCCGCAGGTTCTTCTGTGTCGCCATGTGTCAGAAGCGCAGCATTGATGCCCTGATCGATGAGCACTTTCGTTGCGTTGCGCGAGATGTGATAAATCTCTTCAATGGCACCAGTCTCAATCGCATACTGACGACACAACCGGGCGACGAATTCTCGAAGCAAAGCATGGTCTCGAATCGATTGCGATTCAGCCATCCACTTGTGCGCAAGCTCAACCAGTGTCGGGTCGATCAACGTCTGCCAATCTGAAGGAAGATCGGCAATGGGCGACCACGCATGAGATTTCCGAGCATCCATGAGAGGCATCTCCGCAGGCATAATGATCGTCGCAGCGCGATTCATCCCACGCTTCCTTCCAAACTGACGCTCAACAGTTTCTTCGCTTCCACCGCGAACTCCATCGGGAGTTCCTTGAAGACCTGTTTGCAGAAGCCGTTGACGATCAGGCTGACCGCTTGTTCGGCTTGCAAGCCGCGCTGCTGTAAATAGAAAATCTGGTCTTCGCCGATCTTCGAGGTGGAGGCTTCGTGTTCGACTTTCGAGCTGGTGTTTTTCACTTCGATGTAAGGGAACGTGTGAGCGCCGCACTTGTCGCCGATGAGCAGCGAATCGCACTGTGTGTAGTTACGGCTGTCCGTCGCACCTTTGAGCACCTTCACCTGACCGCGATACGCATTTTGGCCTCGGCCGGCGCTGATGCCTTTGCTCACGATGGTGCTGCGGGTGTTCTTGCCGATGTGGATCATCTTGGTGCCGGTGTCAGCTTGCTGCATGTTGGTGGTGACGGCGACGGAGTAAAACTCGCCGACACTGTGGTCGCCTTGCAGAATGCAGGATGGATATTTCCACGTGATGGCGGAGCCGGTTTCGACCTGCGTCCAACTGATGTGGGAACGGTCGCCGACGCACTTGCCGCGCTTGGTGACGAAGTTGTAGATGCCGCCTTTGCCGTTCTCATCGCCGGGGTACCAGTTCTGAATCGTCGAGTACTTGATCGTCGCATCCTTCATGGCGACGAGTTCGACAACCGCGGCGTGCAACTGATTTTCATCGCGCTGCGGCGCGGTGCAGCCTTCGAGGTAGCTCACGTGGCTGCCTTCATCCGCGATGATCAAGGTGCGCTCAAACTGCCCGGTGCCTTTCGCGTTGATGCGGAAATAGGTGGACAGTTCCATCGGGCAGCGCACGCCCTTGGGGATGTAAACGAATGAGCCATCGCTGAAGACAGCGGCGTTGAGTGCGGCAAAGAAATTGTCCGAATGAGGCACGACCGAGCCGAGGTATTTCTTGATGAGGTCGGGATGATTTTTCACAGCTTCGCTGATGGAGCAGAAGATGATGCCGTGCTTTTCGAGTTCCTTCTTGAAGGTCGTGGCGACGGAAACAGAATCGAAGACTGCATCGACAGCAACACCTGCGAGCATTTTCTGTTCGGTGAGCGGAATGCCTAGTTTCGCGTAGGTTTCAAGCAGTTTCGGATCGACTTCATCGAGACTCTTGAGCAGCGCCTTCTGCTTGGGGGCCGAGTAATAGCTGATGCCTTGATAGTCGATGGGACCGTAGCCGTAGGGGAGAAACTGCCATGTGGGCTCGCGCATGGTGAGCCAGTGGCGATAAGCCTTGAGGCGCCAGTCGGTGAGCCACTGCGGCTCATCCTTCTTCGACGAAATCAGACGAACGACATCTTCGCTCAGGCCGACGGGA
>Ga0105053_10004070_pt1 | contig 21781 bp, 6 predicted proteins | sample BON01_FD_78093 | JGI IMG/M metagenome (GOLD analysis project Ga0105053, IMG submission 78093) | Freshwater microbial communities from Lake Bonney liftoff mats and glacier meltwater in Antarctica - BON-01 | ecosystem: Environmental > Aquatic > Freshwater > Ice > Glacier meltwater | place: Lake...
TGACGAGAACTGCACGGCAGGACGCTAGAAGGTCGGGAAAGGAAGACGCAGGGCATTCATTGTTTTTAGAGGAATGCCTCTTCGGATTTTACGGGGAACACAATTGTAAAATTAGAAAGGGGTCATGTAGGGACGTGACGTGAAGGTGTCCTGTAGTGACGCGACGTCTGATTCGGGACTGAAGTTATCTACTAACTTTCTGTGTATCTTATATAAAAGTTGGCGTGAGAGAGGGTCAGACATGTCGGTGTTGAGAATATTGAAGTGGCACATGTACTCTTGTGTCTGTGGCCTGTCCCCTCTTATCTGACATGTTCTTTCGTTTAAGGATCTCTTACTTGCACCCTGTGGTACGTTCGCAAGACTGGTTCGGTTGATGGCGTACTCACATCGAACTAAACTTGCGAATAGACCAAAAGACAAAAGAACAAAAGTTCAAAACTAAATTTTCTCATTGGTGCCAAGATTTTTTTCGTGGCTGCTCTTGGCAGTGGCGCGCAGCGGCAGATCTAGTTCGTAGGCGCTGTATCACTATTAGTGCGTTGACTGTGTCTAAATCAATGAATACTACTGTTCGAGAATTTAGTCGGGGGGGGAGGAAATGGGGGCGAGGGGGGGCGGTGCGGTGCGCACTGTGATAGCGGGAATAGAGAGAGAGACCAAATCAAGTCACACACACCTACAAATTTGGAAAAACAACGTAAAGATCACGATCCGCAGGGCGAATACATAGTAGGTCCACAACGACACGCACAGTCCTGAGACTAGCGATGTATCGTGACGTTGTGGCGCTGCCGCACCCCCTCGACAATGGTTCTTGACAAGTTCGCCATGTACACACTCCACAACTGAAGAGTCACAAGAAACAGTTAATATGATCATACTGTAGCGTTGCCCGAGCGTGTGATGCTGATAACAAGGTCACTTGGCTCGGATCCGGCCCGGATCAATCTTATCAAACGTCAACGCAGAGTTGATGATAGAGGGCATCAAGGAGGCGACTGCAGTAACCGCGACCCCTTCCATCGACGCTGTTCCTTCACCGTCCGTTCAGTTGTTAGCAGGTCTGCCTCTCTTTCTCTCTCGCGCTGTCTCTCACGCTTTCTCTTTCGCTCTCTCTGTCTCTCTTTCTCCCCCCCCCCTCTCTCGTTCCTTTTGCCTCGTTCTCTCTCTCTCTCTCCGAAGGTTCAGTAATGATGCTCCCAGGAGCCAACCTCCCACTATTATCTTGCTGCCTGGCTCGCACTTGTCTTCCATTATCATTTTTCTATCCCTATTCCTCCCTCACTCCCTGCGTCTCTCCCTCCCTCCCTCCCTTCCTCTCTCGTCCCTCCCTCCCTCCCTCCCTTCCTCTCTTCGTATCTTGCGCTCTGAATTGCTATCTTTCTCCATCTCCTTCCCGCCCTTTCTCTCTCGCTGTCTCCCTTGCAATAGCAACATCTCCTACATCAACACCCGGTCTCTTTTTTCTCTTTCGTCTCTCAATGATTGCTCGCATGTGGCGACCAATGGTGACCCATCCCACCCTCTTTGTCTGGGTCACCGTGACCTTTTCCTATTATGAGACCCCAGTATCAAATTTTTTGTGGGAGTTCTTTTACTCCCCCTCACTCTTTGCCTGTAGCTCATGTCTTATTCATATGGACAAGACTTCATTTGGACTTCAATCTTCTGCAACTCTTCTCTTTGAGAGAGAGAGAACGAACCCTATACCCTATACCCCAAACCCCACACCCTAACTTTATATTGCAACGTGTTTCTTCGAGAGAGAGAGCGGCAAACATGGCCTTGAACCCTATACTCTGAATTCTGAACCTTCATGCCTAAAATCATCTGATCGCGTCTATTTTCACACAATTGCGTCTATTTTCGCACAACTGTGTGAACTACGCGCACGCGCAGACTCTCTCTCACGGCTGCAACTGAAGTTTGTGGATGGCGCTGGTACCTTTGTTTACAAGTGTGTGCTCTCACTGTATTTTTCTATTCAAATTAAGTCCACCATTGCTGTCGTAGACTCACGCACTCAGTGACTGGAAATAGAAAGAGAGAGACAAGGAAAGCGTGAGCGAAAGTCAAGTGTGGGAGGAAGCGGGGGGCGTGGAGGCTCGTGAGTAGGGGATTGGGAACTAGGGCGTTGAAAATAAGAGGCGGTGTAAGAAAGGAAGGGGTTGGGAGAGGTGGGGAAGGGAGTGGAACAGAGCTTTCTCTTTTGAGTCGTATGTCTGCCTTGCATACTCGTCAGGGTCTGTACATGTAACAAGATGAATTTGCAAAGCACTGTGATACAATCAATTGTTAAAGGGAAACAGAAGCAGGTATCTATACACGTATATGGTTATGTAAGGTATGTACATGAATATGCAATACACCTGTACGGGTGTATATTTAAGGTGCATCTGTGTGTGCACATGTATTTGCGTGTGTGTGTGTGTGTGCGCGCGCGCGCGCGCGCGCGCGCGCGTGAGTGTACGTGTGCGTGTGTGCGTGCTTGTGTGTGTGTGTGCGTGTGCGTGCGTGTGTGTGTGTGTTTAAGTATTTGTGTTTAGGTTTTTTTCCAAAAATGTTGCATACGCCTTCAAAATAAATGACGTACTCCAATCAGCATAAATAGTGATCCTAGGATCGAGCTAGTGTGTACTGTGTGCATGTGAGTTTACAGTGGATCAATACCAGAATCTGTGCGCATAGACACATGCCCACCAAATGCAAGACAACCTTACCAACCAAAAAGTGCAATGTCTTTCACACTCTACTCGTCATGGTACACAATCTTCCTCACACCCCTCCTGTCATGATCTCCCACATCCTTTTTATGTGTGACTTGGCTATCCTAGCGTAGTTCCTCAAAACGACGGATGAATTCACATCCGATATCACGTGGCTAGTCCTTGAAATGATCATAAATCAATGCTACCACGCTCGGTTCCACAAACTGACTGAGGAACTCAAAAAACAACTGGATTTGATCTCTAACTTTCTGAAATAATGGGGATTTAATTTTTTTTGTGAAGGGACTGTACGTTGATTGCGACATGGACGATTTTTCCCCTGGTCGATTTTTGATGAAGCAGATGTCTCAATTCGCTTTACGTTTGAATCACTTGTTTCTTGCGGAGTGGATTTATGAATCCACACTGGAGGCCTCGAAATAAACTAACATTTTCGAACGTTTGAACGGTCTCTTTTTCGCAACAGAAACGAGAAGAGCAAAGCCCTCAGCTCAGATCTCTGGATGTTGCGTCGAGAATTCATCCAAAATTAATTCAGATTTATTTGCTGAGACTGCTAGGTTTACTCCAATATAACTTCTTATTTTATGCATTTTCATTTGATGAAATTTGCTTCCCAAAAAATCGTTCGATTTGGGAACAATTGCTAGCTCGCCCACTTTTTCGAACTAGGACTGGTAGACCTAATGATTTGAGCGCTAGAGTTCCTACCAGCTGATTCCTAATTATACCAAACACTACTGTAATCAACTATCTCAGTCCTACCGCCGAAAACGCCAGACTCGGCATGACTTAAATGTCAAGTTGCTATTTGACAGCTGGTGTGGTTGTGGTGTTGTCTTGTCACTTACACACAATCATTGTGGCCGAATCACAGATGCCGAAAAACTTGGGACAATATCTTGGTAGAATCACACGATACATACAGTATATATTCGTGTTTATATGCAAGACAATCATTTGTTGTCATTGTTGTCTCGTCTCTCGAGAACCTCAACTCGGGCTCGCAGGTCTGCCTCATGCCATGTCGTAATGTAGATTCGTACATGTTCGCTCATGTGTATATACATAAACATGCAGCATCACACAAAATGATAATAGGCTCCGACATCTGACGACACAGAAGGCTCGGTAGGCTCAGGAGGATGCATGGATGTCACAACGCGCTGACCATCACTTGTTGGCATTTCGAAAACGGCCGTCCTTACAGGACGGGATACAGATGAAAACTGGAGGTCCTCGGTAACGATTGCAGGAGCATCCACCTTACGCTGTGAGACATGACAAATTCAGTCAGATTGAACTTAAAAAGATGTGTGTGTGTGCACGTGTCTATCAATACTCACCACAAACGACACAGTGATACAAACATAAAAAAAAAACGTCAAAACATATGAGTACATATGTGCCCCTGAAATGTTGTCTCTCTCGCGGCATTTCACAAGTCACCTTCAGACCAAAGACACCGCTGAGTCGAGATGAGCACTTTGAAACCCAAACCCCGAATCCAATTATCATCATGCCTGCGTGTATGCATGTGTGAGAGTACATATAAAGAGAGGAAATGAGTGTCCATGGAAGCACACGTATGCTTGATACGTGCACGCATTGTGTGGATGCATGTCGGTACACATGCATGAATAAATAAACCCCTGAACATGCTTATATCATTTGTCACACATACACTTTTTCGGCCGACAAAGGATCGTATGTACATGAAAGCAACTGACCACCAACAACACCACCGATGATGCCGCCTATCAAAACGCTGTTATCATTGCCCTTTGCAACCCTGTTTCACAATTGTGATGTGTTCTTATTTTAGTACGTTTTTACGACAATATTGTCGAGCTATTACAACACCATCATCTTGGATTGTTGCATTACGTGTGCACATGCTTTCATAAGTGATCATGTGTAATTACCCAGCACTCATGCTGCCGACACCAACAGTTGCGTCGCCAGATTCTTTAGGAAACCCGGGTTTGGCGGGTTTCCTGGACATGGGCCCAAACGTTGAAAAGTGGGTTGTTTGACATTCAACAAGCCCGACCGCCACAACCTGTAAACAAACATACAGATCCAAATAAGAACTTGTTTCGTATCAACGCAAAAATAATATTCATATTCCGCACATTTCCAAACAGAAGGTGAATACATGCGCACTGACACATATTACGAGTACACTCATCACTTACCTTGCCCGGCATTTGAGTCCAGGTTTGTGGATTCGAGTTCTCGTCAAAATAATAGACAAAGACTTCATCGCCTGCTGGCACTTTTGCTAGATCATACTTCAACGTAATTGTGACGGGTACTGCGAACTTTAGACCGTGCGGCTTAAACATCCCTAACGCGCCCGCTGGCGAAATCGCTACCCCTCCGCCCCACTGATCACTGCTGATCTTGACATCAATGTTATAGACAGTCACCTCTATGGTTGCGCCAGTTGTGAGCGCTCCAGCAGGAATCGATACACCCACACCACTCGCGCTCTTCACTTCCGCCGCCACGCCCGCTTGCACCGTCATAGGAGCAACTGAATTAGCTGCGTCTTTGACTGGCTGTTGCGAGCAATCAAATCCGAATTCACCCTCCCCACATGTGCAGGACTTGTTGAGCACGGTGCCAAAACACTGATTCGTGCAGGCATTTCCAAAGTATCCCACAGGACAAACAAGCAGTGACGACATGACCTTTGAAATGGCAAGCCCAGTATTTGCAGGCCACCCCGAGATCTCGACTTCAGGAGACACTGAACTGTCTGTTGACGGATTTCTTACGGTAAATTGCATGTGCAGTAAAGCTGATGCAGCAATTTCCTGGAAAAGCGTGATGGATAGCACGCCGGAAGCTTGGTCCCACGCAGCATTCTGCTTCGCAGTGCGTCCCACAATATTCCACTTGATGATATCCGTGGGTGTCGTGACGCCAAGCAGATTTTTAATTTTAATGGTTGCCCCCTGCGGCACAACTATATTGCATTGCAGATGCACTGTCAGCTCATTCTCCGCTCCGGGGGCGATACTCGACTGCTCAAGCTCTGCTCGTGTTATCGTAGCGAGCAGTTGACAGGTAATGCCAATCTTCTCGTACCCAAAATTGCAAGTGCAGTCATCGGCCAACGAATCAGAGCCCTCAGGCGATTGCGAGTTGAGCATGCACTCTACACAGTCATTCTCGGCATCGTTGCCCTTCGTGGACAGATACTTTCCAGCTGCACAATTGTTACAGACGGATGCCCCCGTTGTGATATCAGAGTACTTTCCAGCCCCGCACTCTCCACACATGCTCTCGTCTTGTGCACCAGGTGTCGGTGAAAATTTGCCCAATCCACACGATTTGCAATCAGTTATACTCGTTGCACCCGTGGCCGATGAGTACTTGCCAGCAACGCAGCTGTTGCAAGTACTATCGGAGGAGGCACCCGTGCTTGAAGAGTACTTACCCATGCCACACCGCTGGCAATCAGACTCTTGAACATTACCCTCCTCAGTCTCAAGATACTTGCCAGCTCCACACACAGCACAAAAGCTCGATCCACCTGTCGCAGAATACGTTCCCTTTCCACACGACTGGCAGTCCGAAATGGCTTTCTTACCCTCTTCGGTCGAGAACTTTCCTGCCACACACTCTGTGCACGTATCCTTAGTCGAGGCGCCAGTAGCACTGGAAAATGTGCCCCTGTCACATAAGGTGCATCTACTCTCCTGGTCATTGCCTGTTGTATCGGCGTACTTGCCTTCAACACATCTTAAGCAGGTGTCTTCAGAGCTGGCTGCTACAACGGTTGAGTATTTGCCAGCCTTGCAATCCAAGCACGTGGCAGCACTACTGTCAATAGTCGACGTGTACTTGCCCTTGTCACACCTCACACAATCATCCTCGTCATCATTTCCTTCTGTCAGCAAGTACGTGCCTGCAACACAGTCCAAGCACGTGTCACCCGATGAAGAGCCCGTGACATTCGAGTATTTTCCGGCACCACATTCGATACAGCTAGTATCTTTGATGCCACCCTTCAAATGGAGATATTTGCCCATTGCGCAGCTCTGGCAAGTGCCGTCGGAAGAGGCACCCGTGTTCGAGGAATACTTGCCCTTGCTGCACAGCTGGCAATCAGATTCTTCTTTCAGGCCCTTTGTGTCGAGGTATTTGCCAGCTCCACACGAAACACAGGAGCTCATTCCATCTGTCGCAGAGTACGTGCCCTTCCCACACAGTTGACAGTCTGAACTACCCGCTGTATCGGCGTACTTGCCCGCGACACAGTTCAAGCAGGTGTCTGCGGAGTTGGCTGCTTCCACGGTCGAGTATTTGCCCTCCATACAGTCGTCACAGATGCGAGCTCCCGAGACGTCTTTAAACTTGCCCTTGTCGCACGCCTCACACAAATCTCCGTTGGGCCCGGTAAACCCAGTGTTGCACATACAATTATTCTTGTTCGCGCTCCTTGCCAGCGAGTGGGAATCTGTCGGACACGCGTTACACTGATCCTGTCCTTCATTTTCAGCGTACGAACCTGCTGGGCAATCCACGCAGACACGATCCAACCTAGAGCTGCAAGGTGCAGATTTGTATTTGCCAGAAGGGCACTTGGAACAGTCGGTGTCCACCGGGGAGTTCGCGACTACAAAACTGGTCAGGTGATTGCACATGCAGGTAACATACTTTCCAGAGACTGATTGCTGTGTCATGCAGCCCTCTGCACTATACTTCATCGTTGTCTCGTCCCAATACATGCAGGTGCCCTTTCCACCGTATTCCAATCTTTCATTTGCGCACATGCCGTCGTGAGAAATAGGGATCTGAATCGCGATGGGCTCCACCAGATTTGTAAGCGCAATCTTTACACCATTGGCGCCCGCCAGAGTCAAGGTCACTACAGGCGAAATCGGTGTCTCTGGACCCATGACAGGCGATCTCTTGATTGCTGAAAAAAGCACCGAGATATCAGCGTGATCAGTCATACGCGAGTCTGCTCGAACCGCCGCTGGAATATTAAAAGAAAAATCAGCATCAGAAGAACTGACCGAAACCATGGTGCCAGAAAATTCAGCAGCAGCTGCAGAGAGTTTTTTTACCAAGAAGTTGAACTCTTGGGGTGTCCCTGTTGAGGCCTCTGTCGCAGAATGGAGAGCTTGGCCCGCGATGAGGTCTTTCGACGTTTTACCGAGCATTTGCTGCATGCTGCTGTCCATTTCGGTGAGGAAGCTACCGACAGATAACAGGTGCACTGTGTCTTGCGGAATGTTTCGGCCGCTTTGGCACTCGCGATTGTTGTAGATGGCACTAAGGGACTTGGAGAGCAGCCTGACCACATTCTGGGAGCACTCTATCGGCAAGGAGTGCGCAGTTTTGGAATGCACCAAACGTTTGACAATGTCAGAGAGGCTCTGCGTCGAGGTCATGTTGATACAATTGACCGCGTTGCTGATGGTGGCGACTGACGACAAAGCTGCACAGATGAAGTCGAGTGTTTTGATTGCTCGATCGGCAGCAATACTCATAGTGCGCAAGATACTCTCTTTTTTGTTCACGCACACGCTACTCGAGCCAGTCATGACGGCATCAATGTCCACCTGCATGGAAATAGCACTGCCCAGCATGTTTGTTCTCGAGTAGTCGGCAAGATCCAGCGTCTCTTGCAATCTTGCCTCATATCTCTGCCAGGTAACATCTTCTTGAAGGAGCCGTCGGGCATTGTTTGTCTCGACTCCAACTGTCATACTGCCAGCCCCAATCCACGGTGTTGACCCACCAAACCCGTCCCGCACTCGGGCCTTGAACGAGACCCTGCCTGAAGGCAGGTTGAAATCCATCATCCGAGATCTGCTCCACTCGAACACTGACTCAATATCACCGGAGCTATACCCAAACTCATATTCCAGCGATCCATCATCGTCTGCCCAATTCATGCACGATACCCGAAACGTGTCAAAAATTGCCTCTCCCTGTGTAGGCTTGTCCATCGCACACACGCTGCCCAATAAGCGGCATGATGTACAGCCCCCCCCTCTGGGTGGAGTATTTATGGAGAGGCTGTATTGTGCAACCGCCTCTTGTGCATTGCTGCTGTCTTTGCAGTTGATTTCTATGATGTATGTGCTCCCTGCAACGAATGCCCCAGACCCAGCAGCAACGATGAGGGCCTCACGCTTGATTGTAATTTCCGAAACAGTTTCATCCGGAATCACTGAAAACAAATTTGTGTTCACGTAAGGTACAAATCTCCATGACAACATCATGCCAGCGAGATCTGCGTGAATGACCGAGCAGTCACCAAGCACCACAAGCTGGTCGTTTGCATTTATCTTAATCCCACCATGAGCCATACGTTTACCACTGTTTGATCGGATTGTTATTGCCGGAATCACAACTTCTGACAAAGTCACGGGAAGGGCAAAAGACTGGGGCTTCATGGAACCTTTTGTAACCACCACTTCAAAAATGTAGGGTTGGGCTGCAGTCAGATACAAGTTGGATAATATGTTTGCATCTAGGGTAACAATGGCTTGGTTGGGCAGCAACAGTAGCATGCCTTGCTTGTCGCGGCATGGATTCGAGACTCCACCATCCACGATGCTGCACATCCACGCGAAGTGGAGATGAGTATCGTTGGCAGACCCACCAGCAAAGTCAGGGTCTGTGGAATCGCTAGCATCCAGCACCAGATCGTGCATTGTAGAGGCATTGATTCCCGCGCCCCCACGAATGGACGCAACAAGCTCTTGCTTTTTAACTTCCACAGAGAAAGTTCCGGCAGAGCTGATTGATGGATCATTGTCCATGTATGCATGCACAGCCAGCGTATATGTGGCTTCAGCATCCAGTACACCAGGAGGTACCAAAAGTTGAGAGCTGGTCGCTTCGAAAACGTTTTTACTACTGGCAAATTCGGTACCAGTAGCCCTCAAAAAAGATCTCGACACCAAACTCCAAGTAAACACCAACGCCCCCTTTTTGATGGGGCATTTTGAAAACTCAGCCACCACCCTGACCATGATTGTCTCATCTCGATACACTGACAGTGTGGACGGAAAGAACGTGAGCTTTGGCGCCGCAGACGAAGTTTTGAGGATCGGATAGACAAGAGGGTCACTAGTGGCGCCAAAGAAATCTTGAACAGTCAGCACAATCTCATAGGTCTTGTCCAGCTCGGCCATTTCTTTGGTGCCTTGTGCAAGGAAGAGCACTGCACCAGTGAATCGGCTAAGCGTTGCTGATAGTGCGCCGTCATTGCGGCAGCTCCACTTGAATTTGAGCGGTCTCGGACTGTCTGCCACTGCCCGTAACTCAAGCTCTGAGCAGGGATCAATTGCTGATGTGCCCTGGATGGAAAGCAAGGGCGCCACCGGAAATTCAGGGCCTTTCACCTCTACTGTGGCATCAGTGGCATCTGACAACGAATTGCTCGATTTCAGCACATCGGGTTTAATGACAAGTATGTCGCCAGGCACAATGGTTGCGCCTGTCCCGAGGAAAATATTGAGTGAATCTCTGCTTTCCCAAACACAGCCAGCACCTGCGCCCAAAACAGCAACTGGCGACAGAGTGGCTTGTTTCAAAATAAATTGACTAACAATGTCTTGGCAGAGAGAGTTGGGTGTGCTCATCATTGCCATGTCCGTATTCTGATCAAAGAGCACTTTCACGGCCGTGCCGACAGTATTGAAGCTTGCGCTGACAATAGCGGGTGCTGCCCAATACGTGAAACTAGTCGTGGAACGGACTGTTCTGTCGGCCTTCATGACCACCGACAAGTCGACTGTGAGAGCACCACGATCAAAGATACAGTCATCACATTCAGGCTGAGTAATCATGATGCACGTTCCTGATACACACCTTGCGTGGTCATTTGCAAACACGAGTACGGCAGCCTCAAAATCGCCGAATATGACCATCACCTGGTCGAGCAGAGGAATGCCAGGATCGAGCTGAAAGTTGGTCAGGGCCAGTATCGTGGAATGCTGGCCATGTGCTGATCCTTGGCAACCCTGAAGACACTCGATCAAAATATTTTGGTCGAAAAATGAAAAGCCCATTGACGCCGATGCCGGAGAAAGTGCGCCAACAGGCGTGATGCTCACTCTGAGAGCATCTCCTGTGGCAGCAAAGATATCTGGAATGACAAACTCTAAGATTACACGTTCTGATGCGATTATCTCTCCCATCCCAATAGACATGCCGTCACCCTGCGCAACACGCACAAATTCGCCATGACTTGAATCTCCCAACGCCAGTAGCATCCGGGCTTGTGTTTCGCCAGTACTTGCTGTGAAACGGAATTCACTCGGCGGGTTGTCAAGTGTGATAACCATCGTACCGCCGCCAGACAAGGGCAGCATATTCTCGAGGGGAGCTTTGGCCCCACCGCAGCTGCCCATCACGATGCACGCCCGCCCACTATTGCACTTACTACACCATCTGACCGACCGCACAGCTGGAAGCGGTTTGAAGAAAGAGAAGGCAGAGAAAGCAGTCTTGGGAGTCCAGGAGCCCAATTTGACGTGTGTGTATTCAACTGAAATCGAAATTATGCTAGGAGTGGAGACGGGAGGCACCCTCACGCGCACTTGCAATTCGTTGGCGTCATTTACTTTAAAGCTTCGCAGCTCGATGATATTGCATGCAGCACCCACACCACATACTGTAGCCCCAAAGGAGACCTTGACGTCACACGGCGACACAACCATAGGAAAGTTCAAGATAGTGAGAAGCACGCTGCGTCCATCTATGGCAGTGGTCTTTCCCGACAACGTCGCGATCTTGGGTTCGACACTTGTCAGCACTGGCGCCTTGAAATATCGAAATACGAACCGGGACATCCTTTGCGTGCTTTTGCCGTTGCTGCTGATTTGAGCACTGATGCTTCCAGATACTGTTCCCACTGTGGATACGACTGGGATCTCAACCACTGCAACCAATGCTCTGCTCGCAAGAACTTCGACTGATCTCACGCTAGACAATGCAAATGAGGTTTCATCGATCTTGATGCTGAAATCTCTGTCAACCATGTTGCTCGCTGACCAAATCTCAGGCGCCATATCCATCCCGTACCAACCCATTGCTGATATCGTGATTGTCTCCCCACCACTGATGTGCCCATCCATGGGCGAAACGTGCGCAGGAGGCATCATGTATGCCAAGTCAAATTCGAGCTCAGCACCAGTGTCATCCAATAAGATCTTGCCAGTCTCGTCTCCTGCAGTTGCACTGGAAGAAGCAGAGAATGTGAGCACCAGCATCCCGTTCGATTCCTCCATAGTCACGTCTGTGGGATTGGCAACATTCTGGAATTCGATTTTGAGTCCCGCATCCTCAGCGTCCTGTTTGCAAGTGGGAGGATCTGATCCCTTGCAAGCGGGAGTAGGAAAGTTTTTGAGAAAAATTGTGATTGGCACATTTCCTTCCAGAGAAATTGTTGCTGGCTGTACGAGAACAACGGACGGAAGACCGGCTCGAATCAAGACAAATGTGAATTCAAACCTGGTATCTTGCGACAACGTTTCAATGATAATGACTGCATTCCCGCCCGTGTCTTGGCCTGCTTGATCCAGAGGCGGAAACCTGAGCTTGAATTCAATAACGGAACAATACTTCGAGGTGCAGTCCTGATCCATCCTCGAGACAACATCCACGATATCCACACTAACACCACCTTCTGTGCTCACGCCACCAAGAACTGTCGCAACTGGATTCCAGACATCCAGAGTGACCAGTGCAGGATGCAAATAGGCAACTTGAACAATGAGCATATGCTCTTCATCTGCCGGCGCACCTGCGTTGAGTGCTGGGAACGATGACCTAATTTCAGCAGCAGGTGTCGACACAATGTCAACGCTAAATAAACCGAGGTGCTCGCTTCCCTCGCTTCTGGACCCAACACCTACTTGGATGGCACCATTTGAAAGTAAGGCACTGCCCGGCACTGAGATACTCAGTGAAGTAGACGTGCGATCCGATGAAATGATTGAAACACGTTCTGTGGCAATCTCTGCACCCGCGACGTGCACTAGAAGTTGGTCGGCAGAGCCATCATCGATCCTATGTACGTTTGCTACAGTGACAAAAAGGTTGAGATCTTCTTCTTTCATTATTGCTACAGGCGAGTAAGTCCTGACAATCGCAGGTCCTGTGATTTTTGGCAGGTATTCGAAGTCGAATTTCAAGAGCTTAGATTTGCCACCCACAACTGTACTAACAGATATCGTGGCAAAATCATCGAGCGAGAAAAATTGTGGTAATACAAACTGCAAAACCCCTCGACTTGACGTCAGAGTCGATGTGGCACCTTGTTGCAAATTCGAGACTGGCACCCTTTGCTTGGATGTAGAACCCTCGACTACTATAGCTACATCTCGAGCATTGAAGACTGGCAAATTGTTAAATTGCACTGAGACTTGCGTCCCAGCTCCTCCGGCTTTGGGTGAAACGTCGATAAGCTCAGGATCGCCGATGAGCATACCATCGAGACACAGGTTCGGACTGCACCCTAGGATAGGATTGTCCATAAGCTTCTTGTAATTGACTATCTGACCTGACTCTTGACAAAACTTGCCGTGATTGCATGATGGCACAAAAGTGAGATGCGCCTTTGCCATCTCTTGGGGCGTAGACCCGGCCACGATCTGTGATACTACTAGCTCTTCGATACCAGGCCCGTCTAACGCAGGCATCCGCAGCTTAATCAAGGTGCGACTACAATCAAGCTCACCAGGATCACATGTCACTAGGTGCCTGATTTCCAACACTTGAGCAGCCTGCAATGATGGGCGCAGTACGGCGGTCAAGTCCTGCAATCCTGTCACCTCCTTTGGAAAGTTGGCACACAACAGCGATACCGTGCTCTGCAGATTCAACTTGCGCCCCTCAACCATTACCGCTGTTGGAACACTTTCCGGACTGATCTGAATTACACGAGGCGCTAGCCCATCAAAGACGACGAACTTGAATGGTGCAGGAGACGTGATTGTGCCACTTGTGAGCGTGAATGTCAAATTCACCATGAAAACTCCTGGCGCCGTAATCGCCAGCGGCAGATCAACAGTCAGACTTGCCAAACCACCTGTCGATTCTGGCAAGTTGACAAGAGTCAAAGATGACTCGGAAAAAGTGGTTGCACCCAAAGCACTAAACTCGACCTTTGTATCAATTATATCTCTACGAAGAGGAGCCTTCCTGATGTAGAGAGTGGGCAGAGTTCTCCTCTGGAAGGGTCCTCCAGAAGGTGGACGCTGAATTTCTGGCATTGAATCATCTAAAATCTCAATTGCAAACCTCACAGACTTGGTGCAGGGAGAAGTGCATAATGCAGGCGACACAACGACCTCATATCTACCTTGAGGTTTTGCAGGAAGCATAAATTGGACAGCACTCTTTATTTTGCTGCTTACTGTCAAAACTAAAACATTTGCTTGCGGAATCAAATCTCCATCGAAGGACACTTTCACTTGAGTTGGGTATTCGAAAAAGTCTATCTCTGCCGTTACCCTGGAGCCACCACTTGCAGGAGCTGTCGAGGGGATTATGACAACTTGGGATTGGACTGCCTCCACGAGATATATGAGCTTGACTTTTTTTCGTGGGTCTTTCTTGGGCTCGATCCAGATTTCCACAGACTGATCAGTCTTGCCAGTCCGTACCACACCCTTGAATTCTGGGGTTTTGATTGTCATGAGAGTTTTGTCGGCGTCCGACGAATCAATTTCCACGCTCTCGAAAATACCTTCAATATCTCCTGAACGGAATGTTACAAACACGTTTGCGTCGGATATCAAGGTAAAACCAATATTCACAATTACAAGATTGAGAACATGCCCTCCAATTTGAGGGCCTGCCAGAACTTGCCGAGCAGTGACGGCCGGTCGATTGTCATTATAAAAGTCTAGAGAGAAGCATACCGACTGGACGTTTCTGCACTCCAACACAGAGGCACACGATGACGAGGCGCAGCAAGCTGCAGAGCAGCTATCTGCAACATCTCCAAAGAAAATAATTCCATATTCAACGCCTGCATTACTGGCACTCGTTGTCGAAAACACCAGGTTGGCTTCAAGCGCATCTGTTACTTGAGAGGGACTGGCTGCTAATACTTCAACATTCCTGTCTCCCAACTTGGCAAGGCACCTACTTGTTTCAAAACCTCGCGGTGCTTTGCTTATGCTGATCGAGATGTCAGATCCACCAGACATGGGTGTGCGGACTTGGCTGATGCCATTTTCAATTCCACTGCTAATTGCAACCACCAACGGCTTCACAGGATCCACAAAAATGAAAGCACCTCCACTAACGAATGCATTTTCAGCAAAAATCTTGTGGAAAATCCGAATGTTAGCTCTGCCCTCCTTTACCTCAGGGCCTGTCGGGGTCATGAGGTCAATTTCAAGATCTTGAATTGACCCTTGCCCAGGACCCGAGACACCGCTGACCACAGCAGCAACACCCTTCGTGCCAAAAAACAACTGCACCATGACATCATTCACACTTAAAACTTTTGGAAAGTTTTTGATAGACAGTCTTGTTCTCGAGCCGCTTGCAAAAGATGCAGACGATGGCAGCACTGAAGTCATACTAGGTACCGGCGCCTCCAAATATTGAAAATGATCTGCAAAATCTATACGGCCAAGGCCACTTATCAACACTGTCATGGCAACAGAATCAACGCTGGTAGTGGCGGGAATCTGGACGAAGATTGCCGAAGTTTGTGCATTGAGGGTTTGAACATGTATGACAGACACATTTGCAATACCACCAAACCCTATCATGATGTTGTTTGTGGTGATGTCTGCTGGAAGATTGTCCACCAGAACTCTCATTTCTGTGCCACCATAGATATACTCCGACCTTGGCATGTAGTCGGTTATGCGAATGGCGGTAGGGTCGAGGAATTGAAACTCGAAGTCCACAAATCGTGTTTCTGAAACGTTCAATCGAGCTGTCGAGTAACCAACAACACTCGACCGCATTGTGATTGCAACTTTAGTGACAACAGAATCTTGACCTTCCAGCACAACAGAAACAGAAATCACCTCTATTTCAATGTTCCCAACCTGCCCAGATACTGCCAGAGTATCGCCAGCCTGCATGTTCAGGTTTTGAACGCCAACCAGCACCGTAATATTTGTTGTTGCCATGCCTGCATCTGGCATAGTGTAGATGAGCACAGGTACACTGGGGTCGGCGCATTCAAAGATTGTATCGGCCATGGGTAGATCACCTATGCTGAATGTGAGTTGTGTGGGTCCAACAGCCTCTAGCAGCACTGGCAAGACGAAGGACACGATTGTCTCCGCCATGAAAGACCATACAACCACATCATCGGGGAGTACGTACTTATCAGCAAGAGAAATCCGCAATTGAGAATTCTCTTCGACCATCTTCAAATTGCTGAGCACCACCGTGATCTTCTGCCCTGAGGCAGTGCACTGTCCTTCCAAAACTGCAGGGTCCTTTGTCTCGAGGATTGCAGCACCTGTGGGCACCCGTATGTACGCCAAGTCAAAAAAGACAGACTTGCCACGAGCACTGAGGCCAATTGATACATAGCAGGGCAGGTCTACCGTGCATCTGTCAGCACCTGACAACCCTTGCGGCAAAAATGTGATCTTGTTCCTTGACACCCCCTCTCCAGTTTCACCGTCTCTTTTGAGGGACTCCGGATTGATGCGATCGCCAAAAACCATTTTGGTGACAGCAAGCTCTGCGGTAATGATAATTTCGTCGATGCTTAAATCTTGAGGAAGGTTCAAAACGACTGTGGTAACTTTGGTTGACCCATCTGCGTACACCAAAAAGGGTGCAATGCTTTCAACCTCTGGGATCGAATCATCGACATACTCGAATGAAAAATATGCCGAGGATCCTGTGGCTGTGTTGGACACCATGACCTCCACGACACCGGGGTCCCCAGCCGGAACAAGTGCGCGCACTTTTGTTCCCTTGCTGTTGCTCTGCTCGATCAAAAGAACCTGTGCTGCCCACCCCGGCCCACTTCCAAACACGATTGAGATGTCATGCATGTTGTATGTAATTGGAAATCCAGAGATGGAGATCAAGAGTGGGTAACCTCCTGCCATCATTCCTGAGGCTCTGCCATCTTGAGCGCTGACAGACTCAATCTGCGGAGTTGGGTCTGCCTCCCAGTACTCGAAAGCAAACTTCAGCTCATTCCCATCATATTGGACAAAGGCTTGCACCATGGACGCGCCTGTCCAATTGGGGGTCCGCACGGCAATAAGAGCTACATCACCGCCATCCGTGTCCGCCATATCAAAGGAGGTTGCAGACTTGATTACATTCTTGTAGTCCTGCACAAGTCTGCTACTTCCTAGGCTAAAATCTGCAGTCCAATCTGTAAGTGATGACGGTCCAGCCTCGATTGTGCCATACACAAAATCATTGCTGTCATCAACTGCCTGCACCCTGAACTTCAAGGAGTCCCTGACGTTGGGATTCAGAAGCGCACTAGCACCTGAAATTCCAAGTAGCACCAATGATCCCTTGGAAATCGGACCCTCTGTAGGTGCGATCGCGCCGGCAATGATGGCCGGGACAGACATGTCCCGGACTTCAACATGGGAAAGCCGTAGAATCAGAAGCTTTCCATTGTGTTTGACATGAACCACCATTGTGTATATTCCCACCTCCATCCCACCAACATTAAGGGAGAACAACAGGTCGGTTGATGAACCCTGAGAAGCAAAAGACACTACTCCAACCCGACTTGTCGACTCGTCAAACCACACCTGCAGCTCATCGAAAGCCGTCACGTACTTGGGATCGAGGTTCGAAATAGTCAGCTCGATCATTGGCAAGGCCAATGAGCTTTGAACCTCTCTTTTCTTGACCCAAAGCGGGTCACGCTGCTCGCGGCTGATAAGAATGGATTCCGGATCTATTTGCGGTGAGGGTGGAGCAATGAATTCCCAGTCCTCCACAAATGGTCCAAAATTGATCGAAGAGTCACCTTCAGAACGCCGTCCAGCTACATTCAGACTTAAGGTTCCTACCTTTTCTTCTGGGAGCTCGGGGAGCATGACTTTGATCTGTGTGAGCTGACTGGATCCCTGCAAGTTTACAGGCCCCTCCATAATCTCACACGGAAATACCTGCCCGCTATTGGCAAGAAGTGTCACCACAAACGAGTGATAAGTACCGATTGATTCCATGATAATAGAAAGAATCAACCTGTCGTTGCCAACATTGATCATACCCGACGATGGCGTCACATCGATGATTCCAGCGCCACGATACTCAAAAGGCATCTCGATCGCGGGTTCCCATACCGGGACTGGCGCAGATTCGACTTGATCCACTTGTTTACAGGATTCTTTATGCGGCAGAGACTCGATCGCTGATGTTCCAGAATCACATAGATATTCGTTACCGATAGCAAAAAAACGGATGAAGACCTCGCCTGCACCACATAAGTCGGGAGATTTTGGCATTTCAGCAGTAACCTCATAGATTGCAGAGCTTACAGAGTTGGGGTCCAACATTTTTGTAGAAGACGCTATGACAGTGGCATGGAAGTCCCCCTCGTAAAATCCTCGATCTCTGCAAGTGACTTGGATGTATGGCCTTATTATAAGTGGTATGGTTTCACCGTTCATATTCAACGTATTCACGTCATGCAAATATTCCATGCTGAAAAGTCCAGCCAAGTGTCGTGTTTTAGCTCCAAAATGATCTCTAATCTGAAATTTGACTGTGGTGCCGCCAGACGCTGGCCCTCCTGCAGGGAGAAGAGACAAGAACTCGGGTGCCATGTACTGCGAAATTTCGAGGAACAATTCGGCGATTTTCAAACCAGATGTAGACATGATTAGAAGCGACGCACTGCAAGGGTACACCTTTGAAGAATTGCACTCCACGTTAGAGTGGTCTGGCTGCACAACAAATTCTATACGACCATTTGCGAGCAGTCTGGGGCTTGACAAATCCAAATTCTGATCAGATTTTCCATCCATCTTCAATATTGTATGGTTCAATTCAGTCATTTTAAAAATGTTGATCATGGTGACTGATATTCTCCCACGCCCATCAAGACCCCTGTCCAAGTTGGATCCTTGCCAGGTGTGTACAAACAATTGCCCTGGAGATTTTTCCCCGATTACCACCTGCAAGCGTTGCGTCCCGGAGGTGACAGGTGATAGAATTCTTGGGGAAATCATGAACTTTTGCGATCCAACCGATCCAATGCTCCAACCAATCTTGTTCTTGGCTGACACTCGTATGTAGTAGATACATCCAGCTTTTCTAATGCTCTCACGATCAAGGATGTGGTCACGGATATTTGCGCCAAGAATAATTTCATGACTGATGCAGGCCTCCGTCTTACCAAAGGAAGGACACATAGATGACTCAACCTTGTAGTGATTGATAACAATTTCAGCGTTCGACGATTCACCTGCCCCATAGTCGATTGGCTGCACAGGGCAAAATATGGAAACAAAAATCAAACACATGACAAGGTGAGTCATATACAAACAAAAAGTATGAGTTTTGTCAAACGTTTCTGTACATACAATCTGAGACACAGCGCACTAACTAAAACACAATGCTCCCTGTCTTCCCCTGTCTATTCCTCACTGTATCTCACTGAGGGCAGGGTATCACACACAAAGACGGACCAAATGCGCAAATAACATTGTTTTCCTTACCTGGAACCACATCACCCGGAGACCACCACCATTCAGAATTTCGTTAATAGCTTCTATTATGGGTCTGCTGGGAACTGTGATTGCCTGCAGTAGAACTGGATGAGACACATCACCCTCGAAAAATTTGTTCCTGGCTATTACTGTAATCGAAACATTGGAACCTTTCACGCACATCAATGCATTTGTATGAATTAATCCCATATTGTCCGCTACAATTCTTATCATCGAAGACGACTCACTCCCATTCCAACCGGACTCATACCATTCAACGTCGAGTTGCGCTACAAATGTCTTCTGCCGAAGGGCCACCGTGTTGGAATATTGAATCTGCCTATGATCAGAACCGCACGAAAGGTCTAGAGCATAATGGATGTGTACAGGATCCAGATCCCTGAAAAAATATTCAGGCGGGCTCCACTTGAGCGACCATGCTGTCTGAGTTTGCATCATACATTCAATCCCCTGGACTTCAGACGGCACCCCAATAACATCAACATATTTGTCAGCCACATAAGTTGCCCCTGTCCGATACGAAGTAAGTCTCAATGTGACCAAGTAATTATCAACCTCGGGCCCAACAGGCAAAGCCAGTAAAGGTACGTAAAAAGTGCAATCTAGAAAGTGACCGAATTTTGTACAGATTTCGTTTACTTGTGACCACTGATAATAATGGTCAGGTTGAGACCACGATTGATAATCGAGAGACGATGACGCTGTTATGAATATCTGTACCATGGAAATCGGAGAACCTGTTGGCGGTATCTTCCATGAAAGTGCGAGACCCTCTCCACTGAAAGTATCAAGGTCTTGTTCAACAGAAAGTCCAAGACCACAACCACTACCTGCAGGGCAGATCTGGCAACACACTCCCACGTCATCAGCATGAGTGCAGTCAATGTGACTGTCCCAGGCCTGAAATGTACAATCTGACAGTGCCCCCTCGGAACCGGCGCAGATAACACCATCCATCCAGATTGGCCCGTTGCCTCCACCAAACCTGACCACAATCCTTGGAAGTGTTGTCCCTAGGCAACCCAACTGCCGGCACATCACTTGAGAATTGGAATTCCCCCAGCCTTCTGCAATGTCAAAACGAAAAAGAAAATTAGAATCCCTTCAAATCGTGTGTACTCGTGTATATACACATATACACGTGCGTACACGCCCATTCAATGACACACAGGACATGTACGTGTAACACAGAACATGTACGTGTAAGGAAACTGTAAATACACAACACGAAATAACATGCACTCAAGTTGAAATGTTATCAATTTTTTTGGAAAAAATAGTGTTACCTCCGCATACTGTACCCCACTTGCCAGAATGTTCAACTTCCACACGCCCACAACCGTCGGGTCTGCACGCACCAAGGCGCACGGACCTGGTTCTTGCTGTTTCAAATTCGAAACGCGATAGGCATCCATCCCTATTTGTGTCGAAACCACGAAACATCTGTTCTAGAGTCCACGTCGAAGTATTATCACTTCCACTCAGGCTATCATCTGCGTACTCGCTACCAGTCCCTGTGCCTGGGCCTGCGGGTGACATGGGTTCCAAAAGGTCCAGATAAGAAATACATTGTTGACCACGAGCAATGTTGTCAAAGTCTCCAGTTGCCTGGCAAAAATGAAAAAATTGTGTTTGGACAGAAAAATCAAGCATGGTAGTTGTGCGGGAGCACCACAAATGTTTCCAGTATTCGCCAGACTCAACCACACAAGTGCTACTGCATCCATCACCATCAAAAGTGTTACCGTCGTCGCAGACCTCGTACTCCGCAAGGATCCCGTCCCCGCAGGTTGTCATGCACAATTGCGGCTCTGCGCCATCGCATGTGTATCCGTACTCCACTTCACAGGTGTCTGAACAGCCGTCGAAATCCACGGTGTTTCCATCGTCACACTCCTCGCCAGGTGTTGTGATATTGTTACCGCACACTTCAACGCATCTCGTGGGTCCAAGTTTCGAGGTAATGGTGCAGACCCATCCGGGTCCTGTGGCACAGGTAATCCCACAACCATCGTCATCAATTGCGTTACCGTCGTCACAATCCTCAGCACCCGCGCGAATCCCGTCTCCACAGACGGTCAAACAAGAAGTGGCAGATGCCGAACCTGGTACCGAATACTTCCCTTTCACGCACAATAAACAATCTTGCAGGTTGACATTCCCCTGCGTCTCAAGGTAGGTATTTGCAAGGCAATCCTGACACGTGTCGACAGATGACGAACCCATAACTATTGAATACTTACCTGCTTCGCACTCGATACAGTCCCTTGATTCATCGTTGCCCTCTGTCTCGAGGAACTTTCCAGCAATACAGCTCTCGCACGTGTCCTGTGACGTGGCTTCCAGAACGGGGGAGAATTTTCCAGCAGGGCA
>Ga0105053_10004072_pt1 | contig 21777 bp, 9 predicted proteins | sample BON01_FD_78093 | JGI IMG/M metagenome (GOLD analysis project Ga0105053, IMG submission 78093) | Freshwater microbial communities from Lake Bonney liftoff mats and glacier meltwater in Antarctica - BON-01 | ecosystem: Environmental > Aquatic > Freshwater > Ice > Glacier meltwater | place: Lake...
CGGGGGGGGGGGGGGGGGGGGGGGGGGGGGGGGGGGGGGGGGGGGGGGGGGGGGGGGGGGGGGGGGGGGGGGGGGGGGGGGGGCGGGGGGGGGGGGCCGGCTGCTGCTGGGGACGCGTGGCGGCGGCGGCGGCGGCGGCGGCGGGCGCGGCGGCGCTCGACAGGGGCTGCGGCTGCTGCTGCTGGTGCTGGTGCTGGTGCTGCTGCGGCCGCCGGGGCTGCGACAGCGGGTCGGGCTGCGGCTCCGTGAGCAGGTCGAGCGCGGCCGGCAGGGCGGCGGGCAGGGGCGTGCGCTTGGTGCCCGGGTTGACAAAGGGCGAGGCGCGGAGGACGGCCACGTTGCGGCGGTCCTGCTCGTCGAGGCCGCCGTCGCCGCCCTCGTTCTCGGCGCCGCCAGCAGCGCCGCCGCCGCCGCCGTGGTGGGGGGTCGCATAGCCGGCGGCGCCCGCGCCCGCCAGCGTGGCCTTCGGGGTCTTGGCGGCGGTGCGGGGCGCGGCGTGCGCGGCGGCGGCGGCCGAGCCCGCGCGGAGGCCCGCGCCCGGGGTGCGCAGCGGGTGCTGCTGCTGCTGCTGTTGAGACGCGGCGGCGGCGAGGATGGACGGGGGGGCGGCGGCGGCGGCGGCGGCGGCAGGCGCGGCCTTGGCGGCGGCAGCAGGAGGCGCAGCCGCCGTCGCCGCCGCCGCCGCCGCCGCCACCGCCGCAGCAGCAGCAGCAGCAGCGGCGGCAGCTCCGGGCCTGGCGCCGCCGGCCCCTGCGGCGCCGGCGGGCTTGCCGGCGCCGGCGCCGGCCGCCCACCCGCCGCGAGCCCCTGCGGCTGCGGCGCCGGCTCCCGCCCCGGCGATGGCAGCAGCCGCGGCCGCGCGCGCGTTGGCCAGGCGCTCCTCGCGCGCGCGCGCGCGCTGCTCGAGCTCCGCCTTGCGGCGCGCGTCCTCCTCGCGGCGCTTCTGCTCTGCGCGCCGCATGCGCTCGTCCACGTCGGCTCCCAGCAGGCGGCCCGAGGGGGCCGGGGCGGCGGCGCTGGCGGCGCCTGCCCCTCCGCCGTGGTGGTGGTGGGCTGCTGCTGCTGCTGACGGGGCGCCGGGCAGGCGCGAAGCCGCGGCAGGGGCTGCTATTGCTGCCCCGACCGCTGCCCTGGCGGACGGCGGGCGCGAGGGGCCGGGCACCGCCCCTGCGCCTCCCCCGGCCGCTGCCGCCGCGGTCGCCGCTGCTACTGTCGCTGCCGCCGCCGCCGCCGCCGCAGACGATGCCGTGGGGACCACCATGGGCCGGCTGCTGGCGTCGCCCGGCTTGTTGGCCGCGGCAGCGGCGGCCGCAGCCGCGGCGGCCGCCGCGGCCGCGGCGGCCTGGGCAGCGGCGGCCGCCGCCGCCGCCCGCGCCGCCTTTTCGGCCGCGCGCGCCTCCTCGGCGCGCCGGGCGGCGGCGGCGGCCTCCAGGGCTTTTATCTTCACGCGCACCCTGCTGCTGGCGTCGCCGGCGGCGGCGGGGTCCTCGGGCGGCGGCGCGGCGGAGAGGGCCGGGGCGGGGGCGGGGGCGGGGGCGGGGGCAGGCGGCGCTCCTGCTGAGGCTGCTGCTGCTGTTGCTGTTGTTGTTGCGGCCGCCGCCTTGGGCACGGGAGGGGCCTGCTCCTCTTGCTGCTGCTGCGGCTGCGGCTGCTCGTGCTGCTGCTGCTGCTGCTGCAACTGCTCGTGCTGCTGCTGGGGCCCAACGGGCGGTGCTGCTCCCTCCGAGGCGGCCGCGACGCGCGTCGCGCGCGCGCCGCCGGGCGACGGGGCCCCGGCCGCGCGCGCGCTCGGGACCGCGGCGGCGGCCGGCACCTCCTCCTCTGGTGCTGGTGCTGCTGCTGCTGCTGGTGCTGGTGCTGCTGCTGCTGATGCTGGTGCCGCGGGAACCGTCGAACCGGGCGCGGGTGCCGCGACGCCGGGCGGCGGACCGACGTGCGGCCGCGCCTCGGTGGCGGCAGGAGCCGCAGGGCCGACCGCCACGGGCGAGCTGAGCGCCGCCTTTGCCGGCCCGTCGGCGGCGGCGGCAGCCGAGGCGGCGGCAGCGCCGGGAGCGGGCGGCGGCGGGGAGGCCGACGACGCCTTGTCAGCCACCACGGGCACGCGCCCGGCCTTTTTGCTGACCGCGGGGGGCGGCGGAACAGGGGCGGCGGGCGGTGGAGGCGAGGGCCCCTTGGCCGCCGAGGCCTCTGCCTGTGCCGCCTCCGCCGCTGCCACCGCCGCCGCCGCCGCCGCCGCCACACGCTGCTGCTCGTCCTCCTCCTCCGCCAGGAGGTAGGCCTCCTCCTCGGCCGTGAGGTTGTCGTGCGCGGCCGCGGCCGCGGCGGCCAGGTCCATCGTGTCGTCGCCCAGGGCCGGGGCGGTGGCCGCGGCCGGGGGCGGGGCCGGGGGCGGGGCCGGGGGCGGGGGCGTCGCCTTAGCCTGCTGCTGCTGCTGCTGCGGCGCCGCCGCCGCCTCGGCCACGCCGGCGCGCGCGACGCTGCTGGGGCTGTGGCCGGCGGGCGAGCCGCGCGCGGGCCCCATCGCAAAGGAGGGCGAGGCCGGGCGCGCGCCGGATCCTGCGGGCTCTGCCGCTGCTGCAAGTGGGCCGGCCGCCTCTGGCGCCGCCGCAGCCGCCGCCGCCGCCGTCGTCGTCGTCGCCGCTGCGGTCGCGCCCGTCGCCGCGGCGGCCGCGAGGCGGCTCGACTGCCGCCGCAAGCGCGCATGCTGCTGCTGCTGCTGCTGCTGGTGGGCGGCCGCGAGGGGCGCGGCGGGAGGCGCCGCCACGCCGCCCAGGAGGGGCGTGGAGGCGCGGCGCGCGCTGGCGCGCCGAGCCCGCGGCGCCGAGCCCGCGGCGCCGAGCGAGACGGCCCGGCCCGGCGGCGACGACGGCTGCGGCTGCGGCTGCGGCTGCGGCTGCGGCGCAAGGGCGGGCCGCTCCTCTGCGTCGGCGACGTCCGGCCGGAGCGACGGCGCGCGCCCCGCGGCCGCGACCGGGACACCGGCGGGCGAGGGAGGGGCGCAGCTGCCCGCGGCGGCGGCCGCGGCCGCGGCGGGCGCCGGGCTCGCGACGGCCGCCGCCGCCGGCGCGTCCTCCTGCTCTTGCTGCATCGGCGCGAGCGAGGTTGGCGGCGCGGCGGCGGCGGCGGCGGCGGCGTTGGCCGCCGCCCCGTCGCCCTCCTCGGCGATGGCCCCCAGCTGCTGCTGCCGGGCCGCCTCCCCCTCGGCGGCCGCGGCGGCGGCCGCGGCGTTTTTGCGCGGGCGGCCGCGCCCGCGCTTGGGCGCCGGGGCCGCGGCGGCCGGGGCGGGCGCGGCGGCGGCGGCGGCGGCGGCGGCGCCTCGCGTCTTTTTGCGGCCGCCGCGGGCGCCGCCGGCCGCCTCGTCCTCGGCCTCGGCGGCAGCGGCGGCGGCGGCGGGGGCGGCGGCGCTTTGTCCGCCGTCGGCCGCGGGCCCCTCCTCCTCCTGCGCCGGCGGCGGCGCTTCCGCCACCGGCGGCCTCGACTCAACCTCCTCCATGGTGGCCGCGGTGCTCTCGCGGGCGGCGGCGCGGCCCCGCGCGCCCTTGGCGGCCGCCGCCGCGCGCGCCGCGGGCCCGCCGCCCCAGACGACAGTCACAGACTCGCTCTGCTGCGGCTGCTGCTGCTGCTGCGGCGGCTGCTGGTGCTGCTGCTGCGGCGGCTGCCGGTGCTGCTGCTCGTGGTGCTGCGCCTCCTCCTCCTCGTCCTCTTCCGGCGGCATGGACGCCGCCCGCGAGCGCGTGCTGGCGCGCCGCTTGGCCGCCGGCGGCTGCTCGGCCGCAGGCTCGGCGGCGGACGCACCGCGCTTGCGCGTCGTCCGCGGGGCGGGGGCGGCGGCGGGAGCGGGCGGCGGCGGCTGCGGCTCGGCGGCGGCCGCTTGCTCCCGCTCGGGCTGCCGCTGCTCCTGGGCGAGGTCGGCGAGGGGCGCGGCGTCGTCCATGTCGGCGTTCTGCTGGTGGTGGCGGTTTTGGTGTGGAGGAGGGATGTTGCGTGATGTCAGACGCTGATCTGCTTTTTGGGTTTGATCGATGCGCGTCGTCGGCGGGCGGCGGCCGACGCAGCTGTCGCGGCGCGCGTCTCGCTCGCCGTCGGCGCCTCTGTTTTGCCGACCGGCGCCTGGTTCCGAAGAACCGACGCGCGTCTCGCCGCCCCCCGATGGCGGATTCGTCTGCCGCGAGCCTCACCTCGTCGCCCTTGCAGCTCGCGGGCGCGCCCTGCCGCGCGCGCTTGCGGGCGGCGGCCCCCCCTCCTCCTCCGCTTGCTGCTCCTTCATGGTCCGAGAGGCCGAGCAGTCGCAGCGTGTCCTGCTCGAGCCGATGGTACAGCGGCGCCAGGCCCGCGCGCGCGCTCGCCAGCTCGGCCTCGACCGCGGCCTCGCCCTCGGCGCGCTGCGCGTCCAGGCGCGCGCAGAGGCCCGCGACCTGCTGCCGCATTTCGCCTCTGTCGCTGGGGAGAATGGGTTTCTGTGTTTTCGCGCGACTTGTTTTGCTCTGGGGGAGAACGTGGTTCGGTCCACCGAATGGCGCGCGCGGGTGTGTAAACGAAAAACTGCGTCGTGGGGTGTGGACCTGGCTCTCTCGCGCGGTCTTGGCTTCTCCGAGCGATGACAGAGGAGGGGAGCGACTCTTTACAAAATTGGGCTGTCGTGTGCCTCGAGAGCGGCGGGATTTTGAACGGAACCGAGAACGCTGGCCGGGCGCAGCGACCAAAAAGGATCAAAATGGGCTTGGGTTGTAAGAGGAGGCCTGTTGGCACGACGGCGCGCACAAAGCCGAGGGGCGCGGAGCGGGGCGGCAAGACCACAGACGGACGCGCGCGCGCTTTGTCTTTTCTCACTCTTGGACGGCGGCTGATGCGGCTGCGGCCGCCCCCGCCGCCGCCGCCGCCGCCCTCGCGGCGCGGGGCGGCGGACGGCGGTGCCGCCGCCCCACGTTGAGGACGACCGCCTCGGCCGGGCGCGCGCCCGTGCTCACGAGGCGGTACGACGCGCCGCCCCCGGTCACGTGCAGGCAGCGCGGCGGCGGCGGCGGCGTGGCTGTCGCGGCGGCAGCGATGGCGGCGGCGGCGGCGCCCCGCGGCGGCGGCGGCGGCGGCGGCGCGCACGCCTCTGGCCCGGCGCTGCCGCCCTCCTCGTCGCCCTCGGCGTCGGGGAACACTTGCCGCAGGCAGCCGCGCACCATGCACACGATCGAGGGCTCGTCGTGCCGCTGCTCGGGCGTACTGTCGGCGACGACCAGGCGGCGGCGGTCCTGGCGGGGGGGGTCGTCCACAGTCGCCAGGGGCCAGGGGGGCGCGGCGGCGCCTGCGGTGGGCGGCGGCGCAAGGCCGGGCTGCACAAGGAGGCGCCGCGCGTCGCCCCGCCCGGCGTCCTCGGTGCGCGGGCGGCGCCGGCCAAACTGGCAGGCGCCCACGCGAGCGTGCGCCGGTATCAGCATCGCCAGCAGCAGGACAGCGAGCGCGGCCGCGCGCGCCATCTCGCCCGAGAACCGCAGGAAGTAAGGCCGATGGCAGGAGGAGGACGGCGTCTCTTGTGCGTCGCCTGTGTCTTGTGTCGTGTGAGTTTTGCTGTGTCGCTCGCCGTCGCCCCCTTTTTGCGCGTGATGCAGATGCCTGCAGGCCGGGACGGTGCGCGTCGATCCGGTCGCGAGTAGCTGTCGTGTGTAGGGCGCGCACCGCAATCAGGCGCGCGTCCGCTCCTGATGAAGAGAGGGAGAGCGCCGAGCAGCCGCCCGCCGCGACGCCGAAGAGCGAGAGATTGCGAGGCCGGCGACGGGCGCGCCGTCTCGTCTCTCGAGCGCCGGCGGCAAGCCTCGTTGCCGGTGCACAAAGAGGAGTGGAGTCACACAAAGAGAAGGGATGCCCAGAAGCACGCGTAGTAGAATAGTGTCATAGTGAATAAGTAGGGGGGGGGGTCGGGGTCGAACGCAAGCTTTGGCAGCGTGCCCAAGTAGTAGTAATAATTTGGTCAATTTTCTCGTCGTCACCACAACGGCGCCTCTTTTCGCTGTCTGTCAAATCTCTGTCCGCCTCAGCCGCAAGACAAACTCCAGCGCCGTCGCCGTCCCCCAGCCCGCGTTGGCCAGGCTGAACGGCGCCGTCCCCGGCCCGCCCACGGGCGCGCACCGCGGAGCCGCGCCGCGCTCCTCCGCACAGAGCGGCCGCGCGAGCGCCGCCGGACCCCCTGCCGCAGCGCTCGCGCTCACGCAGCCCGCGGTCACGCAGACGACCGCGGGCGCGTCGTAGCGGCGCTCCTCTGTGCGCCCGCCCGGCGGGATGCGGACGGCGACCGCCTCGGCGACGTCGGCCGCCGTGCTGCCAGGGGGCAGCGGCAGGTGCGCCAGAACGCTCGCCGTGGCCGGGGCGACAGAGGCCAAGGTGCCGGAGGAGGCGGAGACGCGAGAGAGCGCCGCGCGCCGCCGGTACGGCCGCCGCCGTTTGTCGAGCGCAGCTTTTCCGTGGGGCCCGCGGTAGCCGTCCGCGCTCGCCGCGAGGAGGGCCAGGCAAAGCACCGCCAGCCAGGCGATCCAGCGGCCCGCTGGCCGGCGGGAGACCATCGAGATGGAGCAGGTGTCGCTCCTTCTTGGGCGATTGGAGAGTGTTTGTTTTTTCCTTTTTCTTTTCCGATGGTTCTTCGCCCACGTGATGATGACGGGTCGGGTTTCTCCGGAGGGTGCGCGGACTTATACAGGTTCTCAGTAGGAATAATCGAGCGTGGCGGGGATGCGTGTGTGGAGGTCGGGGGAGGAGCACACGCCCGCCTTTCGGAAAGAGGGCACACGACCAGGACGAGGAAAAGGCACTGCACGGCCGCACTGGCGCTCGCCAGGTCCCTCCCCTCGGCGATCGAGAGGGCGGCCGAGGGAGAAAAAACAACCCTGAAATTCAGATCGCTTTCCTTCCGCCCGCCTGCGAGCCAACGAGGACAGCTTTACAGGCGCGCGCGCACTTCACATCTGCATCTGCATCTTCACATGATCGCGCACCTTTCCTTGGCCTCGTCGCGCACGCGCCCCATCGTCCGGCGCGCCTCGTCGACAAAGTCGCCGCCATCGCCGCCGCCGCCGCCGCCCGACGCCGCGCCGCCGCCCGCCCCGCGGCCTCCGCTGCCGCTCGCCGCACCGCCCGCGCCAGCCTGCTGCCGTTGCTCCCTCTGCTCCCGCTGCTCGCGCTGCTCGCGCTGCCGGGCGCGTGCCGCCGCCTCCGCCGCCGCCGCCGCCTCGTCCTCCTGCATCTGCAGCTGCACCGCCAGCGCGTAGTCGGCGTCCGAGTCGCCGCCGGCCGCGCCGGCGGCACCAACGGGCGCCGCGACCGCGCCGGCCGTCCGAGCCGCCGCCGCCCCCACGGTCCCGGCCGCCGCCGCCTGTTGTGCCGCCGCCGGCGCCTCGCCGTCCCCCTCGGTCGCCGCCGCAAACACCGCCGCCTCGGTCTCCGGGTCGAGGCCCGCCGCGGAGGAGACGGCGCCCGCGCCCGCCCGAGAGGAGGAGGCGGGCCGGTAAGGTTTGAAGTCGTCCGAGCAGAGCAGCGTGTCGCCGGCGACCGAGTCGAGGCGCTCCCAGCACACGCCCGCGTGCTGGCGCGCGTAGCCCTGGTCGGTCGCCAGCAGGAAGACGTCGCCCTCCCGCTGGCGCTGGTGCGGGTGCTGGTGCGGTTGCCGCGGGCCGTCGTCGTCACTGTCCGCCGCCGCCGCCGCCGCCCCCGCCCCCCCCGCCGCCGCCGCAACCGCCTCCTCGGCCGCCTCGAGCGTCGGCGCGGGCGCGCGGTAGAGGACGGCCGAGAAGTGGTTGTTGCGGAAGAGCACGCCGAGCTGATTGTCGCGCAGGGCGGCGCCCGAGCGCAGCAGGGACAGGCCGTAGGGGGTGAGCTGGGAGCAGTGGCGGTCGAGCCAGGCGCGCGCGACGGCCGCGTCGGCGTCGCGCTGGCGCCGGCGCCCCCGCCGCGCGAGCTGCTGCTGCTGCTGCTGCGCCTCGGGGGCGCCTTCTTCGGCTGCTCCGCCTTCTCGGGGCGGTGCCGATGCCACTGCCCCTGCTGCTGCTGCTGCTGCTGCTGCTGCTGCTGCTGCTGCTGCTGCTGCTGCCGATGCCGCCGTCATGGGCGGCGCCACGGCCGCCGCCGAAGATGGCGCCGCCGCCCCTTGCCCCTGCCGCGCCTCCTCCTCCTGCTCGTCCCCGCACACCTGCGCAAACACGCGCCGCAGCAGGCCCTCGACCGCCTCGGCGTCCGTCTCCTCCTGCGCGTCCTTGGCGGCCGCCGCCACCGCGGTCAAGGCCGCCGCCGGCGCCGTCGCCGCCGTCGCTGTCGCCTCCGTTGCCGCCCCGGCCCCAACCTCCCCCTCCCCCTCCCCCAACAGGAGCTCCACCGCCTGGTTGTACGAGCGGTGCGGCCCCTTCGCGAGCAGCGCGTGCGCCCCGGGCTCCCGCGCCGGGTCGGGCACCCACCCGTGCAGCAGCGGGATGCCGAGGAGGTCGAACGCGCACGTCTCTCGCGTCGGCTCGAAATCCGTCGGCGCCGCGAAACGCACGTTGACGTCCAGGCCCGTGGCCAGGCTGGCGAGCGACTCGATGGCGTCCGACAGCGCGGCGGCCGCGTGCTCGGCGGCGGCCGCGTCGCCCCGCGCGAGGTCGTCGCAGGCCGCGACGAGGCGGTCGGCGACGAGCGCGACCAGGCGAGACTGGCGGACGACGCCGCCGCCGCCAGAGGGCACGGCGCCCTCCGGCAGGCGCCCCCGCAGGGAGAGGACGTTGGCGATGGCGAGCAGCGGGCAGGGGCCGTTGACGTTCTGGAGGAAGACGGGGACGTTGTCGCGGCCGAAGAACCGGATGCGCTTGACCTCGTACGTGGGCTCGTCTTCCCCATTGTCTTTTTTGGGCGTCGGCGCCGCCGGCCCGCTCCCGCCGGCGGTCGGCGCCAAAGACGCCATCCGAGCGACTCCCTTTTCCCCTCTAAGCTATCCTCTTAGCGGTCTGGAGGGCTTGCCCTGCGAGTCCGGTGGATGACGGCTGTCTGTCTACGAGCGTCGGTGAGGGGCCGGAGGAGAGTGCCGCGGAATCGCTCTCTTTTTTTTTTGAGAGAGAGGGATTTGAATCCACGATTGACGAGGCTCTCGTAGTTTAGTCCCGCAAGCGAGGGGACGCGACGTGCAACGCGGTGAATGTGGGGAGCGGTGTGATGCAAGAGAATGAAGAGAGACAGAGAGAGGACGGCGAGAAGACAGCCCTCCTTGCTAATGACTTTGGGCAGCTGCCCCTCCCTCCTCTTCCTCCTCCCGTTTGCGAGTGCGCTGCCCCCCATCTCTAATCACGTCCAATCCTTGTCGCGCGCACCAATCGAACGACCAAAGAAAAACCAATGCGACCGGCGCGCGCTGCGACGCAGGCGCAGATCACCACCACATCGCGGTGCGACGACGACGACCGCCGACGCCGGCAGCGTCGCCCGTCGACGTCGACGGCGGCGGCGCTTGCGCGCTCGCGGGCCGCTCTGTTGCCGCTCTTGCTGCTGCTGCTGCTGCTGGTCGGGCTCGAGCAGGCGGTGCGTGCGTGGTCGTACTAGGGATCCTTGATTACGATTGGGATCGCCGAGGAGGATCGCCCCTCGGCGAGAAGCAGCGCGCGCACTGACTCCTCCCCCCCCGACACCTCGATCATCGCTCCGATCGCCGCGACGCAGGCACCCGCCTACGCCCAAGACGACGCCCCCGAGGGCGATGCGTCCGTGCTCGAGATCACCGGCGCCGACTCGGCCTCGCGCCACACGGTGCAACTAGGTGAGCAGGCGTCTGTGTTTTTTTCCCCCGAAAAACCGCCACCGCCGGCGTCGCTCCCGTCGCGTCTCAAAACCGGCCCGCCGCCGCCCGCTCGCTCGAGACGAAACCGAAAAAAAATCAAATCCAGGCGAGAGCGTCAAGCTCGTCGAGCTCGGCCCGGCCGTGGTCGGCCCGGACGGCACCGTCCGCCGCATAGCCAACTGGGCGGAGCTGACGCAGGCCGAGCGCGACGCGGCGTGGCGGCGCATCGGCACGCGCAACGCAGAGCGGCTCGTCGCGCTCTCGGCGGCAGAGGCGGCGGCGACGGCGACGGCGGCCGGCGCCGACGCTGACGCTGACGCGGCACCGGCTGTTTCCGCTCACCAGCAGCAGCAGCAGCAGCAGCAGCAGCAGCAGCAGCAGCAGCGGCAGCAGGCACCGCCAGACCCTACAGCACCGCCGGCTCGCGTCCTGGCCCTCGGCGCCTCCGACTTTGTGCTGCTCGTGCTGCTGGCGCTGCTGGCCGCGTACGTGCTGCCCCGGTGGCTGCGGCGCGCGGTCCGGCGCTTGGCGCGACGCAAGAGGCGCGCCGCCCACTCCTCCTCCTCGTCCGACGACGAGACGCCTGACGAGCGGTGGCCCCCCCCTGCAAAGGCGGCCACGCCCCGGCGAGCCAAGACAACCACCACAACCACCACAACCCGCCGCACCCGCGCATGATCATGACGCTGCCCGTCCGTAGTCAGCCCGCGGGCGCGGGCGCAGCGGGCGCGGGCGCGGGCGCCGGCGCCGGCGCGGGCGTGCTCGACGCTGCCGGCGCCTGGCTGCAGCAGCGGCGGCTGGCCTCGCTGCGCGCGGCAGCGCTCGTAACCCCGTCCGCCGACGCCGCCCCGGCCGTCCTGCAGCGCGCGATCGTAGGGGCGCTGGCCCTGCTGCGCGATGAGCCAGGGAGCGGCGGCGGCGGCGGCGGCGCGGCCTCGACCGCCGCCCGCCTCGCCGCCGGCTTTGTCGGCCGCGCCGTCGCCAGCGTCGCTTCGGCGGCGGCGGCGGTGGAAGGAGGCGTCGGCGCCAGCGCCGCCGCCGCCGCCTTTGGCTGGTCTTACGTGGCCACCAGCCTGGTGATGGCCGCCGCGCCCGACAGCCAGCGCACGAGCGACCCCTGGGGGCCCGCCGCAGCGTGGCGGTCTTCGTTTGCAGCGGCGACGGCGCCGCCGTCGCAATCGTCGTCGGCGGCGGCGGGGGAAGCGGCAGAGCAACCGGGCGACGGGCGCGGCGCGGTCGCGCGGTCGGCAACCTTGCTGTCCGAGCTCGGCCTCGAGGCACACGCGCTCGAGGCGCTGGCGCGGCTGTGCCCTCTAGAGGGCGCCGCCGCGTCCCTCGCGCGCCTCGTCCGCGCGCACCCGCCGCTCGCGCCGGGCCTCCTGGCGGCGCTGGGCCCGCTTGTGGCGGGGGCGGGGGCGCCGGGGGCGGGGGCGGCGCCGGGGGCGCCGGGGGCGGGGGCGCCGCCCGCTCGGCTCTGCTTCGCTGCGGTCGTTGACGCCGCCGCCGCCGCCGCCACAGGGGCCGCGCTGCCGCCCCCGGGCGCCCGCGACCGGCACCTAATCCAGCTGGCCGCAGGCCTCGAGTCGGCGCTGCGGGCGTGGACGGCGGCGGGTGGCGGAGGCGGCGAGGCAGAGGACGGGGAGGAGGAGGAGGAGGGCGGTAGCGGCGGCGGCGGCAGCGGCGCGCCTCGAGCCACCGCGCTCGGCCCCTTGGCGGCGCGGGCGGCGCGGCTTGTGGAGGGCGTGCTGTGCGCGCGCCAGCCGCCGGCGGCCCCCGTGCCGCGTCCCCGCGCCCTGCGCGCGCTGCGCTCCCTCGACGCCGCCGTCCAGCGGGCCATGGCCGCCGGGCCTCCGTCGCAGCCCCTTTTGCACCTCGCCCTCCGGCTGGCGCTATTCTTGGCGTCGGCGCCCGGAGAGGAGGCGGAGGAGGAGGAGAACGAGAGCGGCGGCGGCGGCGGCGGCGGCGGCGGCTGCGCCCCGGCCGCTCTGCCGCCGTGCTCGCCCGACCAGCAGCGGCGGCGGCAGCATGGCGATGCGTGGGGCGAGGTGGTGGGCGACCCTTTCGCCTGCGAGGACGACGACGACGACGACGACGGCGCTCGGGAGCCAGGGTGGATGCGGGCGATCAGGGGGGAAGCCTCCTCGCGCGCCGCCGCCGCCGCCCCCGCGCTTCCGAGCGTCGCGGCCCTCGCCGCTCGCCTGGGCGGCGGGAGCGGCGGCCGCGGCTCGTCCTCGCGCGCCGACGCCGCGAGCCGCGCCGCTGCCACTGCCTTGCTGTCGGCGGCCTGGGGGCTACAAGTCCCTCCGACCTCCGCCAGCGGCACCCTCGACCCAACGGGCGGCGCCGACCTCGCGCTCGCGCCGCCGCCGTCGCCGCCGCCGCCCCCGGCGCCCTTTGCGGCGCCGCCGCCCCCCGCTGCTCCTCCTCCTGCCTTGCGCGCGCTCGAGCACCACGTGGCCGGCTCCCTCGCGGCCGTGCTGACTCCCGGCGCGTCCCTGGGGGCCAGCGGGTCCGCGCCGTGCTCGGCCAGCGCCGCCGCGTGCTCGGCGCGCGTGACGCGCGCCGCGGGCGCCGACGCCTTTGCGCCGGTGAGGCTGGCGGCCGCGCTGCTGGGGATGCTGCTTGGGGCGCCGCCGCCGCCGCAGCAGCAGCAGCAGCAGCTGCCGACGCAGCAATCGCCGACGCAGCAGCCGCCGCAGCCGCCGCCGCGGCTCCAGTGCCTGTACGCCCGGATGCTCACGCGATGCGCGTGCGCCTCCCCGCTCGGCGTCGAGGAGCAGCGCGCGCTGCTGACGCTCGGGGTGGCCGGCGGCTTTGACGACCGCGCGGGCCCCGCCTCCGCGTCGCCGCCGCCGTCGTGCCTGCGGCCGGCCGCCCGCCGCGCCCTGGTCGCCGCCAGCAACCGCCTCGTGGTCGACCGCCGCGCCCTGGCGCCCGCCGTGCCGGGGGATGGCGAGCCCACAGCCGTTGTTGCCGTCGCCGTCGTTGCGCTCACCCCGGCGCAGCGCGACGAGCGGGTCGCGCGCTCGGCGTCGGCCCTGCTGGCGCCGGCCGCGCTCTTCCCGCGCGAGGCGCTGCGGCGCGCGCTGGGCGACGCGCTCGCGCACCCCGCGCGCCAGCCGGCCGCGGCGCGCCTGCTGGCCGGGCCGCTGCGCCCGCTGCTGCCGGCCCTGGCGGCCGAGCTGCAGGGGCTGCTGTTCGGCTCTCCCGCCGACGGCGGCGGGGGCGGCGAGGGCGTGCGCTCGGCGGCCGAGGCGGACTCGGCGGCGGAGCTGGTGGGGCGGCTGGCGGCGGCGGGGCTGCTGCTCGGGTCGGCGACGGGCTTGGCCGGGGGGGGCGGCGGCGCCGCTGGTGCTGCCGACGACGGCGGCGCTGGATCCCTCCAGAGCCTGGCTGTCCTCCCTCTCGAGCGCGCTCTGGAGCGCCGAGCCGATGCTCACGTGCGCGCGTGCCTGGGCATCTGCGAGCAGCTGCTGCTGCCCCTGGCTGCTGCTGCCGCCGCCGCCGCCGGCAAGCCCCCCACCGCTCCCGCCGCAGCGGCGGCCGCCGCCGCCACGGGGCGCCTACTGCTGGCTGTCGCCCGCGCGTCGGCCTTTGCGCGCCGGAAATCGGTCCTCGGCGCGCCCTCGTGCGTGTCCGTGTCGCAGGCCGCGCGCGTGCTCGAGGCGGCCGTCGCGCGCGCGCGGGAGGACGGGGCGGCGGCGCCTCGCTTGCCGCTGCCGTTGCGGCTTCCGCCGGGCGCGGCCGCCCTCCTGCCCTGGCGCGAACGCGCCGCGCTGCTGCCCTGGGCGGCAGTCGCGGGCGGCGACGTCGAGGCTGCCGAGGTCCCTCTGGGGCTTGTGCCTCTGCCAGGGATCGGCCAAGTGTGCGACGACGAGGAGCAGCGTGACGACGACGACGACGGCGACGACGACAACGACGACGAGGGCGAGGGCGAGCCGCTGCCGCTCCTCTCCGCGGCGCTGTCGCGGGCCCTCGACTTTGCCGGCAGCGCAGAGGCGCACGCGCGCGCGCTCGAGCGGGCGCTGTCGGCTCGCGACGACGGGTATTGCGAGGCCGGTGATGACGACGCCAGCGATCCGGCCGCCTGGCGCGTCGCACGCGCCGTCGCCGCTGCGGTTGCTGCCGGTGCCGACGCCGGCGCCGGCGCGGGCGCCGGCGCCGCCGCGGTCCGGCGGGCGCTCGTCCGCCGGCTGTCCCGATGGCTGCCGCACGCCTCGGCCGAGCAGGCGCGCCGCTCGCTATGCGTCGCCCTGCCCGCGTTGGTGGGCGCCGCCCTGGTCCGGGTCGCGGACCTCGAGCCGGCGACGCTGCTGCCCCTGGCGGCAGAGGTCGCGCGGCGGGCGGTTGTGCGGGCGGCGGCGAGCGGCGACGACAGCGGCGACGGCGGACGAGGCGCCGCGGCCGCGAGGCATTTCGTCGCCTTTCTCGCGGGCGCGTCCGGCGCCGACGGCCGCCGCCCCTCGCGGGCGATGCCTCTGGAGACGGCGCAGCTGTGCCTGCGCGAGGCGTGCCGCCTGTCCGCGGCGCTCGCGGCGCAGGCAGAGGCGGAGGCGCGGCCGACGCCCGCGGGCGAGGGGACGCTCGCTGCCGCCGCCGCTGTCGCCGTGCTCGCCGTGCCCGCCGCCGCCTCCGCCGCACCCGCCGCCGCCCCACACGCGGCCGCATCGCCCGCTGCCGGCCAGAGGGCCTTGGGCGCCCTGGTGGTCCAGCTCGCCGCCGCGTGCGCCCGCGCGGCCGCGCCCGAGTTTGTCTCGGCCGCAACGCCCGACGACATGGCCGCGGCCTGGATGGCGCTGGGTGTGCGGGAGGAGGAGGGCGCGGCCTCGTCGTCGCCGCCGTCGTCTTTTGTCGGGCGCGCGCTGGCGCCGTGCGCGGCCGCGCTGCGGCGGCTGCCGCCGGGCGACGGCTCGGCGGCCGCCGCGCTGTCGGCGCTGGCCTCGGAGGCGGCGCGCCACGTGGCCATGGCAGCTCTGGCGGCGCTGGGCGAGGGTAGCGCGTGGGAGGACGAGGACGCGGCGGCCGAGGCGCTAGAGGACCTTTTGGAGGAGGAGGGGCTTTAGGGAGGCAATTTGTCGTTTGCGTTTTCTTTTCGCTGCTGCCTTTTGCATAAATCGAGGATCTGGTGCGAGACAACAACGTTTTGTGTTGCAACTCTGCGATGATGGTTTAAGAGTGCGGGTGGATCGGTCATAGCAGGGGTCTTTGTGTGCGCATGTGTGCGCGCACGTGCGCGCATATAGAGAGCCGAGGGCGAGGTTGTACGCAGAAAAGCGTATTTTCTCGGACAGAAAACGAGATGCGCGGCACAAAAAAAGCGGGGGGATAAGCGCGGAAAATAAAAAAACAAAGCAGCGCGGTCGGGCAGTGCCCAAAGCTCCAAGATCGCAGCTCTCACAATACGAAAACAGAGGACGGGACCGCGTCTGGTGCATGCAACTCGAGGTGTTGTTGGGTAATGCTCCTTGTTTTGGGGGGGAGGGGACGCTCGCTCGCCAATCCATACTCCCCTCTGCCGTCGCTGCGTCGCCCAAAAATAAAAACGCCGTCCGGCGGTGGCGCGGTCAGCTCGCCTCTCTCACTGACCGCCGCCGCCTCCCTCGTCCTTCTGCCGCTGCTGCTGCTGCTGCTTCAGCGCCGCGACCACGGCGTCCACGTCCAGGCTGCCGTCCTCGATCGACCCGAGCACCTCGGCCGCGCCCATGCCCGTCGCCGCCTCGCCGCCGCCGCCGCCGCCGCCGCCCTCGCCCCACGCCGCCGCCAGCACGCGCCCGGCCTTAGCGCGCAGCGCGCGCTCGTGCGCCACCTGCCGTTGCAGCTGCGCGTGCCGGTCTACCAGCGCCGTCATCGTCTGCTGGAGCGAGCTCATGAAGCCCGACTTTTTTGCGCGGCACTTGCGCGCGGCCACGCGGTTTTTCTCGCGGCGCACGCACGCCTTGTCGGCGTCGGTCAGGTTGGGCTCGGTCTTGAGCGCGGCGACGATGGCCTCCTCCTCCTGCAGGTTGGCCGGCGCGTAGCCCCACGCGCGCGCGTCGTGGAGGCGGCGGAGGCGCTCGGCCGTGTCCTTGGTGCCGTGCAGGAGGGTCGGGAGCGGAGCCGCGGGCGATGGCGATGGCGCCGGCCCTTGCCCGCCTCCGCCTCCGCCCGCCGCCGCGCCGTCGCCGCCGCCGTCGCCGTCGTCGTCGCCGCCGCGCAGGGCGGCGGGCGCGCGGGGCGCGCGCGCGCCGCTGCCGCGCTTGCGGGCGGGCGGGGCCTCCTCGCCCGCGACCTTGGGCGCCTTGGGCTTGGACTTTGAGCCGAGCGGGCGGCCGCGCTTGCGCGGCGCGGGCGGCGCCGCGGCCGCGCCCGCGTCGTCGAGGCTCATGCCCGCGGCCGTCACGGTCGCGCGGGCGACCGCGTCGGAGACGGCCGTGCGGCGGGTGTAGCCGCGGCGGGGGCGCCCGGCCGGCGAGGCGGAAGGACGAGCGGCGGCGAGCGACTGCGTCGTCCCCGCCGCCGCCGCCGCCGCCGCCGCCGCGACGGGCGACCGGGCTGCAGAAGCGCCGGCGGGCGGCTTCTCGTCCTCAACCTCCTCCTCCTCCTCCTCCTCCTCCTCCTCGTCCCATCCCGAGTCCCAGCCCGCGGCCGCGATGGCCGCGGCGGCCGCGGCCGCAGCGGCAGCGGCAGAGCCCGCCCCGCACCCCGAGGCGTCGGCGTTGGTGCCGCTGCCGCCACCGCCGCCGCCGCCGCCGCCCAAGCCGGCCGCGATCGCGTCAAAGCGGGCGCCAAAGTCGGCGGCCATCAGGGAGGCCTGCGCAAAGGGCTTGACGCGCGGCTGCTGCTGCGGCGTGGCCGGCGAGGGGGCAGCGGTGGCGGCGGCGGCGGCGGCGGCGGCGGCGGCGGCGGCGGCCTTTTTGGACTGGACCTCTCCGGCGACCAGCGAGTCGAGGCGCCGCTGCGCGGCGCGCGCCGAGGCGACGAGGGCCGCGTCGGCGTCCTCCTCGTCCTCCTCGTAGGCGTCCGCGTCGTGGCCCACGACCACGATCGGCGGGGGGGCTGCCGCAGCCGCCTTGTACGTGCCAGGGGAGGCGGCAGGGGCGGCGGCGGCGGCGGCGGCGGCGGCGGCGGCGGGGCAAAACAGAGGCGGCGCGGCGGCGGCGGCGCCGCCAGCCTGCTCGCCGACGCCGATCCCGAGGCCCGCGCGGCCGCTGTGCGCTGCCAGGAGCGAGGTCAGGCGCGGCAGGGACAGGAGCGAGGCGGGGCGCCCGGCCGGGACGCTGCCGGGCGCGGGGGACACGAACAGCAGCGGCTGGGCGTAGAGGTCCTCCTGGCCGTGGCCGTGGCCGAGGCCGTCGTGGGCGGCGGCGGGCGGCGGCGGCGGCGGCGGCGGGCGCAGCGGCGGCGGCGGCGGCGGCGCGGCGGCGGCAAAGGGGGAAGAAGGGATGGGGATCGGGTGCGTCGTCGGCGCTCCCGCGGCCGCGCCGTAGCTCAGAGGCGCGCCCGGGTTGGAGAGGAACCCGAGCAGGTTGCCGTACAGGTCGTTGGGCGGCGAGGCCATGGTTGAGGCGCGTTTGGAGGTTGCGTTTCCGTGGGGCGTTTTTTTGGCTGTTGCCTCTTTTTCTCCCCAAAAACGGCACGGGCGGGCCACGACGTCACGCCTCGCTGCTTTCCCCAAAACGTCTCGTTTCTCTGCGGCGCCCTGTGTGTGATGCGCCTGCAGGCAAGAGCGCGCGTGCTTGATGAGGGACGTGTGTGTCGAGTGCGTGGAAGGAAAAAGAGAGACTGCTTGTGGCGAGCAAGAGACAGAGGACCACGCAGCTTTTCTCTTTTCTTTCCTCGCTCCTTCCCGGCAGCTCGGCAGCTCCCCGCCGTTTCGTTTCGCCCGTATTTTTCGCCGCCGCGATCGCAAAAAAAAAAGGCGACGCTTTACACACACGCGGTTTCGTCTTAGCGCTTCTTGTTCGACTTTGAGCGCTCGGCGCGCTTCTTCACGTGCTTGGGCGTCTTGGTCTTGCGGCGCTCGCGGTTGGCCTCCTTGACGGCGCGCTTGTGCGCCTTGCGCGCGTCGCGCTCAGCCTCGCGCCCCGCCTCCTTGTCGCCGGTGTCGCCGCTGCCGCTGTCCCCGCTGCTCCCGCTCTCGTCGTCGTCGTCGTCATCCTCGTCGTCGCTGCTGCTGCTCTCGTCCTCACCCTCATCCTCAACCTCGTTGGCGGCGGCGACGCCGCCGACGCCCGCGCCGGCGGGCGTCGGCGGCGCGTCGGGCGGCAGCAGGCCGTGCTCACCTCCCGCCTCCTCGGCGGCGCCGGCGGCAGAGGCAGAGGCGCCCTTGCGCTGCTGCTGCGCCCGCTGCTCTCGCCGCGGCCGCTCGACGGGCGCGGGCGCCCTGCGCCGCGGCCCCGACAGGTCGGCGGCCATGCCCGTGATGCCGACGTAGTAGGGCTCGTCGTCATCGCGGGCTGCTGCGGCTGCAGCTGCGGGGTCGTAAGCATCAGCATCGGCAGCGCCGCCGCCGCCGCCCTCTTGCGCCGCCGCCGCCTCTGCCGCCGCCTCCGCCGCCGCCTCTTGCTTGGCGAGCGCGCGGTCGCGGTCGCGCTCGTAGTGCGCGACCTCGTCCAGCCGCCGCGGGATGAACGCCTGGTGGAACACCGCCTCGGCCACCTCCTCCTCGGCCCCGCGCTCCAGGGGCCGCGACGCGGCCGCCTGCATCAGCGCGCTCAGCGCGGCCGCCTCGCCGCGCGTCGCGCCGCCGCCGATGGCCGGCGGCGCCTTGCCGCCGCCAACGCCGCCGCCAACGCCGTACGCCGAGCGGGCGGGAAAGGCGTCGTCGAGCGTCGGGTCGACGACAAAGTCAAACAGCTCGCGGCCCGTGAGCACGGCCACCCCGCCCGCGCGCCGGAAGAAGTCGTTGACGTGGCGGCAGTCCTCGCGCAGGAAGTCCAGCGCCTTGGGGTGGTCCAGGTCGACCGACTGGGACACGTCGATGATGACGAGGCGCGGGCGCTTGCCGGCGCCGGCGCCGCCGCCGCCCTTGAGCTTCTTCTTCGGGTCCTTCGCCGCCGCCGGGCCGCCGCTCTCGCCGCCGCCGCCGTCCTCGCCTCCCTCCTCCCCCTCCACCTCCCCCTCCCCCTCCTCCTCCCCCTCCTCCGCCTCCCCCTCCTCCACCTGCTCCACCAGGACGTTGTACTCCGACAGGTCAGCGTGCACCAGCCGCGCCGCCTGGTACAGCCGCCGCACCGCCACCACCAGGTCGTAGTAGGCCTCGCGCATGCGGGCGGGCGGCAGCGCCGCGTCGCGCAGCCTCGGCGCCGCCACGCCGCCGCCTCCGGCGACCGACGCGGCGGCGTCGGCGCCCACGAACTCCATCACGAGCACGTGCGACCGCAGCAGCAAAGGGGCGGGCGCGCGCAGGCCAGCGGCGCGCACGCGCGCCAGGTTTCGCGCCTCCTTCTCGGCCCACGTCGCGACCATCTTTCGCGGGTTGGAGCGGCAGTAGCCCTGGCGGAAGCGGTAGTCGCCGGCCACGTAACGCTCGCGGTCGCGGAACACGAGGATAGACGTCTTGTAGATCTTGACGGCCAGGGCGCGGCCTTCGGACGCGGCGGCCGCCGAGGAGAGGGCGTTGTCGTCGTCGCCGGCGCGGGCGGCGTTGGCGCTCGCGCTGGCGTCGGCCGCCTTGGCCGCTTTCGGCGCGGTCGCTGTTGCCGTTGCCGTTGCTGTTGCGGCGGCGTTTGCTTTCGCGGCGGCGGCGGCGGGGGCAGACGAGGCCGAGGCCGAGGCGTGGCCCCTGCCACCTCCGTTCCCTCCGCTCCCGCCGCCCCCGTTGTTCCCGCCCCCGTTCCCGCTCCCGCCCATGGCCGCCGCCGCCAGCGCAGGCCCCGCGACCGCGTGGTAAACGTTTGCCTCCTTGCCCGTAGAGACGCAGCCGTGGATGGCGGAGATCGCCCCGCGGTTGAGCAGCTTGAACAGGAGCATGCGCGTGCGCGGGTCGATCGCCTGCTCGACCGTCGCGCGGTCCGACTTGTCGCGCCGGCGGCCGCCGTTGGCGCTGTTGCCGTTGTTGCCGTTGTTGTCGCCGCCGCCGCCGCCGCCGCCGCCGCCGCCGTTGCCGCCGTTGCCGCCACCGCCCATCTCGCCCAGGATGTGCGACGGCAGCGACGCCCCGCCGACGGTCTTGAGCAGTCCGCCGAGCCCGGCGACGCCCACGTTGCTGCCGCGCGCGCAGGCGGCGCCGTGCTGCCCGTGCCCGCCGCCGCCGCCGCCCGCTCGCCCGCCGGCCCTGCCGCCGAGCTCGGCGTCGAGCGCGGCCGCGGTCGCGCGCCGGCCCGCCGCCGCCGCCTCGCGCCCGCGGCCGATGGCGGCGCCGATCACGCCGCGGTCGTCCAGGGCGTCGTACTCGTCCGCCTGGTCGTCGTCGTCGTCGTCATTATCCTCTTCGTCTTCGTCGCCCGAGTCGTAGTACTTCTGCTCTCCTGCTGCTGCTTGGCGTTCGGGAGTCGGCTTTTGCGGCGACTCTTCTGCCTCGACGCCTCCTTGTCGGCCGTCGTCACTGCCTTCTTCGTAGCGCGCGCGCAGCTCGGCCACCGACAGCTCGACTGCCGGTGCCGCCATGGCGGTGGTTCCCTGCCAACCCACAGCGTGGGAAAGAGGGATGGGCCCTCGGCGATAGAAGAGAGCGAGGGAGGGAGGGTCGTCGACGGGGTTTTTACGTTCGTGCCTCCGGGCCGGCTGGAATAGGGAGAGGAGATCAGCGAGGGATGCAGGTAATGCGAGGAGACCAGTAGGATGGATTGGGCGGAATAGGGAGAGGAGATCAGCGAGGGATGCAGGTAATGCGAGGAGACCAGTAGGATGGATTGGGCGCGAGGACGAGAGGGCGCTTTTTGTCAAAGGGAGAGAGAGGCGGCGTCGGCGACGAGGACGATTGCGGCGGCGGAGGCTTCTCCTCCTGAGGTCTCTCCTTCTTTTTTCGAACCGGCGACAAAATGATGCTCAGTAGCGCCCTACTCGACGCCCAAACACATCCAAAGACACATCAAGACACATCCAAAGACACACACACTATCAACACCACACGAATCAATCGCTAAACTCCAGCAGTTTAACAGGCGGGCGCATCACGCATCACAGGCCACAACAGTCCATTCGAACCCGCCCGGGGCCCAAGCCCCCGCCCCGATACCGCGCGCGATCCCGGACACCATGAGCGTGTCCACCCTCAGCATGCGCCCGTCGGCGCGGCCGAGCGCGGCCGTCCGCCCCGCGCGCTCGACAGCCCGCCCGTCCCTCCTCGCCGCGCCCCCCGCCTCGCGCCCCTCGGTCCTCGTGCGCCACGGCGACGGCGACGACGACGGCCATCTGCCCGTCTTCCGCCTGCCCCGCCGCCCCGAGGACCCCCTCGACCCGGCGACGCTGCACCCGACCCCCATGCTCGGCGGCCGCACCATCGGCGAGGAGCTGGCGCTCATCGCCAGGAGCTACAAGGGGGCCGAGGAGAAGGCGTGCAAGAGCATGGAGGACAAGCTCTACACGAGCGATAAGGGCGGCGCGTGGGCCGGGGACGTCTACGTGGGGCGGCCCGGGGAAAAGTACGACGTCCTGCAGGTCCTGGCGGCGGTCGCTTTTCTCACCCCTGTCGTCGGGCTTGGGATTGCGATGGCGACGTGGGGGACGGCTTGGGGAAACTATACGGGCTAGTTGATAAAGGCATAAATGCGCCTTTTTTCTTTCTTTTCACGTTCTTTTGGCTTTGCTCGATGCCGCCTGTTTGTCCGTTGAGTTGGGACCCTCTCTCCTTCTTCGCGCCACGACCACCTCGAACCCCTCGCGTTTGAATGCCCTCCTCGTCGCTCCGCTTCCCCGTTTTGTTTTTTGATTTACTTAAAACCCAATATTTGTTCCTTCCGCTCCCTTCCCGTGTGCCGGCGCCGCGTCGCTTAAGCCGGCGCGCCTCGCTCGTTCCCCCCCCCCCCCCCCCCCCCCCCCCCCCCCCCCCCCCCCCCCCCCCCCCCACCCCCCCCCCC
>Ga0105053_10004074_pt1 | contig 21775 bp, 18 predicted proteins | sample BON01_FD_78093 | JGI IMG/M metagenome (GOLD analysis project Ga0105053, IMG submission 78093) | Freshwater microbial communities from Lake Bonney liftoff mats and glacier meltwater in Antarctica - BON-01 | ecosystem: Environmental > Aquatic > Freshwater > Ice > Glacier meltwater | place: Lake...
AGGACCGTTGCGGGAAAATTCGGCTGTCCCTGATCCAGATTGCAGGCCAAAAGATCGACCGGCAAAAGGCCGCGCCATTTCAGCTCATGCAGCACGGCAAGCAGCGTATAGCTATCCTTGCCACCCGAAAGGCAAATCAACCAGCGCGGCGGCTTGCCGTCCCGCGCTTCCGGCGGAACCATGCCATAGGCTTTGATCGCCTCACGCACCTGTTGCACGATCCGCTTTCGGAGCTTGCGGAATTCGGTGCTTTTTGGGGCCCCGTGAAACAGTGGATGGATATCTTCGGCATCAACAAACATGCGGCGTGGTATGCCAGACTGCGCCCGCCCTGCAAAGAGGCATCCATTGCACCACATGCCCCGTATCAAGAAAAAGGATCATACAATGCGTCATCTCGCCCTCGCGTCCCTGCTCGCCCTCGCCGGCTGCACAGGAAAACCCTCCTTCGACGATCCCGCGCTCAGCGACCGGCAGTTGAACCTTGAGGAGTTTTTTGACGGCGACCTGATCGCTTACGGCCAATTTCAGGACGTTTTCGGCACTGTGCGCCGACGCTTCGAGGTCAGGATCGCGGGCGACTGGGATGGAGAGCGGCTGCATCTGGTCGAGGATTTCCTCTACGAGGACGGATCGGCCGAACAGCGGGTCTGGACCCTGACCAAGACCGGAACAGACTCCTGGACCGGCACAGCTCCTGGCGTGATCGGCGTGGCGACAGGGCAAGAGGATGGCGACCGTTTCAATTGGCGCTACGAGATTGACCTGCCAGTTCCCTCTGCCGATGGTGCGGCAGAGACGCTGCGGGTCACCTTTGACGACTGGATGTGGCTGACAGCAGATAACCGGCTGTTCAACCGTGCCTATATGCAGCGGTTCGGCGTCGATATTGGCGATGTCAGCATCAGTTTCGAGAAACTGGACTAATCCGGCACGTTATCAATCCCGGACCCGCCCCAGGGATGACAGTGGCCGATACGGCGCAGAGTCAGCCATCCACCTTTGATCCCGCCATGTTTTGCCAATGCTTCAAGGGCATAGGCCGAACAGGTAGGCTGATAGCGACAGCCATGACCCACCCACGGTGATAGCACGACCCGGTAGGCGCGCACGGGCAGAGACAGGACATAGGCCAGCGGGGTCATGCACTCACCCTGTGGACCCGGTCCAATGCGTGACGCAGATCATCGGTCATCCGGACAAAATCGACGGTCGCCGTGGCATCCGCGCGACCGACCAGCACATAATCCCATCCTTCGCGGCCATGCCGGGGCAGGGTCAGGCGCGCAATCTCGCGCAGCCTGCGCTTGGCGCGGTTGCGGGCCACGGCATTGCCGACCTTCCTGGAACAGGTGAAACCGACGCGGATTCCCGTAGCGGCCTCATCTGGTTCACGCCGACGCGCCTGCAGATGAAATCCGGGGGCAGCATGGCGCAACCCCTTGGATGCCTTGATGAAATCCCCGCGCTGCGTCAGGGCTGTCAGACATGACAAAACCGCCGCTGGCGCCGCTGTGACCGGGGCGTCAAAGCCTGTCACAGGTGCCATCGGCGGTGTCATTCACTCGGCCCTCAGGGCAGGTTTACGCGCTCAGAACCTTGCGGCCACGGGCACGGCGGGCATTGATGATCTTGCGGCCGCTTTTTGTCGCCATGCGCGCACGGAAACCGTGACGCGACTTGCGCACCCGGTTGGAAGGTTGGAACGTGCGTTTCATCGCATTTTCTCCGGTTTGTGGGCCAAATCACGGTAGAGGATTCGAGGCCCGGCATCATTCGAAGCCCGTCCTTTAGATTGGGCCTCCCCCCATGTCAACGCAGCGCGGGGCCTATAGGGCGGGTTTTCTGCAACATTCCCGCCATGGCCACGGATGAATTGTTACAGATTTGCGCGGGCACCTGCACAATGGCCCCCTGCGTTCAACCAGCTGTGAAGGGGCTAGGCGCGCAGGGCACTTGGGCGCATTTAGGTCAAACAGATCAGCCGGACCGCGACTGCACAAGGACAGGACCATGACCACAATGACCGAACCCCAGGCCAATCCGTTGCTGCGCCGTGTGCCGATCATCGCCATTGGGGTCGTGGCCGTGCTGGGTGCGGTCTATCTGCGCGATTACCTCAGCTTTGACGCGCTGCGCGACAACCGTGAGGCGCTGCTGACTTTTCGGGATGCCAATTACATTCTGACGGTCGGTGGGTTCATCCTTATTTATCTGCTGATTGTCGCCTTCTCGCTGCCCGGCGCTACTATCGCCACCCTGACCGGCGGTTTCCTCTTTGCCACCTTTCCGGGGGTATTCTTCAATGTGACCGGCGCTACCATCGGTGCTATCCTGATCTTTCTGGCGGCGCGCTGGGGGCTGGGCGAACGGCTGGCCGCGCGGCTCGATTCCTCGCAGGGCAATATCAAACGGATCAAGGACGGCATTGACGAGAATCAATGGTCGATGCTGTTCCTCATCCGGCTGGTCCCCGCCGTGCCCTTTTTCGTCGCCAATCTGGTGCCCGCGCTGGTTGGCGTGCCGCTCTCGCGCTTTGCGATTTCCACCTTTCTGGGCATCCTGCCCGGTGCATTGGTCTATACCTCGGTCGGGGCCGGTCTGGGGGCCGTGTTCGCGCGCGGCGAAACCCCCGATCTCGGCATCATCTTTGCGCCGCAAATCCTGTTTCCAATCCTCGGGCTCTGCCTGCTGGCCCTGCTCCCCGTCATCATCAAGGCCCTGCGCGGCAAGAAGGGGCTCTGATCATGCAACGGATCAAGACCGATATCTGCATCATCGGCGCCGGTTCCGCCGGACTTTCTGTCGCGGCCGGGGCGGTGCAGATGGGGGCTAGGGTCGTGCTGATCGAAGCGCACAAGATGGGTGGCGACTGCCTGAACTACGGCTGCATCCCGTCAAAGGCACTGATCGCGGCAGGCAAACAGGCCTACGCGCTGGGTAATGGGGCCGAGTTTGGTGTGGCGGACGTGTCCCCAACAGTCGACTACGCCGCAGCCAAGGATCACGTTCACCGGGTCATCGACACCATCGCCCCCGTCGATTCGCAAGAACGGTTCGAGGGGTTGGGTGTGCATGTCATTCGTGAGACCGCGCGCTTCACCTCAAGAACCGAAGTGCAGGCCGGGGATACCATCATCACCGCGCGGCGCTTCGTCGTGGCGACAGGCTCCGGCCCGCTGGTGCCACCTATCCCCGGCCTCGACACGGTCACGGTCCACACCAACGAGACAATCTTCGATCTGCGGACCCGGCCCGATCATCTGCTGATCATCGGCGGCGGGCCGATCGGCATGGAAATGGCGCAGGCGCACCTGCGGCTTGGCTGCAGGGTCACCGTAATCGAAGGGGCCAAGGCACTGGGCAAAGACGACCCCGAATTTGCCGCCATCGTGCTGGAAAGGCTGCGCAGCGAAGGAGTGAGCATCCTCGAAGGCACCAAGGCCGAACGGTTCAGCGCGACAGGCGGTGTCACCGTCCACACTACGCAGGGCGACATCACCGGCAGCCATCTGCTCATGGCCGTCGGGCGCAAGGTCAACGTCGACGAGCTCGACCTCGATGCCGCAGGGGTGGCTCACACCAAGGCCGGGATCAAGGTCGGACCAGACCTGCGCTCGGTCAGCAACAAACGGATCTATGCCATCGGTGACGTGGCCGGCGGGCTGCAATTCACCCATGTGGCCAGCTATCACGCCGGGGTCATCATCCGGTCCATGCTGTTCGGTCTGCCAGCCAAGCAGCGGACCGACCATATTCCATGGGCGACCTATACCGATCCGGAACTGGCGCAGGTAGGGCTGTCAGAGGCCGAGGCGAAACGCAAACACGGCCTGGCGCTGACCGTCGTGCGCTACGATTTCCAGCATAACGACCGGGCCGTCACCGAAGGCAAGACCACCGGCCTGATCAAGGTCATGGTGGTCAAGGGGCGGCCTGTCGGGGCCTCCATCGTGGGCGCGCAGGCGGGCGAGTTGATCGGGCTCTGGGCCATGGCAATCGCCAACAGGCTCAAGATGACCGCCATCGCCAACACGGTTTTGCCCTATCCGACGCTGGGTGAGGTTAACAAACGCGCCGCAGGTGCCTATTTTAGTCCAAGGTTATTTGACAGTAGTATGGTGAAACGGGTGGTGGGACTGGTGCAACGCTGGCTTCCCTGACGCACCCGACGGGACGCAGGATGCTCAACTCTCTTTCCGGCCGTTTCCTCATCCTTACCACGGTCTTCGTAATGCTGGCCGAGGTGCTGATCTTCGTGCCCTCCGTCGCGCGCTTCCGCGAGGATTACCTGCTCTTGCGGCTCGAACGGGCGCAGATCGCCTCGCTCGCACTTCTGGCCGATGACATGCTCGGCGCGGATCTGGAACAGGAACTGCTGACCAATGCCGGCGTGTTCAACGTCGTGCTGCGGCGCGACGAGGTGCGCCAGCTTGCGCTCTCCTCGCCGATCCCCGCGCCGATCCACGCCACCTATGACATGCGCGAGCCCACGGCGACGGCCCTGATCGGCGATGCGATGGGGGTGCTCTGGGATCCTGAAAACCGGATCATCCGGGTGATGGGGCGGCCTGTGCAGGACGGCGGGCTGCTCATCGAGGTCACAATGGAAACCGGCCCGCTGCGCAGCGCGATGATCGATTACGGGATCAACATCCTGTTTCTCTCTGCCGTCATTTCCATCGTAACCGCTGCCCTCCTGTTCTTCGCGGTGCGCGTGCTGCTGGTGCGTCCGATCAAAGGGGTCGTCTCGCATATGCAGAATTACGCGACAGCACCCGAGGATGCGCGGCGCATCATCACGCCCACCGCCACCATCACCGAACTACGCGAGGCCGAAACCGCCCTGCAATCCATGCAGATGCAACTGACCGGCGCGCTCAAGCAAAAGGAACGTCTCGCGCAACTTGGCTCCGCCGTCGCCAAGGTCAGTCACGACCTGCGCAACATCCTCACCACGACCCAGCTTTTCGTCGACCGGATCGAAGGATCAGAGGATCCGTTGGTCAAACGCATGGCACCAAAACTCGTGGGGTCGATCAGCCGGGCGGTCAATCTCTGCGAAACCACGTTGGCCTTTGGCCGGGTCGAAGAGCCGCCGCCCACACTGGCGCGAATCCCACTCGCCAGTATCGTGAACGACGTGATCGACGGGGAAAGGCTGGCCGCAGGCGATCACGATCTCTCTTTTGCCGAGGATGTACCCGCAGGCATGAACGTGCGGGCGGACGGCGAACAGCTTTACCGCGTCCTGCTCAATCTGGTACGCAACGCGCGGCTGGCCATCGTCGCCACCGGTAAACCGGGCGAAATCTGCCTGCGGGCCGAGGAGGACGATGATGCCTGGTGGATCCATGTCTCCGACACCGGCCCCGGTCTGCCGCGCAAGGCGCGCGAGCATCTGTTCCAGCCGTTTCAGGGCGGGGTAGCCAAGGGCGGCTCCGGCCTCGGCCTCGCCATCGCACAGGAACTGGTGCGCGGGCACGGCGGCAGGCTCGATCTCGTGCGCACCGACGAACGCGGCACCGAATTCGCGATCCGCCTGCCCAAATCGGAAATCACCCTGCGCGACGCAGCCGAGTAATCGGCCCCGCCTGCCCGATTTCGGCCTTGCAAAGCCCGGACACCAAGGCTACATCCCCCCCACTCGCGCGGATTGGTAGCTCAGTTGGATAGAGCACTTGACTACGAATCAAGGGGTCGGGGGTTCGAATCCTCCCCAGTCCGCCAATTTCCCCAACCAGCAGTTTTCCAAACCTTTGAATAATACAACGTATTTCATTCTTCACCTCCGTCTAACGGCCGACTAGGCGAATTTTGCTATACATTTTGCGTGACATTTTGCTCTACCGGCCGTTTGCCGGCTAGCCTAAGGTGGCTCATCAAGGGGAAGCGGATGCCACTCGAGAGTCGCAACGGGCGGGTCTATCTCTACAAGCGGGTGCCGAAGCGCTACGCCTCAGTGGAGCCTCGCTGATCAATATGGCTATCGCTTCCTACGGATTCTGTCTCACTTGCCGAATCCAAGGCATCAGCAACTTGGGCGCAAATGGTCGAGGGGTGGGAGGCCAAACTTGCCGGTGATACCGGCGACGCGGCAGCTCGTTTCCAGGCCGCTCGCGATCTTGCAGCAGTGAGAGTTTTTGTTACCTTTCAGCTCCGGCCGTCGCCAAGTTGCCACTGGAAGAAATCCTGACCCGTCTCGAGACAATCGGATAGAACAGAAGAGGCCCCGACCTGAAAGATGCTGCTGCAGTGCTTGGCGGGGCAGTGGAGCCGCCAATAACTGTCACGCGAGCGCCTGAATTATTTTGGTCACTCGCCAGTGACCGAACCATAGGCAAATCGAAAGATCAAATCCGGCGATGGAAGAACCCTCGCATCAAGGCGGTTGCGAACTTCGTCAATGTTGTTGGCGACAAAACGCTCCAGTCGATCTCCGGAGATGACATGCTGGAATTTCGACAGTGGTGGATCGATCGAGTTCGGTCTGAGAACCTCATCGCAAATAGCGCAAATAAAGACTTGAGCCATCTGAGCAACACACTCCGCACCATAGTCAAACTGAAGCGGCTGGAGCTAGTCTTGCCGTTTTCCGACCTCATGCTCAAAGAAGGCGAGCAAAAAACAAGGCCGCCCTTCAGCAGAGAGTGGATCCAGCAGAAAATTCTTGCCCCAGCCCCCCTGTCATGCATGCGAGAGCATGCATGCCGGGCAATGCATGAAGGGTGCCGCGATGAAGGTGACGCTGGAAAAGCCGGGCATCGTGGCGTCCTGCAGCCGCCCGCGCGTGAGCAATGATAACCCGTTCTCCGAAGCGCTGTTCCGCACCTGCAAGTATCGCCCCGACTGGCCGAACAAGGGCTTCGCCACCAAGGCCTGCGCGCAGGCGTGGGTGAAATCCTTTGCCGGTTGGTATAACGGCGAGCACCTGCACAGCGCCATCTGCTTCGTCACCCCCACCGCGCGCCACGCCGGAAAAGACCTCGATACACTCGCAAACCGTGCCAAGCTCTGTGCCAATGCCCGCGCGCAAAACCCGAAACGCTGGTCAGGAAAAACCCGCAACTGGCAGGCCGCAGGACCCGTCTGGCTCAACCCGGAACGCGAAATCAGCGCCCCGGAAATCAGAGACGCCGCATGAAATCGGCGGACAACTTGTTTGATAAACACCGGAAGCGGGAGCCATCCACTCCAGCAATGGCGGACTATGGCTCGCTCCACTGATGGATGATCGTCGTATGGACCTCATAAGCGGTCGTCAGCTCCGACACCGTGCGCTCTTAGCGCCTCCAACGCCACACGCGCTTTGAACGCCGCGTCATGGTTCCTGCGTTTCGACATGTTCTGTTCTCCTCGTTCTTGGAGACCGGCAGACTTCGGATCGTAGCTTAGGTCATTGTCCGATTTTCGTAGGGTAGCTCACACTGTCTCCAGCCGGATCGAGCCCGACCGTGATAGTCTCTGACACGACCGCTCTCTTTTTTGGATCATTGCAGACTTACCTTGGCACACCGTTGCCGCCCGGGGGCGGTCACATCGTCAACGCCTTTTTATCGCGCTCGGCGATATTTGCCAAATGTCCAAACCAAAGGAGTGCTGGAACCACTTCCAGGCTGCTGGATGAGCCGCAAGCTAAACGGAAAGGCTTCAAGGCTGCAGGACTGGGTGTGACCGAAGGCAGTGCACTTACTTCTCCGCATACTCCCGATACCATTCCACGAACCGCCCGATGCCGACCCGGAAGTCGGTCTGCGGCCGGTAGCCCGTCAGCGCTTGCAGCAGGTCTGCGTTGGCCCATGTCGCGGGCACGTCGCCCATCTGCATCGGCATGTAGTTGCGCCGCGCCTTGATCCCGAGGCTGTCTTCGATGGCCTCGATGAAATCCAGCAGGCGCACCTTGTCGGAGTTGCCGATGTTCACCACCCGGTAGGGGGCCACCGGCGACAGGCTGTCGCCCTCGGGCACCACGCCGTCCGCCGGCCGCACCGGGACTGCGTCGATCAGCAACCGGATCGCGCGCACCAGATCGTCGACATAGGTGAAATCCCGGTACATGTCGCCGTGATTGTAGATGTCGATCGGCCGGCCATCGAGCATCGCGTCGACGAATTTGTAGAGTGCCAGGTCGGGCCGCCCCCAGGGCCCGTAGACGGTAAAGAACCGGAACATCGTCGTGGGCAGGTTCCACAGATGCGCATAGGCGTGGCCCATGCTCTCGGTCGCCTTTTTGGTGGCGGCATAGATGGTAAGCTGGGTGTCGGCCTTTTCGGTCTCGATAAAGGGCATCTCGGTATTGGCGCCGTAGACCGATGAGGTCGAGGCCATGAGCAGGTGCCGCACCGCGAGCCTGCGCGCCGCCTCCATCACGTTGAAAGTGCCGATGACATTGGCGTCCAGATAGGCGCGCGGGTTTTCGAGCGAATAGCGCACGCCCGCCTGTGCGGCGAGGTGGACGATGACATCGGGGGCGAATGTGTCCGCGACGGAGTCGAGCAGTGCGCGATCCTCGAGCATCCCTTCGGTGGCGGCGAAATTGGCCGATTGCAGCAGCATCTGGTGGCGCCGCCGTTTCAGCGCCACATCGTAGTAATCGGTCATGCCGTCATAGCCGTGGACGGTGAAGCCTTCGGCCAGAAGCAAGCGCGCCAGATGGAAACCGATGAACCCGGCGGTGCCGGTGATCAGGACACGGGTCATGGGGTGGGGGCCCTAAGGATGGCGATCAAGGTAACGCTATGATTTAAAGCCAAAATATACCCGCCTCTGTGAACTTTCCATTCAATACCACGGGTGGGGATCACCGGAAAGGCAGGAGATGGTGGGCGGCCCGGCAAATGGAAGAGTGCCGGGCCGCCCCTTGGCTAATCCGCTCCGCGTGCCATGGTGCCGGGGCCGAGCAGCCGTTTCTGCAAGAGCCAGATCAGCAGCCCTACGCCAAGCCCGATACCGTCGGTGAGCCAGCCTGCGGTGATCATCAGCACTGCCGCGACCAGCAGAACCAGTCGCAACGGCATCGACAGCGCGCCAAAGAACCAGCCCTGCACGGCGGCGGAAAGCAGGTAAATCCCCAGCATCGCCGAAATTGTGACATGGATCACCTCGAACCACGTCCCCTGCATCAGCATCGCGGGCGAGGTGAAGAACATGAAGGGCACGATGAAGGCGGCGAGGCCGAGGCGGAAGCTCTCTACGCTGGTTTTCATCGGATCGGATTGCGCGATGGCCGCACCGGCATAGGCGGCGAGAGCCACCGGGGGCGTGATCGCGGACATGACGGCGAAGTAGAAGATGAAGAAATGCGCGGTCAGCGGGTCGATCCCCATCTGCACCAGACCGGGCGCGATCACGCTGGCCGCCACCGCATAGGCCGCTGTCGTGGGCATGCCCATGCCGAGGATGATGGACACGATCATCGCGAAGAACAGCGCGACGGCCTGATTCTGGTCAGCGAGGCCGAGCAGCAGCGAGGAGAACCGCGTACCAATGCCGGTGAGTGCGATGACCCCGACAATGATCCCTGCCGCGGCACAGACGGCGACGAGTTGCAGCGTCATCTTGGCCGCGATTTCAAGCGCGTAGAGGATCTGTCTCGGCCCCATCGGATAGGGGGTGAGCCAACTGACCACTGCCGCCGAGGCCATGCCGTAGATCCCCGCGCGGATCACCGAATAGCCCATGAACAGCGAGGCGATCAGGATGATGATCGGGATGAACAGGAATATCTGCCGCGCCAGTTTGCTGAATTGTGGCAGGTCCTCGCGCGGCAGCCCCTTCATCCCGTTTTTCTGCGCTGTCAGATCCACCATGAAATAAATCGACAGGAAATAGAGCAGCGCCGGGATGATCGCGGCGACGACGATCTCGGCATAGGGGATGCCGGTGATTTCCGACATGATGAAGGCCCCCGCACCCATGATCGGCGGCAGGATCTGTCCGCCGGAGGAGGCCGCAGCCTCGACCGAGGCGGCGAATTGCGGGCGATACCCCACCTTTTTCATCAGCGGTATGGTGAGCGAGCCTGTCGCCACCACATTGCCCGCCGAGGTGCCGTTGATCATGCCCATTAGGCCGGAGGCAAAGACCGCCACCTTGGCCGGGCCGCCCCGCGCCCCGCCTGCGATCGCAAAGGCGAAGTTGACGAAATATTCGCCCACGCGCGATGCCTGCAGGAAAGCGGCGAAGGTGACGAAGAGGATGATATAGGTCGAGGAGATGGCGATTGTCGGCCCCAGAATCCCCTGGTCGGTGTAAACGTAAGTGAAAAACCGCGTCATGGAATAGCCGCGATGTTGCAGGATTCCGGGCAGCCAGGGTCCGACAAAGCTGTAGAGCACAAAGATCCCGGCGATGATGACCAGCGCCAGACCGGCCAGACGTCGCGCCATTTCAAGGATCAGGATCACGCCGACGAGGGCCGCATACATATCGGCCTCTTTCGCCAGACCGGTGCCGGCGCGCAGCCGCAGCAGGGGCGCGTGGTAGATGATGTAGATCGCCGAGGTGATTGCTGCCAGCCCAAGGAACAGATCGACCACATCGAGATGGCCGCGCCTGCGGTCAGGCATCAGCCAGCTCATCCCCATGAGCCAGAGCGTGCCAAAGAGCAGGGGCCAGCCGAAGGTGAGCAGATAAGCATCTGACGCAGCCGCCTGATCGACGCCGAGCGCAGTGACGTAGAACGCGATGGTCTGGCCGAAGGCGAGCGTGACGGCCAGAGCGCCGGGCAGCATGATCAGGTACCTGCGCCGGTCGGGGGAGGCGGCGGTGGTGCTGTCGGTAAAGAACCCTGAAGAAAACAGCAAAAAGCCCAACGCCAGCCCGCCACCAACATGGATCAGGCGGTAGGTCCATGTCTCGAGCGGGTAAAGATACATCACGCCGATATGGAAACTGGTGTAGAGGATACAGGCAGCCGCCGCGATGCGCGCGATTGTACCGGTCGGGATGCGCTGATTGCCGGAATAGATCTCTGCATCGACACCCGACGCTATCAGTGCGTCGGCCTCTGCACCCGGCGCGGCTTTTATGCTTGCTGACATCACGGCTCCCCCCAATGTGTCGATGTTTGGCCTGTCCCGCCGCCTCGCCATGCGCCCGCCCATGCAATTGCAAGGGCGGGCAGTCTGCGGGTCCGGACGGGTCCGGCTTATTGCAGATTGTCGGGGATCGTGATGCCGGCTTCGGTGAAATACTGCACAGCACCTGGGTGGTAGGGCATGAAGGTGTTTTTATCCCAGTTTTCCAACAGCGTCTCGGAAGCAGCAGCATGGATCTGCACCATCCGGTCGCTATTCTCCATTGCCAGTTTGGTGATCTCATAGGCGAGGCTGTCGGGCATGTCCTCGTGTGCGATGGCAAAGTTCCACAGCGCAACGGTCGGCTGGTCATAATCATGCCCGGCATAGGTACCTGCGGGGATCGTCAGCGACGCCATGGCCGGATAGGCCTCGAGGACGACGGGCAATTCAGCCTCGGAAAAGCCGAACATCACCACGTCCTGACTGGCCGCCAGTTCCGCAAAGGCCGAGATCGGCACACCGGCGGCAAAGGCAAATGCGTCGATCAGACCGTCCTGCAACTGGCCGGCAGCATCCGAGGCACCGGCATAGGACACCGAAGCCTGAACACCGAGCGCCTCCATGAACAGCGGCCAGTAGGTGCCGGGAGTGCCGCCTGCGGGGCCGACGCCCACGCGCTTGCCCGCCAGATCGCTGACCGAGGTGATACCGGAAGAACGCAGAGCGACCACCTGGAAAGGGGTCTGGTACATCGGAAACAATGCGCGGATCGCGCGGTGTTCAAGCCCCGGCGCCAGTTCGGAAGTGCCGTTCCATGCGTCGAATGCCGGGCCCATTGTGACCAGACCCATCTGGTGATCGCTGGTCTGCACGAGGGTCACGTTCTGTACCGGACCGCCGGTGACTTCACCGGTGGCATTCAGGCCCAGCGCCTCGGTGATATAGCTGGCAAAACCGTTGCCATAGATGAAGTAGGTGCCGCCCTGACTGGCCGTGCCGATGGTGATGTCACTGGGCCAGTCGGATCGGTCCTGTGCGAACGCCGTACCTGCAACGAGGGTGGCAGCCGCGGCGAGCGCGGTGAGGGTCTTTTTCATCATGGGTCTCCTCCCAGAGAATTGCATCTGATCTGCCACACGCGCAGCGCGCGGCGGATACTGCGGCAGGTCAAGCATGGTGGTTTGTCGTCGGGCAACCCGTGATAGCGCTCACGGGCCGCAGAAAATCGTGGTCTGCGGCGTCCGATGGGTGGATTTCGTGACATTGCAGGTACTGAGCGGGGGGAATCCCCCCCGACACGCCTAGTCGTCCGACGTGCTGCCAAAGGCGGATTTGTCGATACCGAGCTTGACCATCTTTTCATAGAGCGTCTTGCGCGACAGACCCAGCGCCTCGTAAACCGGGCGCAGCGCGCCGTGATTAGCGGAAAGGGCTGCCTCGATCTCGCGCCGCTCGAACGCGGCGACGCGGTCAGCCAGACGCGGCGGATCGATGTCGGGTGCGGGGTCATCGGCGATGCCGAGGCCCAGCGCATAGCGGTCAGCGGCGTTGCGCAATTCGCGCACATTGCCGGGCCAGTCGCGCGAGGCGAGTGCGGCGATCACCGGTGGCGGCACCTGTGGCGGCTCGACCCGGTGCCGCGCCCCGGCCTCTGCCAGCAGTTTGAGAAACAGCAGTGCCACATCCTCACGCCGCGCGGCCAGCGGTGGTACCTGCAACGTCACCACATTGAGCCGGTAAAACAGATCGGCGCGAAACCGGTCTGCCGCGACTTCGCCCTCCAGCGGCACCCGGCTGGTTGCCATGAAGCGCAGATCAAGGTCGATCACCTCATGCGAGCCTACCCTGCTGATCGTGCGGTCCTGAATGACGCGCAGGAGTTTTCCCTGCATGTCGAGGGGCATGGAGCCGATATCGTCCAGGAGGATCGTGCCGCCGCGCGCATGTTCAAACTTGCCAAAGCGCGCGCGCATGGCACCCGGAAAGGCGCCGGCCTCGTGGCCGAAAAGTTCGCTCTCGATCAGCGTGGCGGGAATCGCGGCGCAGTCGATCACGACAAATGGCCGCCGCGCCCGAGGGGACAGATCATGTAGCGCCCGCGCTGTTACCTCTTTGCCAACGCCGGTTTCACCCACGATCAGAATGTCGGCCTCGCTCGGACCCAGCGTACGGACCCGGCGGCGCAGATCGATCATCGCGGTGGAACGCCCGACAAGCCGCTGTTCCAGATCATCGGCCTGCCCGGCGGCGGCGCGCAGCACCCGGTTTTCCAGCACCAGACGCCGATAGTCGATGGCACGGGCGACGATTTCGGTCAACTGACTGACGGAAAAAGGCTTTTCGACAAAGTCATGCGCCCCTTCGCGCATCGCCCTGACCGCGAGTTGCACGTCGCCATGCCCGGTCAGCAGGATCACCGGGATGTCGCGGTCGATCTCGTGAATCCGGTTCATCAGGGTCATGCCGTCGATCCCCGGCATCCGGATATCGGTGAGCACGACGCCGGGCAGGCCAAAGCTGACCAGATCGGGAACCCGGTCGCCATTGGCAAAGCTCTGCACCGTCATGCCGGCAAGGTCGAGCGCCTGTGCGGTCGATGCCCGAAGGTCGGGTTCATCCTCGACCAGCAAGACCCGCATCTGCATCATGCGGCGCGGCCCGCGATGGCCGTTTCGGCGCGGCGCAGGTCGATGTGAAACGCGGCGCCGCCTTCGGGTGCGGTTTCCAGCGAGAGGGTGCCGCCAAAATCGCGGACGATGTTGTAGGAAATGGAAAGGCCAAGGCCGAGCCCTTTGCCCACGCCTTTGGTGGAAAAGAACGGGTCAAAGATCCGTTCGGTCAGCGTGGGCGGCACACCGGGGCCATTGTCACTGACACTGAGCCTTACACCGGTGGCGGTCAGGATCGCGCCGAGCCTGATCACCTTGTCAGGCTGACCTTCCAGCGCGTCGGCGGCGTTGCCGATCAGGTTGACCAGCACCTGTTGCAGCCGGACCGGCCCGGCGGTGACCTGCGGCAGGGTGGCGGGCAGGTCGACGATAAGTTGCGCCTGAGCCGCCCGCAGCCGCAGCGCCGCGATTTCCTGTGCCGCTTCGACCACTTCGCCCAGATCGACAGGGACCAGCCGCTGTCCCGGTTTGCGCGCAAAACTGCGCAGGTGGCGGCCGATCGCAGTCATCCGGTCAACCATCGCCAGAATCCGGCCGATATTGTCGCGCACTTCGGGCAGGCGGTCACGGTCGAGCAGCACCTGGGCATTTTCGGCATAGTTGCGCAGCGCGCCCAGCGGCTGATTGAATTCATGGCTGAGAGCGGCGGACATCTGGCCAAGGGCGGCCAGTTTCGCCGCCTGAATGAGGTCTGTCTGTGCCTGACGCAGGTTCTGTTCCGCCAGCCTGCGTTCGGCGACTTCGGCATTCAGGGTCTGGTTCAGATCCGCCAAGGCGGCGGTGCGTTCCTGCACCCGCTGTTCCAGATCGGCCTGTGCGGCAAGTTGCATTTCGATCCTGTCACGCAGTCGCGCGCGCCGTTGCAGCAAGACGGCGAAAGCCATGCCGAGCGAGCCGAACGCCAGCACCGCGACGATGCTTTGCACCAGCGCCTGTTGCTGTGCGGGGGCGGTGTCGAGCAGCACCGAAATGGTCCAGCCCGCATCCGGCATGGTTTCGGACAGGATCAGATGATCGCGCGGGGCATCCCCTTCGGCCAGCGTGATGATGCGGTGTCCGTCCAGATCGCGCGCGGCAGTCTGGGGAAAGATGCCCAGCGGCGTATCGTGATAGCGCCGGGTTTCGGTCAGGGTCTGTTGCTGTGCGAGGGTGAGCGGGGCTGTCGCGGCAAAGAGCCAGGTCTCATGGCTCGACAAGAACACCACCCCTTCGGGATCGGTGACGATCAGGCCATAATCGCTGTTGGCCCACGTATCCTCCAGCGTGTCGAGATCTACCTTGACCACCAGCACACCAAGGATGTCCGTGCCGCTGCGCACCGGCGCGCCAAAGTAATAGCCGCGTTTGCGCGATGTGGTGCCGAGCGCAAAGAACCGCCCCTCACCTCCGGCGATGGCATCGCTGAAATAGGGGCGAAAAGCGAAATTGCCGCCGACGAAGCTTGTGTCGGTGGCATGGTTGCTCGCCGCGAGCGTGGTGCCCTGTGGATCCATCAGGTAAATGTCGGACGCGCCGAGTTGCACGGCGACATCCTCCAGAAAAGTGTTGGTCTGCACGACCAAAGCCGGATCATCGGGGCGGGCCGCCAGCGCCTGCACCAGTGGCTGATCGGCGAGGAGCGGCGGCAGACGTTCGAACCGGGTCATATGCCCGCGCAGGGATGTGCTGGCCAATTGCAGTGTGTTCTGCCCGCGGCGCGCCGTTTCGCCCAGGTTCGCGCGCAGGGATTGCTGATTGACCAGCAGGGCCACCAAGAGGAGCGCAGCGGCTGCCAGCACCGCCAGCCCGATCTGCCAGCGCCCGGCGCCGTTTGTGGTGTTCTGCTGCACTGTGCGTCCCGGTGTTGCCGATGCGACAGCCTAGCATCACAAGCGAGGATCGCTCAACCGCGCCTTTGGCGGCTACTGCATGATCATGCCACCGTCGATCATGATCAACTGTCCGGTCATGTAGTCGCTTTCGTCGGACACGAGGTAGGCGGCGATGCCTTTGACGTCGTCAGGATAGGAATAGCGCTTCATCGTGATCATGGTGCGCGCCAGATGATCCATCGACTGGCCCGGTTCCTTGAACATGCCGATTTCGACCAGATCCTTATCGAGTTGTTCCCAGAGTTCGGTGCGCACGACGCCAGGGGCATAGCCGTTGACGGTGATCTTGTGTTCCCACAGCGCCTTGGCCCCGCCGATGATAAGCGCCAAGGCGCAATATTTGGAGCAGGAATACGGGATCACGTCCAGAAAGGCAGTGCGCGAGACAATGGAGCCGACGTTGATGATCTTGTAAGGATGATCGGGCATCGGCCCCTGCGCGATCATCTGGCGCGCCGCCTCTTGCATGCCAAGCAGCATGCCCTTGGCGTTGATGTTCATGATCGCGTCCCAGTTATCCTCGTCGATATCCATGAACATGCGGGGTTTGTTGATCCCGGCATTCATCAGGGCGACGTTGATGCTGCCAAAGGCAGCGACCGTGGCGGCGACGGCGGCGGCATTGTCGGTGCGGCTGGTCACATCGAGGCGGACGGCGACGGCGCGGCCATGGCCTGCGGTGTTGATCTGATCGGCGACCTCGGTGGCGCCGTCCAGATTGATGTCACCCAGACAGACATTGGCCCCCTGTGCGGCGAAATAAAGCGCATTGGCCGCACCCATGCCCTGTGCGGCACCGGTGATCAGGATGTTTTTGCCCTGCAGGCGAGTGGGGTCCATGGAATTCTCCGTTCTTATGTTAAGTTCGCAAAGCTTCTGCCGCGCGGGACTGGGCCCGGCGCAGCGCCTCTTGCGGGGTGATGATGCCGCGCAGCATGTCGTGCATTTCGTGGCCGCAGATCGCGATGATCTCGGATATTTGCGGGATGGCGGGGCGTGGCCAGAATTGCAGCTCGTCACGCCATGACATCGCATCGACCGCCTCGAAAATGGTCGAGAGGCCGCGCACTTCGGGATCGGCGCCGACGGAATAGCGCGGCGCGGTACGGCTGCCGTTCTGAATGTAGAGTTTCTGTGCGGCGGGCGAGGTGAAAGCGATCAGCGCCTCTGCTGCCGCCGCGCGTCGGTCTTCGGCCAGATTCGCCGGGATCCCGAGGACATAACCGCCGACCGGGGCGACCGGCTGGCCCTCTGGTCCGCTGGGATGCGGCAGATAGCCGGTCTGGCCATAGGCGGGTGAAGTGGGGTCAAGCTCGAAATAAGGGGCGAGCAGGGTATAGCCATAGGCCATCGCGATCTTGCCCGCTGCATATGGGCGGACCCGTTCGAACCATGACATCGACAGAATATCGGGGGGCGAAAACTCCAGCAGCGCCTTGAGGTATTCCGCCGCCTGCAGCGCGCGGGGGGTGTCGATGGTGGGTATCAGGTCGCTACGATGCGCGACATCGGCGTCATAGCCACCGGCGATGGGATCGAGGTTCAGGATCGGCTGGCCGAAATCGGCGCAGGCCATCATGAACTGATGTCCGAGTGCAGTGCCGCGCGCGGCGTTCCAGGCGATGCCAAAACGACCGTGCGCCGGTTCATGCAGGGCACGGGCGGCGGCGAGGACGTCATCGGTTGTCTGCGGGGGCACGAGGCCTGCCTCCGCGAACCAGTCCTTGCGGTAGAACAGCAATTCTGGCGTGGTCTGGCTGGGCACGCCGTAAGGTCGGCCGCCCCAATGCGCCGCGCGCCAGCCGGCGGTGTGAAAGTCGCCAGGATCGAGCCGGTCCACATCGAGGATCTCGTCGAGCGGGAGGAGCACGTCGCGGGTGGCAAACTCACCGATCCAGGGCAGGTCGACCGCGATGATGTCATAGCGGCTGACTTTTCGTTCGGCGTTGCGCAACGCCTCTTCGTGCAACCGGTCGATGGAAAAGGCGCGCTGGTTGATCTTGGTGCCAATGACCTGTTCAAACTGGCGCTTGAGGTTTTCCATCACCATGAAGGTCGGATCGCCATGCACCAGAATCCGCAGACCCCCCGGCAGGTTGAGCGGTTCGGGCAGGACCTGTGGCGGCTGGATGGCCTTGCTGGCCAGGTAAGAACCGCCGAAGTAATAGTCCTGATCGGTGGTCTGCGGTGCGACCCCGAGCGCGCGTTGCGCCAACCGCGCGACCCGGTCCGAGAATTGCCCCCATTTTTCCAGCATGTCGGCGCTGGGATGCAGCGAGAATGTCTTGCCAGAGCGGGTGCGTGGGCGCTGTTCGATGATGCCGGCGGCCAGCATCGCCTCCATCTTGCGGCGCGCGGTGGCATAGGGCACCTCTGCCGCGGCGACGAGGCTGGAGGTGGTGACGGATTTCCCCTCCAGATGGTTGCGGATCAGGAACATCGCCATGTTGAGAAACGGATTGGGCGCCGTTGTCTCAAGCGCGGTGTCAACCTCTGCGGTAAAGGCCTGCAGAAAATCAATGACGCGCAGCAGATCGTGGCCTGCAGCGGCCCGGCCCGCTTCGGAATGATCAATCTGGATATCCTGCATCAACACAAATGATGTTCCGCTCTTTGGGGTGGTCGTTCCACGCGTGTTGGTAGGGCGCATCGCCGGTTCCCTTTCTTCAATGGTCAAATCGGACATTCAGGAGTATCGACAAAACATCCGGAATGGACACAAGAAAGTTTATTATGGATATTTTGGCAGAAGGCAGGTCTGTCTGGTTCAGGGATGATCCGACCAGCCGATCCCGGAACGAGTCGCAATGGGTTGCGCAAGCCGTTGGATCGCTGGACGTTCAGATCAATGGGAGGAAACCACATGAACACGTCGCTCAAGACACTAATGCTGGGTGCAACGGCTTTTGCCGGGCTGGCAGGTATGGCAATGGCTCAGGACGGGCCGGTTCGTATCGGCATCACGCAGAACAACGTCGGCGTTGACAGCTATCAGACCACCTATGAGCAGGCGTTCATTGCCGCCGCCGAGGCGAATGAGAATGTCGAGGTCGTGGTGCTGGATGCGGGCGGCGACGTCGCCCGCCAGATTGCGCAGGTGCAGGATCTGATCCAGCAAGAGGTGGACGCGATCATCATCTGGCCGACCAATGGCGAGGCGGTCATTCCCGCCGTGCGCGAGGCGCATCAGGCTGGTATTCCGGTCATCGTGACCAATTCCAATATCGCAGAGCCAGGATTCGACTTTGTCGCCTCATTCTCCGGCCCTGACAACATCACGCAAGGGTCGCGCGCGGCCGAGATCATGTGCGAGCGGTTCACCGCGCTGGGCATTCAGGACGAGGCGCAGATCGTACAGATTTCGGGCCAGCCCGGCTACACCACCGCCATCGAGCGCGCCAAAGGCTTCGAGGATCGTCTGCCCGAGGTTTGTCCGAATGTGACCCTGATTGAATCGCAGCCTGGTGACTGGAACCGCGAGAAATCGCAGCAGGTCATGGAAGCCTTCCTTGTCAAGTATGACGACATCGACGGGGTCTATGCCGGGGATGACAACATGGGTGTCGGCGCGATGAATGCGGCGATTGCGGCGGGTCGTGCGGCTGATATCACCTTTGTCGGCGCCACCAACTTTTCGGTCGGTTACGAGGCGATGGAGCGCGGCGAATACTGGGGCTCGATCTATCAGTCCCCGGTCGATGATGCCGAAGCTGCGTTGGCCACCGCGCTTGCCGTTCTGGCGGGTGAGGAAGTGCCGTTCCTGAACTATTTTGACACACCAAAGATCACCCAGGACAATATGGGCGACTATACCAAACCGGTTTTCTGAAAACGCCTCCCCTTTGGCGGGCGGGCCGGTTGGTCCGCCTGCCATTGGTCAATCTGAACAGGCAGGAATGTGTATGGGACGCGTATCTGGACGGTCATGCATCGTGACCGGCGCAGCGCAAGGCATTGGCCGTGCGGTAGGTGAGGCATTGCTGGCCGAGGGCGCGGATGTGTGTTTTGCCGATATCAATGCCGACAAAGTGGCCGAGGTTGCGACGGCGAATGAAGCGCTGGCGGAGCGGACCGGCGCGAGGGTGATGTCCTGCTCCGTCGATGTGACGAGCCGCGCGCGGGTGCGTACGATGATTGATGCTGTGGTAGCGCAGTTTGGCAAGCTTGACGTGAAGTTCAACAATGCCGGTGTGAACAAGCCGATGAACTTTATGGATGTGACCGAAGAGAACTGGCGGTTCATCATGGATATCAACGGGCTGGGCGTGCTGATCGGGATGCAGGAAGCCGCGCGCCAGATGATCGTTCAAGGTGGCGGCGGCAAGATCATCAATACCGCTTCGGTGGCGAGTCGGCAGGGATTTGACAATGTGGCGCCCTATTGTGCCTCGAAATGGGCGGTCGTCTCGCTGACCCAGTCGGGCGCACGCGATCTTGCGAAGCATGGGATTACCGTCACCGGATTTGCCCCTGGTGTCGTGGCGACCGAGATGTGGGAAAAAGTGGACCGCGACCTGATGGCCATCGGTGCGTCAGAGCGGCCCGGGCAGGCGATGGAGGAATTCGCCGGTGGCATCTTGCGCGGCCGGGTGGCCCGGCCTGATGATATCACCGGCACAACAACGTTTCTCGCGTCGCGCGAGAGTGATTACATGACGGGCCAGATCGTGATGATTGATGGCGGCATGACGCTGGTCTGAACCACGGGTTCGGGCCGGAACGGGAGGGGGAGACAAATGGCCGAAAACCGGCTCGGGACGCTTGGCCAGTTTCTGGCGCGCCAGGGGATTCTGGTGGCATTCGTGCTGTTCATGATCGGCTTTGCGATTGCCAACAGCCGGTTTCTGGGCATCGACAATATCATGGGCGTGGTCCGGTCATCGGCCATTCTGGGGGTGATCGCGCTGGGCGTGACCTTTGTCGTGATCAGCGGCAATCTGGACCTGTCGGTGGGGTCGATGATGTCATTCTCGACCATCGTGGTGCTGGACCTGCACGACAAGATCGGCCCGGCGCTCGCCATTCCCGCGATGTTCGCCATGACCCTGGCTCTGGGGGCGCTGATCGGGTTCCTGGTGGGGTATCTGCGGCTCAATTCGCTGATTGTGACGCTGGGGATGTTGTCGGCGATCCATGGCCTGACCCTGACCTATTCCGGTGGCAAGAACATGGATATTGCCGATAAATCAAGCACATGGTTCACCGCTATCGGGCAGGGGTCCGTGTTGGGCGTGCCGCTGCCGATTGTGGTGATCGCGCTGCTGGCGATTGCGCTGTCGATGCTGCTGGGCCGTACACCGTTCGGGCGGCGGGTCTATGCGGTGGGGGGCAATGGGGTCGCTGCCACGTTCTCTGGCATCCCGCGTGCGCGAGTGGTGTTCATGTGTTACCTCATCTCGGCCTTTTGCGTCGCCATCGCGGGCGTTCTGCAGGCCAGCCGGTCGCTGGGCAGCCAGAATACCGTCGGGCAAGGGATGGAACTGCAGGTGCTGGCGGCGGTGATCCTTGGGGGCGCGTCGCTGATGGGCGGTTCTGGAACAGTGTTCAAGACTTTGATCGGTGTGCTGATCCTGGGGTTCATCCAGAACGGTCTGCTGCTGATGGGCCTCGCCTTCTACGTCCAGTATGTCGTGACATGGACGATCATCATTCTGGCGGTCTGGTTCGATATCGCGGCCAAAAGGGGCCGGCTCTGGTCGCCGATCGCATGAGGGGCCGGGCATGAAAACCACACTCAAACAAGGCGCGATCTGGGGATTCATCCTGCTCGAGCTGATCTTTTTCAGCGTCGCAGGCGCGTTTCTGTCAACCTCGGACAACGCGTTCATGGACCTCGACAACATGCTCTTGCTGCTCAAGCAGAGCGCGCCGATCGGGATCATCGCGCTGGGCATGACGGTGATCATGATTAACGGCAATATCGACCTCAGCGTCGGCGCGATCTTTGCGCTTTGTGCCGTGGTGATGCTGGACAGTATGAAATGGCCGATTTTTGCCGGGTTGGGTGATTGGGTCATTCTGGTCGGCTGGGGACTGTCGCTGCTGACAGGGATGGCACTGGGGCTGATCAACGGGTTGATCGTGTGGAAGACCGGGGTGGATGCGTTCATCGTGACGCTCGGCTCCATGCTCGGCTTTCGCGGGCTGGTGTTCATGTATAATGGCGAGAATCCGACATCGAACCTGAACTGGACGATGGTGGATTTTGCCGAAG
>Ga0105053_10004081_pt1 | contig 21763 bp, 32 predicted proteins | sample BON01_FD_78093 | JGI IMG/M metagenome (GOLD analysis project Ga0105053, IMG submission 78093) | Freshwater microbial communities from Lake Bonney liftoff mats and glacier meltwater in Antarctica - BON-01 | ecosystem: Environmental > Aquatic > Freshwater > Ice > Glacier meltwater | place: Lake...
AAGACTTTCATCCAGTCTGAGAATTGCATCTCAGGATGATGGTGAGCAAAGGACACCCATGAATCTGTGAACAACTCCATGCTTGGCGTAGCCCACCGTTTGTTACTCATCATCATTCTCCTTGTATTGCTTACGGATGTACGCATCCAAGTCATCTTGCTTGAAGCGGTAAGACCGACCTATCTTTGCTGCAGGCAATGCACCAATACGCGCAAGCCTACGCACCGTGTAGATAGACAGGCCGACATACTCAGCGACCTGCTCGACACTTAATAAATTAACAAAACTCATAAAACCTCCTTGCAATGCTTGATTAAAAAGTCATGGCACAAATGAATGTGAGTCAACTCATCTAGTTGCGCCTTGTTCATAGTCACATACCGTGGAATGTCACTGATAGGCTTCTTGCATAAATAACTATTGTCAATCGGGTTGTACTCATACACCTGAATCATCGAGCCCAACGGCGTCCTGAACTTGAGCCCCGTCAAGTTGGTACTGTTTGCAGAATGGAGCCGCTTCGCAGTACTCTGCACATCTTCGGTAAGTACCCTTTCTCTCTTCAATAAAGAGGCCGTCAGCGATTGGTTGTTGAATATCATCTTTATCCTCATACACTCTAATGGCACGCTTGCCGCCCACCTTCATTAACGCCCACTTGGTTCCTTCGTACCAACGCTCTTCGTCAGTACAAAGAACTTCTTCACCTGCGTCAGCCTTCTGGTGCAAGGCAATGCGTTCTTTAATGTACGCAAGCACACGCTCGTCAGACCACACAGGTATCTCAACCGTAGCGATTGGCACCTCCGGGTAGCCTTCCTTTCTCTTAGACTCTGACTGTTTCCAATCTCTAAGTATTGCTATGATGCGAAGCTTGTCTACAGGGTAGCCATTTTGTACGGCTAGATAGCGCAAGACATTCAGTTGACGTTCCCAATCCGTATAGTCTGAGCGCATAACCTTGTATACGCCAGTCACCTTATAGTCATCTAGGTATTCTCCACTGCAATCCATACGATCAAACTGACCCGACAAACTCCAGCCATCGATGTCTACATACAACCTGTCCTCAACAACATCAGATCGATTGGCGCGCTCTAAGATAGTGTGCACCGCTTGGCCTAAGAGAGACCAGACCCGATCACTGACATCCTCAACGATAGCGCTGCCGTATTGCTTAAGCAGTGCCCGCTTTTGTGGGGCATCGATTAACTTCGTCACAGAAATATCACCGCCCCCTTTGTAAGGGTCGTTCTTTACTGCTTGATAGATAGCATCAGGCAGGTTGTAAAGGTTTGTTAGGTTCATACATCACCTTCATCTTGGTCGTTTGGCGGTACAGATTCCGGCATGGCCTCGCCAAGTTGTGCAGTCGCATGCTCTTTAATTGCGTCAATGACAGAAGCGGAATATTTATATGGCATATCCGACAGGACTGCTAGCAATTGGTTGAGCTCTTGAATCGTATAAGTAATCTGTTGCATGTTCTTTCCTTGGGTTGTGTGTGGTTCCACCCCTGATAAATCAAACAGTGGTGGTGTTAAATATTTACCAGTCGATGTCTGCTTCATTAGACTGCTGCTGCTTAGGTTGCGTAGGCTTCTTAAAATCGCCCGTGTCGACATCAAGGCTACCTCTAAGGTACTTGGTACCTGCTTTGCTTACAGCCTCCCAGAGACCGCCTCTGAACTTGGAGCCATCAGCCATCTCTATTACAACGTTAAACGCAGGGGACTTAGGATTGTCTGATGCCTTTGCTTTGAAGACAGAGATATTGTTGTATTGGGTCATGCTGATTCCTTTGGGTTATCTAAAATTTTCTTCTGTAGTCTGGCGATAATATCTTTGCAACGTGCGCGTGGCAGTTGGCCAATCTCAGATACTGTGTATGCCTGTAATAAAACAACAGGGTCTAACTCTGCTTGAGCAATCAGTCCACTAATGATCTGAATCTCATCGACAGTTACAAACTCTACTTCTTTTGCCACAGCCTTTTCTTTTGGTGCCAAGGTGTGTGTCGTTGCATCGGGGTCTTCATTGGTAGGGATAGCAAACAACTGGAACGCCATGTACTTGTATGCGATAGACAGCGCTTTGTTGGTAGCCTTATCGCCTGAGTCCATAGCCTCGCCGGGCACTACACATGTAATGAATGAACCATCAATGGTTGAATACACCTTGTACTCTACCTCGATGCTGACATAGAACAGGGGGTTGCCACGGCTAGTCGCACGTTCTGTTACTTCTCTACTCTTGATGTTTGGAATGATGACAAGGTTAGCTGCGACTAAGCTTTCTGCCATGCGATTCATAACATCATCGATACCTCGGAACGCAAATCCTTGCTGCTCGTTCCTACGGTTCTTGCCGATACCGTGTTGGGCAAAGTACCCAATGACCTGATGTATACCGCGCAGAACTTCTGGCGGGGCGTTGTTGGTAATCATAATCTCTCCTTGTTGTTAGCGCTATTAAAAGCATTTGATGTAGCACTAGTACATATATTAGAACAGTAGTGAAGCGCATGTCAACGGTTTATTGTAAAAAATATATGTGTTGTTATTTAAATACATCAACCAATAATATGGTGGCAAAACATACAGATGACAATCAATTTATTTTATTTACCTATTGCATTTATTAAGATGCCATGCTTATAATGGTCTGGTCACTAAGGTGAATGCGTAATTGTGGTCGGGGACAAGCAACGGCAGCGCAATTATTAAGAGATCCAACTGTGGGATAGAGCGAGAAAAGGATCGGGGGCGGCGAAGATAGCACCCCTTGCTCGAAAGGCTGTCGGGTGCATGTCTGGCTCCAAGGAGAAAGATGCAGAAGGCGTAACCGGGTTGGGCTAGGTACGTCTTCACCAAGGAGAAAGTGTTATTAACTATAGTTAAAGAGTTAAGTATAGTTATAAAAGAAAAAGAAATTGATTGTAAGAAGTAGTTGTTCTAAGTATAATTAGAGAGTAATAAAAACAAATAGATAGATAAGGAAGAGTGTATGAAATCATGGGCAGACTTAGGGATAGATCTTAAGGGGCACACAAGTGGTCAGATTAAAACCACATGTCCTAATTGCTCCGAGTCCCGCAAGAAGAAGTCATACCCCTGCTTGAATGTAAACGTAGATCAGGGTGTATATAACTGCTGGCATTGTGGCTGGGCGGGTGGGGTTGGAAAAGGATTGTTTATGCAAACAAATAAAAAGCAGTATCGTATTCCAGAATTCAAACCAAAGATGTTGACTGATTCAGCGCTGACATTTCTACAAGAGCGTGGCATAACTCCAGAGGTTGTAGCTCGCAATCAAGTTTCTATAGACAAGAAGTACTTCCCTCAGACAGAGAAAGAATATCCTTGCTTGGCATTCCCTTTCATCAAAGCCGGGCAGATTGTCAACGTTAAGTATCGCACAAGGGACAAGTACTTTACCCAAGAAAGCGGTGCTGAAAAAACTTGGTACAAGTACGATGACATTGACCCTAAGTGCACGATCATTACTGAGGGTGAGTTCGATGCACTATCCTTTGAGGTTGCAGGTTATCGCAGCGCTATCTCTGTGCCTGACGGAGCGCCCGCTATTGAGGCTAAATCATTTGACCGTAAGTTCACCTACATCGACGTCGAAGATCCTGCTATAGAGGCTGTAGAGAAGTTTATATTGGCCGTTGACAATGATGCTCCGGGCCGCAGGCTTGAAGAAGAGTTGGCGCGTAGGCTTGGCAAAGACAGGTGCTATAGAGTCAAGTGGCCTGAAGGTTGCAAGGATGCCAATGAGTTGCTGCTTATGGCTGGGCCGGGGGCGCTTGCTAACCTAGTCAAGTTCTCAGAACCCTACCCAGTTGACGGCATCTTTGAGCTTGAATCTTTTGCTGCTGACCTAGATGCTATCTATCAGAACGGTTTACCCGCTGGGCTCGAGACTGGGTGGGACAACTTAGATTCTTTCTACAGACCTATGGATGGGCAGTGGACATTGGTGACAGGTGTGCCGGGCATGGGTAAGTCAGAGTGGTTAGATGCTCTGGCTATGAATCTTACATCCAAGCATGGCTGGATATTCGGAGTCTGCTCACCAGAGAATCAACCTGTTACCTATCATGCAGCTAAGCTCATGGAAAAGTATGCCGGGAAACGTCTACACAAGATGACGCCACAAGAGTATGCCGATTCTAAAGAGTGGGTCAATCAATTCTTTAAATTTATTTTGCCAGAAGATAGAACCCTCGAAGGTGTACTTGAGAAGGCCAAGCTATTAGTGCGCCGCTATGGCATGAAGGGCTTGATCCTTGACCCATACAACGAGATTACACACACCAATAGACGTGATGGCATTAGTGAGACTGAGTACATCTCTGATTTCTTGGCACAGATTAGGGGCTTCGCTCGCATGATGGGCATCCACATTTGGTTAGTGGCACACCCTACTAAGCTACAGAAACGAGACGATGGTACATACCCCGTGCCTACAGGCTACGATGTTGCAGGGTCAGCGCACTTCTTTAACAAGGCAGACAACATCATTGCTGTACATAGGGATAAGAGCAACCCAACCTCATTCTCTGAGGTGCATATACAAAAGATTAGGTCGCGTTGGCTAGGTCAAATTGGCACAGTCTATCTTGATTGGGATAAAAACTGCGGTAGATACACCGTACCGCCGGGACATGGGGAGTCATTCATAAGATGAAGCATAAAACTTTTCGTAGCGCGCAGCTCCTGTCATTAGCAAGAGGTCAGGAGTGTGTGATGTGCGGGGCGAACGATGACACCATTGTCTCAGCCCATTCAAACCTGATGGAGCACGGCAAAGGTATGGGCATGAAGGCTCATGATGGCATGGTGTCTTGGCTGTGTCACCACTGTCACAGCAACCTAGACCAAGGGCGTGGGTCTTCTAAAGAAGATAAGCGTACCTACATCCTGACTGCTATCTGTAGAACGTATATGAAAATGTGGGACTTAAATTTACTTAAGGTGAGGAAACCAAAATGATTGACATCGAACGCATACTAGATGAGTACAGGAACCTAGCTGCTGAATACTCTAAGGCCAGAGCCACACGTACTTACATAGAGGAGTTTAAGAAGTCTCGCTTTGCCATACTTATGAAGGAGGCTGAGAAGCAGGGCTTTAAGACCGCCGCTGCACAAGAACGTGAGGCGTATGCTAGTCAGGATTACATTGAGTTCTTGGACAACCTACGCACAGCGGTTGAAAGCGAAGAGCGTTTGCGTTATCAGATGAAGTCTATCGAGATGCAAGCCGAGGTATGGCGCACGTCACGCGCTGATGAAAGGTTTGAAAGGAAGCAATACAATGCGTAAGCACATTCGTATCCGAGATATATTAAATGACAATGTTTCTCATGCACACCCCGCTTGCTTTGATAGCTATGAGCAATTCCACAGGTGGAAAGAGATGCTGCACATCAGCAAAGAGAGTGCCTTTATTGGGTACTGTGTTGACTGCACGCCAGAGTACAAGAGTAAAATGATGGGCGAGAATAGATGTGACCACCCTGAGACGAAGTTTGTTAAACGCACGACAGCAAGAGGTGGGTCTGAAGTGATAGGTGCTTCAATCAATTCATTCTTTTGGCACAGAGACGGAGCCGACACAGGGACAGCAGATGAAGATTAACAGTAGACGCAAAGGCAGCACAGGCGAGACGGAACTAATCCACAGCCTTGAGGCATTTATCCCAGAGCTGCTAGGCAAGTTGGCACGCAACCTAGAGCAGACAAGGTGGGGTGGCTACGACATTACAGGGCTGGATGGCTGGGCTCCAGAGGTTAAGAGGTGCGCCAAGTTCTTGCCATCAGGTATGGTTAGGCATTGGAAGCAAGCAGTAGATCAGTCACGGAAAGAACGTCTGCGCCCTGTCTTGTTTTACCGAGCTGACCGATCTGAATGGAGGGTAGTCATGAGATTGATTGATGTAGTGGGCACGGAAAGATTGCCTGCCATGGATTTTTTTAATGATGAACTCAACAACTTTGATTTCACATTGGATATGTCATTGAAGTCTGCATCGCATTTGATTAGGAAGAGCCTCGATGTTTAACTCACCTGAACAGGCGCTATCGTTTGCGTTTCGTGTGCGTCAGTACGATGTGTTAAGCGTACCTAGTGCTATGTATAACTCCAAGCAAGCGCACTCTACTAACAGAGAAGAGAGGTTAAGTCAGTATGATTTACATGCACAGTCAGGTTTAATTTTTTCTTGGTTGTCACGTAGACCTTTCGATGAGCAGATCTATGCGTTCTTAATCCACGGAAATAACGTAGAGCGAAGAACTGCGGCGTTGTTGTTTGCTCGGCAGAGCAAAGCGATGCTAAAGAAGTTCGGGTTAAGTAACTATGCATTGCGTCAAGCTATTTTGGGAGGCACAGTGAGGGAGGTGTCCGCCGATTCGGGACTGTCTCACTATAGGGCATGGAAGTTTAGACGTGAGTTGGCAGGTTTCTTGCTACCAATACAGGACAGGCTTATGAGTGCAATGTACGATGAGCTTATTGACCTATCGCACACTGCATCATAATCAGATTTGACATATAGATATTGTATGAATATAATTATTGCACTCTCCTTACTTGGTCCCCTCAACCAAGTTCACCCCGGCTTATCACCGGGGTTTTTTTTTTACATTCTGCCAACCTTTTCTCTAAATTCAACAGGGACTTGATGAATGTTGCAAGGCAGTAAGTTCTGATCTTGTATAGCAAAGTATGTAATCAATTGAGCATTGGTATTGCATGAACCCATGAGTGTTTGTCTTAACTGCAAGTCAGCTGTCGAGAGCATATAGTACAAAGTTTCTCTTATCTCACCTGCTACTATCTGGCCTAAGATTTTAACAAAGAAAGCAGTGTTGTCATTAACACCTTGAATCATCTTATAATCTCTGATGTTTTGTCTGTACAAGCAGAACAGCTCGTTGACTTCATCGTACCGATTGATATAGGTTTGTGCTTGTTTGTGTATGCTAGCCATGTGTTTCTCCTTAGGTTATGTTGGCAATAGACTTGAGTTTCTTCTCGTGCTGAAACCATAAGTCTATAATTTCTGCTGCTGCATCGGCTGGTGTATTGATTACATAATCAACCGAATCCAAGTACGAGAAGGTTTGGTCTTTCTGTATCTGAGCTACCTCGTATATGAACCTTGCTGCCATCTTAGGTTCATCTAAAGCCCAATCGAATGCACCTTCTTCTCCGCGTTCTTCAACGCGCTTGTAACAAGTCTTAATCAAATGCTTAAGCGCGTTCTTGCTGATAGGTCTGATGATACCAACCTTAACCTTTGCTGGCTCTACTTGATATTCGCTAGCAAGAGGCAGTGACAGATCAGTATCGTTAGTAACATCTAATGCATCCCATGCTTTCCATGTGGGTGATGTGCCATAGTACTTAGGATTCCAGACACGAGTTGATGTCTGAGGGTATTGGTATGCAGGTTCTTTGCCGTATCCAAACTTCCATGGAGTCCAGGCGTATGTATTGGAATACCATACATCGTTATGAACAATACCAGCATCTTTGTTAATGATGACAACTGCACCCTGTTCATCCATGAATGCAAACTTATTGGATGCACCTATGCTATCTTCTATCAATGCTTGGAAGCCATGGTTGTGAATCATACTAGGGTCACGCGATAAGATAGGACGCAAATGCGTTTGAATAAACTGCCATGTGTCTGACATCTTTGGATCTATGTTATTACCTTGGCGCAAGATACCATTGTGTGCCATCCACAAGCCGGGTATAACTTCATAAGGGTGACAGTTAGCTAAGTTAATCTCGCCATGTGTTTTCATACGCAAGTGTATGATTGCTTCTTTGCCTGCTACTTCTTTGTTGTATAGAGCGTTGATTTCTGCAAGCGTGCCTACTGATTTAATTACTTCTACAGTAGCGCCATCCTTGACGATAGCTCCGAAACCATCTGAGTTGCTGTAATAAAAGTCTGCGATCTGCTCTGAAGAGAAGACGGTGTTTTTTGGATGATGAATGAGTATGCACATTGATAGCTCCTTATTAAGCTGCTAAGTTTTCTAGGTCTGTTGTGTCAGAATTGACGGCACTGATTGATAAATATTTTCTTAAGTATTTTGTATCTTCTAAGTTGTCTGGCAAAGCTATGAACGCCTTGAACCCTTCGCTATTAAAGTCTTTGATAGATACATTGCCCGGCGTACAAAAATCTAACAGTGCGTTTACAAATTGCAACGCAGCCGCTATTGATTCGTACCTAAGAGACCCTCTGAATACTCTGAACTCTATTGTGTTTCTACTTGTGATGTTGACCACGTCATAACGACTTTCACTTCCTTTGTTATAAGGTGACATCTTGCCCATAGATGGATGTACTTGGCTGTAACCATTGCTATATCTACGAGCGATCTTTTTGATAAGCACTTCATTCTCTCGGTTGTGCATAAAAGATTGGATGCGAAAGATTTGAGTTTGACTTAAACATTCTCTGTCTACGTGTACATGAAAGCCGCATGACCCACTTTCATGTGAGCGCATACCCTGCTTAGCTGCATCGTTAGTTAAGAAAGCTTTAAACTTTTCAAGGTGAACATCCAATCCTGCTGGTTGTGTCACAATCTCAAAGCCATTTTGTACTGAGCCATCTCTCTCGAAGTAGCAGTACTCACCAGATTCTAAACTAGGATTTAATATTTCATGTATCCGACCAGCAGCTTTTGCTTTCTGTGTGTTAGTTGTACTGCCTTTAAGTTCTACCTCTAACTCGCAACCAAACAAACGTTTGTGAGACTTAAACCAAGGCGACAGTATCTTGTTGAAGCCGTGGCGCTTACTGCTGTGGTAGTCACCTATCAGTCCTTGATACGGGTTGTAATCAAGAGACTCATACCGTCCACGCATATCTGAATAAACCATTGCTGGGTTGCGTACATCAGTAGACATAGGCCCTTGATTTGTATAAATCGTCACGTGATTAGCGAGCGATATAAAGTAATCGTTTGATCTTACCCATAGGTCAGACCCATTCATCCTTTCAGCGCAATCGGCACATACATGATGTATGCGATGATAGTTTTCACTATCTCTGTAGTGACCACTGTCTACACCCCAATGCCCACAATCCATTTCCATTACGTTGTAAGAACTTAAAGCTGCAGTAATAAAGTTCTTGTCATTTACAAAAGCTTCTGCATGTTTATTGGCAGTATGAACTGCATGATCGCTAGTGATTGTGCTCCTGTGAGTTGAAACTAAATCGATCATAAACAAAGCTTTCATTGCACCCTTTGGTGAATTAGACTGTAATGATTCGACTTCGATTCTCAAACAAGAAATGAATTGATTTAACTTGTTTTGATCTAATGTGTACTTAACTGCAAACAATTCAACCAAGTACTGGTTTTTGCTGGCTGTTCTGCCACCAGCTTGAGACATAGCTTTGACAAGTTTCTTGGCACTCTCTTTAATGTATGCCAAGTTGTGAAGGGAAAGATTGTTTATGTTGCTTCTGAGTTCATCGAATGTATGCATGTTATATCTCCTATGGTAGGTTTGGTTTAGCTAAAGAGCCAATGCTTGAACGCTGTATGAAATCTCTTAATATCTTTTGCTGTCTTGGAGATAAGTTATCCCAAAAGTTGGTGACTGAAATTTCCTGATCCCAAATGATGCTGTCTGTAGAGTCATTACGAATCCAATCTAAATAACATTCCTCGTTATCGCAATCAGAATCTTCTTCATCTACATTCGTCAGACCAACTGTTAAGCCCATACGATTTAATAAACTTACAAACGTTGATTGGTACGTCTGCTCTGAATTTATTTGACTCAAGATATAGCTTTCGACTGTGAGTAGTGCCATGTCAATCTCCATAAAGGTTTAAAAAAGTAAATGGTATCGACCCCCTACGAAGTAGAAGGGGGGGGGCGATAACCAAGAGAGGTGTTAGTTGCTGGGGTTTAAAAAGAAGAGATGTGTTTAATGACTACACAACAGTTGTTATGCAATCCAGAAGCTTCACATTGAGTAAAGAATGTTCCTTCTAATTCTTCAAAGCTAAAGACTGCATCTTTGCTATAGACTTTATCCCACCATAGATTTAACTCATGTACTTCCCAACCCTCCAGTCCTGAGAAGTCATTGTTTACAATCGCGGAAAGATACTGCTTGCCTAGAGAATATTTAATAATTGTTGTGTCAGTGCCAAGACTTGTGTGTAAGCTCATCATGGCTTGACCTCTTCAATCGAGTACTCTTGCAGTTTATACTTAGGAATCTTTTGAGTTGTTGCTACAGATTCTTTAGCTGCTGCGTAAGCCTCTTTAACATTGACACCCTTAGCCTTTACCGTTACTACATTGGGTGCGAGGATCGCTAAGGTTACGTTGTAAGTTTTGATAACCTTCGACTGTGCAAAGCTGGTCTTCAGTCGATCTTTTGTTTCATCTATCAGCATGGCTACAACTTCAATAGGTAGATGCTTGGAATGTTCTTTCACGGCCACAACATCCAGCACATCTAGCTTCTTCCACATAATGCTTTGTATATCTTGATAGTCCATTGTCCTATCGTATGCATCTAAGAACATATCTAGTGCAAACTTTTGATACTTATCCATCATCACTCTCCTTGTCTGTCTATCCTATTGTTTTTAGGATGCCTCTTGCTCTTTGAACTGCATCTATGTTGTACATTTGCATCGCTAAATAATGTTGATGCGCTTCTTGTATTGACAGATGCACTATGTTTAACGCTAAGCTTTCTAAATCAAACTCATTACCCTCCCATATGTATTCGTGATCTAATGCCTCGCGTGTGCCAGAAGTATTGATTGTTGTGCTACGATCAGCCAAGTAATATCTAGTGCCAACTGTTAGCGGGTACATTACGGGATTTGTAAAGGTGCCGCTACCTATCATGACTCGCTTCTTATGTACTCCTTCTGGCACTTCGCCTACTGCCATGATTGTCACCTCGCTGGAAGCTAAGAGTTGCCAAGGCTTGCCACGTTCCCATTTGCCTTCTCCATAATTCCAGTACCAGATAGGTAGCGATGTGTCTTCTATGTACTGTTTAATTAGATCTGCGTTGCGATGTCTCATGTTATTCCTCCGATAAACCAATGCGTTGATAAAGCTTTCCGGCAAACGCTATCTCTGCCTAGTCGTCTGTCATATATAAATCACAAAGGTGCCATGCTTTTTTCTTTTTGTATACCCAAATATACTTAGACCCGTTTGGTGTTTGCCGATACTCTTCATCGGGATACCAGCATGGGTACTCAATATCTAACCATGCTTCATCAGGTTGAGATCGTACCTGTATGTCTGCACCGTTAAGCCATGCTTGCATTAAGAATATGTTCTTGCGTCTCATAATAAAAACTCCTTGGTTGAACTGAGGATTGCTTCCCAGTTATGCTCGTTAGTAAATAATTTTTTTGCTTCTTCAATCGAGTAGTACTGTACAGTTGTGCGCCAAGCATCCTGATCTTGGTATGCGAAGATGTATTTATGAACAGTTCGCAATGGCTTGATCCGATACTTTGTGCCTTTGTGCCATTGGGGAGACTCAACGTAACGCCAAACTTCTTCGTTTTCAAAATAAAACTGAATTTCAGCACCGTCTGCCCATTCCTTAATCAATTCTGCGTGTTTGTGCGGTGTCATTTAGTTCTCCGTGTAGTCGATGGATGTGTTGATTCTTTTCATAACTTCTTGAGTGATTTGGATGATCCTTCTTGGTGTCTTAGCAAGGCTAAGTATGTGTTTTATCTGGGATTCACTAAGGTATACAAATGCTTTCTCTTTGCACTCAACTGTTGCTTGTGCTTTGTCAATGCTTTCTTACTGGTACATATAAATCTCCTTGAATGTAAAGCCGAAAACTCTATGGCACAAACCACGGAAAGATATTCCATGCCTATGAGTCGTTGATGAGAGATGTGTCACGAGTGTGGGTTACAGTACATATCTCTGTAACCCACACCCATGTGTATTTAGAAACCAACTGCTTGACCTATAAACATCATTCCTACCAGAACGCAGATGAAGATAGCTGCACCCAGATATGCAACTGGCGGGATCTTATCCTTAACAGGTTTGTAATGCTTAAGCTCGCGCTGGGTCTGACTTGACCAGTTAGGTGAGCTGAAGTCGATGTGCTTGAACCAGTTACTCATGTGAATCTCCTAGATAAAAAACAATTGATTGAAATGTTGAATGCCAAAAACCCTTGGCACCCAACGACGTATTACTTGTTAGTAAAGTATCTACGTATAAGAGAAGAAGCATCAAGAGCTTCAGAAGTCTTAGATGTACGAAGAGTATCCAAGACTTCTAACATGCGATTGGCAGTCTCTAGTTCGGATACAGTCATACGTGCAACAACACGCCCACCACGAACACGTAAGAGTTCTTTGTCTTTCTTGGATGCAGGAGCAGTACGGATGATAAAAGACGCTTCCCATGATGTATCAGGCATAGCAGAATTGATGATGTTGCGATCAATCATGGTTTGAATACGGTAACGTTGCTTGTCGCTAATTGGCTTGGAGTCATCTGATTTGACTGTGTTTACATTGTCGAAGTTGATGTCGAGTGTTGTCATGACGTATACCTTTGAGACGTAGTTGGCTGTTAAACAAAATTGATAACAGAAGGGGGTAACCCCCCTCAAAGCGAAGCGGGGGGTTGCACCCGAACCGAAGGTGAAGGTAGAAAGAAATAGGGTTAGAAATGGGGGGGAGTTAGCTAGAGAAAAGGTAATGAAATCAAGGTTGACATTGCCATAGCACACAGACACCTCAGTTCTGCACACAATCGATTTAAATCATCGCCCCTATACCCAAGTGACACCTTGCATCGTTCGTTCAACTGAGAGGCTGTAATCAAGTCTATGGATTAGTCATGGTTATGCAGAGAGATAGATGGGATTGAGGATGAAGAGCCAGAAACATGGAGGCAGCACAGGAAACAATGATGTACATACAGGGAAAGGGTACCCCCATAGGGACCATCGAAGCTGGATAGGGGGGGGGTGGTACTAACAGTATCCCCTACACACACGCACCAATCACTTTTAAAACCCTTTAACCCCTAATCCTAAACATCTGCACACCTTTACACTGCTATCTAAGTCATCGAACACTCGGAGCCGGAATTTGTGTGGCAGCGAATAGCTTATCTTGTGTGTAGCATGTGGTGATACTGGGGCTGCCGTATGTTTTTTGTGTATGGACGTGGTGGGGTATGGACCCATCTGCAATATATGGGGGGGGTCCTGTTTAGTATCTGTCTAAATTTTTCTAACATGCGTGATAATATGTGTGTAATCTCGCCGTTAATGCCCGTATTTAGCTAGAGGATGGGCGCCTAGCTGCGGTGAGAGATACTTAAACATGGCGGGGTGGCGCAGTAGTAGCGCATCGGACTCATAATCCGGGGGTCGGGGGTGCAATTCCTTCTCCCGCAACCACAAAACCTTGGCACAAAATATGTTAAGCAAAGAAACTCTGCAGGAATACCTCAATCAATTTGAAGTGTTGCGAGGAATCACAGTGCAACATGAGAGCGAACTCAAACGTTCCTTGGCACCGCAAGTGGTTATGCTTAGTGGCATGGTCAATATCGAGGGTACCCCTCATTTGTTTGAAGCCGAGCTCAACCTTTTTGAGTTCCATGGGCGAGATGATCTGGTAAGACTCGCAGCATCTATGCTAAAGGCATTCGATAGGGCAGGCGTTGAAACTATAAGGTAAAGAAAATGGCAGCACGAAGAGTGAAGATTAAGCACGATGACAACACACGCTTGAAGATACAAGCCAGCCAGCTGATTAACCGTCTGACCGGGCATGCTCAAGGCACAGTAGACTTGTCGACCACACAGGTAAGAGCGATTGAAATCTTGCTACGGAAGATTCTCCCTGATTTGTCTGATGTAAAGATGGATGTCGACACCCAGCCTATTACGTTTAACTTATCCATGGGTAGCAAGAAGTAGTGGAAACCATTTCGTATGTACCTCCCGGCCCAGTGGCTGCAGCTTTCCATGCTGATGATTCTTTTGTTAGGGGGTTGATGGGTCCGGTTGGTAGTGGCAAATCAAGTAGCTGTTGTGTAGAGATCATGAGGCGTGCGATTGAGCAACGACCATCCCCCGATGGCATCAGACGCTCTCGCTGGCTCGTGATTCGCAACACCTACCCTGAGCTTAAGTCCACAACAATCAGGACGTGGGAGAAATGGTTCAGTTCTGCTGTAGCACCTATCCGATGGGACACACCGATTACCTCTGTCATGAAGATTGGCGACATAGGTGACGGCACAGCCATGGAGCTTGAGGTTATGTTTATGGCGTTAGACCGCCCGACAGAAACTGGCAAGCTACGCTCTTTAGAATTAACGGGTGCATGGATTAACGAAGCCTCAGAGATACCTAAAGAAATCTTTGATATGACAACCCAGCGTGTTGGTCGATACCCGTCAAGACTTGTGGGTGGTCCGAGCTGGAGTGGTGTTATCTTAGATACCAACCCATGTGATGACGACCATTGGTATTACAAAGTTGCAGAAGAAGAGAGTCCACCTGAGTGGGCATTCTTTAGGCAGCCCGGCGGTTTGTTTAAAGAGGGTGAGGTGTATAAGCCTAATCCAGAGGCTGAGAATGTTTACAACCTACCGAATGGTTATGAGTATTACTTGCGACAGGTCACTTCAAAGCAGGATGATTGGATTAACGTTTTCCTCTTAGGTAACTATGGCTCCACCAAAGATGGCAAGCCTGTCTACCCAGAGTACAACGACAAGGTGCACTGCCTAACCAAGAACGTGGAAGCGGCTAGAGGTTTGCCTTTAGTTCTAGGCTGGGACTTTGGATTGACACCCGCATGTGTTGTGGCACAAGTCACTACCCGTGGCAAGCTAATCATCCTAGATGAATTTGTTTCAGAAGACATGGGCATCCGTCAGTTCGCCAATGACATCGTGAAGCCAGCCTTGATTAACAAGTACTCCGGTTACACCATCTTCTCTGCAGGCGACCCGGCTGGAAACATTAGGGCACAAACGGATGAGCGCACTTGCTTGCAAGAGTTGCTAGAAGCTGGTATCACAACAGAGCCAGCCTCAACCAATGATTTTTTACCAAGACGAGAATCAGTTGCGTACTTCTTAACTCGTCTAACAGATGGCGAACCAGCGTTTGAATTAAATCCACGCTGCACAATAATCCGTAAAGGCTTGAGTGGTCGCTATAAGTTTGAGCGCATTAGAACTTCAGGCAATGCCAGATACAAAGATAGACCAGTCAAAGATATTTATTCACACATACAAGACGCCTTGCAGTATTTATGCCTGCGAGTGCGTAGTGGTTTAACCCCATCAAGGGCTAGAACCGTCACAGCAAAATCCGCTAAGGGTTGGACATAATCAATGAGCTACTCAAACAATCACCCAGAAGTTGAGATCGATGTCGAAGTTAAATACAACATGGTTGAGAACGACGGCTTTGAAACTAACCTAGCGGCCTATGTTCGCCGCTGCTGGGAGTCGGCCAAGGTAGCACGCGCAGAGATAACCGAACGGTTACTGAAGTGCGATCGACAGCGACGGGGCACCTACGACCCAGACCGAGCATCAGACATTGCACAGATGGGCGGCTCTGATATTTTTATGATGCTCACTGATGTGAAGTGTCGCGCTGCAGAGGCTTGGATTAAAGATGTCATGCTCAATCAACAAGAACGCATCTTTGAACTCAAGCCTTCTAATGCGCCAGAGATGCCAGTGGATATGCAGTCCGCTATTGTGGACTTGGTTCGCACAGAAGCCGAGCAGTTTGTTAATGAAGACGGTGAGCAGCTTCACCCAGAAACATTCCGCGCTCGTATGGAAGAAGTCTACGAGGCAATCAATGAGCGTTTGCAAAAGGAGTCTGAAGATGCAGCTAGACGAATGGGTGACAAGATTGAAGACCAGCTTAACCAAGGCGGGTTTAATAATGAGCTACGTAACTTCATCACAGATTTTTCTACTTTCCCTACAGCCATTATCAAAGGTCCTGTAGTCAAGAGACGCAAGGCTATGAAGTGGGGTCCACAGTTTCAGCCAATCGTATCGACAGAGTTCGTGCGAGAAGTCGAGCGGGTATCTCCCTATGACATCTACCCCGCTCCCTCTTCTACTGGTGTAGATGATGGTTATCTCATCCACCGCCAACGATTGTCACGCGCATCTTTGTATGCTCTCAAGGGCACGCAAGGTGTAGACAACGACGCTCTTGAAACGGTAGTGGCGCAGTATGGTCGCTCAGGCTACATGTCGTTTCAGGCGGGTGACACAGAACGCCGTCAGCTAGAAGGCAAACCTTTTCGCACACCAATCAATGAAGACCAGATTGAGACCCTAAACTTCTGGGGTTCAGTCAATGGGCAATGGTTGCTAGAGTGGGGCATCAAGGACAAAACAATCAAGTCGAATGAAGAGTATGAGATTGAACTCTACTGGACTGGCGGTATTGTTTGGAAGTGCATCATTAACCCAGACCCACTAGGTCAGCGTCCATACGATATTGCATCTTGGGAGGAAGTCCCACATAGCTTTTGGGGGATTGCTTTACCAGAGGTGATGCGCGATACGCAGGTGATGTGTAACGCAGCCGCCCGTAGCTTGGCAAACAATATGGGTATTGCATCCGGGCCGCAGGTAGAAATAACCGTAGACCGCTTACCTGATGGTGAGAACATATCCCAGATCTATCCTTGGAAGATTTGGCAAGTGACCTCAGACCGTACAGGTGGTGGTGCCAAGGCTGTGCAATTCTTCCAACCCAACATGAATGCTGGTGAGTTGCTACAGGTCTATCAGCATTTCGCCCGTCAATCAGATGAAGTCACTGGCATACCAAACTACATTTATGGTTCTAGTAATGTGAGTGGAGCCGGGCGTACAGCCAGTGGTTTATCTATGCTGATGGACAACGCATCCAAAGGAATCAAACAAGCTGTATCAAACATTGATAAAATAGTTTCAGGAATTGTGAAGAGACTATATCTGCACAACATGATGTACGACGAAGACCCCTATATCAAGGGTGATTATAAGATTGTTGCTAAAGGCGCAATTGGGTTGATACACAAAGAAACACTACAGATGCGTCGCAACGAATTCTTGATCGCGACAGCTAATCCGCTAGACTCACAGATTGTTGGAACTGAAGGCCGCGCTCATATCTTAAGAGAAGCTGCTAGAGGTCTACAAATGGATGTCAGTAAAATCATCCCTGACTCTAGCTCTCTTGAGCAGCAACGCATACAGCAAATGGCAATGGCTATGGCACAAGAGATGATGGCCCAAGCACAGCAGCAAGCGGCACCTCCACCACCGCAAGCAGCTGCACCAGCTCAGCCACCCCAACCAGTCATGGCTATGGCTGATGGCGGCTCTGTTAATGAAGAATTAGAAGAGCAAGAGTTAGATGATGCATTCAACCGATTGATCCTACAAGATCAAAACTAAAGGAACTGAAATGAAAAAAGCTACAGATGCTAAAGCAGGTAAAGAATCAAAAGCTGAGATGAAGAAAGAAATTGACTTCATGCAAAAGAAAGGCGCCCCCAAGTCGGTGATTAAGCACGAAAAGGCTGAGATGAAGGGTATGAAGAAGTATGCCGATGGCGGTATGGTTGGCGGTTGTGTGTCAGGTGTATCAGGCACAGGTCGACGTATGCAAATGGATGCGGGCAAGTAATGGGTTACGCACCAGATTGGATGCGTGGATCCATGAAGAAAGCCACGACTGGCAACTCCATGAATTATGGTGTGCAAGCTCGACCGATCTTTCATAGCGCACAAAGCACAGTACAGGCTTTCGCTGATGGTGGCGAAGCTGATTCTATGCCAGTCACCATGACTAAGCCTGCTCAACCAGTGGCTTTAGATAGTGACCCAGTAGCTCAATCATTCCCAGTCCGCACTGATGGGGTTGGCACTGTAGCTAGCACGCCGCTTACTGAAACAAGTGGTAGTAAGTTACCAACCACGCAAGCTAAGACTGACAAGTTCGGTGATGCTTTCGCTGCAGCTCGCAAGGGTGGCTTAAAAGAATTCACTTGGCAAGGCAAGAGCTACAACACCCAGCTCAAGGGTGAGACAGTTAAGAAGTCAGAAACTAAGAGCGACACCCAGCGTTACACAAAAGAAGAAGCCGATATGGTTGAGCCGTTAATTCCTAGCCCACCACCCAAGGCTGCATCTGCGCCAGAGAGTAAGGCGTCAGTTTACACGGGCAAGCATTTAGGCAGCCTCAATTCGACAGTTAAGAAGTCCGGCTCGTCTACTGGCGGCGGCAAATAACTTGTTACCCATACCAACCAAGCGAGTGATACAAGCCTTTAGCTCATTGCAGTCTGACAAAGACTTCCAAGAGATTGTGGCTTATCTTCGCGATGCATCTAATAAGATGGCATCTGACAGTTGCTTTACCCGGGATGAAGTGCAAACCCGTTGGTATCAAGGCGGTTGTCAGGCCATCCAAGAAGTTCTTGAGCGTTGTAGTTCAGCCCAAGAGCTACGTAAGAAACTATAGCGTTAAAGCTAAGTCCCTACCAATGGGGTTTCATTGGCACGAATGAAGACTACTACTACGGTCTTGGCAATTACCATCTGGCTTGCCTTTACCCGAACATGGCTCATGGAGAAATATTGTGGCAATTCCACGCAAAGTGCAAGAAGCAGCTGAACGAGCCGAGGCTCTACATAAAGAGTTTTATGAGAGCCCTGCGGTAGAACCACAGACCGACCCCGAAACTCTTACCCCTACTCCAACTGAGAATCTCCAACCGCAAGAGCAAGCGATTGCTCAACCGACTACTGCTGACGCTCCACCCAATGAGCAGCCAGACGAGCAGAAGAAAGATGACCAATGGGAACACAGGTATAAGGTGCTTGAAGGGAAGTATCGTGCTGAGGTGCCTCGTATAAGCGCGGACAACCGCGAGCTTCGTCAAAAGCTAGATGCACTTACAGAAGAACTTGAGAAGGTAAAGACCCAAGGCTCAGTCCCTTTATCATCACTCATCAGTCAGGAAGATCGCGAGAAGTATGGCGATGAACTCTTAGATGTTATGAAGCGTTCAGCTCAGGAACAGGTTTCATCCAAAGACGTAGAGATACAAGCATTGCGAAAACAGTTAGAGTCGGTAAGTTTAAATACCGCTAAGACTGCAGAGCTAGGCTTCTTTGAACGTTTAGGACAGCTTGTACCAGATTGGAACACTGTCAATAGCGAAGACGAGTTTCTGAAATGGCTAGATGAATACGATGAGTTCACAGGACGCACGAGACAGGAATTACTCTCAGATGCTGAACAGGCTCGCGATGCAGACCGCACCGCTAGATTCTTCAATAGCTGGAAGGCTACGCAAAAAAACAACGTAGCAATTAGTCAAAGCAAACTTGAGTCCCAGTTGGCGCCTGACTCTAACCGAGTTAGTAAGCCACCGACAGGCAAGAGATTTTTCACCCGACCAGAGATCGCAGACTTTTATGCTGCTGCTCGACGCGGGGAAATAAATGCTAAAGACATGATTGCTATGGAAGCAGAAATCCACGCCGCCACATTAGACAACCGTGTTCGGTAAAGTCAATGGTTAGGCAATCATGAAACATTAGGAGTTACAAATGGCCGTAGCAGCAACATCGGGTTATCCCCAGTACTCACCCTCGAATTCGAGTGGTGCTAAATTCATCCCAGAGATTTGGTCTGGCAAGCTCCAAGTTAAGTTCTATCGCTCAACCGTATTGGCTGAGATTACGAACAACGACTGGGAAGGCGAGATCAAAGGTTCGGGCGATAAGGTCCACATCCGTTCAATCCCTACGATCACTATTCGTAACTACACCAAGGGTTTGAACTTAACCAATGAAGTTCCAGAGTCAACCCCAATCGAATTGACGATTGACAAAGGCAAGTACTTCTCAGTCGTGGTTGATGATGTAGATGAAGTCCAAGCTGACGTGCGCTTGATGGACATGTTCACTAACGACGCATCAGAGCAAATGAAAATTGCAATTGATAACGACGTCTTGAACGCTGTCCCAGCTTCAGCCGCTGCAGCCAACAAAGGTGCAACCGCTGGTGCAGTATCTACCAACATCAATCTTGGTGTTGCTGGTGCTCCACGCGCAGTTACTTCTGGCAACGTGCTTGATGCAATCCTTGACGCAGGTCAGGTGCTTGACGAACAGAACGTACCTGAAGATGGTCGTTGGATGATCGTGTCACCTTGGTTTGCAGCTCTTATTAAGAAGTCTGAGTTACGTCAGGCTTACTTAACTGGTGACGATATGTCTCCATTGCGTAACGGTAAGATTGGTATGATTGATCGTTTCACGTTGTACACGTCAAACAACATCACCAAGATTACTGACTTGGGTTCAGATGCGGCAGCGGGCGGTACAGGCGGTGCAGCCGATCAGTCGGCATGGCACTTCTTGGCTGGTACTCGTGATGCTATCTCCTTTGCAAGTCAGATCACTAACGTTGAAACCTTACGTGCTCAGTCTACGTTTGGCAACATCGTTCGTGGTCTTAATGTGTACGGCTACAGTGTTGTGAAGCCAGAAGCATTAGTAGACTTGTACGTCGCTAAGGGTTAACCATAGGATAGGGGTGGGGAGAAATCTTCACCCCTCTTAAATTATGCAAAAATTATTACTACAGAAAGGCACAGGCTGTGTGTATGCTTGGTCAGAATCTTTGGCGGAGCGCAATGACATGCAACCTTACGAGAAGCCCGTGGTGAAGCTAGAAGTAAAAGCTGACCCAGAGCCTCAACTAGAGAAACAAATCAAACCTGAGCCCGCTAGTGAAGCCGTAGAGACAGTCGTCGTATCTAAGATGCAAAGCGCGGATGATATTAAGGCAATGGCTAAACAGGTGTTCGCTAAAAAGAAGTAAGACAATCTCATACCCATAAAGGATTCATCTTGAAAGCAAGCGACGTCAAGAAAGTTGGAAGCAAGTTGGTTTACCGGGGTCATGAATTTGATGGCTTTAACAAACCAAAGAACGCTCCTGCTGGTGACGTTAAGAAAAAAGTTGTACTTGCTAAGAAGGGTGATGACGTGAAGCTGGTCAAGTTTGGTCAGCGCGGGTATGAGGACTTCACCCAACATAAAGACCCCAAGCGTCGCGAGAATTATCTCAGTCGCTCGGCTGGTATTAAAGACAAAGATGGCAACCCAACCAAGAATGACAAGTTCAGCCCTAACTATTGGGCTCGCAAAGAACTTTGGGTTTTGCCATTGCTAGTTATAATCAATCCACTGTTATTGGTTGCGCTGACCTAACAGTTCTTGTTACTGGAGTAACACATGGCAATCACCGCCGCGCAGGTTCTGTTACGCGCTTCCGATATTATCCAAGACCAAACCAATGTACGCTGGCCAACCGATGAGTTGCTACGCTATTTAAATGATGGTCGCCGAGAAATCTGTATCGCTAGACCTGACCTGTATGCAACCACTACAGTATTTACTTTGGTTGCTGGCACGCGGCAAGGACTTCCGGCAGACGGGGCAAGGTTTCTTGATGGTGTACGAAATATCGCGGCAGATAGCTCTCCGGGTCGTGCGGTGCGTGTTGTCGAACGAGAAGTCCTTGATGCTCAACTACCTAATTGGCATACAGAAGCCTCTGGTGCTACTAAGCACTTTATGTTTGATGAGCGCAGCCCACGAGTATTTTATGTTTATCC
>Ga0105053_10004086_pt1 | contig 21758 bp, 20 predicted proteins | sample BON01_FD_78093 | JGI IMG/M metagenome (GOLD analysis project Ga0105053, IMG submission 78093) | Freshwater microbial communities from Lake Bonney liftoff mats and glacier meltwater in Antarctica - BON-01 | ecosystem: Environmental > Aquatic > Freshwater > Ice > Glacier meltwater | place: Lake...
GAAGAACCCAAACAGCAAAAGCGTCAACCATGGCGCGAAGTCGGGCAGCCACGCGATGGCAAAAAGTGCAACGGAAGTGAGGCCGATTGCGACGACAAAGAGCGCCCTTCGATGTTTCATTCGGACGGCCATTCCGGCAAGAATGAAGGCAGCCAGTACCTGAGAGGCAGTAAAAAGACCAAAGAGCCAACCGGCATTTTCTTGAGTCCAGCCGCGTGCTTCATAGGAAGGTGCAATCCAAGCGAGGGAGCTGTAATAAATAATTGAGTTGAAGGTCATATTTAATGCGAGAGACCACGCGATGCTATTGCCCCATGGTAATTCTCGAATGCGAACGATTACGGCCGGGCGATCGTGTGCATCCGCTTTACGTTCGATGAATATCCAAAAAGCCATTGCAATGATTGCCGGCGTCGCCCATACCGCTAATGCAAGTGACCACGAGCCGAGCCAAATAGCGATGGGGACAGTAAGTGCGCCACCCAGAGCGGCCCCACCGGCTAGTGAGGCAGTCCAGGTTGATGTTGCTCGCCCCAGTGAATGGGGAAGTTGTTCCCTAACGATTCCGGGGATAAGCCCGGCCGCGAATGCTATGCCGACACCGGCAAGAAATGACGACAGGAAAAGTAGTTCTGGAACTGTCTCTACCGCTCTGAGTAAAGCTGCAGCAGTGAGTGACATCAAGGCAAAGATCACCAGGTGCTTACGGCCAAAGCGCATGGCAAGTGCGGGGACGGTGAGTGCGAAAAGTCCCATGCAGAGCACCGGAATTGTGGTCAATACGCCGATGGTTGCCGAACTCCAGCCCGTTGCTTCCACAATGTCGCTGGTAACTGTGGGAAGGCTAGAAAGTAAGGGGCGAAGGTTTACTGCGACAAGAGCTACAGCGGTGAGCACCAGCCATGAAGGTGCGAGCTCTCCCGAAGTTTTTTGATCACGTGACGTTGTGCTCATAGATTGAGTCTGCCGTGCGTACAGTTCTAACATGCAACAGAGCCCGAAAAGCCACGAAATCGATCATGGTAAAAGTGCGGTGCTGGGAAATTTTCAGTCTCAGTGGTCAGATGACATTGGGGTGGCAGATCAAATTGTTCGCAGTGCGCTGGCAAGCGGTGATCTTGGCTTGATCATTCCCGCCCTGGCGCAGTCCAGACTATTTATTGCTCTGGTCGCGGAGGTCACTGGTGAACTACGTGTGGGAGAAAAGAATGCGGACATGAGTGTTGCCTGCCTCACCGCGCGAGATGGTCGGTTGGGACTTTTATGTTTCACGGGGCTGGACTCGCTCACCGCCTGGAATCCAAGTGCCCGGCCGGTACCTGTGAACGCAGCCGATGCAGCAGATGCAGCCCTAGATGAAAATGCTCAGGCAATCATCATTGACCTAGCCGGGGTCAATCCGGCCACACTGACGTTGGCTGACGTTGTTTTGTTGTCAGGCAAAGATCAGCGAGGCCGGGCGATGTTGATCTTGGGTGATCTCCTCGCCGATCTGGGCGAGCAGGTAACCTATGAAATGGGTCCTGACGCGCTCTTGCACGTGAACGTACCCGAACCCCTACTCGGTCTAGTTCATGACATTGTTCGCACTCATTCAGCTTTGCACAGTTACGTACCGGCCGGGATCGCAATCCTCCCGATAACCAGCGGGTGACGCTGTCTAGTACACGGGACCGGTCAAATCTTCGCCGGGACCGCTTCCGGGTGGGTCAGGGATCGTGGACGCCTCACGAAATGCTCGCTGAAGACTTTGTAGTCCATCACGCAATGGAGCAGCGTGTACCGCACCGAGATCCGGGGCCGACGCAGTCACCAGCCCGGCCAGGGCATTGATCAGAATTCGGGCCTCGGCAAGGTCAGATCCGCCACCGTCCTCGGCCAAACCGCAGGCAATCGCGGCGGCTGACATCAGGTGAAGAGACACGGTCAGAACAACCTCGATTGCCGGCACTTCAGAAATATCTAGGGCAGCAGAATTCTCTTGATTCACACCTGTTACTCTGTCACTCCTTGGATCTGGGGTAAAAGCCAGGTCCTGCAAGCGGAGCATCGGTTCCCACCAAATGATTCACGAGTTGTGCCAGGTTCCTGCATAATTGGTTGAATCACCTTGGTCAAGGCGTTTTCCCCTCGGGGTCACACGCACAGGGTTGTTTCACCCTGCCGATACCTCCGCGCGCGCTGCGCCGGAGGTTTTTTCATGCGCAGGGGAGAACTCGCAATCTTTTTACTGTCAATTGATAGGAGGCGCCATCAGCGTCGAACCAAGGATCAACGACCGGATTCGTGTCCCAGAAGTGCGTCTTGTGGGGCCGGCGGGTGAGCAGGTGGGGATTGTCAAGATTGAAGATGCCCTACGGTTAGCCCTCGAAGCAGATCTGGACCTTGTTGAAGTTGCGCCAACGTCGAAGCCACCCGTGTGCAAAATCATGGATTTCGGTAAGTTCAAATATGAAGCAGCGCTCAAGGACCGTGAATCGCGCAAGAACCAGTCGCACACCGTGATTAAGGAAATGAAGCTTCGACCCAAGATTGATTCACATGACTACGAAACGAAAAAAGGTCACGTGTTGCGATTTCTCAAGGGTGGGGACAAAGTCAAGATCACGATTATGTTCCGCGGACGTGAGCAGAGCAGACCTGAACTTGGGATCAAGTTACTCGGTCGCTTAGCCGAAGATGTTGCCGAAATTGGATTTGTAGAGGCCGCTCCAAAGCAAGATGGGCGCAACATGCTCATGGTGCTCGCACCGCTGCGGAAAAAGCCTGAAGGAAAGAAGCAGGAAGAAACTCTTGCAAACGACGAAGCTCCCGTTTCGCAGGAAACGGACTGAAAGGAAAGAAAATGCCGAAGCAAAAGACACATAGCGGTGCCAAAAAGCGCTTTAAGGTGACCGGAACTGGAAAAATTATGCGTGAGCAGGCGAATAAGCGTCACTTACTCGAGGTGAAGTCAAGTCGGCGTACACGTCGCCTTGCCTCTGACCAACAAGTGTCACCGGCAGATACAAAGATGGTTAAGAAACTTCTTGGCCGCTAGTTCAGTGCGCAATAGCACCTGCTTGTAAAAGCATCAAAAATATTTTTCAACTAACGAATATCAGGAGAAGTCATGGCACGCGTTAAGCGTTCAGTAAATGCGCATAAGAAGCGACGGGTAATTCTCGAGCGCGCTTCCGGTTACCGCGGACAACGGTCACGTTTGTATCGAAAGGCTAAAGAGCAGGTCACCCACTCCATGGTCTATGCCTACGCGGACCGTCGCAAGCGTAAGGGAGACTTCCGTAGGCTTTGGATTCAGCGAATTAATGCGGCAGCTCGCGCCCACGACATGACGTACAACCGGCTTATCCAAGGCTTAAAGGCTGCGGAGGTTGAGGTTGACCGTCGCATGTTGGCTGAACTGGCCGTCAATGACGAGGCCGCTTTTGCCACATTGGTAGAGGTCGCCCGCGCCGCCGTTCCAGCGCAGAGTGCGTAGTTGCGCACGATAACCTCGCGTAAGTCTGAGCGGGTAAAAGAGTTAACAAAGCTCCATAAAAAATCATCTCGATACGCGGCCGGGCACTTCCTCGCGGAGGGCCCGGTCGTTGTAGCAATGGCGCCCAGTGACCGAATCGAAGAACTCTTCCTCACCGAGGAATATCTCGAGGAATTTGAGAGCTTTGACACTCCCACGACTCTCGTTTCCGCTGAAGTGATGGGTGCTTTGTGTGAATCGGAATCACCCCAAGGTGTTCTGGCCCTGTGCTCGATCGCCAGACAGGACTCCACCGAAATCTTGGCTCGGCCAGGTCAGATCGTCGTGGTTGACTCACTCTCCGATCCTGGAAACATGGGGACAATTATTCGAACCGCACACGCAGCGGGAGCGGCTGGAATCCTCACTTTTGGGTCGTGTGTTGATCCGCTGAACTCAAAGGTTGTGCGAAGCAGCGCCGGTTCCCTTTTTCACGTCCCGATAGCCCAGTTGGCCGGTCCGGAGGTGCTACCCCGGGATCGTTCGGTCTTTGTGCTGACCGGACAGGGAAGCGTCGAACTCAGCCCTGGAATTGCGGCGGGCTCAAGCAATCCAATTTGGATCATTGGTTCAGAGGCCCACGGAGTTAGTGACACTTGGGTCTCTGGCAAATGGAATTTCACCGGGGTACGAATCCCGATGGCCCCCGGCGTTGAATCACTCAATGCTGCGGTCAGCGCTGCACTGTGTCTCTACTCACACGTGATCTAGTTATTTTTTAACGCGAAAATGGTGCCCAACACGCGCTTGTGGGTACCGCAATGATGGGCACTAAGTGCAAACATGGGCTCATGGCGTTTAACAGACTTCCGGTGTTTGAGCAGAGCGGATACGTAATCGTTGATCCCTACCACCAAGAGAGCGATCCCCGTGAATGGGAGGGCTTGGTTTTTGTGGACTGGAAGTCTTCCGGCGAGACTCGCTTCGCTCCGCTGGCGAGCGCATATGGAGACATGGAGTGTGACGGTTTTTGGAATCACACCCCACCCAAAACCGATAAAGACGGGGTGTGGGTCCAAGAGAATATTAATATCGCTCCCATTTTAACGGAGCGCGCCCAAGAAGTGGGCGCGAATATTGGCCGCTGCCGAGTTATTGAATTGCAACCAAATACCTATGCTGACGCGGTTTACAATTTGCATCGTGATGACAACAATCGGCTTAATCCGGAAGGGACTGGTTGGATCGTCCGTTCGTTTTACAATCTAACGGATAATCCCAACTCGGTGATGATCCTGCGCGAGGATCGAGACGATCCGGCGACAGAAGTTCGGGTGCCACTTCCGGCTGGGGCTCAGGTTGTCATCGATACCCAACGCCTCTATCACGCGGTCTGGCACACCGGCGATCAGCCGCGTTACTGCTTAATTACCTCCTATGAATCCGGTCCGGAACTTGATGCTTGGATAGCTGTGAGAAACCCGGTAGCAAGTATTGAATCCCCATTTTTGGATCCGGAGGTGATGGCGCAAGGAAATGAGTCAGCAGTGAACAAGCGTGCAGTACAGGCTGCTGCCAGCGCCCAACTCGACTCGGGTATCGGCTCCGATAAGAACCCGACCATGGAAGTACTCTCCGAGGCATAGTTAACCGCACCACTAATAGGCTTGCAGGTAGATTTATCCCCCGTTCATCAAAAATTGTGTGTCAGGAGTAATCGAGTGCAACAAACCGTGCCCTATTCCGCGGTCCTTGACGAACTCGAGGCGCAGGCAATACATATCTACCGAGAAAGTGCGGCGGCATTTAGAAACCCGGTCTTGCTCTACAGCATCGGTAAAGATTCCTCGGTACTTTTGCACCTTGCGATAAAAGCTTTTCACCCAGCGCCACTGCCATTTCCCGTGATGCATATTGACACGACCTGGAAATTCAAGGAAATGATTGAATTCCGGGAGAGGCGGGCCAAGGATCTTGGACTTGATCTTCGAATCGCCCAAAATGCGGAAGCAATCGCGCAGGGGGTTACCCCCTTTACCCATGGCACCCACGAGTACACCCGGCTAATGAAAACCGTGGCGCTGCGGGAAGGAATTGACCGGTACCAGTTCGACGCGGCGATTGGCGGTGCCCGCCGTGATGAAGAACGCAGCCGGGCAAAGGAACGCATTTTTTCACTCCGGGAACCAGGACATCGCTGGGATCCGCGCAAACAACGCCCGGAGTTTTGGCGGACAGCGAACACCCAGCTAGCACCCGAGCAAACGATGCGCGTTTTCCCGTTGTCGAATTGGACGGAATTGGACATCTGGCGCTATATCGAGCGTGAGAATATTGAGATCCCTGGGCTTTATTTCGCCAAAGAGCGACCCGTTGTTGAGCGCGGTGGAATATTGCTTATGGTCGATGATGAACGTTTCCCGCTGCATGAAGGCGAAGTGCCCACCATGAAAAGTGTGCGTTTTCGTACCCTTGGCTGCTACCCGCTTTCGGGGGCCGTGGAATCAACCGCAGATAACCTGGCCGACCTGATTGCGGAAATGGAAACCAGTAAGGTATCGGAACGTTCAGGTCGTCTCATTGATGGTGAGGGCGGTGGCTCCATGGAAGCTAAGAAAGCCGAAGGATATTTCTAATGAGTGGACAAACCCCAGTACTTCATCTCGTCACCTGCGGTTCCGTGGACGACGGCAAATCAACCCTGATCGGCCGGCTCCTTGTTGAAACTGACAGCGTTCCCATTGACCAATTGGAATACGCACGGACGACTCGGCGTGGCGGCTCGACCGTTCCCGTTGGCGAAGTTGATTACTCCCTTCTTACCGATGGACTGGAGGCCGAACGTGAGCAGGGCATCACCATCGACGTGGCATACCGGCATCTCAACTTGCCTAACGGTAGGCGCGTGCTAATTGCTGACTCACCCGGCCACGAGCAGTACACACGCAACATGGCGGTTGCAGCTTCAAATGGTGATGTAGCGGTGCTCCTTGTTGATGCGGCCCGTGGTGTTCGTCCACAAACTCACAGACACCTCACGGTATGCGCGCTGATGGGCGTGCAAACAATAGTTGTTGCGGTCAACAAGATGGACCTTGTTGATTATTCACACGAAGTATTCGAGCAAGTCATGGGTGAAGTAAGAATAACCGCAGCGCGTCTGGGCGTGCAGCAGATTGATGGCATTCCCGTGAGCGCGGTTACCGGCGCCAATGTTGCCACTAAATCCGAATCAATGCCGTGGTACACGGGAGAATCGTTACTGGGCGCGCTTGCGATCTGGGAACCGATTGACCGAGTGGCCGACGAAGGCTTTAGATTCCCCGTCCAATTTATTGCCCGTACAGAAGGAAATTTCCGCGGTTACGCTGGAACTGTCGTCGCGGGCTCCATCCGTCCAGGAGATGAAATCGTGGTCGCGGACTCAGGTCGCACGGCCACAATCGATCGAATTGTCACCGCAGACGGTGATCTCGCCGAAGCAACCTACGGGCAGGCGGTGACTCTCACCCTTGACCACGAAGTTGACGTCACCCGGGGAGATATTTTGATCGCCGGGGCGTCGCTGCAACCGGCCGACCGCTTTAGTGTGGACATGGTGTGGTTGGGCGAGGAACCACTGGCACACGGTCGGTCATATTTATTGATCTCGGGTTCGCGTTCCGTTCCTGCCACGGTGACGAATGTGCGGCATCGCCTCGATGTTGTCTCTGGGCATGAGCATGCTGCGCGCGTGCTGAACATGAATGACATTGGACTCGTCGAGATTGCCACAGATCGCCCAATCCCGATGGATCCATATCGAACCTGCCGGGATACGGGTGGTTTTCTACTCGTTGACCGTGTGAGCGCCGACACCGTTGCCGCTGGCCTGTCTCGACACGCCATGCGCCGGGCGTTCAACCTTGTCCCACATGTCTACGACGTCGATAATCAAGCCCGCACTTTACTGATGGGCCATCCTGCGCGTGTCGTGTGGCTCACCGGGCTATCCGGATCTGGCAAGTCAACAATTGCCGATGCCGCCGTGCGCAAATTGCACGCGTTGGGTATCCACACCTATGTCCTCGACGGTGACAATGTGCGTACTGGGTTGAATAAGGACCTGGGATTCACACCGGAAGATCGGGCCGAAAATGTTCGACGCGTTGCCGAGGTGAGCAAGCTCATGAAAGAGAGTGGAGTCGTTGTTTTCGTTGCATTGGTCTCCCCGTTCCGCTCTGATCGTGAGAGTGCGGCGGCCCTGTTTGAAAAAAGCGACTTCATCGAGGTCTTTGTTGATACCCCGGTTGAGGTGTGTTCGCAACGTGATCCGAAGGGTCTTTACGCAAAAGCTGCCGCGGGCAACTTACCGAATATGACGGGGGTTGGGCAAGTCTATGAACCGCCATTGACCCCAGATCTCATTCTGCATGGCACCGGTGATCTTGAAGCGAGTTCGGATCTGCTCGTCGCTGCAGTTTTGGAGGCATAGGTTGTCTGCTCCTAATAAGTCATTTGACCCCAAGCAAGTCCCGGCGCTCAATGCTGATTCAGTAGAAGGCATGGTCACCGGGGCGACAGCCGCGTTTGGCGCGGCGACGGATTTGGACTCGTTAAAGTCCGCCAGACTTGATCATTTCGGGGATCGTTCCCCGATTGCATTAGCAAATCGCGAAATTGGCGCACTGCCTCCCGCAGCAAAGGCTGACGTCGGAAAAAGAATAGGTGAAGCTAAAGCACGCATAAAAGCAGTACTGGACTTACGTGAAGCTGAACTCACTCTTATCCGAGACAATGATGTACTCAGATCAGAAAGAGTTGATGTCAGCGTCCCGGTCGATCGGCTCAAGCGCGGTGCCCGTCACCCATTGACCACACTGATGGAACGGCTCTCCGATGTGTTTATTGCAATGGGATATGAAATCGCTGAAGGTCCAGAGCTCGAACTCGAGTGGGCAAATTTTGATGCATTAAATTTCCCTAAAGACCATCCTGCTCGACTTATGCAGGACACGTTTTTTGTTGAAAGTGCAGACTCAGGAGTTGTGTTGAGGACTCATACATCGCCGATTCAAGTTCGAGCGATGCTTGAACGATCCGTGCCCATTTACGTGGTGGCACCCGGACGCGTCTTTCGAACCGATGAACTTGATGCCACTCACACTCCGGTCTTCCATCAAATCGAAGGCCTTGCAGTTGACAAGAATTTGACCATGGCGGACCTGCGTGGAACCTTGAATCATCTGGCGCACGTCATGTTTGGACCCCAGATTGATATTCGCTGGCGCCCATCTTTTTTTCCGTTTACCGAGCCGAGTGCCGAAGTAGATTTGAAGTGTTTTGTCTGCCTGGGTGAAACGGGCGTGAGCGGTTGCCGTGCGTGTGGCGGTGAAGGTTGGATCGAATGGGGCGGCTGCGGAATGGTTAACCCTAAAGTTTTGCGTGCCGTTGGGATTGATTCGCAGGTGTACTCGGGATTTGCCTTTGGAATGGGAATCGAACGAACCCTTATGTTTCGAAGCGGAGTAGCCGACATGCGGGACATCGTTGAAGGCGATATTCGATTCACTGCAGCATTTGGGCTGGAGGCATAATGAAAATCCCGTTGACCTGGATTCAAGAGTTTGCGCCCGTTACGGCAAGTGCCCGGGAAGTTGCCGAGGCCTTGATCAACGCAGGCCTAGAAGTTGAAGGTGTAGAAACTCTCGGCGCCGGGGTGAGTGGAACACTGGTTATTGGCCGAGTTGTGGAAATTGAAGAACTCACCGAGTTTAAAAAACCCATTCGTTGGTGTCAGGTCGATGTTGGCACACAGATTCGAGGAATAGTCTGTGGCGCAATGAATTTTTCGGTAGGAGATCACGTCGTGGTCGCGGTGCCTGGTGTCACTTTGCCCGGTGATTTCACAATTACCTCGCGGGAAACGTATGGTCACGTCTCCGACGGCATGATCTGTTCAGAACGCGAACTGGGGCTTGGTCAGGATCATGCGGGAATCATGGTTCTGGGTGGGGTCACGCCGGGTCAAAACGCAAACCAATTGTTGGGCATCGGTGATCACGTTCTGGACATTGCCGTGACACCTGATCGGGGGTATGCACTCTCTGTGCGCGGTGTCGCCCGTGAAGTCGCTACGGCCTTCGGTGTTGAATTTCACGATCCCGCTTTACATTTCGAACCGGAGCTTGGCCCACCATCGCCCGGGGTAACACCCCTTGATTGTGTCATTGAAGATTTTGATTCCTGCGAATTGCTCACGCTACGCACAGTCGTGGGTTTCAACCCGGATGCTCCGACTCCCAGCTACATGGTCAGTCGATTGCAAGCGTGTGGAATGCGGAGTATTTCATTGGCCGTTGATGTAACAAACTACGTCATGTTGGAACTAGGTCAGCCAACTCACGCATTTGATGCGGACAAACTTGCCGGCCCGGTGAGCGTTCGGCAGGCCTGTGTGGGGGAAACATTGGAGACACTGGATCGTGTGCTTCGAAGCCTTTCCCCCCTTGACGCTGTGATTGCTGATTCAAGTGGACCCATTGGGCTCGCTGGCACCATGGGAGGGTCGACCACAGAAATTGATGACAGCACCACAAGCATTGCTCTTGAGGCCGCCTACTTCCCCGCGGCAAGTATTGCGAGTAATTCCAGGCGTCACAAGATTTCCAGTGAAGCGTCTCGGCGATTTGAGCGAGGTATAGATCGGGAACTTGCGCCGATTGCATCGGCACGAGCGTGTGCACTTTTAATAAAATATGGCGGTGGGACATATGCCGGCATGTGCGCGGTGGAATCCCCGATGTCAGAGACCGTTATTGAGTTCGACCTGCAGCTTCCCACCCGCACGGCAGGAATGATTATTGACAGCACAACCGTGATCGAAAAACTCGATGCAATCGGTGCAACATATGTTCGCATGAAACCTGACATTGTGTTAGTCACCCCACCGAGTTGGCGACCTGATGTAACTCAACCTGCCGATCTCGTCGAAGAAGTCATTCGACTTGTAGGGTTTGAGAAGCTCCCCTCAACGTTGCCGATGGCGCCCGCGGGGCGAGGCTTGACTCATGAACAACGTTTGCGTCGTCGCATCGGAAACCTTTTGGCGGGCCGCGGTATGCACGAAGTCCGCGCGTATCCCTTCATTGGGTCGGTGGACCTAGATGCATTGCGAATTACTGAGAATGACCCGCGCAGGGAATCACCCACTTTGGTGAATCCTCTTTCAGATCTTGCACCCAAAATGCGATCAACACTGTTACCCGGACTCCTATCGATCGCGGCGCGAAATGTCGGGCGAGGGGAGAATGATTTAGCGCTTTATGAAATCGGGTCTGTGTTTCTGGGGACGGTTGCAAAGATTGATCTGGATCCAGGGGTTGATTCTCGGCCTTCTGACCTTGTCTGGGAACAAATGCAAGTTGCCCTTCCAGCTCAGCCTGATCATTTAGGTGTGCTCTTTAGCGGAGCAATCGAGTCTGCTGGAGTGTGGGGGATCCCACGGCCCGCAACGTGGCGTGATTCAATCGATGCTGTTTTCGTCGTTGCCAACGAACTCGGTGTTGATCTCACGGTGCACACGGGAAGCGACCCGAGTTTTCATCCGGGTCGATGCGCCGAAATTTTGCTGAAAGAAACATCGGAAGTTATCGGTTTTGCCGGAGAATTGCATCCATCCGTTATTGAGCACTGGAATCTTCCCAAGCGAAGTTGTGCTGCTGAAGTGGACCTGAGCATGTTGTTGTCCCAGGCGGTTACAAGTGCATCGGCTCCCGTGTTCTCCAATTCTCCAGTTGCCAAGGAAGACTTAGCCTTCGTTGTGACACGTGAATATCCGGTGGCGGAGGTTGAATCCTGCATCCGTGAAGGCGGTGGAGAACTCCTCGAATCCATTCGACTGTTCGATGTTTATGAAGGCGATCAGATTCCACCCACCCATAAATCACTCGCCTTCTCATTGCGCTTTCGCCGGGAAGGGCGAACCCTTTCGGCTCAAGAATTACAAGATCTTCGAAACCGCATTATCGCAATCGTTTTAACACAGGTTGGCGGAACGCTGCGATAGTCCGCCGGCTGATTATTATGCACATATGTGTATAATATATCTATGAGAGTGTCAATTGCCGGTGCATCCGGCTACGCCGGCGGCGAATTATTGCGGCTAATTGAGGCTCATCCGCGCTATGAGGTAGTAGCGGCATCGGCACATTCATCAGCCGGTGAGCGGGTTGATTCGGTACATCCAGCGTTGGCACCCGCATCGGTTGGCTCTCTCAAGATGTGTTCGCTGAGCGCCGATCAACTGCGGGCAGACATTGTGTTTATCGCCTTGCCAGCCGGTCAATCTGCCCAAATCGCTTCGGAACTTCTCGCGGCGAACCAGAATCAGATGATCGTTGACCTGGGCGCTGATTTTAGACTCTCGGACGCGCACAAGTGGGAACGCTATTACGGCGGCACCCATGCTGGAACGTGGACGTATGGGCTTGCAGAACTAGCACATCAACGAGAAGTGATCTCGGCGTCGACCACCATTGCAAATCCGGGCTGCTACGCAACTGCCATTTCTTTGGCATGTGCACCCGCCGTCGCGGCCCACCTGATGGGTGACTCGGCTATTAACGTGGTCGCTGCCAGTGGAACAACCGGCGCGGGACGTGTTCCCAAACCGAATCTCACAGCCTCAGCAGTTATGGGTTCCATCAGTGCCTACAAAATTGGTGGGGTGCACCAACACACCCCAGAAGTGGAACAGGTTTTGAGCTCAATCTGGCCAGAAGCACATGTGCGCATCAGCTTCACGCCATTGCTAGCGCCAATGCCGCGGGGAATTATTGCAACGTGCACCAGCACTCTGGCTGCCGGCGCGGCTGGAGATCCACGAGAGATCTACCGTGATTATTACCAGGAATCACCATTTGTATCCGTTCTGGATGAGGGACAAATGCCGAATACGGGAAGCGTGACAGGAAGTAATTACGTTCAAATCAGTGTGAGCATTGATGAGCATGCCAACCAGCTCATCGTGATTGCCACGCTAGACAACCTGGTGAAAGGTGCGGCTGGACAAGCAATCCAGAATGCAAATCTTATGTGCGGTTTTGAGGAAACAGCCGGACTGCTCCAAACTGGAGTTTCACCGTGAGTGTGACCGCGCCGCAGGGGTTTATTGCCGCAGGTGTCTCGGCAGGACTTAAATCCAGTGGCGCCAAAGATGTGTCCCTGGTTGTCAACACGGGACCGAAAGCGCACTCCGCGGCCGTTTTCACCACTAACAGATTTGCGGCCGCTCCCGTGCTGTGGTCACGCCAAATCCTTCTGGGTGGCGACGGCCGGGTCGTGGCACTTAATTCAGGGGGTGCTAACGCTTGCACCGGTGCGGCGGGCTTTGCTGATACCCACCTCACCGCCGAACTTGTTGCAACCGAACTGAGCGTTACAGCGATCGGTGATTTTGGGGCCGGTGAAGTGTTCATTTGCTCAACCGGGTTGATCGGCGAACGTCTGGACATGGTGGCACTTGGAGCCGGAATGAGGTCAGCAGTAACCGCACTCTCCTCTGACGGTGGAGTTGCGGCCGCAGAAGCAATCATGACAACGGACACCAAGCACAAACTATCTTCGGTCACCAAGCACGGTTACACAATTGGCGGAATGGCCAAGGGAGCGGGGATGCTTGCCCCTGGCATGGCAACAATGCTCTCGGTTATCACGACGGACGCCGACGTTGGCCCGGAAATGTTGCAACAGGCTTTGAATCGCGCAACGGCACAAACATTCGACCGGCTTGATTCAGATGGATGCATGTCAACCAACGACACGGTTATTCTGCTGGCAAATGCCGCAAGCGGTGTGATGCCGAGTTTAGTGGAATTTCAGGAATCCCTGATGTACGTCTGTGAGGAGTTGGCACAACTTCTTATGTCGGATGCCGAAGGGTCTACCAAAGAAATTCATATCGAGGTTAAGGGAGCACGCTGTGAAAGTGATGCTGTACTGGTCGGAAGGGCGGTATCGCGCAGCAATCTCTTTAAATGTGCGATGTTTGGTCAAGATCCAAACTGGGGTCGGATCCTCTCAGCCGTTGGCACGACGAGCGCCTCCTTTGAATCTGATCGCGTTGACGTCAGCATCAATGGAGTGAAAATTTGTATTGGTGGGGGAGTTGGTGAGGATCGATCCCAGGTGGATTTAACCCCGCGACATGTCGACGTCCTCATTGACTTGCACGCGGGGTCAGATCGCGCCCTCATCCGAACCAATGACTTATCGATCGGTTATGTAGTCGAAAATTCGGAGTATTCAACATGAGCAAGGAAGCACCGATTCTTGTCATAAAATTTGGTGGCAATGCCATGGCTTCGCCAGATTTGTTTACCTCTTTCGCTCACGATATTCAAGACCTAGGACAACAGGGCTTTCGCGTCGTTATTACCCACGGTGGTGGACCACAGATATCTCAAATGTTGAGTCGACTCGACATCAAAACCGAGTTTCATGGGGGCCTGAGGGTCACGACATCGGAGATCGCGTCAGTGGTCGCGACGGTGCTAACAGGTGATGTGCAGAGGGAACTCGTAACCGCATTAAATACGCATGGGGTTACGGCGGTTGGGATCAGTGGTGAAGACGCAAAACTATTTACATCAACCCAGTTATTTCATCAGGATTTTGACCTTGGACTGGTCGGAGAAATTGCTTCGGTAGATACGAAATTGATAATGGTCTTGCTCAAAAACGGTTATGTACCAGTAGTTTCACCCGTTTCTTCAACCAAACTCGGAATCAGTCTCAATGTGAATGCTGACACTGCGGCAGGTTCACTCGCTGGGGCACTTGGTGCGCTAAGACTAATCTTAATGACAGATGTTGACGGAGTATTGGCCAAATACCCGGATCCCGAATCGCTTATCTCGGATCTGACTCTGGCTCAAGTCGAGCAACTGCTTCCGGAAACCTCTGAAGGAATGATCCCCAAACTTGAGTCTGCGATTAATGCTCTTCGCCAAGGGTGTAGCAGTGTGCAGATAATCAACGGCAGTGTTGAGCACGCGCTTGCACACTCACTCGCAGCAAATAATCAGCCTGGGACGGTGATCACGCGATGAAGCCAAACTGGGAAGATGCTTTTCTTAGTACTTACGGAACTCCTACGTTATCCCTTGTGAGGGGGCAAGGTTCCCGGGTGTGGGACTCGGTCGGGCGCGAGTACATTGACTTACTCGGCGGTATCGCCGTCAATATTTTGGGCGCTGCGCATCCTAGATACGTCCAGGCCGTGTCCGACCAGGTGGGAACTTTGGTGCACACGAGTAACCTTTATGCCAACGAACCGTCAGTGAAGTTGGCTTCGAAATTGCAAGAACTCGTTGGATGGCCCGAGTCCAAGGTATTTTTTTGCAACTCTGGTGCGGAGGCAAATGAAGCGGCACTCAAACTCTCGAGATTGACGGGTAGGACGGAAATTGTCGTTTTGGAAGGGAGCTTTCATGGCAGAACCATGGGGGCGCTTTCGCTCACTGCTCAGCCAGGAAAACAAGCGCCATTTGCGCCATTGCTACCAGACATATCGGTCGTCGCAGTGAACGATCTCGATGCCCTAAGAGGAGCCATCACTTCATCAACCGCGGCGGTTTTTTTAGAGGTGATTCAAGGGGAAGCCGGGGTGCGCTCACTGACACGAGAATTTATTTTCGCCGCCCGCGAATGGACTAAAGCGGTCGGTGCGCTCTTGATTATTGACGAAGTTCAAACGGGAATCGGCCGCACGGGCAACTGGTGGGCCCATTCGGAAAGTGGCGTCGTGCCGGACGCCATGACTGTCGCAAAGAGTTTGGCAGGTGGCCTTCCCATCGGCGCCCTGATTACTGCAGGGGATGCTTCCCACATGTTCACACCCGGGTCTCACGGATCAACATTCGGCGGCAACCCAGTTTCATGTGCAGCCGCTCTCGCGGTGATAGACATCATTGAGCAAGAAAACCTGCTAGCCCGTGCCAGTGATGTGGGCGCCACGCTGCAGCAACAACTTTCCGCACGGTCAGGCGGACTAGTTACTCATGTGCGTGGTCGGGGGCTGCTTTTGGCAGCCGAACTTGGTATTGACGGCGAACGCGAAACGGCCGCGGTATTTGCGGCGATAGCACTCGACAACGGGATCCTGGTTAACGCCGTGAGTTCTACGGCAATTCGACTTGCACCCGCCTTGACAATCACCGATATGGAAATTGAGCAAGGGCTCGCCGGATGGGAAGATACATGCGCCATTTTTTCTGGGATCAGCCGTGGCTGAATCAAGAAAGGCTCCACAGACCATGAGTTCTCGCCGCTCATTAATTGCCGAGTTGGTGAATACTCAAAAAGTACATAACCAGAATGAACTTTCGAAATTAATGCGTGACAAAGGTTTCAACGTTACGCAGGCGACATTATCACGTGATCTGGAAGGCCTAGGTGCTACAAAAGAGCATGGGGTCAACGGCGCACACTACGTTGTTTCAAGTGCGGCAAACACGTCTCTGCGGGCAGAAGGTTCCCAACCTGGCCTGGTACGTGCCTTACATGAACTCCTCCTAAGCGCCGAGTTTTCACAGGTCATGGTCGTTGTGCACACGCCACCGGGTGGTGCGCAATTTCTGGCCGGTCACCTTGATAGAAGCGGATGCTTCGATACTCTTGGAACCGTTGCAGGCGATGACACAATTTTCTTAGTCGCGCGGAATGAAGTACATGCGAAGAAGATTTGCGACGATTTAGTTGCCCTAGCTGAGAGCGGGTCCTAGAAGTGGATCAAACAAGTTCCCAAATGAAGAGTGAGAGCAGGCTATGGGGTGGTCGATTTACGTCTGGTCCATCGTCGGCCATGTCGGCATTGAGTTGTTCAACCCACTTTGATTGGCGACTGGCACCGTATGACTTGTTGCAGACTGGAGCACACGCGCACGTACTTCTTCGTGCTGAACTTTTGACCAACGAGGAAGCACATCAAGTTGAACTAGCCGTGGAGACGTTGAGGTCGCAAGTTGCCAATGGTGAATTTCGTCCAAATGCAGAGGACGAAGATGTTCATTCGGCCCTTGAACGAGGGCTGATTAGTCTCCTGGGTGAGTTGGGTGGAAAACTTCGCGCTGGGCGAAGTCGAAATGATCAAGTTGCCACGGATTTTAAACTCTACTTACGCGATCACGCGCGCTTGATCGCGCGAGAGATCATTGGTCTGCAGGAAGTTTTTCTGGAACAGGCGAATAAAAATGTCCTCACCTATTCCCCTGGATTCACCCATATGCAGCATGCACAGCCAGTGTCATTCGCACATGAATTAGCCAAGCACGTTCATGCACTAGGTCGGGATCTCGAGCGTCTTTCCGACTGGGATTCGCGTGCGGCCCGGTCACCGCTGGGGGCCGGCGCCTTGGCCGGATCGAGTCTGGGATTGGATCCCGAACTGGTTGCCAATGCACTTGGATTTAATAGTGCTTTGGGTAACTCCATTGACGCTGTAAGCGATCGCGACTGGGTCGCGGAATTTCTGTTCGTAACAGCCATGCTTGGTGTTCACCTTTCACGAATCGGTGAAGAGGTGATTCTCATGGCCTCACGTGAATTTGGTTGGGCTAAATTAGATGACGCTTGGTCCACTGGTTCATCAATTATGCCGCAGAAAAAGAATCCAGATATAGCTGAACTTGCCCGTGGTAAATCGGGACGTTTCATCGGAAATTTAACCGGGCTGCTTGCGACTCTCAAGGGGCTTCCATTCGGTTACAACCGTGATTTACAGGAAGACAAAGAACCAGCGTTTGACACGGTCGATCAACTCCTCTTACTTCTCCCCGCAATGACCGGGATGATCAAGACTCTCCAATTTGATCGAGAGTTGATGGCGGCCAGTGCACCGGCTGGATTTGCGCTCGCAACGGATATTGCCGAGTGGTTGGTCCGGGAGGGAGTGCCATTTCGGCGGGCACATGAGATTGCAGGAGGCTGCGTCCAGGTTGCCGAAGAACGGAACTGTGAACTGTGGGATTTAACAGATGACGAGCTTGTGAGCATCAGTCCATTGCTGAATTCACAGGTACGAACCGTGCTTAACGTTGAAGGATCATTGCGTTCAAGGGATGCATTTGGTGGGACGGCGCCGGTCCGAGTTCGTGAGCAGTTACAAGTACTTTCTGAGCTGTTGATATCTGAGCGGATGCGCTGGGGGAGTTAGGTTTCCAGGTGCTACCAGGTTGTGCTGTCACCGTCAATCAAGCGCCAGCAATACCAAGCCGCGACACTTCGATAAGGACGAAATATCTCACCTTCATCATCTAGAACCTTGGGAGCTACATATTCCGGTAATTCATGAATTTGCTCCCACCCGCGTCGCATTGCCAAATCACCGGTTGGCCAAACGTCTAAACGATGCAGAGTGAACATGAGAAACATCTCCACCGTCCATCGACCAATTCCCCAAAGTTTTGTGAGTTCACCAACAATCTCATGATCAGTTAGTCGTGGGTCAGAAAAGTCATATTCATTAACATGCCACGCCTGGGCCATCTCCTTGATCGTTCTGGTCTTGGCACCCGAGAGTCCTGCGGCTCGCAAATCTAGGTCAGCCACATCACCCATCGTCGCTGGTGAAATGTTTCCGTTCAGTGCGAGTGATACTCGGGCCGTGATGGAATCCGCCGCCTTAACCGATATCTGCTGCGCGATTACCGAGTTGACGAGCGCCTGAAAGTGATTAACCTCTTGGTATTTCTTTCGACCGATATTACACAGTGGGCTGGTGTCAATTACTGACTCAAATGCGGGATCAACGGCAAGAATATGCGCGGCCGCCTTACGCATTCTTTGGGTGGAGTGAATCACCGGCACATGTTCTCATTAAACCTTCGACCCTTATTCCTCGCCGGGTAGTACCCGTTGATCAGACGGGCTTGATGCGACAAGATGGGCACGTGAATTCAGTCGCGCGCACTCAAGAAATAATTCCCGAACTTCAATGGCGTGGGTTGATCGCGCAGAGTACGGACCTTGAAGCACTCCAGAAGGCGTGCGCGCATTCCATCATTCTCTATTGCGGTTTTGATCCCACGGCACCGAGTCTGCATGTGGGAAACTTGGTTCAAATTCTGACGGTTCGACGTTTCCAACAATGTGGACATAGGCCACTGGCTCTGGTTGGTGGTGCTACCGGTTTGATCGGTGACCCAAAAGAATCGGGGGAGCGAACATTAAATTCTGCTGAACTCGTTGGCGAATGGGTTGGGCGAATCCGAAGCCAGTTAGAACGCTTTTATGAATTCGACGGTCCTAATCCGGCACAGATGGTGAATAACCTTGATTGGACCAAAGACCTCAACGCGATCGAGTTTTTGCGCGATATCGGAAAGCACTTCAGCGTTAATCGCATGCTTGATCGTGAGGCTGTCGCGGCGAGACTAGCCAAAGATGGTATTAGTTTTACCGAATTCAGTTACCAGTTACTGCAGTCATTTGATTATCTCGAGTTGTATCGCCGGTACGGCTGCGTCTTACAAACCGGTGGCTCTGACCAGTGGGGCAACATCACTGCTGGGGTCGATTTGGTGCGGAGAGTGGAAGCAAAAGGCGTACATGCACTAACTACGCCGTTGCTCACCAGGGCAGATGGAAAAAAATTTGGTAAAACCGAGAGTGGAACTATTTGGCTTGACCCACACCTGACGAGTCCCTATTCGTTCTTTCAGTATTGGATTAATGCCGATGACCGTGATCTTCCCCACCTACTCAAGACGTTCAGTTTTAAATCAGAGCCGGAAATTGCTGAACTCGTGCAGGCGAGTGTGGATAGACCCCAAGAGCGCGCAGCTCAGAGGTCGCTCGCGAGCGAATTAACCACACTTGTGCACGGCGTCGAAGAAAGTATGGGAGCACAGAACGCCGGTAAGGCGCTCTTTGGTGTCGGAGACCTTGCCGATTTGCCTGAGTCAACCCTGCAGGCGGCCTTAACCGAGGCGTCGTTGGGAGAAGTGTCCAAGAGCGAAGTAATTGAGGGAAAATTACCGGCCCTTGATGAACTTTTGGTTCGATGTGGACTCGCGCAGAGTAAGAAAGCTGCTCGACGAACTATCGCCGAAGGCGGTGCCTACGTAAACAACATTCGGATTGAACAAGAGGACTTTCAGGTGCCTGTGGGTGATCTGCTGTATGGCCGTTGGGTAGTATTACGACGCGGTCGCAAGGCGTTTGCCGGAGTGGTCGTTAAGTAGTCCCGGACTTCGGGCCTTCTCCTTGTAAGCCCAATCCGAGCCGTTTCAACGCTGCCGGTGCAGGTTCCTGATCTTTTCCGATAGGTAGTGATGACTTCTTTTGCTGATCTCGGTGTCGTGCGCCCCCTGGCGCTGGCACTTTCACATTCCGGCTTTTCCGAGCCGTTTCCCATCCAAATTGCCACCCTCCCCGACGCCATCGCCGGCCGCGATGTTCTTGGTCGAGGTCGTACCGGTTCAGGTAAAACTCTGGCATTTTCACTTGCACTTCTTTCGCGTCTCGACAACAGGAAAGCTAAGCGTGGCAAGCCTTTAGCCCTCGTGCTCTCACCAACTCGCGAACTCGCAATGCAGATTAATGAAGTCATTTCACCGCTTGCGCGCAAGGTTGGTCTGTCTTCGGTCCTCATCGCCGGTGGCATGCCTTTCGGTCGGCAATTGCAGGCACTTGAACACGGTGTACCCATCGTTGTTGCAACGCCTGGTCGACTGATCGACCTTATGCATCGAGGTGCTGTTGATCTCTCTGACATTGAAATAACGGTCCTTGATGAAGCCGATCTCATGAGCGATATGGGATTTATGCCTGCGGTTAAAGAGATTCTTGATGACACAAGCCAAATTGGTCAACGACTTTTATTCAGCGCAACTTTGGACAAAGATGTTGACGCCTTGGTCAAGAAGTATCTCCGCGATCCGATCGAGCATTCGGTTGAATCAGCCGGAATTTCCCACGGCGAGATGGACCACCACGTGTTTTTTGTCAAACAAGAAGTGCGTGACGAAATGCTGGCACAAATCGGTTCACGTGAGGGTCGCACGATAATTTTCGTGCGAACTCAGCGCGGTGCAGATCGACTTGCCGAAAAGTTGCAGGCTCAAGGGGTGGCGGCGGGTACGTTGCATGGAGGCAAGGCTCAAGGAGCCCGCACCAAGGCCCTTGATGCGTTTAAGGCTGGCAAAACCCCGGTTTTGGTGGCAACCAACGTCGCTGCCCGCGGCATCCATGTGGACGACATTAGTTTGGTCGTGCACGCTGATGCCCCAACCGATCCAAAGGACTATCTCCACCGCGCTGGAAGAACGGCTCGGGCAGGGGAGTCGGGCACGGTCGTCACGCTGGCGCGACTAAACCAGCAGCGCGAAATGAAAGGCTTGATCAAGAAAGCCTTGGTGGAAGCAACCTTCACCCACATGGACATTGCTAATCCCGAACTTGTTCGCATCACCGGAGCGCAGGAACCCACGGGTGAACCGTGGTATCCAGCGATTGAACACGCACCCAAAAAGCGCCGGTCAACCCGCCCCGGCGGGCACGCGGGCGAGGGCGGCTCCGGTGCAGTAGGGCGCCACAAACCACGACATAAGGGCCGATCAGGGCCAACTGGAGCACATTCTGAGAGTTCGAACTCTGATCGTCCCAAGAGTGCAGGTGGTGGCGGTCGTGGCCGCGCAAGCGGGGGGGCCGGTAAGCCCGGGGGTCGTTCTGGCGGTCAGTCCGGGGGGAGACCAGGTGGCAAACCTGCCGGTAAACCCGGGGCCCGATCCGGGGGTAAATCAGGGGGAAGTCGTCCCGAGCGTTAGGGGAAAAAGGGTGTGGTTTAAGGGAAACCTCCGATCATCGCAACGAGGTCATCCAGGGTGAACATCCCTTAAGGACCCCCAGTACAACCCACGAGGGCGCCTACCGTATAGTTCGTACTCCACGCAAGAGGAACGGACGCTTAGGCCGGTCTCGTGGAAAAAGCCCCAAGATTGCCAAGCGAAAAGTTGTCCGCGGTGCGGATTTGACTTCACAGTCTTACATCTATAAGGTGGGAATGTTGCCCCAAATTCGGTCCGGAAGGATCTGAGGATGGTGCGCGTCCGTAACTTGAGAACTCAACAGTGTGTCACATGTCAATGCCAATTTTATAACCCGATTGGTACTGGTTGGTCTTCGGACTCATCAATACCAACGGATTCCTTTGGTTGACAAGAGCACAACAGCTCTGTTAGCCAGTTTCAACTATTCATTTATGGAGAGTTTGATCCTGGCTCAGGACGAACGCTGGCGGCGTGCTTAACACATGCAA
>Ga0105053_10004089_pt1 | contig 21751 bp, 18 predicted proteins | sample BON01_FD_78093 | JGI IMG/M metagenome (GOLD analysis project Ga0105053, IMG submission 78093) | Freshwater microbial communities from Lake Bonney liftoff mats and glacier meltwater in Antarctica - BON-01 | ecosystem: Environmental > Aquatic > Freshwater > Ice > Glacier meltwater | place: Lake...
GAGGGTCCCTAGGTGGCGTATTGGAATTAGTGGGTCAATAGTGACTCGAATGGATCTTGTTGGTGGGGTAGCCAAAATCAAGTCGAGTGCGAGTACCGGCACCACGGTATCTCTGAGGTGGCCGAAATGAATGGCATTTCCCATAGACGTTTGACTCTTTTTACCCTGGGCTTCGGTTTTTACCATGCCGCTCTCGGGATCGTGCATTTCGCCGGATATCAAAGACCGATCCCGGCGGCAATAAGTATTGCGCTCTATCTGGTGGCCATTGGTTGGGCGACGGGTCACGGGCCAGGACTTGCACTGCCGCTCGAAGCAGTTATTTTCGCCCTGTTGACGGCTGTAGCGGTTCCCATTCTGGGTATCTATGCAATCGGAGACGTTGCTGATTCGGGCAACCTGACGTGGTTCACGGTCGGCATCGGGCTTCTTATGGCAGTTCTTGCGGTGCGTAGGCAAAAGAAAATAGCCTGGGCTGGAACAATCATAATGAGCGTAGAGATGTTGATCTGGAGTGAAGTGGAGTTCCTGATCAGCGGAGAAATAATCGGTCCCGTGATGTTAGTGGTCGGGGCTTTGGGGTTGTCATGGGCCTTGAATTCAAGCCAAAGAGCATCGGAGGAATTTCTGAGTCGGGCATTGGTGGTCGATGGGGATCGTCAGGCGCTCAGCGCTGCAAGAGCAGAGAGCAGGCTCCGAATGCGAGAAATTCTTGATAGCGCCTTACCGCTTCTGAAGTTGATAGAACAGAAGAGAGGAAAACTTACGGCCTCAGGTTCTCGGGAGTTGCTTATAGCGGAGGCGGGTATCAGGGATCGGATACGGGCTCCAGGATTGCAGACTAAAGCCTTAGTAGAGGCAGTTTTGAGAGCTCGAAAAAAAGGGCTCGAGGTGAGCCTGATGGACGATGGGGACATGAACCTACTTCAGGCTGGGGAAAAATCGAAGATAATAAAAAAGTTAGTGAAGAGTCTAGATAGCCTAAGCAACGGAAAAGTAGTTATTCGCAGCGTGGCGGGTGAGGCTTGGACCGTAACTTTGCTTGCTGCTAGTCCAGGACCTGAAGCACCGGACGTCTTTCTAAGGCTTTAGGTTGGTGCGCTTTCGACTTGAACTGGTGGCCTGTTGGTTTGAAGTTTTCGGTCGGAAATTATTTTCGGAACTCGTTCACCCAGTTGCCAATGTGCTGACCACGGAGTTGAGCGTCACCACGGTTCCATGAGGATTTTGGGGTTCCGGTGGCAATTCGACCCAAGCGTCTGGATTCAATAATCGACTGAGTTACAACCGCGATTGCAGCTGCCTTTTCATATTCATCGCCGCCTTTAGCTTTGATGAGGCTTTGAATGTCAGGCTCGGAGTATTGCCGCATCACAGTGGGATATTTCCGTGCTTCTTTGGTGGCAGGTTGGCTCGCTTGGTCTTGAGCGCCCTGAGGGCTCTGATAATGGCTGACCTGGTTGCTGCCGGTTCGATAATGCCATCTAGTTCGCCGCGCTCTGCCGCCAAAAATGGGTTCGCCACGTTGTAGGTGTATTCCTTGGCAAGCTGATCGCGAACCTTCGCGATGTCGAGACCCTGTTCTTCGGCCTCTTTGATCTTGTCTCTAAACAGAATGTTCACAGCACCTTGACCTCCCATGACGGCGATTTCCGCTGTTGGCCAGGCCAGGTTGATGTCCGCACCTAACTGCTTGGAGCCCATGACAATATATGCGCCGCCGTAGGCTTTTCTGGTGATGACCGTCACCAGTGGAACGGTTGCTTCTGCGTATGCGTAGAGCAGTTTCGCACCGCGTCTAATGACTCCGGCCCACTCTTGATCTGTCCCAGGAAGATAGCCAGGGACGTCTACCAGGGTGAGAATTGGGATCGAGAAAGCATCGCAAAATCTGACAAACCGAGCGGCTTTTTCGCCCGCATCTATGTTCAGGGTGCCGGCCATTTGAATCGGTTGGTTTGCAACGATGCCAATGGAGTTGCCGTCAATGCGTGCAAAGCCAATAAGTATGTTTGGGGCGAAGAGCGGTTGAATTTCCAGGAACTCTTCTTCGTCAACCAAAGACTTGATTATCACCTTCATGTCATAGGGCTGATTCGGGCTATCTGGGATCACCTCGTTTAGACGCTTGTCTGCCTCGGTAATTTCCAGCTCAGATTCGGATTGGTAAGTCACTGATTCCGAAAGGTTATTTTCTGGTAGGTAGCCAACCAGTGATTGAACGTAGTCGATTGCATCTTTTTCGTTATCGGCTAGGTAGTGGGCAACACCAGAGGTTTCATTGTGGGTTCTGGCTCCACCGAGCTCTTCCATGCCAACGTCTTCGCCGGTTACGGTCTTAATGACGTCTGGCCCCGTCACAAACATGTTCGAAGTCTTATCGACCATGATAACAAAGTCTGTAAGTGCTGGTGAGTAAACGGCTCCGCCGGCCGCCGGACCCATGACCAGGGATATCTGGGGGACGACACCTGAGGCTAGTGTGTTGAGGCGAAAAATCTCACCGTATTTACCAAGAGCAATAACACCCTCTTGAATTCTGGCTCCACCAGAATCCAAGATTCCGATCAAGGGAACTCCGGTCTTGATTGCAAGTTCCATAACCTTGATGATTTTGTTGCCGGCGGTCTCACCGAGTGATCCGCCAAAAACAGTGAAGTCCTGCGAATAAACCGCGACTTGCCTCGAGTTAATTGTTCCTACGCCAGTCACAACCGAGTCGCCGTAGGGACGTTTAGACTCCATGCCAAAGGCAGTTGAGCGATGTCTGACGTATTCATCTAGCTCAACAAATGAGCCTGGGTCCAGAAGCATGTCTATTCGCTCACGTGCAGTGTTCTTGCCCTTCGCGTGCTGTTTTACCGCAGCCGCGTCGCCAGAGGCCTGGACGGCCTCGTGGTAGCGCTGACGAAGGTCCGCCAGCTTCCCTGCTGTTGTAGATAGATCCGGATTCTCAGCCACGTGTGCCCCTTTGCGTCTGCCTAACTTTATCGGTCTTAAACGAACCTATCTTGCATAGTTACTACAACAGAACCACTAGTTATGTCTCTGATACCTACAAATAGACCGGGTGCGATATCATTTAGGCAATGGATTACTCATTTTCAAAGGATCAGTTCGCGGGGCTTGTCGAGCTTGCTGAGGTCGATTCGACCAATAAGGAGCTCCTGCGTCGTCTCGACGCTGACACTCCAGAATTCTTTGCGGTAACCGCTGATAAGCAAACCGCAGGACTTGGCAGACTTGGCCGCAACTGGGTGACCGAACCCGGAAAGTCGCTGGCGGTTTCAATATTGCTGAAGCCAGCAAGCCCGCGCCAAACAGACTGGATCACAATCATGGCGGGCCTAGCGCTTGGTTCGGCGTTGGAAAAGTTTGGAGTGAAAGCGAGCTTGAAGTGGCCGAATGACCTTTTGGTTGATGGTAAAAAGCTCTCTGGAATCCTGGCTGAACTGGTGAATCTAAACACAGTGGTGCTGGGTATTGGGATAAACATCAAGCCTCAAGAACACTCCCCGGACACGGCAACTTCACTACAAGAATTGGGCGTGGCGATTGGAAAAGATCAATTGCTTGGCGCAATCGCAAGTGAACTTAGAAGTTACTGGTCTGAGCTGTTGGCAAATTCGGAAGTGGCAATCGCCAGATTTCAGGCGGAGCTTTCAACCCGCTGCAGCACTTTAGGCACGAAAGTCAGGGCCGAACTACCCGGCGGCAAGAACCTGTATGGGGTGGCCGTAGCAATCGATGAGACCGGAAGACTGATTATTGAAACTCCTGAACCGGTCGCGTTAGCGGCGGCCGACGTCTGGCATCTGCGAAACTAGTAGCAATTAGGTAGGAGAGATATGCCAGCGGTTGGAGTGATAGGCGGCGGTCAACTTGCCAGAATGATGCAACCAGCGGCAATAGCGCTAGGCATTGACATCAAAGTCTTTGCTGAGCAAGAGCGTTCTTCTGCTCACTACGCAACCACTCAGGTTGGCGACTACACAAATTTTGATCAGCTAGCCAGCTTTGCCGCAACGGTAGACGTCATAACTTTCGACCACGAGCATGTTCCATTAGCTCTTTTGGAAAAACTTGTTGCCAACGGGGTAAAGGTCAGACCAGGGCCAGTTGCCCTGCATTTTGCTCAAAACAAACTAGCCATGCGCCAAGCGCTGACTGACTTGGGTCTTCCGGTTCCAATCTGGGCGCCTGCCAAATCAAGCGCTGAGATCACAAGATTCATCGCCGATAACGGGCCAGAAATTGTCGTGAAGACTCCAATAGGTGGCTACGACGGCAAGGGCGTAAGGGTAATAAGCCAAGCATCAGAGGTGGCCGACTGGCTCGAGGGGATTGACAGTTTTGGCGGAGAGTTGCTCTGCGAGCAGAAAGTGCCGTTTGTCAGAGAACTCGCGCAGCTTGTTGCAAGAAACCCATCGGGAGAACTCCGAGCGTGGGACACGGTTCAGACCGTGCAGAAAAATGGAGTTTGCTCGGAGGTCATTGCACCGGCACCGGGTCCGGTGAATAGCGAGGGCGCCAAGGAAATTGCCAACAAAATTGCTCACGGCCTTGAAGTTGTTGGTGTGATGGCAGTTGAAATGTTTGAAACTGCCAGTGGGGAACTTCTTGTCAACGAGCTTGCAATGCGGCCTCATAATTCCGGTCACTTCTCGATTGAAGGCGCCAGAACCAGTCAATTCGAACAGCACCTGAGGGCAGTACTGGATCTGCCGTTGGGAGATACTGCGTTGGTGGGTGAGGGCTCAGTGATGGTAAACCTACTTGGAGTTGATTCCGAAAACAGCTTCGTCGAAAACTATGGCGCAGCCATGGTCAAGTTCCCAGAACTCAAATTTCACAGCTACCAAAAAGCGCCACGGCTGGGCCGTAAAATGGGGCACATTACCGCCGTCGGGGAAAATCATCTGGAGCTGTTGACAGCCTGCCACGAGGCTGCGGGACTGATATACCGAACCGGTTTGCGCCTAGAGTAAAGCTTGGAGCTAGGGAGAAATGACATGTCAGAAATCGCAATAGTTATGGGCTCGGATTCGGATTGGCGAATCATGGAGCAGGCTCACAACATCGTGGTCGAGTTTGGCCTCGAGGCTGAGGTAGAGGTCCTAAGCGCTCACAGAACTCCTGAGAAGATGCTGAATTGGGCCAAGAGTGCAAGCAACAATGGTGTCAAAGTAATCATTGCTGGCGCCGGCGGGGCCGCCCACTTGCCAGGCATGATTGCCTCGATGACCTCCCTGCCAGTAATCGGAGTCCCAGTAAGCCTTGGAAACCTAGACGGTATGGACTCTTTGTTGTCTATCGTCCAAATGCCAGCAGGCGTGCCAGTGGCCACCGTCTCGATTGACGGAGCAAAAAATGCCGGACTTTTGGCGCTAAGAATTTTGGCGGTTGCAGCACCTGAATTGGAAGCCAAACTTGACGCGTATCGAGCCACGATCGCGGAGCAAGTTGAGAAAAAGAATCAAAAGCTGAGGCAAAGCCTCTAATCAGCGAATTCTCAGCTGATTTACATTTGTTCAAAACGCAAAAATGCTCAGCCTATTTTGAGAATCTCAACCTAAGGTTAAATGTGTCTCGGAGGTGAGCTGTGCGCAAATTAATGATTGGTCTAAGCCTGATTTTTGCTACCTTGCTGCTTTCTGGCTGCGGCGTGTTTTACCCGAACTGGGGAGCTACCTCTCTTCCTGAAGAGCCGACTGCCACGATCGAGACCAACCCAGAACCAGAGGCTTCGGCGGAGCCAGAAGTTTCAGTCGAACCGACAGCTTCAGCGACCCCTGAGGAAACCGAAACTTCGGAACCGGCAATAAAGCAACTGCCTGCCGACGTAGTGATTCTGATTGCCGAGGCTTACTCGGACACCGGAATGCTAGAAGTGGTGGCAAAGGTCCAGGGGATAACCGAGTCTGACGGCACCTGCACCATGAGGTTTATCGGATCTGATACTGAAAAAACGGTGAAGGTTTCAGCGCAACCGGCTTCTGACTACACCCAATGTTTTCCAATTGAGTTTCCGCTTTCCGAGTTACCTTCTGGCTCCGGCATCGTTACTGTCACATATGAATCAGAATTTCATCTCGGCAAATCACCCGCAACTTCGGTGGTGATTCCATAATGTTCAAGAAAATACTCGGAATAACAACCGCAGCCTTAATGGCTGTTGTTGGCTTGGTGTCAATGCCAATCGCTATGGCTCCGGCTCAAGCCGCACCTCCAGCAAGCGCCTTTGACCCGGGCCTAATCATCAGCGACAGCGTGTTTTTCGATTTTGGATCGATGGCCGTGGCGGACATTCAGCAATTTTTAGATTCGAGAGTTTCTAGCTGCCGTGCGGATAACCCCGCGATTGATTGCCTCAAGAGCATCAGCCTTGAGATCCCAGATACTCCAGCTACGACCTCGAAAGAGGTGGGACCTTGTTCGGCAATTCCGGCGAACCCAACGGCCAGTGCTGCCGAGGTTATCTATTCGGTTGCCGTGGCCTGTGGGATTAATCCCAAGGTCTTGATCACCAAGCTTCAAAAAGAACAGGGCCTGATTACCTCAACCAAGCCCACCTCTTACATGTACCGTGCCGCAATGGGCTTTGGTTGCCCGGATTCAGATCCTGGAATCTGCGGCAAGGTCTACGTTGGGCTTTTCAACCAGCTCTACCGGGCTGCTAAGCAACTTCGTTGGTATGGAAACCCAGATGGTTCTTTTACCTACTGGAAGCCCGGACGCACGGTTTCAATGCGCTACAACCCAAAGTCCGCCTGTGGAACCAAGAGCTTTGAGCTAAAAAACCAGGCAACCGCGAACCTTTATTACTACACGCCTTACACCCCTAACCAGGCAGCTCTTAACAACATGTATGGCTCGGGCGACAGTTGCTCGGCTTATGGAAACAGAAACTTTTGGCGCTTTTTCCATGACTGGTTTGGGTCACCAATCGGGGGCGGTTACTTACTGCAAGCTTCCGGGACCGAGACTTATCTAATCGTCGATGACAAAAAGTTTTTGGTTAGTGACTCCAGGTTGCTCGCGGCGCTAAGGCCACTGGGCCCAATCGGAGAGATTTCTCAGGCCTACTTGGACAGCTTCACAACCAGCAGTCAGGCCACACAGCTAGTTTCTGATTCTGCCAGCGGAGCAAAATACCTACTAGTAGATGGCATCAAGTATTCGGTGCTGGACTGCCAAATCGCAGCTCAGTTCGGTGCTAACTGCGACATCACTATTGCACTGAGCTCGCTCCAGCTGAACACGTTTGTCGACGGTGGCGCTCTTAGTCGCTTGGTTCAAACCGAAGACGGTAACCGCTACTGGATTGAGAATGCAAGCTCCCGAGTGGTAGTTGATGACCTTGCTTTGCAGACCGTTGGCGGGCAGGCAATCAAGGCCACTCCAATGACCATTGAGCAGCTCGTTTCAGTATCACCCGGAGCCGCCTTGGCATCTGAGTCGGTGATGTTTACCGTTGCGGGCAGTGAACAGAAGGCCATTGCTTCTGGTGGCAAGACTTATCTTCTAAACCCATCTCTGGTGACCACAACCGGACTCGCCAAGTGGTTTGACCAAGCGACTTCCGCGGTTGACTTGCAGGCGATCGAGTCCACCTTGGCTCCAGACCAGATCAGAGGCTTTGTTGCAAGTGAAGCCGGAGCAAACTTTGTAATCACAGCCGCTGGAAAACTTCCGGTGATAGATCCAGAAAATTGGACCGATCAAGTAGTTATCGTCCCGGAGTCCTTCCTGGCCAAGATGCCAACCGTGGAAGCAGAACTTGCCGCCCCGGCCGTTGTGACTTCTGCTGGCAATAAGTTTTCTTACTTCGTCCAGTCGGCGGAGCGCAGAATATCAAGCAACAAAACAATGATTGGTCAGTTCTTGTCCCTAATTGGGCAACCAAAGGCAATCGAGCTACCACAGTCTGCAATCAATACCGTTGAGAAGGTAGGGGAGGCCATTGCACCGGGGGCAATAGTGAAATCGAGCTCATCGTCGAGCCTGTATTTGGTTGATGATCTGACAAACAAGATCAAGCTTGAATCTTCGGCGCAGGCAACAAGTGTTTCGAAATCCAAGACCTTTACAATCAGCAATAAGGAGCTTGCCGGACTTGAGACCCGAACCGGATTTACTTCAGGTAAGGTTCAGTGCAACGGTGCGGTCTACCTATTGGATCGCGGAGTTCTTTACCCAACGTCGCCGGGAGCAGCAGCAGAGTTTCCTGGAAGCGTCTACCCATTGTCCAACATCACCTGTGCCGCGATGGAGCTTTCAACTCGTTCGGTTGGGCAGTTTATTAGAAGCAACAGCGGCACTCTCTACTTGATTCAAGATGGCACCAAACAGAGAATTTCTTCTTGGGCTCACCTTGCAACACTTCGGGGCGATGGCCCCGGCTACATTCAGGCGACCAATTACTTTGTCAAGAGAATTCCATCAGCTGGAACTGCTCCGGCAACGGTTCAGCTAGCGTCCTTGAGCGGCATACCAACCGGAGATTTCGGTGAGCTTACATTTGTTGGAACAGTCCCCGAAGTTATTCAGGTGGACCCAGAACCAGATCCCGCAACCACTCCCGAGCCTGAGCCAACTCCAACCCCTGATTCGAGCCCTGACTCGACTCCTGATTCAAATCCTGAATCTACCGGCGAGACCGAGTACCGCGTTGTGTCGGGAGATAGTCTGAACAAAATTGCGGCCAAGTTTGGTGTGACAGCTTCGCTGTTGCAGGAATATAACTCGATTTCGAACCCAAACCAAATTTCCATCGGTCAGCTAATCAAGATTCCAAAGTCGGATTCAACCAGCCCACAGGAGCCAGCACCAGCTCCTGAACCAACCCCTGAACCAACCCCTGAACCAACCCCTGAACCGGCTGCGACAGTTGTTGAATATCGCGTGCAGTCGGGCGACACGCTGCTTCGGATAGCTTCGAAGTTTGGAATTTCTAGCTCGGCTCTCCAGAGTTTTAACGCGATTCCTAACCCCAACCGGATTTCTATTGGGCAATTGCTAAAGATTCCAACATCGACTGACAATACAAATGTCGCGCAGGCCCAAGAGCCGGAAGAGCCGGCAGCTCAAAAGACCTACACAGTGGTTTCCGGCGACTCAATTTGGGGCATCTCTAGAAAGCTTGGAGTTTCCTCTTCGGCGCTAGCCTCGCTAAACAGCATTAATAATGCGAATTTCATTCGAGTCGGTCAGATACTAAAAGTTCCTAATTAGCAGCATCCCAAGCTGATTTTACAATTTCTTCCAGCCCAAAGCTTGCTTTGAATCCCAGCACTTTTTCAATGCGCTCGGTGTTCGCAACTAATCTCGGGGGATCGCCTGGTCTTCGGTCCGCTAGTACCTCTTTGAATTGAATACCGGAGGCTTTTTTGAGTTCCGCTAAAACCTCAAGTACCGAAGCGCCTTGACCTGTTCCAACGTTGAAGGTCGCGTATTTTTGTTCGGGCAGCTCCAGGTAATCCACCGCCATTAGGTGGGCTTTGGCGAGGTCTCCCACGTGCACATAATCCCTAATGCAACTGCCATCCGGCGTTGGATAGTCTGTGCCAAAAACAATTGGCTGTTCTCCACGTTTTAGTTGAGCGATCGCAATCGGAATCAAGTTCAGTTCGGCCGTGTCGGCAAGCTGACTAGACGCGCAGCCTGCGACGTTGAAATATCGAAGGTTCACGCCCTTGAGGCCCCAATTGGCGGCGTTTGCGACCATCCATTCGCCGATCAATTTAGTTTCGCCATATGGGTTTATGGGTTTTGGAGGTTGGTCTTCTGTCACCAGATCTACCTCCGGCATGCCATAGGTTGCAGCCGAAGATGAGAAGACAAATTTGAGGACATTATTTGCACGCATGGCCAGCAAAAGATTTGCCAGGCCCCCAATGTTGTCGAGGTAATACTGCTCGGGCATCTCTACGGATTGCCCAACCTGCTTCCTGGCGGCCAGGTGAATTACCGCATCGAATTTAGTTTGGCGCATTATTTTAGAAAGTCGCTCGACGGCCCCTGGGACTTCCAGCGAGAGCTTTATGACTTCGGAGTCAACCCTTGAGGCTACTCCCGTGACAAGGTCATCGACAATGGTGATGTCGTGACCTGCCTGCTCGGCAAGGGCAACAACGTGAGCACCAATGTATCCGGCACCGCCTGTTACAAGTAATTTCATGCCTAAAGGCTACCTTGAGGGTTTATGAACAAAAAGGAAATTTGGTAAATAGTCGGACTTGACAGCAACATACTTACAACGGTGTAATTACACCAATAGATTTCTTGAGATAGGGGAATGAGCATGGAACAGCGCGGTCAAGTGCCCTCCAACTGGTTCGTTGATGTGCTTCGGCTTGGGGTAGCCGGATCTTATGGTGATTCAGAAGGTAACCCTCTCGGCTGGCAAGAGGATGCGCTTTGCTCCCAGACCGACCCAGAAGCTTTCTTCCCAGAAAAAGGCGGATCGACAAGAGACGCCAAGAAGATTTGTTCACAGTGCTCAGTTAGGTCTGAGTGCCTAGAGTATGCGCTGCAAAACGATGAGCGATTTGGCATTTGGGGTGGACTTTCTGAACGCGAACGTCGCCGTCTGCGCAAGTCCGCCTAATAAATCGTGTCAACGCTCTCGGTAGCGACAGTCGTCGTCTCGCACGGGGCGGTTGATTATTTAGCCACCACACTCAAGGCGCTGTCTGTTCAGACGCACCTGGTCGAGCAGATAGTGGTTGTTGAAACCCGCTCCGATCCAGCCTGTATAGAAATTGCCAAGCAGTTCGGTCACTCAGTTATTGAGCCTGGTGACATCAAACTCGGTGCCGCAATTGACTCCGGAGTTCAGTCCCTAAAGACTTTGCCCGGCTGGCTGTGGATTCTCCACGATGATTCTGCCCCCGAACCAACAGCGCTTCAGATGCTCGCGAGTGCGGCTGAGCTATCCCCGTCGGTTGCAATTGTTGGCCCGAAACTTTTGGAGTGGGGGAACGAGATCCAAATCCAACAACTTGGAATCACTGTTACCCCGACCGGCAGGCCATTTTTGCTGGTTGAAAATCAGTATGACCAGGGTCAGCACGATGGCTCTCGAGACACTCTTGCGGTCTCGACGGCTGGCATGTTGGTGGCAGTAGGTCTCTGGCAGAAGCTCGGTGGTCTCAATGACTCGTCTCCAGTGTTTGCCCAAGACATCGAATTTTGCGCCCAGGCCAGGGTTGCTGGGTTCCGGGTGGTTGTCGAGCCAAGGGCCAGGATTTCTCACCGTGGCTTGTCCATGAAACAGGCTCGAACTAGAAAATGGCTTGGCGGGAATCGGACCCAAGCTCTTTCAAGAGCTCATGTTCATTTGGCTAGTATCTTCGCGCCGACCTTGTTGTTACCGCTTGTCTACTTGGCACTTCCACTGGCAGCTCTGATTTCAATACCGCGGAACTTGATAACCAAAAAGCCAACTCGAATCTTTGGTCAATTTACTGCCTGGCTTTGGGCTTGGTTCACAATTGGCGCAAGACTAGGTGCTCGCAAGAAGCTTCGTGGGCTCGGGAAAACTCGGCCACTGGGAGATTTTTTGGCAACTCGAGCGCAGCGGAAAAAGCGCAGAGAATCTAAATTTGAGTACGGACCGGAAACGGCTGAGTCAACTGGAAAGGGACTGATCGGTAGCGGTTCAGTCTGGCTTGGTTTGCTGCCATTGATTTTCGGCTGGTCGCTGTTTCCGGTCGGCGCTTTATACACCGAGCGATTGGTTCCGCTGGGTGATTCGTTTCGATCGATTTGGTCAGCAACGGGCTTAGCCCAAGTTCCCTACTTGGCCGGCGTCGATTTACCGACAGATCCTTTTAACTGGGTGCTGTCTTTGTTTGGGCTCGCTCTAAATTCCAATCCGAGTTTGGCGCTGGCTGTTTTTGTGTTCGTGGCACCCAGCATTGGGTTTGCAGGTTTCTGGATGTTGACCAGCTTGTTCCTAGGTCGAGTCTGGGTTCGAAACCTAGTGGCACTGCTTTATAGCCTTAGCCCCCAGGTTTTAATGGTCCAGGCTATGGCTGGAGTTGCAGACCTAGTAATAATTTCGATAGCCCCCTGGTTGACTTTGTTCCTCATCAAGGCCGCCACCAGCTATAACTCAGCAAGAACTTGGCGCTGGGTTGGGTTGGCGGGCTTGACAGCTGCATTCATCGCGGTGAGCAACCCAATTATCTTCCTACTTTCCATAGTTCTTGGAATTGCGCTTGGCGCCAATAACATACGCAAACTTCCGATCATCCTTTGGTTTGTGTTGCCGGGAGCGGTGCTTATTTACCCCTGGGTGCTCTTGGCGTTCGAGCAAAACCAGTGGGCACTACTAAGCGTCACCAGCTCGGCATTTTTGTTGCCGCAAAGCCCCTATGCATCTGTCATTGCTCTAATCTTTCTTGGTTCAGCAGCACTGCCTGCCATCGCAAGTCTTTTTGGAACTCGACTGGCGGTTTCGGTAAGCGCGTGGGTGGTCGCAATTATTTTGTGGTTCGGAAGCTTGTATCAACCCATTGCGGGCAGCTTCGCGATGCAGGCGCTCAGTTTTGCGGCCTTGCTAGTCGGTGCCGGATTGTTCCTTGATGGCATCACAAAAAAATGGGCAATTGCCACAGCCTCCCTCGCCGCAAGCGCAGGCGTGTTGGCTTCCGGTTTTGTTTTTGGGCCGCTGGCACCTACCCAGAGTTATTTTGGAACCCAGCGACAGGCGCCGGCATTAGTGGTCGCGGCCTCAGAAGTGGATGTGGGAGTCAGAACCCTGAAGATTGATGTCAGCGGAGACCAGGTTGATGCGGAACTTGAATGGGGCACGGGAGAAACCCTCGAGCAGAAAAGTCTGGCCTACGAACTCTTGCTGCCGGAATCACCAATTGCGGCTGAACTAGCCCAATTGACGGGCTCGCTGGTTGCAGGGAATTCTTCCGGGGTGGCAGAACTGCTTTTGGGTCTGGGGGTTGATTTTGTGCTGCTGGATGGAGTGGATCAGGAGAGCATTTCCAGTGCGAGGGTGGCAATTGACTCCATGACTATGCTGCAGGCTGCTGGAGAGACCCCCTACGGCTACTTGTGGCAGGTGGTGGGAGCTAGGGCCGATACTCCATCGAGTGCTGAGACATCAGGCAGTAAAAATCTTGAACTAGGAATCCTGGCGGCATTCTTGCTGCTTGCAATTCCGACGCCTGCTTCGATTCGAGGAACCAGAAGAGCAAGGAGCGAAAAGTGAAAATAGCTTCCCGCGTTGTTCTTGCTATAGCCCTCGTCGGGCTTTTTATTTCGCAGATTGTGGTTGCACAGCTTCCAGCCCTATCTACCTCATTCGCAAGTCCAAGTCTTAGGGCTGTAGCTGTGGAGCCACTGCCGCTAGAGGTCTATTGTCCCGGCGCATTTGTTGAAGTTGGTGGCGAGTCTGGAATTGAACTTGGCCAAATTGATCGCATTGGCAAGGCGAGTATTTATCCGTTTCTGGGAAGTGGCGAGTTCATAGTTGATCCCGGTCTCACCACGACCACTGGCACCAGAGCGGTTGTTGCTGGAGACAACCAGTCAACTGCGCTTTTGTCAGTGATTCAGGCCCAAGGGATCTCAAGGGATCGGGCAACCGGGTTTACGGCAAGCCCCTGTTCGCAGCCCGTGTTCAGCGGCTGGTTTATCTCTGGAGCCGCAGCATTGGGTCAAGAAACCGTGCTGCTAATTGCGAACCCAAGTGAAACAGAAACTCTGGTTTCGCTTGAGTTTTTGGTACCCGGCGGCAAAATTTTGAAGCAGGTCAGTTTGGCTGCTGGCCAAACTGAGGTGTTGCCGGTGTCCTCGGTAATTTTTCAAGAGCCGGTTTTTGCTCTTTGGTTTGAAACCAGCGGAGTTCCAGTTTCGGTTGCTATGCAACAAAGAGCGACGGCCGGCCTATCAACTCGCGGGGTCGATTTGCAGCTTCCGAGTCTGGGGCCTTCGATGGATAATCTGATAACCGGTCTCAGCGTTCGCTCTGAAGGGTTTGAAAAGCCAGTTTTGAGGCTTTTTAATCCCGGAGAAATTCCAACCGAAGCCATCATTACTGCGGTGGCGAGCAACAATGTTGTGGTCCTGAGGCAGCAGGTTGAGCCACAAAGCTTTGCTGAGGTGGAACTTGATTTGATCGACGGCGATTATTTGTTGAGGGTGGAAAGCTCTTCGCCGCTGTTGGCCGGTGTTAGAAACACAATTCTCCAGCCAGCTCTTGATTTTTCTTGGTTGACGCCAGCCTCAGAATTCACTGACCTAACGCTTCCGGTTCCCAGCTACAAAACGCGATTGCACGTTGCGAACTTTGGTTTGACCGCGTTGACCGTAAACCTGGAAATAACAACCGGCACCAGGGTGGAATACCAGAGCTTCGAGATAGCCTCGCTTTCTCAGGTTTCGCTGTGGTTAGCTGGAGATTCAGTCCGCATCAACTCGGCATCGAAATTTACGGCAGCACTTGAGGTTATTGATGTGCCGGGTTACGCGGTAATAAATCCTCGTGAAAATCAAAACTTCGGGGACGCACTCTCGGTCACTGTCCGCTAGCTAACTCTGGTCTAGTAAATCCCAAGGGTCTTTGCCAAGCAGGCTTGCCGCGGCCGAAACCACGGCCTGTTCAATCTGAATTCTTGGGTCCGAGGTTCTGGAGCTTATACCTCTCTCAATCGGAATTCGGTAGAGAATTATGGTCATGGTCTGGGGCTTTATGTGCCAGCGGTTTAGCGATTCCGGGCGCTCCTGGAGCGGCACTTCTTCTATTTTCCAATTCAAGGCGCCAAGCTCTTCTGGGAACCTAGATCTCAGGTAGTCGGCGGTGTCGGCAACTGCATCCTGGAAAAAAGTTACCCGGTTTAGGCCGTGACTAAACAGCTTGGACGGAATAGGCCTACGCATGCCCCTGCCGTGACGATCTCTTTTCTGCGGTGTCGAAGCCATTTGACCATTGTATTCTTGGCGGGCTAGATAAACAGGAGATGTTTTGTGACCAAATTTGAGGCTTTCGTAAAGACCTACGACGTTCGCGGGCTGGTGAGCACCCAGCTAACCGATGAGGTTGTCGAGTGCTTCGGTGCGGCATTCGCCGATGAGTTAGATCTTGTCGGAAAGGAGTTAGTGGTCGGCCATGACATGAGAGATTCCTCTCCCGGTTTTGCGGCAGCCTTTTCACTTGGGGCAAGGAAGCGTGGCGCGAACGTTGTGATGCTGGGGCTTTGTTCCACCGATATGAACTACTACGCATCTGGTTTTTTGCATCTTCCAGCCGCGATGTTCACTGCGAGCCACAATCCGGCTAGCTACAACGGCATTAAATTCTCGCGCGCTGGTGCAAGGGGGATCAGCCTAGACACCGGACTTGCCGCGATTCGAGACCGGGCAATATCCTTTTCCGAAGATGGAATTTCCTCCCGGTCTGTTCTGGGAACCGAGCGCGACCTGTCAGTCATGGCTGACTATTCGAGCTATTTGCACATGCTGGTTTCACTGGCCGGCATTCGAAAGCTCAAGATAGTTATTGACACCGCCAATGGCATGGGTGGACTGACGGTTCCTGCGGTGCTTGGAAACGATCCTTCGATAGAAATAGTGCCGCTGTATTTTGAGCTAGATGGTTCATTTCCAAATCACGAAGCGAATCCGCTTGATCTCAAGAACCTGGTGGATTTGCAACAGATGGTTGTTTCTTCAGAAGCAGATCTAGGACTTGCATTCGACGGAGATGCCGATCGCTGCTTCGCGGTCGATGAAAAAGGCAGGGCGGTAACTCCTTCGGCCGTTGCGGCAATTGTGTCCAAGCGCGAGATTTTGAGGGTTCAGGCCATGGGTGAAAAATCTCCAACCGTGCTGCACAATTTGCTTACCTCTAACTCGGTGGCCGAAACGATAATCGCTCAGGGCGCCATCCCACAAAAAACCAAGGTTGGGCATTCGCTAATCAAGGACCAAATGGCGGCGACTTCTGCGGTCTTCGGTGGTGAACACTCGGCTCACTATTACTTTCGCGATTTCTGGGGCGCGGACAACGGCATGCTTGCTGCCATGCACTTGATCAGTGAGCTTGGGTCTAAGGACAGACCCATGTCTGAAATAGCCGCCGATTACACACCATATTTTTCCTCCGGGGAGATCAACTCCACAGTTCTGGATGCCAATGAAGCACAATTGCGGGTTGCAACAGAGCTAACCGGTGCATCGCTGGAGGAACTCGATGGCACGACCTATAGCCATCAAGATGGTGAAATTTGGTGGTGGTGCAACATCAGATCCTCGAACACCGAACCGTTGTTGAGGCTAAATGTTGAGTCAAATCAAGAATCAGTAATGCATCAGATCCGCGATCGAGCTCTTGCTGCAATCAGAGAGCAGGCCTAAGAGGCTCGTTGTCTGCGAGTACTCGATTCTAAATTCCCAGGTTTCCCGCTCTGGTTCAAGCTACATTTGAGTAACGGTTTATCGGGCCATTATGGTTGGAAGCAATCGCAGCTGATTGGAGGGTGCATTGATTCACAAGGTACTGGTTGTTGACGATGACGATGCCCTTCGCGAGATGGTCGGCCTAGTGCTGGCTGGAGCAGGCTACGAGCCGGTGTTCGCGGCCGATGGTATCTCCGCTATCGAGATTTTCAAAGATAGAAATCCAGATCTAGTTCTTTTGGACATAATGCTTCCGGGTCAATCAGGCATTGAAGTTTGTAAGCAAATTCGAGCGGTCTCCGGTGTTCCGATTGTCATGTTGACTGCCCGCGGAGACACCAACGATGTTGTGCTGGGTCTTGAAGCCGGAGCCGATGACTACGTTGTGAAGCCTCATAAGGGTGAAGAGTTGCTGGCAAGAGTGAAGGCCAGACTTCGACCGCTGCCAGATGACTCTTTGGTTCTTCAAATAGGGGGCCTAACTCTTGACCCGAAATCTTTCGAGGTTCAACGAGAGGGCGCGAGTCTTTCGCTAACGCCACTGGAATTCAAGCTGCTTCACACTTTGGCTTCAAAGCCTCAACAGGTCTTTAGTCGTGAAATGCTCCTGGAGCAGGTTTGGGGTTATCAATACAAGGCTGATACCCGGTTAGTGAATGTTCACGTTCAGCGGTTGCGCTCTAAGGTTGAAAAAGATCCAGAGAACCCGAAGATTGTCATGACAGTCCGTGGTCACGGATACCGGGCTGGCTCCGAGCCTCAGTGATTTCACTGCTCAAACGCTCACTAACGGCCAGAACTGTAGTCGCAACCGTTTTACTTAGTGCGCTAGCACTGGTTACCTTGGGCGGATTCTTGTCTTACTCACTGGCGAATGGCTTTTATCAAAATCGACTCGACCAAGTCCTTAGCGAAACAGGGCGCGCTGTGAGCAGTGTCCAGGGGACCGTTGCGGCGGCAGCGGTAACGGATGAAACCAGCCTGCAGACACTTATCAATGCCGTGGTTCCCTCTCTCGAAATAACAGGTGGTTCCGGGTCCAGGCAAGTGGCCCTGCTAAGAAGCCCCGGGCAGGCGCAGCTTCAGTTAGTTCAGTCTCCAATTTCCCAAGATTTGGACCTCAATACCATCCCCGATCAGCTACGCGAGCAAGTTCGAGAATCGGCTGGTGTCCTGACCTACACACCAGTTAGCTTCTCCAAAGAAGGTGTCCTGGTTGCCGGAATAACGGTTGGAGCCCCGGTGGTAATTCCATTGGCTGGTAACTTCGAACTTTTCTTAGTTTTTGACCTAAGTGCCGAGCAGCAATCACTGGCCCTCGTTCAAAGTGCAATTACGGTAGCTGGAGTAATCCTGCTGGCGCTAATCGCACTGGTTAGCTATTTGGTTACTCGGTCGGTAGTTAGCCCGGTAGAGCAGGCAGCCCTTGCTGCTCAGGCGGTATCGGCCGGAAAGCTCGATGAGCGATTGATTGAGCGCGGCGATGACGTGTTGGCACAGCTTGCCAAATCCTTCAACAAGATGGCCGCGAGCTTGCAGCAACAGATTCAACAGCTGGATTCGCTCTCGAAAATGCAGCAACGATTCGTTGCTGATGTCTCGCACGAACTAAGAACCCCGTTGACAACAATCAAGTTAGCCGGCGAGGTAATCTTTGGAAATCGCGAAAGGCTGGACCCTGCGCTTTCAAGATCAGCCGAGTTGATGCAAAACCAGATTGAGCGCTTTGAGTATTTGCTGGCTGACCTCTTAGAAATATCGCGCTATGACGCCAGAGCCGTGGTTGCCGATCTTGAAACCCAAGATCTCAATGCTGTTGTCGGCGCTTCGATTGCAAGCATCGAGCCGCTTGCTCAGGCTAAAAACACCGAGATTCGAATCGATTTACCAAAGGGGCCAGTCGAGGCAGAGTTCGATGCCAAGCGCATCGAAAGACTGCTGCGTAATCTACTTTCTAACGCGGTTGAGCATGGCGAAGGTCGGGCCATAGTTGTTCAAGTTGGTCAAAATGCTAGCTCGGTGGCGGTGTGTGTGACTGATTCCGGAATTGGAATGTCTAAGTTGCAACTTGAACGAGTCTTCGACAGGTTCTGGCGAGCAGACCCAGCCAGACAACGATCTGTTGGCGGCACCGGATTAGGGCTTGCGATCTCCAAGGAAGATGCCACCTTGCACCGAGGCTGGCTGCAGGTTTGGTCTAAGCCCAACAAGGGCACTAGCTTCCGGTTGACGCTCCCAAGGCGCTCAAATTCCGTGATTGGAAACTCCCCAATACCGCTGCCACCTAGATCGGTACAGACATGATCAAAAAACTTTTTGTCCTCCTAACTGTCTTGGTGCTTGCCGGTTGCGCCTCGCTCCCAACGCAACTTGATATTCAGAGCGGTCCAGATATCGCTCCTGAGGTCCAGCAAGAATTTGCCTACTACACACCATCTGGGCCGTCTTTGAACGCGACCTCGCAGGAGATAGTTTCGGGATTTTTGGCAGCGGGAACCAGTCCGCTAAATGACTACGCGGTTGCGAGAGAATTTTTGAGTGAAGATTTTGCTCAACGCTGGAACCCGGAGAATCAGACCGTAATCAGGGTTGGCCCACCTGTTTTCCGGCAGGCTGGAGAATCTCTGGTTGTGGTTGAGCTAAACATTGGAGCAAGAATTGATGATCAGGGGCGCTACGAGGATTCGGTTGAGACATCGTCAACCAACCTCAGGTTTCAGCTAACTCTGCAAGATGACCAATGGCGGATCTCAAGCGCTCCGAATTTGACCGTGGTGACACCTCCGGTGTTCAGCGTGGTGTTCAACGCATTCCCCATCTACTTTTTGGATTCGAGTATGGAGAGCCTGGTTCCAGATTTGCGCTGGTTCCCAACCAAGACCTCAACGCCGACCAGGCTGGTAAATGCGTTGCTTGCAGGCCAGAGCTCCTGGCTGTCTTCCGGAACCAAGTCCGCAATTCCTGAGGGTACTCAGTTGACGATTAGTGCGGTCCGTATCTTGGACCGCGTGGCTCAAGTTGATCTTGATGCTGACGCACTTGCTGCCGGGCAGCAGGACCGAAGAAACATGCTCGGACAGTTGCGCTCAACGCTGCTGCAGTTGCCGGGCGTCGACGACGTATCGCTGTCTGTCAATGGAGCCTTTCAGGACATCGAGACCGGAGGTTTGGAGCCAGCGGTCGGGGTAAGTCCCAGTTATGTCCTAAAACTAACCGGGGTTGAGCCGCTAACTGGAATTGGTTCCATGCCAATTACTGGAACTCAGGCCATGGTCGCAAACTACAGTCCAGAACTGATTGCCCTTACCGATAACGGGGAGCAAGTTGCCTTCACTACAGCTGAGGGAGTTTTTGAACTTACCACCCGGTCACTGCGCACTGAGATAACTCAGCTGAGTTCATTGACTGATGTGGTTTCACTTGAGTATGACAAGTATGGATCGCTCTGGGCCTTCCCGTCCGATGCGAGTGTTCCAGTGGAGGTCTATTACCGGTCCACCGTGGTGCGAACGCTAGCTAGCCCGTATTTAGGCTTGAGGCTGGCGGCAACTATATCTCCCGAGGGCACGCGAGTAGCCCAGGCGATTCAAACTGAGGACGGAGAGTCGTTTATCGATGTTGGAGTTGTGCTCCGAGATTCGAACGCCATCCCGTTGGTGCTAAATGAGGGCTTAATAATCCAGCCAGTTCTCGGCACGCCCGCCGCAATTTCTTGGCACGGCACGGCTTCCGTGCGTGTATTGGAAACAACGGCCAGCGGCTTGACCGCCTTTAGCCAGTACCCGTTGTCGGGTCCAAGAACGCAGCTGCCCATGCCTCCGACAATTGGCATCGAATTGCATGCAGCAGCCTCAGCAGCAAGTAGCTACCTACTCTCAGACGATGGTGAAGTTTGGCTTTTCTCGGCTAATAATTGGCGTCGAATTGCAACCGGCGTTACCAGCATCAGTCCACTCCGCTAACACCTACTCACTCCTTACCTGTTTTCAACAAGCAAGAGCTTTTGAGCGTTTTAAGACGGCAATTTGGCCGACACTTTTGGCATGCTTAAATCGCTTCTTGATTTTGTTTTCCCAACCGCCTGCGCGGTCTGTGAAAAGCCGCCAAGCCCACTCTGCGATGAATGCGTTCCGGAGTTTGAAGCAACCAGGTCTTCATTCGACGGTAAGCCGGTTTGGTATGCCGCTGAATACAGCGAGCCGATGTCAAAAATTCTTGCCGCCTATAAAGATGAATCTCGAACTACCTTGGCGCACTTTCTGGCCGCTGGTCTAAACGTGGCAATAATTGAAGCAATTTCGGTCATCGGTCCGTGCTGGATTTGTGTGCCACCAAGAAACCGGCGGAACTACAAGAAAAGAGGTTTTGATCCGATCTTGAAACTCCTTTCTGGTCTCGATCTAGTGGCCGCTCAAAAGTTACCCCGGGGAACTCTTAGTTTCCAACGTGAGGTTTTGGACCAGCGGAGACTAGATAAGCCGCAACGAGAATCCAATGTTTTGGGTTCAATGATCGCGACTTCTGGTTCTCAAAAAGTGCTGTTGATTGACGATGTGATGACAACCGGTTCAACGATCAAAGAGTGTGCTCGGGCACTTAGTGAAGCAGGCTACGAAGTTGCCGGAATCTGTGTATTAGCCAAGAGAATCCTGTAAAGCCAAAGCGAGCCAATCAAAAAAGGCGTAGTTTGGTAACACGGCAAAGCAGCCGACTAGGAGGTAAAAATGGAACTTCGAATTTCAGCGAAAAACCTCACGGTCTCGGATCGTTTCAGGGACTACGTAACAGAAAAAGCAGGCAAGGTTGAGCAATTTGCTCATCGTCCGCAAGAGTTAAACATAAAAATCACTCGTTATGAGCATTCAAAAGGTGCCGGTCAAGAAGACCAGGTTGAGCTCACCGTTTATGAGCCGGGTCACGTGGTCAGGGCCGAAGCGAGAGCGGCAGATAAGTTTGTGGCTTTTGACATAGCCTTTGGAAAATTGCTTGAGCGACTCAGGCGGTATTCAGATAAGCAAAAAAAACACCAAGGTCTCGGGGCGAGCGAGCTAACCGCATCTGACTTTAGAGACCTAGCTATTGTCCCTGCCGATGTGCAGCTGATAACCGGTGAAATTCCAGTCGTGGAAGACGATGAGAGCCAGGAACCGGAAGCTGGGCTTGTGATCCGCTCCAAAGAGTTTGAAAGACATGCGATGACCAAAGAAGAAGCGGTTAGCCACATGGAACTTGTGGGCCACGACTTCTACTTGTATCACGACCTTGAAAGCGATAAAGCTGCGGTAGTTTATAGGCGTAAGGCCTACAGCTACGGGGTTATTTCACTCAGTTA
>Ga0105053_10004090_pt1 | contig 21746 bp, 19 predicted proteins | sample BON01_FD_78093 | JGI IMG/M metagenome (GOLD analysis project Ga0105053, IMG submission 78093) | Freshwater microbial communities from Lake Bonney liftoff mats and glacier meltwater in Antarctica - BON-01 | ecosystem: Environmental > Aquatic > Freshwater > Ice > Glacier meltwater | place: Lake...
AATAGTGTTCCAGTGGTTCCCCAATTGGGCATGGCTATGGGTTTTGATCAGACACATAATTTAAACAAAAGATGCGCTCTTCCAAGCATTAGCCACAAAACTTAACAATTCCAAAATAGGCCATTGATCTAAGCTTCAGTATTTGAAGATAGGGGATTTTAGACTTGGAAATAGGTAGCGGCAAACTTAAAATTTATTTAAGAGGGTGAATATGGAAGAGGCTATCCGCGAATGCGCCCACTTGTTCTGTCTTTTCGCCCAAATGCGCTATCTTGCAGCCGCTTTAAAAAACAACATTATGAACTACGATGTGCTTGTGATTGGAGGCGGTCCCGGCGGTTATGTGGCTGCCATCCGTGCCTCACAACTGGGCCTGAAAACAGCGGTCGTCGAGCGGGAATCGCTGGGCGGCATTTGCTTGAACTGGGGTTGTATACCCACCAAAGCCCTCCTCAAAAGTGCCAATGTATTTGAATATATCCAGCATGCTGCCGATTATGGTATCACCGTAAACGAGGCCACCTCTAATTTCGAAGCCATCATCAAACGCAGTCGTGGCGTGGCCGATGGTATGAGCAAGGGCATTGGTTTTCTGATGAAAAAGAATAAAATTGACGTGGTGATGGGTACTGCCTTGGTGAAAGCCGGTAAAAAGGTAGAAGTCACCGCAGCCGATGGCACCAAATCGGAACTGAGCGCACAGCACATCATTATCGCAACCGGCGGTCGTGCCCGTGCCCTCCCGAATATTCCTATTGATGGCAAAAAAGTTATCGAATACCGCAAGGCGATGAGCCTCGAAAAACAGCCGAAGTCGATGCTCGTGATAGGCTCTGGCGCCATAGGCGTTGAATTCGCCTACTTCTACAGCACGCTTGGCACCAAGGTAACCATAGTCGAATTTCTGCCGAATATTGTGCCGGTGGAAGATGAAGATGTTTCCAAAGCCCTCGAAAAAATCTACAAAAAGAACGGTATCGATATTCACACCAACTCTAGCGTTGAAGCAGTCGATACCAGTGGTGCCTTGTGTAAAGTCCGCGTTAAAACGCCCAGTGGCGAAATCACCATCGAAGCCGAGCTCGTGCTCAGCGCTGCAGGTATGGTCGCCAACATCGAAAATCTTGGCCTTGAAACAACAGGTATAGCAACCGATAAAGGTAAAATAATCACCAACGAATATTATCAGACCAACATCCCCGGCTACTACGCCATTGGCGATGTAGTCAAAGGACCTGCCCTGGCTCACGTAGCCTCTGCCGAAGGCATTATCTGTATTGAAAACATTGCCGGTCACCATCCCGAGCCACTTGATTACGGCAACATTCCGGGCTGTACTTATTGTTCACCCGAGATTGCTTCTGTCGGCATGACCGAAAAGGCCGCCAAAGAAGCCGGTTACGAGCTGAAAGTGGGCAAATTCCCTTTCAGTGCTTCGGGTAAAGCCAGTGCTGCCGGTGCCAAAGATGGTTTTGTGAAACTGATTTTTGATGCCAAATACGGTGAGTTTCTAGGCGCGCACATGATCGGTGCCAATGTCACTGAAATGATTGCGGAGGTAGTTGTTGCCCGCAAGCTCGAGACTACGGGTCACGAAATTATCAAATCGGTTCACCCTCATCCAACGATGAGTGAAGCTATCATGGAAGCCGCTGCGGCTGCTTATGGTGAGGTGATTCACTTGTAGTTTTATTTTACTAACGGGCCACCTCTTTATGGGGTGGCTTTTTGCGTTTGGGGAAGTTGGGATAGTTGGGATAGATGGGGGAGTGGGGGAGTGGGGGAGTGGGGGAGTTGAGGGAGTGGGGGAATTGGGGATACCAATTCACGATTCGTGCGTAGGGTGAGCGTAGCCGAACCCTTGCGTTGGGTGAGCGTAGCCGAACCCAAAAGCTGGTAGGTGTTTCCCTCAAGGGTATCGCTGCTTCAAATTGTGTTTGGCTGTTGCGATTATGGCGTTGAGCAAGCGTAGTATTTCTTGAATTTTTTCGGTCAGTTTTTCGGGATGAGGATAGTGTGGTGACTCCGCGCATAGCTTTATGAAATAGTCGGTTTCTTCAGCTTCTTTGTTAGCAATCTTAAGCTTATGGATAAAGTCAGCTTTGCTTTCAGCTTCTTGCGCTTCCCTGACATTCGCACCGATACCCGTGCCGCATCTGAATAACTGATTTGCCATCGTATAATGTTTGCCCAGAAGCAGTTTTGCCTCAAAATCAAGGATGTCAAGCGCAAAAGCAAAAGTTTTGATTTCTAAGGCTCCTGGTTCTCTCATTGCTCATTTTTAGGCAAATTAATATTTTCATCAACGGGTCTTGCGAATTTGAGTGCATCAAAACAAAAGTTGCGTGATAATTGAAAAGAAGGAACGGTTGAGGGAGTGGGGTAGGTGGGTAGTTGAGGGAGTTGGGGGAGTTGGGGTAGTTGGGGGAGTGGGGCAGTTGGGGTAGTTGGGGAGTGGGGGATACCGATTCACGATTCGTGCGTAGGGTGAGGGTAGCCGAACCCAAAAGCTGCTGGTAGGCGTCGCCCTCATCGCCCTCTCCACCACCCTATAAACAGTAGATTAAGATAATTTAGGAATTCTACCGTACCAAAAAACAAGAATGCCTCCTATTTTTAGACCATCAAATGTGAAATCATGAAAAATCTATTGAAGCTCGTCCTGGTACTGGGCCTCGTTTTCTCTATGGGTCAAGCCCGTGCCGATGAAGGCATGTGGTTGCCTATTCAAATCGCCAAACTGCAAGGTAAAATGCAGGAAAAAGGGCTCAAATTAACGGCCGAAGATATCTACAGCGTCAACCAAGCTAGTCTAAAGGATGCTATTGTGCGTCTGGGTGGCGGTTTTTGTACTGCTGAGATTGTATCCGGTGAAGGTTTGTTGCTCACCAACCACCACTGTGCTTACGACCTCATCCAAAACCACAGCTCGGTCGAAAAGGACTATCTCACCAATGGTTTCTGGGCCATGAGTCGCAGTGAAGAGCTGACAAATCCTGGTCTCACCGCTTCAATTTTGGTGCGTATGGAAGATGTCACTTCCCGTATCATGACTGCCCTCGAAGGGGTAGAAGAGAGCAAAAAAGCAGGTGTAATCGCTAAAACGTCTAAAGAAATTGCTGAAGAAGCGAAAAAAGAAGGCGAAGGCTATACCTCCGATGTTAGAGCTATTTTTTACGGCAACCAGTACATTTTATCGGTATACATAACCTATAAAGACGTTCGCCTGGTAGGTGCTCCACCGAGCAGCATTGGTAAGTTTGGTGGCGATACCGATAACTGGATGTGGCCCCGCCATACCGGCGACTTCAGCATGCTGCGCATCTATACCGGAGCCGATGGCTTACCAGCCGATTATAGCGCGACCAATGTGCCGTTGAAACCGAAAAAACGTTTACCAGTAAGCATCAAAGGGGTAGATCAAAACGACTTCGTGATGGTGATGGGTTATCCGGGTACCACCAACCGCTATTTAACCGCCGCCAATCTCGAGAGTAACCTGACGTATTACAATCAGGCCTTTATCGACCTCTACGGTGCCAAAATGCGCATCATGAAAGAAGATATGGATGCCGATGCCAAAACCCGCATTGCGCTGGCATCAACCTATGCTTCGGGCATGAATACCTATAAATACTTTATCGGTCAAAGCAACGGCCTCCGCAACGATGGTCTGGTAGAGAAAAAGACAGAATATGAAACCAAACTCATGGCTTGGATCAATGCCGATCCAGCACGAACAGCTAAATATGGTACTATCGTCGACGATTTAGCCAAAGACATTGCTGAATTTGGCCCATTGAACCAGCATTATTTGTATTTCGCCATCGGTATGCTCGGCAACGGTGTGTTTAATCACTACAATCTCATGGGCGGCATCAAAGGACTGCTCGACGAGAAAAAGCCAGATGCCGAAAAGATCAAAACCGAGGCCGAAAATATCCGTGGCAAGCTCGACGAGACTTTTAAGGAGTTTTTTCCTAAAAACGACGAAAAAACGTTTTCAGCACTATTATTCCAATATTACAAAGAAATACCAGCGGCAAAACACCCGAAGCTAATCGCCAAAATTATGGCCAAATACAAAGCCGTAGATGCGAAAACAGCATTCGACAAATACGCAGCCGAAGTGTACAGCAAGTCGATTCTGACCTCCCAAGAGCGCCTGAACAAATTCCTCGATAAACCGAATGCTAAAACGTTGAAAAAAGATCCCGGCATGTTGTTCGCCGAGCAGATGTTTACCGTCTTTATGAGCGATGTAAATCCACCCCGCGCCGCTGTCAATGGTCAACTCGCCGCCAAACGTAAAATTTTCATGGCCGCGATGATGGAGTACGATGCCAACAAAATGTTTGCGCCCGATGCAAACAGTACCCTACGTATGACTTACGGTACTGTACTGAGTTATGTGCCTCGCGATGCCGTATTCTACAAACATTTCACCACCGCCGACGGTATTCTCCAAAAGGAAAACCCTAAGGATGAGGAATTCATCGTGCCTGCTAAATTGAAAGAGCTGCTCGTGAAGAAGGATTATGGTCGTTATGCCACCAATGGTGTGCTTTACACCGGCTTTATCTCCAATAACGACATCACAGGTGGTAACAGCGGCAGCCCGGTAATTAACGGCAACGGTGAACTCGTAGGTATTGCCTTCGACGGCAACTGGGAATCGATGACCGGTGACCTGATGTTCAGCGATAAAATGCAACGTTGTATTAGCGTAGATATTCGTTATGTAATGTTTATAATTGACAAATTCGCCGGTGCTGGTCACTTGTGCGACGAGATGTTGAAGCCATAAAACAGACTTAATAGTTGTATCAAAAGCCACCTCCGGGTGGCTTTTGATGTTTTTATACGTGTGCTTTATTACCTTTGACCGCCATGCAGCCACTCGACTGGATAATGTACCTCTACCTGATTTATGCGGGAGTTTACATACTTCTTTTTGTGTTATTCGACTATTACTGGAACAAACCTCTTCCAGAAATGGCAGTTGGCGTGTATTTTCCAACGGTGAGTTTATTGATACCCGTCAGAAACGAAGAAAATCAGCTAGCGGGTCTATTTGAAAGTATTCATGCCTTAAATTATCCGAAGTTGCAGGTCATTTTTACGAATGATTTTTCGGAAGATGAAAGTATAAACCGCTTAGAAGCAGCCGTATCGGCAGCCCGAGCAGCGGGTAAGGATTGGCATCTGCTCAACGGTTTGCAACCAGGAAAAAAAGCGGCACAAACCATAGCGGTGCTAGCAGCGACTGGTGAAATTATTATTTCTACCGATGCGGATTGCCGCTTTCGGCCAGAATGGATTACGCAGCTGACAGCACCTTTCGCCGATCCTTCTATTTTATTGGTTGCTGGACCGGTAATGACTTTGCCAATTTCGTCGCCTACTTTTAGTGGCTTTCAGCAGATAGAATGGTCGAGTATATTGCTGGTGACCCAATTGGCTTTTGGCCTGGGTAAGCCTTTTATGTGTAGTGGCGCCAATATGGCCTACCGACGAGCTGCATTTTTGGAACTCAAGGGGTATGCTGGCAACACCCATCTGCTCTCAGGTGATGATGAATTTTTACTGAAAAAAATACTCCGAAAGTACGGCGCCGAGGCAACCCGATATTTGCCGCAAGGGGAAGTATTGGTGATGACTGCCGCACAGGAGAACTGGTCGCAACTATTTACCCAAAGGGCGCGTTGGGCCTCTAAATGGACAGCGCACAAAAGCTTTAGTCATCTGATTATCGCCTTGGTGCCCTTTGTTATGCAGTTGCTATTTATTCTCAGTCCATGGCTACTATTTCACGGACAAACCGGCGCATTTATTTTTCTGCTGTTTTGGGCGGCTAAAATTTGGATAGAACGCTGGGTAGTGGGGAGTTTACTGACTGGTTTTGACTTAAAACTAACCATTTGGGCTTTTGTGACGACCAGTTTCATTCATCCGCTTTACGCGCTAGGTACAGCCATAAATGTGGTTAAATCAGACTGGGAATGGAAGGGTCGGAGGCAGTCGACTCCGCCCAAGCTTTAGTTTGTGGTGCGCATGCTACGAGGCCTTGCGTTCAGCAAGGAAGGGCGGCGGCGGATTACTTCCACTTTATGTGCGGATGCATTAAATTTGAATGGCATATTTGTTGCATGGCTCTTTTAAATTTTGAACGTATGAAAACCCATATCCTTTCGCTGTTGATTTTGATTGTTTTGGCCGGCGCTTGTAAAAGCAATCAAATGGGAGAAAAGGTCAATGAGCCTTTCACCAGCAGTAAATATTTCTCGAACAAACGGTATTGGAAAAGCACAGGCAGTGGTACCAGTGCCGACTTAAACATCGCCAAACAAAAAGCCCAGCTGGAAGCCCGTAAAAATTTGGCTTCTGAGGTTCAAACGAATGTAAAAGCCCTCGCCGACCAGTATATGAAACAGCAGGATATGGGTGATCGCGAGGTTTTCGAAAAATCCTTTGAGCAGTTGAGCCGCGAAGTATTAAATACACAATTGGCCAATGCCTCGGTGAGCGACCAGCAAACCTTCAAAAAAGAAAACGGACAGTTCACCCATTATGTCGCGATGGAAGCACACAAAAAAGATATGTTTCGTACCCTTAAACGTATCAATGCTTCTAAAGTCAATCTCAGCGACGTACAACGCACGCAGATCGAGAAAATGATTGATGCCCAGCTTGCCGCTTTGGAAGATTGACCTAGCTTTTCGCAAGCGCTTGTTAGACGATAATTAAAGTCTAACGCAAATCCACCACCTCTACACCGGGGTATTTCGCCTTATCAAAACCAAATTGCGTATCAGCAACGGCTATATTCGTTGCAAAATTCTGGATGTCGTAGGTGTATAAGGTGCCGTTTTTGTCGAAGACCACTGCTTGTACAATCTGTTCTTTCTGGCGATCAATAACGAGGCGGATTTTGAAGTAGGACTTCTTTTTGTCGGTAGGCACAATATCGATATTGTGCACCTTGTTTTTGCCTCGGTTGGTTTCACCTATGTAATACGATTCAAAACCCTTCTCGTAGATGGTAAATAAATTGGTCGGACTTAATTCGCCTTCCATAGGCTCAAAAGGACTTATGGTGACTTCATTCGACTCTTTTAAATAGGCCCAGAGGCTTTTTCCGTCACTGATGAGGGTTTGCTCACCCAATTCCAGGCGGAATTTGTCGCCTTTCATGATCACTTTGCCTTTTTGGTTTTCTTTGATATTTTCTTTTTTGTTGTCGATGGTGAAGGCAACGTTGGCTTGAATGGTTTTGTAGGTTTTATAATTTTTACTCAGCCTTTTGAGTATGGTCTGCGATCGAACATCATTCTGGCCAAAAACTACCGTTGTCGTACAAAGGAAAAGGAGGAGTATTTTGAGGTATTTCATGCGTTCACTTTTTTTCATTAAGTCTGGTCAATAACTGTTCCAAGGCGTATTCATCCGGTAATAATACTTCTCGGGCTTTGCTTCCTTCAAAAGGACCGACCACCCCGGCGGCTTCTAGTTGGTCGATTAAACGACCTGCCCTATTGTAGCCCAGTTTGAGTCGGCGTTGCAGCAAAGAGGTTGAGCCCTGCTGGTGGGTCACGATAACGCGTGCTGCATCGTCGAAGAGCGCATCACGATCGTCGGGGTTGAAGTCGGCATTGCCGCCACCTTCTTCGCCATCCGAATATTCGGGAAGCAGCCAAGCATCGGGATAACCGCGTTGATTGCCGATAAATTCACAGATGGCTTCGACCTCGGGGGTATCTACAAACGCACATTGTAGGCGAATAAGGGTGGATCCCAGTGATAAAAGCATATCTCCGCGACCAATCAACTGCTCTGCACCGCCTGCATCGAGTATGGTACGGCTATCTATTTTGGAGCTTACCTTAAAGCCGATACGCGCCGGGAAGTTGGCTTTGATAGTACCAGTAATGATGTTTACAGAGGGTCTTTGTGTGGCAATAATCAGATGAATACCCACCGCACGGGCCAACTGCGCCAGACGGGCGATAGGCGTTTCAACCTCCTTGCCAGCGGTCATGATGAGGTCGGCAAACTCATCTACCACCAATACGATATACGGTAGAAAACGGTGGCCTTCGGTGGGGTTGAGCTTGCGTTTGATGAATTTGGCGTTGTACTCAATCAGGTTACGGACTTGGGCATCTTTGAGTAAATCATAGCGCCTATCCATTTCAATACACAAAGAGTTGAGGGTATTTACCACCTTTTTGGTATCGGTGATAATGGCATCGTCGGTATCGGGAAGTTTAGCGAGGAAGTGGCGCTCGATGTGTTTGAAAAGGGATAACTCAACCTTTTTTGGATCGACAAGTACAAACTTCAGTTCGCTCGGATGGCGTTTGTAAAGCAGGCTGATGAGTATGGCGTTCAAACCAACCGATTTACCCTGACCGGTAGCACCCGCCATTAATAGGTGAGGCATTTTCGCCAAATCGGTTACAAATATTTCATTGGAGATGGTTTTACCCAAAGCGATAGGCAGCTCCATCTCGGCATTCACAAACTTCTCCGAAGCCAGCAGCGTGCGCATGCTTACAATCTCTTTGTGTTGGTTAGGCACCTCTATGCCAATGGTTCCTTTTCCGGGCATTGGCGCAATGATGCGTATGCCCAAAGCGGCCAAACTCAAGGCGATGTCGTCTTCGAGATTTTTGATTTTCGAGATACGCACCCCGGCAGCTGGTACAATTTCGTAGAGGGTGACGGTTGGCCCGACCGTTGCGCGGATTTTATCGATTTCGATATTGTAATGGCCGAGGGTCTCGATGATCTGATTTTTGTTCTTTTCGAGCTCTTCAGGGTTGATTTGGACTTTATTCGAGCCGTGGTCGACCAACAAATCAATGGGCGGGTATTTGTAGCTCGATAAATCGAGCTTAGGGTCGTATAGCTCTTGGGCATTCACCGCCACCTGGGCACCTTCAAAAATTTCTTCTTCTTCAGGTGTTTCTATTTCGAGCGCATGGGTACTCGCCGCCACTGGGGGAACAGCCACCGCTTCTTCAGGGCCAACGGTCGTCTCAAAATCGAGTGCTTTGGCCAGCTCTTGGTCGGTCATTTCCTCTTCCCATGGCGCTTCGTCTTCGGCGGCGTCGGTGAGATCAAGGGTTTCGCTGATTTCGTCCTGAATCGGACGCACTACCGAACGTTGAATGTTCACACTGGCTTCGTCTGATTCTTCGTCGAGCAGTTCCGGATTACTTTTGAAACGGTCGGTGAGTGCTGCTGCTTTGAAGTTGATGTTGTAGCGCACCGCTACATATACCACCCAATACAGCGATACGGCCAAACCGGTGCCAATAATACCCATAAAGCCGATGAGCCAACGACTCGTATATAAGCCAAATTCACCACCCCAAGGGAAGGGCAGATTGGCGACTTCATTAAAAATAAAGCCAAACGACCACGATAAACTCACCATCAACAATAAGCTGTGGTAGATAGGTGCAGCCAGTTTGTATTTCAAATCGACAAAAACGAGGCGTAGCCCGATCATCAGAAATACAAAAACCAATAAAAAGGTAGGCATGCCAAAACCGCGGAAAACGAAAACATGCGACAATAGTGCGCCTAAACGACCCAACCAATTGTCAACTTCTGTATCGCTGCCAAATAAAAAGTTGAGCGCACTTCCAGTGATCTGACTTTGGTCATTTTTCCAAGTAAACAGATAGGAAATCATGGCGATAGCCAAAATACCGGTGAACAACAAAAGTGTAAAGCCCGCTATATTCCGTACGCCATTGCCCGACAACATACCGGTAAAATTCGAAAAGTCGAACCGGGTTTTGGTCTTTGCCGGACGTTCGGGAGAAGCGGATTTTTTCTTGAACTCGTTGCGCATCAAAAATATAACTAACGGACTTTGTCGCCAAAAATACGGATTTTTTGGTCGCCTTATTCGTGATAAAGCAGATGAAGTAGGGTTTGTCCAACGGCCTTTAAAGTCACCGGATCAATTACCGCTAAATCGTCGGCGTGGGTATGCCAGTACGCTCCAAAACCGCTGTTGGTGAGGGGGTCGTATTGGATGATGTCGATCATAGGAATGCCGGCTATTTTGTTGACATAATAATGGTCATCGGTAATAGGCGCTGAGCTTTGGAAGGCGAAAAAACGGCCATATCCGAGATCATAAGCTGTATTCCATACCTTTCGAACCACATGAGCTGCATAATAGGTTGAAAAGCCTTCTTGGAAAAAACGGGCATCCTTTGCGCCAACCATATCCAGTAAAATGCCATAATCGGCTTTGTAGCCTGCTTTATGTGGCTTCGCTGCCCAATATTGCGAGCCCATACAATAGCTGTCGCTCGCCTCGCTTATGCCATAATCTTCGAGATCGAATAAAACGATATCTACCCCCACTTTAACCGGCTGCGCAGCCAGTTGGCGGGCTATCTCCAATAAAACAGCCACCCCTGAAGCACCATCGTTTGCGCCGGCAATAGGTTCGTTGCTGCGTTCGCTGTCTTGATCGGCGCGTGGGCGGGTATCCCAATGGGCGCTTAAAAGAATACGCTTTTTGGCCTCGGGATTAAAACTGGCAATGATGTTTTTGAGGGGGAAGGTTTTACCGTCGTGCATGCGAATGGGAGCTGTTTGGACCAGCACCTCGGGCGTAAAACGTTTGAGCTCGGCCACCAGAAAATCGGCGGTAAGCGCATGCCCCTTGCTGCCTGGATTGCGTGGTCCAAAATCGACCTGTGCCTTCACCCAAGCAAAAGCCGAATCGGCGGAAAAATCTGGCACATTCACCGTGGGCTGTTCTGCCTGCGGAGAAGTTATTGTATTTTCATCGGTTTCAGACTTGTTTTTACAGCCAACAAGGCCAATCAATAGCATCAAAGGAAGCAGCGCTTTTTTCATAAAAACTAATTTCAAATTGAAAACGCCAAGTCCAATGCTGACTTTGACCGTTGGGACTGGCGAAGCATTATAGGGACCAAGTAGCTCCTTCCTTGCCATCTTTTATTTGTATGCCCACTGCGGCCAATTGGTCACGGATTTGATCGGAGGTCGCGAAATCTTTGTTGGATTTGGCCTGCTGACGAAGGTGGAGTAATAAGTCCATCACTCCTTCGAGCTGATTGCTGCCGGCATTTTGTTCGTCTTGGATCCCGAGTATGTCGAACAGCATCAGGCTGGCCGTCTTGCGGAGGAGGGTGAGGTCGGTAGTCGTGATTTTTTCTTGACCGGTAGCGACCAGATTGCCTAAACGAACGGTTTCGTAGAGCTGTGCAATAAGAATGGGGGTATTCAAGTCGTCGTTGAGGGCATCGTAATACTTTTGTATCAACCCAGCCACATCGAAGCTGCTGGTATCGGCAGAGGTTTTGAGTTTGTCGAGGTTTTTGATGCCTTCAACCAAACGTTTCAAACCTTTTTCGACGCCTTGCAGCGCCTCGTTACCAAAATCGAGTGTGCTCCGGTACTGCGCCTGGAGGATAAAAAAACGTACGGTCATCGGGCTGAACGCTTGGCTCAACTTGGGGTGACTGCCGCTGAACATTTCGCCAAGGGTAATAAAATTCCCCAACGATTTGCCCATTTTTTGACCATTGATGGTGATCATATTGTTGTGCACCCAGTAGTTTACGGGGTGGCGCCCACAACTGCCTTGCGACTGTGCGATTTCACTTTCATGGTGGGGAAAAAGCAAATCCATGCCACCACCGTGGATATCGAAGGTTTCACCCAGGTATTTTTTGCTCATGGCCGAACATTCGACATGCCAGCCGGGAAATCCATCTCCCCATGGAGAAGGCCAGCGCATAATGTGTTCGGGTTGGGCGTTTTTCCAGAGGGCGAAGTCGGTTGGATTGCGTTTTTCGTCCTGTCCATCCAAAACGCGGCGTTCATTGCCAGCACCGGCGATGAGGTCTTCCAGCACGCGGCCGCTGAGCTTGCCGTAATCATGGTCTTTGGCATAAGCCGTGACATCAAAATACACCGATCCATTCACCGCATAAGCAAAACCATTGGCGATAAGCTGCTCTACCATCTGAATTTGTTCGATGATGTGCCCCGACGCACGCGGCTCGATAGAAGGGGGACGGTTGTTCAATAAGGCCATGGCCTGGTGGAAGCTCACGGTATATTGTTGCACCACTTCCATGGGTTCCAATTCCGCTAGCCGGGCTTTTTTGGCAATTTTATCGTCACCGGCATCGGCATCGTTTTCGAGATGCCCTACGTCGGTGATATTTCGGACGTAGCGTACCTTGTAGCCCAAATGCCCCATATATCGCACCAGTACATCGAAGGTGATATAAGGCCGGGCATGACCCAAATGCGGGTCGCCATATACCGTTGGTCCGCAGACATATAAACCCACAAAAGGTTCGGCAATCGGTACAAAGGCTTCTTTTTTACGGCTCAACGTATTGTAGAGGTGCAAAGGATGGTCCATGGGGTAAATATACGGGTGTTGTCGCCTTAATCTTTTTCCGATTTCAGCCGAAGAGTGCTCACGATGGGATAATGATCGGAATGTTTCTCCTTGAGGATACGATGACTCAAAAACTCAAAATCGGTAGAGGCAAAGACGTGATCTATCCGAAAAGAAGGGAATACGCCGGCATAGGTATTGCCAATGCCGTTGCCTTTTTTAATGAAGCCGTCTTGCAAGTCGCCTCTCACCTTCCGATAGGCAAAAGAGGAGGGTAGGTCGTTAAAGTCGCCACACAAAATAACCGGATAAGGTGAACGTAGAATCTGCTCTTCTACTACATAGGTCTGCACGGTTCTTTCCTTAGCGGCATCTCGGAGTTTGGTCATTACTTTTAAGAGCCCCCGTCGGGTTTCGGGCGTGTTATCGGTGATACCAACAACGGTTTCGTACTCGGCGGAGCCTAAACGGTTGGTTTGTAGATGCACATTGATCACACGGACGGTATCGGAACCCAAGAGGATATCTGCAAAAATGAGCGCATTGGTAGTGCGGGTACTTTTAAAAGGAATAAAACGCTTCTGAATTATCGGGTATTTGCTAAAAATGGCCATACCTGAAAAGCCCTCATGGCGCAGGTCCCGGATTTTTTCAAAATACCCGGCTTTGTAACCCAAGTTGTCCAGTAAATAATCGGTGAAGTCGCCCCTGCCACGGGCTTGACTGCTGTATTCTTGGAAACAAATAATGTCGGGCATATTTTCTTTGATGAGCAGACCAATTTGTTTTTTAGTGGTGCTTACATTCACTCTGTCTCTGCCGTTTTCGATAAAATTGCCGATGTTGTAGCTCACCACGGTGAATTGGTCGGGACTGCTACTGCTTTTGCTAAACTGCACCAATCGGCTGTTCAGGCCGTAGCTAAAAACCAAGGTCAATAGCGATATAAAAGCGTTTTTATCTCGCCGTATGCCCCACCACAATACAAAGCCGATGTGGATGAACATAAGTGGCAAAGCGGCATAGGTCAAGAAAAATAGGTACCAGAATTCTTCAGGACTGATATAGGAGGCCGCGTAGGTTAATACCGATGCGAGCATTGCGCCAACATTGACGAAAAAGAGCATGTGGTGAAAACCTCGGGCAAGCAGTCGCATGGCCTACTGTTTACTGGCTTTGAGGAGGATGTCCTTTTCGTCGCGGCTGAGACTGTCGTAGCCTTGTCGCGCAATTTTATCGAGTAAGGTGTCCACGACCGATTGCGGTATCCGGTCTACCAGCGGGGTGCCGCCGGCTTTGCGAGGGGTTGTTTTGGATGTAGCCCGGTAACTTACGTTGAGTTTACTTTTGCCTGGTCTGAAAAAGGTTACTAGCCAGTCGAGGAGTCGGTTAAAACCCTTGGCCAAATCGCGTCCAGCCTGCAGTTGTTTGATATAGATGAAGCCAAATGCGGCACCCCCGAGGTGGGCAAAATGTCCGCCGGCATTACTTCCACTCACCTGCAATAAATCGATTAATACCATGACGAGAACCAGGTATTTTAGGGCAACATTGCCAAATAAAAACAACCGAATGGTATAGTTGGGCAGCAATGTGGCCGTGCCTACCACTACCGCTAAAACGCTCGCAGAAGCGCCCAATGCGAAAGAGTTGGCCATTATCCCCCTAAAAAGCGGGAAAATATTGAAGGCAAGTATATAAATGAATGCACCGGCTAAACCACCAAGGATGTAGGTGCTCACCAGCTTTTTATTGCCGAGGTATTCCTGGAAGATGCGGCCAATCCAATAGAACCACAGCATATTAAAGAGGATATGAAAAAAGCCAGTATGCAAAAACATATAGCTAATCAAGGTCCAAGGCCGGGTGAGGAGGGTGACGGGCGATGCCGGCACCATCAGCCAGCGCGTAATCTCCGCGTACCAGCCGGCTTTAAGTTGGAATAACGCCAATATCACGGCCAACAGATTGATCACCAAAAAAATCAACAGATTGATGCCGATGATGCGGTTCAGACTGTTGCCGGTGGTCAGCATCTGATCTTTCAACTCCTGAAAAATCGACTTGGCCATATTTTAAAAGAAGTTTATGCGGTCTTTGTTGTACCAAAAACGCACGATCAAAAAGCCAAACAACATACCACCCAGATGCGCAAAGTGAGCTACATTGTCGCGCGGATTAAATTGTACGGCCTGGTATAACTCATACAAAACGTAAAAAGCGGCGAGGTATTTGGCTTTCACCGGGAAGGCGAAAAACAAATAGAGGGTAGAATTGGGGAACAAATAGGCGAAGGCCATCCAGATGCCAGCCACCGCGCCACTCGCACCGATGATGTTGGGCAAGTTGAGGAGCTGGTCGCGCTGACTTTCATAAAAGGCCACGCTGGTACCGTCCGATAAACTGAGCTGCGAAGAGAGCTGGTCGAGGACGGGCTTCAAATCGATGAAATAAACGAGCAGATAATGCAAAAAAGCTGCACCGAAGCCTGTGATGATGTAAAAATTCAGGAAACGTTTCGGCCCCCAGATGTTTTCGAGTGCACTGCCGAACATCCAAAAGGAAAACATATTGAAGAACAAATGCCCCAGACTACCATGCATAAACAGGTGGGTGAGAGGCTGCCAGAGTTTAAATGCACTCCCACCGGGGAAACGCAACCCGAAAATATCGATGAGGTCGACGCGGTAGGCGCTGGCCATGGCAATGGTCCCAAGAAAAAATAACCCATTGATGATGAGTATATTTTTGACAACGACCGGCAACATTTCAAAACGACCGGGACTAAACTGTGTGTGCATAGGCTTTCAAATATAGCCGATTCAGACAAATCGGCGGGCAATTTCTTCGAGTGTAAGTTTAACAAGCGTGTGCCGACCATCAGGCGTGAAGTGCGGCTGTTCACAGGCAAACAACTGGTCGATGAGAAGGTTCATTTCCGCCTTTTCGAGCACTTTGCCAACCGAAATGGCGCCATAACGCGCCAGCACCCGGGCCAGTTGATCGCGACTACGCAAGGCCGCTTTTTCCTGCTTATTGCGCAATTGCTCCAAAAGTTCCTCCATTACCGACGCCAATTCGCTCATTTGCAAATCGCCAGGCAATCCCAAAACCATCAAACCCGCTGGCTGAGGTTCGAGATCGAAACCCAACTTGCGGATATCGGCCAACACCGGTGCCAATAGTTCGAGATCGGCAGGCGCCAAGGCGAGCTGTTCGGGAAAAAGCAGCCGCTGACTGTTGCTGGCTTGTTGTTGGTGAAGATAACGTTCGTATAAAATCCGCTCGTGGGCAGCATGTTGGTCGATGAGCAGCAGGCCACTTTTAATCTGAGCACAAATAAATCGCTGGTGGAGCTGAAAAACGTTCTGCTCCTGCGGTAAATCGTTTTTTTCCAAGGCCGCATTTTCGGGGAAAATGCCCGTTTGTGTGGCCGAAGCGGCGATCTGGTAAAAATCCTGCCAGCCATCCGGCACGCGCGCTGTGGGCCGTGGATTGCTAAACGGATTGTAGTCGGGATTTACGCTGATTTGCGGTGGCCTAACGTTTTCGGGAGCTTTGGGGTATAAATCAAGACCATCCAGCCCGGTTTCACGGTCAAAATCGAGGGAAGGGGCAATATGGTATTGCGACAAAGCCCGGCGAATGGCCGACTGCAAAATGGCATAAACAGCCTGCTCTTCTTCGAATTTGATTTCGGTTTTGGTAGGATGAACGTTGATGTCGATGCGTTTGGGATCGAGCTCGAGGAAGAGGAAATAGGTCGGGTGACTGCCTTCTTGGAGCAGCCCCTCAAATGCGCCTATCACGGCATGGTGGAGGTAACCGTCGCGTATGAAACGGTTGTTTACAAAAAAGTACTGCTGCCCCTTGGTTTTGCGGGCATGGGTGGGTTTACCAATATATCCGCCGACCTGCAACATCTGGGTATGCTCCTCCACAGGAACGAGGGCGCTGTTGATTTGGTCGCCCATGATGGCTACAATGCGCTGCCGCAGATTGGCGGGTCGCAGGCGGTATATATCCACGCCATTGTGGCTGAGGCTCATGGCGAGCTGAGGTTGTGCAAGGGCTACCCGCATAAACTCTTCACTGATATTGCGGAACTCCGTTTCGTTTTTTTTCAGGAAGCTCCGCCGGGCTGGGACATTATAAAAGAGGTTTTTGACCAACAACTGGGTTCCCGCAGGGCATTGTATAGGCGCTTGGGTTTGGATGGTGCTGGCTTCGATGTGAATGCTGGTACCCAGTTCGTCGTCGTGCCTGCGACTCCGCAACTCTACCTGGGCAATGGCCGCGACAGATGCCAGCGCTTCTCCCCGAAAACCAAAGGTACGTATGGCGAAGAGGTCGTTGATGTCGCGGATTTTGGAGGTGGCGTGCCGCTCAAAGGCCATTCGCGCATCGGTGGGCGACATGCCGCAGCCGTTGTCGATGATTTGGAGGAGGGTTTTGCCGGCGTCTTTTATGACGACCTGAATGTCGGTGGCACCTGCATCTACGGCATTTTCTATCAGTTCTTTGACCGCCGACGCTGGGCGCTGTACCACTTCTCCTGCCGCAATTTGATTGGCGAGGGCTTCAGGTAAAAGGCGAATGATGTCGCTCATGCTTCGCCCCGGTCGGATTTAGGGCCGAACAAACGCTGGAAAACACCCAAACGCCAGCCCAAATAAGCACCCATCAAAAGCAGCGCCGTGGTAAGGTCGAGATAACCTTGCACCAGCAAATAAAACATGCCACCCAAGAGCACCACCAACACCAAAACATTGCGGTTACTCCGTTGGTTGGCCGCCCGTAACTGTGTAGGCCGCCTGAAAATGATGGGTTTACGGCTTTCGCCTTCGGCTGTTTCGGCACGCAAATGTTTCAAACGTTGGTTGCGTTCTTCAGCCTCGGGATTGTAGTAGCGCGGGTTGAAGTCGAACTGTTTGTTTTTACGGGTTTTAAAAAACGAAAAGAGCATGGGCAAAGATAGGAATTTGAGCGCCAAGGCGCAGGCTTGTTCTCCTATTCAACGGTGCTAAACTTGCCGCGGCACGAGTGGCGGCCGATAAACATTGCCTTACTGGGGTGGTGTTTACGTTGACTTGCAGTGGTTTGGCCTTTCGCCGAGGTATTTTTAGCCGTAATTACTTTTATAAGTACTGCTCATACCAATGAAATTTGCTGTTGATGATGCTCGTTTTTTCTTTTTTGATATGATTTAAAAATGCGCTTGCCACCGGCGAGTGGTTTTTTGTTTTCATCCATATCAACCGCCAAACGGTTTTAATAGGTAAACCTTTAACAGGAATGATTTGTAGCTCGCCTTCGCTGAGTTCATTTTTTATTCCAATTAATGGCATTATCGAAAACCCTAATCCTGCTATAACGGCTTGTTTCACGGCTTCATTCGAAGTGAGTTCCATTTTTTTGAGGACAGGAATTTTATTTTGTTCGATAAAAGCCTCCATCGTTTGGCGGGTGCCCGACCCCTTTTCTCTGTAAATGAGGGGTAGTTTTTCGAATAAAGCTTTGCTATACAATGATTTTTTGAATTTTTGCTCGGTATTGCCAACCAAGTATAGTTTGTTTTGAAGGAGGTCTAATTTTTCAATATTGAGTTTGTCGGGGAGTATAGAGACCAAGGCAAAATCAACCTCATTGTTTTCGAGTCTTTCTATTGTCCTTACTTTATTGGTTACATCCATTAAAAGCTCAATGCCGGGATGTTCTTGAACGAAAGAAGACAAAAAATAGGGCATGACATATTTCCCAGTCGATACCACAGAGAGTTTAAGCCGGCCAGCCAACTGACCCTTATACTGCAGGGTTTTGTGATTTATTGCATGCACTTGGTTCAAAATATGCTCCACCGATTCAGCTATTTCCATCCCAAAATCGGTGATATGAATTTTCCTTCCCACCACTTCAGTTAAGGGGATATCAAATTGATCCTGAAAGTTTTTAAGTTGAATAGAAACCGCTGGCTGCGTTAAGTGCAATTCTTCGGCCGCTTTGGTAACACTTTGAAGCTGGGTGATTTTTAAAAAAACCTGCAGTTGGTTTAAGGTGTAATTCATAAATATATATTATGTATTTCATTCGAAAGATAAATAAAAATGTATGAATGGCAATACACAACTTTGCCCGACCAAAAACTGCAAGCAGGAAGCACAACAACACAGTAAAAAAAGCCGCTCTGCTGGCCGTTTTACTGGGACACTTTTAGTTCATGTCAACAAATGAAGAGTATAAAATTTAAGGATAGAAATATGAAAAATGTAAACCTCGTGTTGCTCTTAGTAGCCGTTCTTTTTTTTGGTGCAGCGGGCTTTCCCGGTGCCAAAGTGTATGGCCAAGTTAAAGTTTCGGCCGACGAAGCACTTGTGCTGCTGAAAGCAGGTAATAAACGATTTATAGAAGGTAAGTCTGTAAAACCGCACCAGGATTTCAAACGCATCAAAGAAGTGGCCACAGGTCAATTTCCTTTTGCAACCATTGTGGGTTGTTCTGATTCGAGGGTGCCCAACGAAATTATTTTTGATCAGGGCGTCGGTGATTTGTTTATTGTGCGTACCGCAGGACAGGTATCGAGTTATGCGTCGTGGGGAAGCATTGAATTTGCCGAAGAAGTTTTAGGGACCAAACTAATCGTTGTTCTTGGCCATACCAAGTGTGGGGCGGTAACTGCAGCAGTAGACTTGCCCGAAGTGCCTGGCCACATCGTTACGCTCATCAATGCCATTAAACCGGCCGTAATAAAAGCCAAAGAGCAGCATCCACATGATTTGTTGGACGCCGCCATCCGTGAAAACATTCGTATGCAAGTGGAGCAGCTAAAAAATCTGGAGCCCGTGCTGGCCAAGCGAATCCGACAAGGGAATATTACAATTATTGGTGCTTTGTACAATCTGGAGACGGGCGAAGTAGAATATCTGAATTAATATTTACCACCGAAACGTAGTTTTAGTGGTTATAAAACGCTCGCATTTTTTGCGGGCGTTTTTTTGTTTTAAGTTTTTAGCTCGTCTTTTACCGGAATGGGTTTACCGTTTGCAGCAGCGGCAGTAGCATTTTAATGTGCTTAGTGGGTGTTTTGTTGGGCTCACACTGTGAAGCTGCTCAGGCGATGCCGGCATTTCGAGCTTACGAAGGGGGCAGTTGCGCAGCGGCGCAAAGGGAGAAGCGCTGCCAGCATAACCATAGCCCAAAAGCACCACAGTTTTGCAGGCCCTCATCGGCAAAGCAGCGCATTAACGGGCTTGTTTAATTGCAGCGCGCGCTATTGAGCGCCCTTTACGCGCCAACCCAAGCCCAAAGTACATTTGTCATCGTATGTTTTGTTGAATTATAAAAGTTGATTAGTTTAGTGAGCTGTATGGTTGAGCCTTAGGTGGGGTGAGCTTATGCAATGGTTGTGCTCACCTTACCGAACCAACTTCGTAACGTCAACCGACAAAATACGGGACTGAAATTTGTTGAAAATTTCAGTTTGGCATTCAAACTCAATTGAAAAAAAATGACGAACTTAATAGACAAATGAGCAAAAAGTATTCAGACATAAAAACCAAACTCAAATTAGAGATTGCCAAGACGGAAAATAACGACTTGGCTCATTTGACGCACTTTTTTCAGAACCACAAAAATGGTGTCTCGCAATACTATAAGCCTACTGCAACAGCTTATTTAACCGACTTACACGATAAATTAAGTATTGTTGAAGAACCCGATTTTCAATATTATTTACCAATAAAATGGGATATTCCATTTCCACCACAAACGACACCAAAGTTCAAATTCATTGATTTATTCGCTGGAATTGGCGGAATAAGAATGGCTTTTCAAAATCTTGGTGGAAAATGCGTTTTCACAAGCGAGTGGGATACTTATTCTAAAAAAACCTATGATGCCAATTTCGGAGAAGTACCATTTGGCGACATTACAAAAATTTCTGAAAACCAAATTCCCGACCACGACATTTTATTAGGTGGTTTTCCTTGCCAACCTTTTTCAATAGCAGGAGTTTCAAAAAAGAATGCCTTGGGCAGAGCCCACGGCTTTTTAGACGAAACTCAAGGAACACTATTTTTTGATGTTGCAAGAATTATTAAGCATAAAATGCCAAAGGCATTTATGTTGGAAAATGTCAAAAATTTGGTTTCTCACGACAAAGGAAAAACCTTTGCAATCATAAAAGAAACGCTGAAAGAACTTGGATATTCAATTCATTTCAAGGTTTTGGACGGTAAGCATTTTGTCCCACAACACCGAGAAAGAATAATTATTGTAGGCTTTAATAATAACATTTTTAAAGGCGAAGAAACATTTGAATTTCTTAAAATGGGAGTTGCAAAATTTGCAATTAAAAATATTTTGCTAGATGAAGTAGACCCTAAATATACTTTGTCAGACAAACTTTGGAATTATCTGCAAGAATATGCGAAGAAACATAAAGAAAAAGGCAATGGCTTTGGTTTTGGATTGACCAATTTAGATGGTATTTCAAGAACAATGAGTGCAAGATACTACAAAGACGGAGCTGAAATTTTAATACCACAAGACGGATTAAACCCAAGACGTTTGACACCGAGAGAATGTGCAAGACTTCAAGGTTTTCCGGATAGTTTTATAATTCCAGTTTCAGACAATCAAGCCTATAAACAATTTGGCAATTCTGTTGTAACACCTTTAGTTCAAGCAGTTGGAAAGAATATTATAAAAGAAATTTTAAAAATCAATGAACCTACAAAATCTAAAGTCGCTGTTCATTGATAACGGTTGTACAAAAATTTATATAAAAAAACTTTCGCCAAACGACAATTCAAAAAATCAAGTTTACTTCGGTGGTAGCTTTGAAATTCTAAACATTTTACCAATTTCTGAAATCAAAACTGAAGAGGCTGGAGATTGGAATAACGAACGGTTTAAAGCTTCAATAAATTTTTCTTGGATTGCAGAAAATGGAGATTTATTTCCTGCACCACATGCTCAACTTATACTCTATCCTAAATACCCAGAAGTTAGATTTTCAGGATTTTTGGCAAATTGTCAAAATCCACCCTCAGCATTAATGACACAAAGGCTTGCAGATAGACTTCTGTTCTTTTCAGTTGCGAAAAAGGGAACAATTTTGGGTTACGTTGCAGACCCAAATTCTGAAATCGCCAATGAATTTGCAAATCAACAAAATATAGCAGAACACGGAGTTTTTAAAGTTATTGAATTGCCACAAGTGGCAAATAATAAATCCGATTTAATTAATGAATTGCTCCGCATTCATCAATTGGGGTGGATAAAATCAAAACGGCTTGATAGACATGGTAATATTTTGTCTTGCGAAGCACCAAAT
>Ga0105053_10004104_pt1 | contig 21695 bp, 9 predicted proteins | sample BON01_FD_78093 | JGI IMG/M metagenome (GOLD analysis project Ga0105053, IMG submission 78093) | Freshwater microbial communities from Lake Bonney liftoff mats and glacier meltwater in Antarctica - BON-01 | ecosystem: Environmental > Aquatic > Freshwater > Ice > Glacier meltwater | place: Lake...
GCCATTTGTAGGGCATTAGCCTCCAGTAAGCTCAACAGTGAAACCGGCTTTTCACTAATGCCAGTGGCCCCTTACTCGTGCGTTTTAACATCTGTCATCGGTAGGCTTTGCGAGGACTTTGCGGGGAGAAAGCCGAAGGAATCTCCAGTAAGACGGGATTATCGATAATCTAAATTTACTTGTCCCCTAATTTGAACCCTGCATGGATGAAATTTTCGTAACTACGGGTGCAAGCAAGTGGTAAGAAGATAAGTAAGCCACAATATTTGTTGTTTTTTTAGCAACGATGCTAACAAATCTCGATTTAAGTTAGCTACATAACGTTACTTTTCCACCTCCTTGAAGACTATTCAAACACCTATACTCAAAGTCTTCAAAATTATTACAATATACCCTCTTGAAAAATAACCATTGAAATCAAAAAAAATGATATCGATAACATCATCGCTACTTATTCTAAATGAAAAATAAAAAAATGACAATAATATTTCAATAAAGCAGCACCATTTTTAACCTATTAAGAAGTAAATTTGAGGTTTGAATGCCTCGTAATAAAATTCGGTATATATTTTTTTTAGGAGAAAAAAATTTTTAATATGCAATGTCAAAAAAAGCGAAAAAAACCCTTATCTCCTCTATATTCTAATAATTTAATAAAAAATCAATACAATATATTTTCTAAAGCGACAAAAAGACAATAAACAAAATATTTACTTGTTAACTTAAATGATTTGTTAACCGTTCATCACCAAACTGATTGCCAATGAGATAAAATATCAGAACCCAAAACTCGATTTAAAGAAAGGATACCTTTCAAATCAAAAACAATTAACAATAATCCATTATGAAAAGAAAATTACTCAATCGACTAGTGATGAAACCGATATCATCATTAGCGACTTTAGTGTTGTGCTTGTTTTCAGGGAGCCTATTGGCTCAACAAACAAGTTTAGACAAGAACATACAAAACATCGAACAAAATTCACTGACGACTGCCTCAAATGTAAATTCAGGCAAATCGAAAAAAGCTGATTTGTTTGATGTGACGATATCTGGAACAGTTACTGATAACAATGGTCAGGCTATACCGGGTGCCACTGTGTCTATTCCGGGCACATCCATAGGAACTGCTACGGATCTTGACGGGAAATATACCCTTACGGTACCTGACAATTCGACTGTAGTTATTTCCTTTATAGGATTTGAAAGCAAGACGATAGAAGTCAATAACCAATCTACTATAGATGTAACCCTTACCATGAGCACACAGGCTTTGGATGAAGTGGTTGTAATAGGTTATGGTACGCAAAAGAAAAAGGATTTAACTGGTGCGATCGTCAACGTACAGGCTGAGGAGGTAATGAAGTACAGGCCTACCAGTGTTTCTGAAATATTGCGGACTACTGCACCCGGTTTGAGTGTAGGATATGCCACCAATGCCAGAAACGTACCTGAATTTAACGTTAGGGGAAATGCCTCTATGAAGGCAGATTTAGACAATGATGGTGACACGGAGGAAGAAAGAGCTGCCAATCAGCCACTGATAGTGTTGGACGGTGTGATTTTTCGAGGAGATCTAGCGGAAATTAATCCCAATACAATAGAAAGTGTTGATGTATTGAAGGATGCCAGTGCTGCTGCCGTATATGGTTCGCAGGCGACCAATGGTGTGGTCATCTTTACCACCAAAAAAGGAGAATATGGCAAACCTCAGGTTACCTTTAGTTCCAGGGTAGGCTTGATAACCGGCGCCAGAAGACAGCAAACCTATCAGGGTGCTGACGTATTGAACTGGCTGACGGACATGAACGAGACAATCACCAATTCCATCACAGAGCCATGGACAAGATTCAGGGATTATAATAGCATAGATCCGCAATACCAGGACGATTGGTTGGCTGCCAATGGTATACCGGGAGAAACAGATCCTGATGCCATCAACTTGGCCAGGATCAATAACTTCGGTTTTTGGGAAAATGAAATTGAAAACTTTCAAAACGGAGTATCTTATGACTGGCAGGATGTTTTGTTTCATACAGGTATCAGACAGGATTATGATGTCAGTGTTTCCGGAAGAAGTGAGAGGGTGTCCTATTACTATTCTTTAGGGTATAGTGACCGGGAGTCCGTTCAATTGGGTGAATCCTTTCAAACCATAACTTCTCGCTTAAATCTTGATGTAAACCTGGCTGAGTTTTTTACCATTGGTGCCAATGCGCAGTTTACCTATCAGGACGAAGGTCAGGAACCAATAGGGAATGGTGGTTTCCGGGTATATTCAGTCTATGATCAACCCTGGAAAAATGGCTTGCCCAGAACCAGAGAAAACCTGAACGATCAGGCCGCAGGATCCAATATTAGCAATCCTTACCAGAATCCATCCTGGAATACCAGGAGTCATACTCGTTTTATGATCAACCCAACCTTATTTGCTTCCCTTGATCTACCTGGAGGATTTACCCTGAGAACTGACTATACGCCAAGATTTGATGTGCGCAAAAGATTTGATCTTGACGAAAGAGGTAATCCTCAAAATGCTGTAGATGAGGCCGAAAGGAGGTACAATGATGAGTTTTCCTGGCAATCCAACACCATTCTGAATTGGAACAAGGAATTTGGTGACCATAGGTTAAGTTTTACAGGTCTCTACAATACAGAAAGAAACCAAAATTGGGAAACAAGGGCGTTTACCAATAATTTTTCCCCTACTGCTGCCCTTGGTTTCAGGGCCATGGAGCTGGGTTTGAACCCCACCATGTCATCCTATGACGAAGTCAATTCCAGGACCGGTGTAATGGGAAGAATAAGTTATGGCTTCAGCGATAAATACAATTTGTCTGCTTCCATCAGAAGGGATGGTTTTTCTAGATTTGGCTTGCAAAACATCTACGGTAATTTCCCTTCAGTATCTGGTGCATGGACCATTAGCAACGAAGATTTTATGCAGAGTATTTCCACACTAAACTACCTGAAATTGCGTTTAAGTTATGGTGTGAATGGAAACAGTAGCGGACTGGAAGATTATAACGCCTATGCCCAGTTGCGGAGTAGGGTGTTCTTGAACTATGACGGGGGATATGTACCTGCCCCCTATACTGAAATTACACGTATAGCCAATCCGATGCTTTCCTGGGAAAGAACAGGTTCCTTTAACCTGGGTGTTGATTTTGGTCTGTTTGGTGACAGACTTAGCGGTAGTTTTGATATCTATCAGTCAGAGACGAGGGATTTGTTACTCGACCAGAAACTTCCGGAAGTTACCGGATTTGGCTCTGTAAAAACCAATGTGGGCAATTTACAAAACAGGGGATTTGACCTGGGCTTAAATTCCATCAACATAAATACCGCCGATTTTGTGTGGAGAAGTGTTTTTAATGTCACTTATAGAATCAATGAAATCACCACCTTGGGTAATGCGCCTATAGCGATGACTGATGGAGAAGGAAACACAGTCATGAGGGAACCGGATGACTTACAAAACGGCTGGTTCATAGGCCAAAGCAAGGATGTTATCTGGGATTGGGAACTGGATGGAGTTTACCAGATTGGCGAAGAAGCAGAAGCTTCTCAGTATGGGCTCTTTCCTGGGGATTTCAGGTTTGTGGACCAGGACAACGACGGAGATATCGATATTGATGACAGGGTATTCCAGGGACTGGATCAAAATCCTTGGTACATTACTTTCAGAAATGACATGGAATACAAGGGTTTTGACCTTGGGGTCGTATTCCTTGCCAATTTGGGTTATAAGGGAGGTACGCAGGAACCTTTTAACAATTCCCAGCAATACATTAAAAATAAAAACTGGTACACCATACCCTACTGGACTCCGCTTAACCAAAACAATGAATATGCCAGGATCAACTCTATCAATCTGGGTGGAGGAAATGCATGGCTGAATAGGTCCTACCTGCGCCTTCAAAACGTTTCAGTAGGCTATAGCTTGCCGCAAACCATTTTGGAAAAAATAAGCGCAAACAGGGTAAGACTGGCAGTAAATATAGAAAATGCTGCCGTATTCACTCCTTGGATCAGGGGACTGGGTGATCCTGAATCAGCAAGGGAAATGCCAAGAACTTATTCATTTAGTTTGGATGTAACTTTCTAATGCTGCTAATGGTAAGCTTTGGAAATTAAAAAATTAAATTAGAAAGAAATGAAAAATATAAAATTATTAAAAGGAATTATACTCCCTGTATTCCTGCTATTCTCGATCTCGTGTACCGAAGATTTTCTGGAAGAAAGACCGCTTTCTTTCCTTGAACCCGAGAGTACTTTCTCTGATGCCGCAGGCCTGCAAACAGCACTTGACGCAGCTTATCAGGGGGTGATGAGTCAATGGAATGGTGATACCCGGGAACTGATGTTCAATAGCAATATGAGCGATGCCTCTGTAGTTTCTGCTACGGATAAGCCGGATGCCTATGTAGATTTGCGTGTCTATGCGACGCCTACAAACTCCAGAAACAATGACGCAGGACGTACGCGTTCTTTTTACGAAGACAATTACAGGCACATTAAAAAGACAAATACAGTTATTGATTTTATAGATATTCCTGAATGGGCTGATGGTGTAAACAATGCCGATAGAAATCATTTATTGGGATCTGCCTATTTTTTGAGGGCCTTTTTCTATATGCAACTGACCATGGATTTTGGCAATGTGGCCTTCCCATTGAATGTTGTGCAAGGAGCCAGAAGGGATTTTAAAGTCTTCCACATGCAGGGAATCTGGGACCAGATGGTTGTAGACCTGGAATATGCTGTTCAGCATGTAAGGCCAAAGAGTCAATTGGCTATAGGTCAGGCTCCTAAAAACGCTGTTCGCGTTTTACTAGCCAAATATTACATGCTTAACCTTCGTTTTGCTGATGCAGAAAGATTGATGGATGATGTAATCAATGGCGGTGAATCTCAACTTTTCACTGACGATATGATCCCAACGGATATAACACAAGTAGAAGTCGCCAATACCGATAATCCAAATACAGGCAATCCCCTTCCCGGAAGAAGTGCCTACGCCTCTGCTGATGCCGTGAACTACCTGCACATGGACCAAGGGGCACAGAAAACCAGCAACCCGGAAGGAATCTGGCTGGTTGTCAATGAGCCTTTTGTCTTGGGTACACAAGGAAGGTCTGCGAGAATTAGGGCTTGGGGACCAAACTTTGTAAGTACCAACCTTGGCGTATGGGAACCAGGTACTACCAGGACTGGTACAGATGTTCAGCAATCTACTAGTGATGCTCGTGGACGGATGATGAAAAAATGGGGAAGAGGCCAGGGTTTCGCCAGGCCTACCAACTATTCTCAATATGAAATCTGGAACTTTAAAGGAAAATTTGATGAACAAGATTACCGTCACAAAGACCTTAACTGGTTTGAAATGGAGGATGTATTGTATGATAACCCCTCACTATTGGATGATGGCAGTGAGTATTATTTGAAGCCGCTCCGCCTTTATGATGACAATGGAAACCTAACCTGCCTGGATACCATTAGGTGCTGGTATGGCTACCCACGGTACAAATTCTATTCTGTAAATCAGGAATCAAGACCTGACAGGCAGGATGGCGGTAAAATGGACATGTACATCATGAGGATAGCTGAGGCTTATCTGGTGAGGGCTGAAGCCCGTTACTGGCAAGATAACTTCGCAGGAGCCACTGAGGACATCAATACCATCCGTCAAAGGGCAAACGCTATAGACATGTATACCGTTGCTGATGTACAAACAGAAGGAATTGGTGCAGTGCTTGATGAGCGCAACAGAGAGTTATTTGGTGAGGAATACCGTCATGATGAACTGGTTCGTATTTCTGTTATATTCGCTAAAACAGGGAAAGCTGCCTACAATGGTAAAACTTATTCCATATCAGGTAATGATATTGAGAAATCGCTTTCAGCCAGCAGCTTCTATTACGATAGAATTATGGAAAAGAACAATTTCTTTAGAAACGAGGTGCCTTGGGCTACTTATAACACCACCAAGTATACCATGGATCCCATGCACATATACTGGCCTGTTTATCAGCCTTACCTGGTGGGTAATGTAGAAGCCACCTTGAACCAAACAACGGGTTATAACGGTGCTAGTAACAATATAGAACCATTGACTCATGTAGTTCAAACTCCAGGAGCTCCCAATGAAGACCCTATGAGAGCCATTGGTGAATAACATACACCATTGGTGAATAAAATGTAAACAAATTCCCCTTTCGGCATCGGTTCGTAAGGGGAATTTGTTAATTTAGGAGACTGATTTAGTTTCAACTTTCAATAACAAACAAAACTCAATATGGACAAGGAATCATCGAGAAGGTCCTTTATAAAGAAATCTGCCATAGCCAGTTCAGCGGCCATCTTTGCTCCAACCATTGTTTCCTCCAAAGTATTTGGAGCCAATGATAGGATCAATGCAGCAGTTTTAGGTTTAAATGGTAGGGGTAAAAGTCATGTTCAGGGCTTTATGTCACAGAAAAATGTTCAGATTAAGACATTGTGTGATCCTGACATGAATATTCTTAGAGATCGCCAAAAAAGTTTTAAGGAGAAATACAATGCAGACGTGGTCTTGGAACAGGATCTACGTAGGGTAATGGACGATAAGGACATTGATGTAATCAGTATTGCTTCTCCAAATCATTGGCATGCATTGACTACTATTTGGGCCTGTCAGGCAGGTAAGGACGTCTATGTAGAGAAACCAGGTTCCCATAACATTTCGGAAGGAAGGAAAATGGTAGAGGCTGCTCACAAATACGACCGTATCGTACAACATGGCGTACAGCTTCGAAGCTCTCCAGCAGTTCAGGAAGCGGTACAGCTTATGCGTGATGGATATATTGGTAATGTTTACATGGCCAGAGGAATAGTCTTTAGATGGAGACCAAGTATTGGTGACAAGGGATTTTCTCCTGTACCAGAAGGGTTAGACTATGACCTTTGGACAGGTCCTGCTCCCAAGCAACCATTTAGCCGTAATCTTGTGCACTATAACTGGCACTGGAATTGGGATTATGGCAATGGTGACGTAGGTAACCAGGGCATCCATGAAACCGACCTTTGTATGTGGGGATTAGATGTAGGACTTCCTACCAAAATCACTTCAATGGGAGGAAAATTCTTATGGGATGATGCCAAAGAGGTGCCAGAAGTATTGACTTCTATCTATAATTATCCTGAAGAGAATAAGATCATCCAGTTTGAAGTAAGGCCTTGGTGCACGAATGAAGAAGGTGGAGCCACAGTAGGAAATATATTCTATGGAGACAAAGGATATATCGTTGTGGATGGTTATGACAAATACAAATCCTTTTTAGGCAAAGACAGAACTCCAGGTAAATCTGGAGAAGATGGTGGAGAATCCGGATCTGGAATGGATCGTGGAGCAGGAGGAACAGACGGACACTTCGCCAATTTCATAGAGGCGGTACGTAAACACGATGCATCCATTCTAAATGGTCCTGTAGAGACAGCACACTTGTCTTCAGGATTGGCGCACTTAGGTAATATCGCCTATAAATTAGAACGCGTATTGACATTCAATCCTAAATCTGAAACATTTGTTAATGATACAGAGGCAGATGCAATGCTTACTCGCAACTACAGACCAGGTTTCGAAGTTCCGGATCAGGTTTAACCGTAATAAGCAATAGTTTGTTCTATTGAAAATCCGGGTTTAAGCAGTCAATAATCTTATTGTTGATAACCATTATAGAAAAGCCTGCCAGGAAAATTCGTCCTGACAGGTTTTTCTTGTAAAGGGAATTTAAATTATATTTCAGGTATAAACAAAGTGTTCAAATGAAATACATAGCATTAGTAGTAATAATGGCAATGAGCAGCAATTTTCTCCTCTTCGGTCAGAAAGACAAAGAACCTATTAAAATCGAAGTTAAAGACTCAGAAAAAAAGGTTGACGTAATGGTGGATGGAAAACTTTTCACATCCTATATCTATCCAGACAACGTCATGAAACCCGTACTTTGGCCGGTAATTTCCCCAGAAGGAAACATGCTGACCAGAAGTTATCCAATGATCAATAAAGAAGGCGATAGAACCGACCATCCCCACCATGTAGGAATATGGTTAAATTACGGCGATGTCAACGGACTTGACTTTTGGAACAACTCCGAAGCCATTCCTGCTTCAAAAAAGGATGGATTTGGCTCCATCTTTCACCAGTCCATAGAAAAAACCAAAAGCGGTAAAGGGAAAGCTTTACTTGTTACTAAATCTCTCTGGAAAGCGCCAGACAATACAAGCATGCTGGAAGAGAAAACTTCTTTTTCTTTTAAAGCGGGAAAAGATATTCGCATTATTGACCGTACTACCGAACTTACAGCATTGATTGACGAAGTGAAATTTACAGATAACAAAGAAGGCATGTTTGCCATTCGAGTTGCCCGTGAATTGGAATTGCCTTCAGATAAGCCGACTACGTTAATGGATTCCCATGGTGTAGAAACCAAAGTGGACAAAATGGACAATACCTATGTAAAAGGGGATTACAAAAGTTCAGAAGGAATCACAGGCAAAGAAGTATGGGGTACCAGAGGACGATGGATGGAATTGGCCAGTGAAGTTAAGGGAGAGCAAGTATCCTTAATAATCATTGATCATCCAGACAACCCAGGCTACCCAACTTATTGGCATGCTAGAGATTATGGATTATTTGCAGCAAACACTTTAGGGCAAAAAGCGCTTTCTGATGGCAAAGATGAACTGAATTACAGCTTGAAAAAAGGAGAAAAAGCTACTTTCAAATATAGACTTGTAGTGGCATCCGAACACCTTAGTGATAGCGAAATCAATGCCTTAGCTGATGAATATGCTAAAAAGTAATCCAGTAAACCGATTAAATTTTAAACACTCCAATGGATAACAATCAATCAAGGCTGGATCTTATTGGGAGCACGTACAACACCCGCCGACAGGGTTGTAGCCATGAAGGAGCAACTTGAGATCTTCAATACCATGTTGGCCAAAGCCAAATAGACCTAATGGGGTAAAATAAGAAAGGGAATGAACAGTAGGTAAAACAGTTAGCTATAATTGTTTGTATTTATCAAGCATAGCTTATTGATTTTAAATTACTAGACCTTCCATTTTATGAATTATTTAATCCAAAATATTAAGCATATAAAAGGATTCCTTTACACTAATAAGGGGCCTTTTATATGCTTTTTTTATTGCTTTTTACCTGGCAACCAATTTTTCAAGCCAGGCCCAGACACAATCATTCGATTTAGGCATCGAACAGTTAACTACCGGTAAAAAACACCATTTCTTTGGATATATTGGCCAGTGTCAAACTATCCCTTGGAATGCTTCAGGACGGTATATTTTAGGGCTTGAGATCGAAACCATCGACCGCATGCCTCTGCCGGAAGAAGCAGCCACGGTATTTATTATCGATACCCAAAATAAAAACAAAATCATTCGATTGGACAAAACCAAGGCCTGGAACCCACAGCAAGGCACCATGTTCTATTGGAACCCATTGGCACCCGAAACTCAATTTTTCTTTAATGACAGAGACACTAAATCGGGCGAAGTTTTTACCGTCCTGTATGATGTGGCCAAGAGAAAACGGATCAGGGAATACAGGTATGAAGACACTCCTATTGGAAACGGAGGCGTATCAGCCGATGGGGCTGCCTGGCTTGGTCTAAATTACGGCCGTTTGGCAAGATTAAGGCTCGTTACAGGTTACCCTGGCGCATTGGATTGGTCCAAAGATCAATTGGCTCCTGACAATGATGGGATATTTATTGTGGATATAAAAACCGGTAAGAAAAACCTGCTTGTCTCCTATCGGCAATTGGAGCATAAGTTAAAAGAGAAGAACCCTGATCTGGACCATAGTGGGCTGTTTATCAACCATACGCTATGGAACCGGGATGCCAATCGCATTTACTTTTTCGTAAGGGCAGGTTGGAGTGGTGAGGGTGAGGAAAGAATAAATGTGCCTTGTTCTATTCATGCAGATGGTAACGGACTGCAGCTCCATGAAAAGCATATAGGAGGCCATCCTGAGTGGGACACTGGTAATGTTTTGATAGGCATCAAATACAATGAAGGGGAAAAGGCTGATGAACAAATCCGATACAATGTAGATACCCGGGAAATTATTGGCATTTTGGGCAGCGGCAAAATGTTTCCAAAACCAGAGGGTGACATTTCACTTTCACCCAACGGCGATCTCTTCGTCAATGGATACAGTGAATCGAACAAAAACTACTATGCGATATACCGTAGAAGTGATGGCGCCTTCTCCCGAAGTGAAGGAATTGATAAAGGGTTATATAGTGGGGATATTCGCATTGATCCTGCTCCTCGTTGGAATCGAACCAATGATGCTATTCTGGTACCCGGAATTGACAAAAACGGTACTCGTCAAATGTTTGTGATTCGGCTGAAGGAAGGGCAGTGATTTTTAAGTCAAAAATTAACTAGAATAAATTAACAATCCCTCTTTAATAAGTTCAAAAATTCCATATCGAATAAAGTCCTCTTCAAAATCAGGGTTGATCAACTTAACTAAAATAGAATTGCCCTTCAGTGCAAATTTCAAATCGCCATAAGGAACCTTTAAATCACTGCTAATTTGTTGTGTTCCATCAAAAAGAATCAAACGGTGGTAATCAGGATCTTTAAAATGATGATGCCGAGAATTAACGGCTATCTTTGTTTCGTAAATTCCCAATGGAATTTCTCTGATATATTCAAGGGCTAATAATTTTTCATTGAATTTATAAATTTTATGGTTACGAGGAGCTAAAGTGATATGTTCATAGGAAGGCAAGGGATAGTGAAATAGATGAAGCGTTTAAAACTTTAAACTCGCCATGCCTGATCCAGTCAATAGATTTTTGGTCTTCTATTGTGCCCTTTCAAGTTATGTTATCAAAATAGCTAATAGGAGTACCGCTCATTGATGAACTGAGCTCAACCAAAAGTCCTAAAAAAACCGCCATTGGTAGACTTAGAGAAGGGTTTGAGTGGAAAATACCGTAAGAATCCCCGACAAGGGGAGATTGCCACACCCTTTCCTGGCTCAGCCCCTCCCAAAAGGGTTCGCAATGACGATCCAGCGTTAAGCAACAGCAACGCTATTTAAATTTTACCCAAGGCCTGTAATCAGGGTTAAAACCGGAGCCTGAGCGGAGCCGAAGGAGTAGGTATTACAGATACGTTAACCTATGGCTTCGGCTCCGCTCAGCCACCGTGCTTCGGCTCCGCTCAGCCACCGTGCTTCGGCTCCGCTCAGCCATCAGACTTATAAATTTGTTATAATAACTACAATAGGTTGAAAAACTTACGGAAAAAATCCCCCTTTGTCCCCCTTTTGAAGGGGGATTTTGTTTTTTCCAAGATTGATGAGTTCGTTAATAACTTAGTATTTAGTCAGGCCGTTTCAATGCCACCAATTCAGCATTAAATTCATTTTGCCCCAATTCCCTCCGCAGCGGCGGAGGGCAGGGGATTTCAACGGGTATGTTATTCTATTTCAATATGACACCTATTTTTCTTGAGTTCAGCCCAGTAACCGGAGCCTGAGCGGAGCCGAAGGAGCCGAAGGAGCCGAAGGAGTAGGTATTACAGATACGTTAACCTATGGCTTCGGCTCCGCTCAGCCACCGTGCTTCGGCTCCGCTCAGCCACCGTGCTTCGGCTCCGCTCAGCCACCGTGCTTCGACTCCGCTCAGCCACCGTGCTTCGACTCCGTTCACCCGACGGATTTTGGCTCCTCTCAGCCATCAGACTTATAAATTTGTTATAAGAACTACAATAGGTTAAAAAACTTACGGAAAAAATCCCCCTTTGTCCCCCTTTTGAAGGGGGATTTTGTTTTTACCAAGATTGATGAGTCCGTTAATAACTTAGTATTTAGTCAGACCGTTTCAATGCCACCAATTCAGCATTAAATTCATTTTGCCCCAATTCCCTCCGCGGCGGAGGGCAGGGGATTTCAACGGGTATGTTATTCTATTTCAATATGACACCTATTTTTCTTGAGTTCAGCCCAGTAACCGGATCCTGAGCGGAGCCGAAGGAGTAGGTATTACAGATACGTTAATCTATGGCTTCGACTCCGCTCAGCCACCGTGCTTCGACTCCGCTCAGCCACCGTGCTTCGACTCCGTTCAACCGACGGTATATTGCTTAATCCGAGTTGAAGCCATAAAGTTTTCATTGATTTGCAATAACGATCTGGCGGGAATGATTAAATTATAAAAAAAAACCTCTTTACGAATCCACAGACCTCGTATTCTTTACTACCTCGTGCACACTTTCTGCAATCCGGTCTTCTACATCTCCCCTCCATCTCCATGCAGGGTGACCATATTCGTCAAGATGTGATCCACCCTCGTAACCCCCTTCTTCCCAAACCCGCCTGGAAGGAATATAAGCGGCCATATAATTGGCATAACCACAGACCCAGGTTTTTTGAGAAAATTCCTTTTTAAACCTAAGTGAATAATCTACCACCGCTTCACCGCCTATACCTAAAAATAAGAGCTCATCCCCCATTTTCCAGGCTTGGGTAGGATAGGGATAGCTAGTGGCCAAGGTTTCTCCCTTTTCAATTTTAACAATCATCCGATTTGCCCATCGGGCGTGAAGTGGACTGCTTCCATTGGCTATGGGTTTTAATTTATCCAAAGTAACCATTTCTTCAAAGGCCAAATCCACGAAATTAAAAGCAGTACTTAGTCGGGAAGAAATTTTAACCAATGGATCATTTAGTGCTTCCTCCACAGCAGTGGATAGCATCTCACCGTATTTTTCACATAGCGCCAGTTCTCTTCTGGGTAAGGGATTTTGATCTCCTCCGCAGGCATTGAAAAACATCGCGGCAGTACCTGGGAATTTATTTTCTAAGGCAATCTGAGCAAATCCAGGGTAATCCCCACACCAGGTATTGAAATCTAGCGTGGTGGGGTGGCAGGCATACCCGAAAAGCAAAGCTAAATTATGGCCTCCGGGACCTTTAGCTACAAGGACAGGTACCTCATGGTCCACCGCTCCTTTTAAAGGGATGCCTTTGGCCAATAAGTCCGGAACTTCGGCCTCCTTATTGTCCCTCCTATTCACAGCAAAGGAACAATTCCCTCCCCCTGAAAATAATTCACAGTCCTGCCAGTTATTAAGTGCTTCATCAATGGCGGCTATCAACTGATCCTCCATCCATAAAGTATATTCTTTTACCGCTTCTTTCTGTTGTGCATCACTTGGATAATAGTCCACCAAGTCATCTTCCAAACATGGTGCACAATGGTTATGCGAAAAGGTCAACATAAATTGAGAACGGTTCAATTGGAATTGTTTTGCTACCCTCTGGAAAACACGTTCATAGATTGTTTTAGACATGCCCATGTGATCGGTGGTAACCATCACCACTCTTTTGCCAGCCGTATCTTTTAAGGCAATTACTTTGGCCCATAAATCATGGATTTTGCCATAAGCGACTCGTTTCCTTCCATAACCAGCCAACCAAACGTCATTTTCAGGTGTAATCAGGGCCTTGGCAATTCCTATTTGCCATTGGTACGCGCCAACCTTGGATAAATTTTCACCCTCATTTGGATCAATCAATGCCCCTTCAAGGCCTCCATTCATTGATAAAACAGGTGATGAAAGCAAACCTAATGTTCCTGTCGCCACCGTTCCAATAAACTTTCGCCTGTCGAATGTTACTTTGCTTTTATTCTGCATAGGATACGCCTTTATATGGTCTTTCAGCATTCTGAATTATTATGGTTTCTGGTGAATTTCCTGAAGCAATGCTATAGCAGCATCTGCCAACATTTCTCCCCCTCCAGGAGCCAGTCTTGAATTAATGGTTTCATATCCTCCTCTGGTAAATGCCTCCTGGGTGGGAACATAGGCAATGTGGCTGTGGGTCAATTCGACCACGATGGTATTTTTATACGGGGAATTCTCTTTAATCGCCAGGCCTAAATCTACAAATACCTCTCCCGGTAGCCCTACTATTGCCAAATCTTCGCCAATTTGAAACACCTGCACCTCCAATGGAATTCTCCATGGTTGGTCTCCTATCGCAGGAGGAACCGCTTCCGTTCGCCTCATTCGCTCAAGAGACCTGATTTTTAACCGTCTTCTTCTTTCCAGAAATGCAGTTTCTTCATAAAGTGGCGGGGTACCAGCTTCCTGCATGGCCCATTCTAATTCCTCCTTAGTGAAATGTTGAATCGGGGCATAAATGACCTTGGATGTCGCCTTTAAGTTCGTCCCATTAATTTCCTGAAATTTATTGCGGTTTTTTATAATAGCAGATGAAAGTATTTCCCCTATTTCGGAAGAACTTTTTATCATTTCCTTGGTCCCAGAAACATCAATGTGGTTGATATTGCCACAAGCTCCGGCTGCAAAGAGCGACACAAAATCTTTGTGAAAATTCTTTTGTAAATTATTGGCCAAAAACCCTGGGTAATCTCCACTGAAAGCCGTTCCACCAAATGTATCAGCATGTAATGAAAAATTAGAAACACTCCCTATTGGGTGCTTGTCTTTCTTCCTTTTTATCATCACAACTGCCAATTCTCGATCTGTGGGTCCTTCCGTTTCCCTAATGGATGGATTGCCTATACCGGGGTTGGTGATCAGCTTTCCATTTTTCATGATAAACCGTCTGTTAAATGCCAGGTCATTTACTTCTTCTCCAAACACTTCCAGAACTACTTCCTCCCTTTGCGCATATGCTTTAACCACCGCATTTACGATACCGTCCTCCAGGTCCTGGGGATAGGAATCCTCTTTGCCTGTATCCAGTCGCTGATCAAAAGGTGGCCTCAAGGTTCCTGTTAACTCTCTAATATTGGGATGATAAGCCGGGCTGGTATGGGAATGTGTTCCCGCAATAATAATATTTTGAAATGGTATGCCCGTTTCGGCCTCTATCCGCATCCTTGCTTTAACGGACAAGTCCCTTTCAACCCATAAAAGATCTCCAACCACTAAAGCCACTTTCTCTTCCTGCTGCTGAAAAACCACTGCTTTAGCAAACAAAGGATCGTGCGCCCCAGTACTCGGCCCTCTATAATGCGGATAACCGACTTCTGTTGGTGTGATTTCAATTTGCACCATTCCAGATTTAAGGGTAGACTGCTGGGCATTTACCGCCTGTCCTATTGTTAATCCGGAGAGCGCAATTAAAAGAACTAGAAATAGGAAATAATGTGCGCGGCCTTTCTTAAAATTGCCTGCATTTGATGTCATGATATAAGGGCTAAATTATGATCCAATTGATTAAAGTTCTTTACCTGCCAATAATTACCTGTCAAAGACTATGCTTTTATGGCTTTTTCTAACAGGTTATGGGTGATCTTTTGGACCCTGGGATCAGGTCCATGTGGTCTACTATAATGAGACCAAGGCAAGGTATGCCCAGGAGGGCTACTCAATCCCATTGCCCAGAAAATAGTTGCAGCACTGAAAATAAAATTGTCTTTTGGACCTGGATAAATAACCGCCTGGTATGGACAAGGGTTATCTCCACCTTGCCATGCCGTGCCTTCTGCTACAACTTCCAATCCTTCAATGTCGGCGGCATCGGCTTGATACTCCCAGCCAATAAGACCCGGTATACTGTCTCCTTGCTTCATCCCTGTACCTTTAAAAATCCAATGGTTGGGTGTTTTTACAGTCCAATCACCTCCACCATTAATGGGTTCCGTATTTCTTACCCCCATCAGCAGCCCTTCATCGGGTCCTCTCTCGGGAAAGGGACCATGTAATTTCTCCCTCAAGACTGCATAATCATTATTGGCTCCGTAGGGCCCTCCTCTAAATATCCGTCGGTTAGGCTTGCCTGCTTCACTTGCAGTAAATGGGGCCACCCAACAAACAGAATTTCCGGAGAAAAACAACAAATTCACCCCTTTTTCCTTAAGTGTCTCTACACTTCTAAACTGTCGAATGTCCCAATATTCATCATGTCCGATACTCAAAAAGGCCTTGGCTTTCAATCCCCTATCAGGCGTGAGTAGGTCAACATTAGAACAATAACTCACATCATATCCATGCTCCTCCAGAAAATAGGCAAAAGGCATTTCAAAGGAAATAAACTCTCCTGACCCAAAAGAAAGAGGGTCGTTTACAATGCCTTCATATTGCCCCTGACGGGCATAGGGCCTGTCAAAGCTTACCTTTGCCCAGGGGCCCTGCGTTCCTTTAGGATGGGTATAGATGGAATAGTTATTCGGCCATTTGTTATATGCCTGCCAGGTATTGTCTGAACATTGAAACAATAGGTCCGTCTCGCGCTCATCCTTAACAATAAAAATAATGTAGCTCTCCCAATAGGGTTCTCTTGGGCTTTTAGGCAAAGTGCGCAACTTACCCAAGTATACCCCACTCAGCCAATCCTCAGGAATAGTCAAACGATTAGAAACATCCCATGTACATTCATGGATATTCATGTCACCGGGCGTAGGGGTAGTTTGCCGTTTACCTTTTAACGGGCCCGTTTTCTTCATCCATCTTCCCCCGGTTCCATTGTAATAACCGGTCCGGTAAAAATCAATCTGGTAGTCTTCTTCTGGATCCACAGATACCATAATGTCCAATGTTTCTCCCGCTTTTAAACTTTGTTTGGAACAATACCCTTCTATCAGTGAAGAACGATATTGCTTATCGTCAGGCCTTACTCTGGTCAACTGCCAGGAAGTGGTTCCTTCCTTTTTGTTTTCCTCCTGTACTAAATTTTTTCGCTTCGCCCCAGTTTCAGAAAAACTCGGAGTAGTCCCTAGTGCCAAAGCAAATCCACTTCCGGCACTTAACTTTATTGCATCTCTTCGGGTGAGTTTATTATTCTTAGCCATTGTTAGTGTTTAATGGTATTTCTTTCCCTATGATTTTAAGAAAATCTTTTTACTCGATGTTATTTCCCAGATTATTTATCTGGAAGTTATAGCCGAAGATTTCAATTGATCTAAAAGCCCCAGTAAATTGGAGATAACTACATTGGAAGCGTTTACTTCTAGATAACTGGACCGTGCCCTCCAAGTTTCATACCCACCCCATTCATGGTGTTTTGGCGTTGGCAAATAACCATTGTATCCATTGGCCAGCGAAATACTAAAAGTTTGTTCGAATGGACTTTTCTCTTTTATTTCCAAACCTATTTCTACAAAAATTTCGCAGGGAACAGCTGTTATTGCCAAATCACCTATCTGAATGGCTTGGAGGATAAGCTCCTTTTTATCTGGAAAGTCATTAATCAAAACGGTCTCTCTTGCATACAGCTCGTCTCTTTTAAGCAATTTCTCCCCTTTTACCTCGGCTAAAATCTTTTTGGCCCGTTTCAATTCAGCTGCATCTGGTTTCCTCACGCGAAGTGAAATTTCCTTTTGTGCACTTGCCAATGGCACCCAATCATGATAGGTAATTTTTTGGTAAACTTTATAAGCCTCTGCTGCTACAGTATTGGCAACGATCCCCATTTTTTCATACGGTTTCATGGCCTTAGGAGCGCTTTCTCCAAAATTAATATTATTGATGTCTCCACTGGTGCCATTTGTCATGATCCCAACGAAGTTCGGGGTTTCATGGTCAGCGCCTACCATTTGACCAATCCGATCGGCAAACATTCCAAAATAATCCGCAGAAATATCTCCACTTTTTGTACCTCCTACATAATGCAGGGAATAGTTAGCTAAAACAGCAATCGGTTTACCGTCAAGTGATTGAACGGCTATAATAGGCACCTCCGGATCAATAGGTCCAGCAGGCCCAACGAGGTCCGGATTTTCAAAGCCAGGGTTCATTCTTACTTTATCCTCTCCACCAAAAGGATTGGTAAAGGTAATTCCATCTTTCAACTTCCATCGTCGGTTAAAAACCTCACTGGGCTCCTGCCCTACGCCCCATCCAATTCTTGCCGGCTCCAGGTTATTATTGGCTCTTATGATAGCATCTGCAGCCCTCTCTTCCAAGAAGACCAGATAGTCAGGGTCAGGAGTGCTGCCGAAAACAGCACAAGCGGTACCGCCGGAATGCGTATGGATTGCTGAAATCAACATGTTTACTACTGGAATTCCCGTATACGCTGCCGCTCTCTTTTTGGCATTGTCTAAGGTTTCCCTATAGGCCATGCAAAGATCCAATGTGACAATGGCAATTTTCGTTTTTCCATCATCTAAAACCAAGCCTCTGGCATGGGTTTCGTCATGAATATTTTGTGTAAAACCCTCCTGAAAATTACCGTTTATTGAGGTGCCAATTTTGGGAGTTATTACACTCATGGCTGCACCTGCTCTAAATTCCTTATCGGTCTTCGTTTCCTGTGCGGATAGCCTCCCTATTCCTAATGTTAGAAACAACAATAAAACACAGGCTACTGGAAGTCCACTGACAAGCTTTTGCTTTAATTTCAATTTGTTAACCTTTTTCTCAATCATAATAATTTTGTTGATATTGGTGCTGTGCTAAATGAAATGTCTGATTTATGTGGTAGGCTTTGTGCCATAATAGTTACAGAAGTAAATCTTAAGATAACGGCCCCTGCAATTCTGTAAATTTAAGCCATTACTAGTCTCCATAACAACCGAAAATAACCAAAATAAGGTTAAAAAGTGAATCCTTTTATTTTGTTGGGCTCAATATTATATTAATGAGCTGTTTAGAGGATAGCCAGTATTTTTAAAAAGGATTTCTTCCAATATGCCTAATATATTATTGTTCTAAGCAAAGGATTCGTTGAAGTGAAGAAAGGTGGAAAATGTGCAAAGGAAGGCGGCAATTGTCCCCTATTATTAATGGTAGGGTAAACCATTTATCAACATAACGTTCCATATTACAAGGTTTCTCAGAATACAAGATAAAATTGAAATGTTTGCTAAATGTCTCAAAAGGCACCAGATACCCCAAATTTATAGCATCTACTTGGCTGTTTTGAAGAATATGAGTTAGGTACGTAACGTTACTTTTTCAACTTCTAGGAATCCGGGTTAAATGGTTGATCTGTAATCCAAGGAATAGTCTTAACGATTAAAGTCAAAAAGCGAGTATATCCGGCTGATCTTTAGACAATTTTGAAAAGGTTTCATAATGAACTGCTTAATTATTTTTTGATAATCAAGGGTCGAGAGGCAGTGATAACATTACCTAAAGAATCATAGGCATACACATAGATTCTCGATTTTTTATCCGGCATTTCAATCTCGACGTATTTACCATTTTCTAATTCATCTGTAACTGGATTTGATTCTTCCCAAGTTCCCTCTTCATAAATTAGCCACTTGTAGGTCAATGTGCTTTTGTAATCATTTAAAGTTGCAGCTGTCATCCATACTTTCTCGTTAGGCTTTGCACCTTGCCAATGACCTACGATATTCAAATCGGGAAAGGCATCGTCTGATATGGCTGTACCTTTCCAAGCATTAGCTAGATAATGATAGGCAGGCTTAGGATGACCTTCGAAATCAGTAATACCAAACCAAGTTGCCGTTCCTTCAAATCTATCCTGCCAACTAAATGCAAAACCTCCCAAATTGGATCCTCGATGGGGTTCTATATAGGTTTCCCACTGCTTTTTATAGTATTTACCTTTCATTACAGAAGACAATTCGATCAATAAGCTATCGTTCCAAAAATCCCCCAATTCTTTGTTCCAATATCCTTTAGGACCAAACTCTGTGATGGCATAGGGTCTGTTTGGATCTGCTTTAGAAATAATTTCATCCAGGCTGCTGATGTTATTTTCATAATAAGAGTTTACACCCAGGACATCTATGGAAGGAGCGTATTGCTTAAAATCATGTATTGCCCCTAATAAACGGATATTATCATGCTCTTCGGACGAAAAAACCGGTCTACTTGGGTCAATTTCATGGATCTTTTGTGCAAGATTTTCCAGAAACTTTACATAGTGCTTTCTTACCAAGGTTAAATAGGGCTGTCCATAGTATTTTTTCAATAATCCCCACGTTTCATTTCCAATGTTCCAGGCAATGATAGTTTCTTCATCTATATTATTTCTTACATTACTGAGAACTTTGTCTTCATAGGCATTAAGTTTATGCTCATCATTTAGGAAGTCTGTTTTAGGATCAAACCAAAACCCATACATAATTTTCAATCCTTTATCTTTTGCCTCCTTAAAAATATTCCAGTCATATATACTTGGCTCATACCTTCTTATGGTATTCGCACCAGTCGCTTTAATTTTTATAAAATCGCTGGCGACTTGACTTCTTGACAAGGGTATGAACCCTTCTTCCCAATCATGACCAGTATTATAGCAAATCCCTTTCATATAGAAGGGCTCCCCATCCACAAGCAGGGAAAATTCTCCTCGATCGCCTACAATATTTTTACTTTTGCTCGGCTTTTGAACCAAATCATTTGAAAATGACTTAGGCAATTTCACAAGGTCAAATAAATCCAAAGCAGATGACACAGCCGATAAATCATACGTCCAGTCTATAAATTTATCATTATTGTTTGGACGCCACCCAGTAATCCAATTGTTATCCTGATCACTGAAAAACAACACTGCTGAATTAATTTCAGGGAATTGTGTTTTTATTACCTTCAGCGATTCATTTACCCAAGTGGATCCCTCTTCAGAATAGCCTGTTGAGCCAAATTCAGCAAGCATTATGGGTAGGTCCAGAGATAAGGCTTTAATTTTTTGTTGATAGGGAAGGTATATATCCTGAAATTTCAAGGATTTACCATCAACAGATGCAGCGTCATAATTTAAGGTGGTCAACCCAATCCAATCTACAAATTCGGTAATAGAACTGTCCTGGCCGTACGGAAAATAGTTGCCGATTGATTCAGGATCCCATGGAGTGAATACCCAGCTTACATTTTGAACACCATGGGTTTCAAATTTATAATGGATGTATTGCCATGCCTCTTTAAACTCTTCTGCGGTGTTATCACCGGATTTGGACCAAGAATACATGGGGTTATCGACCTCGTGAGCGAAACGGAGAAAGACTGGAGAATCCAAGTCGCGAATTGCCGATGCAGTGGAAGCAATGTATTCGTCAAAATATCCTTCTGTTATGTACTTGAATATCTTTTTGTTATTTTTCAAATCATCAACATGCTTGTATTTTGGGAATAAATTGGACCACGGCTCCCAAGTGATCATAGGGATCGCTCCCATCTCTACTATTGATTTCCATTGATCTACCGGAAGTGGATCGTCTGACCAAGCCAAGTAAGTCGATACTATTGACCAGTCCTTACCTGCCTGCTTCTTTGAAGTGTTAAGGAATGGTGTGTCATCTTCTGATAAAAATGAGGCCAAATAAATACCTAAATAAAATCCTCCTCGATTTTTATCCAGTGAAGTTTCAATCTTTTTATTAAAATAATTATCAATTTTAAAATTTGAGGCACTTAATATGAAAAACACAGATAGTATTAAAGGTAAAAATACAGCAATTGGAATCCCATATCTGCTTAATTTAACATAGGTGAGCTCTGCTTTCTTGAGGAAAAATAGGTTCTTTATGCTAAACCAACTTCGTCGTATATTCCTTACCAAAGTAGATTGACCCATGACGAAGGCAAAAAAGAAAACCATCCCATTTAGGATGGCAAAGCCGGCCATCATTAAGCTATACGGTTGCCAATCTAAATATAGTCCATACACTGCTGATCCGATAGAAAGTATAGAAATAAATAAATTTGGAATTCCTAAAATA
>Ga0105053_10004106_pt1 | contig 21687 bp, 22 predicted proteins | sample BON01_FD_78093 | JGI IMG/M metagenome (GOLD analysis project Ga0105053, IMG submission 78093) | Freshwater microbial communities from Lake Bonney liftoff mats and glacier meltwater in Antarctica - BON-01 | ecosystem: Environmental > Aquatic > Freshwater > Ice > Glacier meltwater | place: Lake...
TGCTGTCAAAGCGTAGGCTGCGCCCACTGCGTAAACGCACTTCGACCGGCATGGGCTCAGATAGGCTGGGCGCCTGAATTTGGATGGCGGGAACGCAGGGCTCAGACAGAACATCCAAAGGGATAAAAATCGCCCCATTATCTGGGGACCAAAACCCTTTCTTCTTTAGGTCATGGCGCCACGCATAGACTTGCTGCCGTGTCACATCGTGGCGCTGCGCTACCTGCGTCACCGAGGCGCCATCAACCCCAACCGACATGACAATCCCGATCTTTTCCTCATCGCTCCACCGCCGCCGACGCTCCAACCCAAGAATTTCACCACGCATCGCCACACCCCATCTAAGACACGTCGTTAACGACGTCGTTAAACACGTGTCTTAGATCAAAAGGCCAAGCTCAGGCAGGCGGTCGCAATGGAGCGGTTACCCTAAATCGCCTCTTCCTTCACGCTTTCCATCGCCACAAATGTGCTGGTCGAAACCACATTCGGCAGGTTCGAAATCTGCTCCCCCATCACCCGGCGATAGGCGGCAATATCGCGCGTGCGCACCTTTAACAAATAGTCAAAATTCGCAGCAATCATGTGGCACTGTTCAATTTCCGCCACCTTTGCCACTGCCGCGTTAAACGCCCGCAACGCCGCATCGCGCGTGTCGGATAGGCGCACCTGCACAAAGGCGATATGGTCCAACCCCAGCGCCGCCGCATTCAACTGCGCGCGATAGCCAAGGATCACGCCCTCCGCTTCAAGCCGCTTTAGCCGTGCTTGCGTTGGGGTTTTGGTCAGCCCAATTTCACGCGCCAAATCGGTGATGGACATGCGGGCATTCGTGGCCAGCGCTTCCAAAATTGCATGGTCAAATGGGTCAAGCGTAGCGGTCATTGCGGCCCTCAGGTCTGCTTCGTTGCCAATATTTGGTCAAATTACCTAAAAAATGTCAATCTTTGGTGAAAACGCCGCTCCAGCTTATGCCATAATTTTCCCAACAGGGGGGGGCCATTCATGACCATAGATTCGCTAACAGCATTGCGCGCAACCATTCGTTCAAACCTGCGCGCGCCCGAAGCCACGCTTTTGCCGCAACTGCTGGCCCAAACCGCCTTAACGCCAGCCGACCGCGCGCGCATAACAGCTTCTGCTGCCGATCTGGTCCGCGCCATCCGCGCCAAAACCAGCCCCGGTATGATGGAGGTTTTTCTGGCCGAATACGGGTTATCCACCGACGAAGGCATCGCGCTAATGTGCTTGGCCGAGGCGCTGCTGCGCGTGCCCGATGCCGACACGATTGATGCGCTGATCGAAGATAAAATCGCACCCTCTAACTGGGGCCAGCATTTGGGCAAATCGGCCTCCTCGCTCGTCAACGCCTCCACTTGGGCGCTGATGCTTACCGGCAAGGTGCTGGATGATGAAAAACCCGGAATCGCGGGCGCGCTGCGCGGCCTTGTCAAACGTGTGGGTGAACCTCTCATCCGCACCGCCGTGGCCCGTGCCATGCGCGAAATGGGCCGCAATTTCGTGCTGGGCCGCACCATTGCCGAAGCCATGGACCGCGCCAAAAAGCGCGAATCCAAAGGCTTCACCTATTCCTATGACATGCTCGGCGAAGCGGCGATGACCGAGGCCGATGCCAAGCGCTATCATCTGTCATATTCTGAAGCGATCTCCGCCATTGCCAAGGGGGCTACCTATGGTTCGGTCGCCACCAATCCCGGCATATCCGTCAAACTTTCCGCCCTATTCCCGCGCTATGAGCATGCCAAAGCCTCGCGCGTGATGACCGAACTCGTCCCCCGTGTCCGCGCCCTTGCGCTGCTGGCAAAATCGGCAGGCATTGGCTTTAACATTGATGCCGAAGAATCCGCACGGCTCGACCTTTCGCTTGATGTAATCGAAGCTGTTCTTAGCGATAAATCTCTTGCCGGATGGGATGGCTTTGGCGTGGTTGTGCAGGCCTATGGCCGCCGCGCTGCTGCGGTGCTTGATTGGCTTTATGCCCTCGCAAAAACCCATAATCGCCGCATCATGGTGCGCTTGGCCAAGGGTGCCTATTGGGATACGGAAATTAAGCTCGCCCAAGTCAACGGGCTGCCCGATTTCCCAATATTCACCCGCAAAGCGGCAACCGATGTCAGCTATATCGCCAATGCCCGCAAGCTTTTGGACATGCGCAGCCATATCTACCCACAATTCGCCACCCATAACGCTCATACCGTCGCCGCGATTCTTGATATGGCAGGCGATGCAACTGATTACGAATTCCAGCGCCTCCACGGCATGGGTGAAAGCCTGCATGATATTGTGATGGACCGCGCTAAAACCCATTGCCGCATTTATGCGCCTGTGGGTGCGCATCGCGATTTGCTGGCCTATCTGGTGCGCCGCTTGCTTGAAAACGGGGCCAATTCCAGCTTTGTAAACCAGATCGTCGATGAGGATGTCGCCCCGGAAGAGGTTGCCGCTGACCCGCTTGCAGCGGTTGAAGCCACGCTCAACAACCCCACCAATCCCGGCACAACGCTACCGGCGCAAATCTTCAAGCCCCGCCGCAATTCCATGGGGTTTGATCTGACAGACACCGTCACGCTCGATGCACTGTTCACTGCACGCGATGCCTATTCTGATACGCAATTCGCCGCCGCCCCCATGCTGGCCAAACCCGCCAACCCCCAGCCTGCCAAACCCGTTATCAACCCAGCAAATGCCGCAGATCAGGTTGGCACCTTGGCCGAGGCTAGCGCGGATGACACTGAATCCGCCTTGGCCGCCGCCACCCCATGGGATGCCAGCCCCGCCGACCGTGCCGCCGCCCTGCGCCGCGCCGCCGATGCCTATGAGGCTGACCATGCCGCGCTCTTTGCCATTTTAGCGCGCGAGGCGGGTAAAACCTTGGCCGATTCCCTATCAGAACTGCGCGAAGCGGTCGATTTTTTGCGCTATTACGCCGATCAGGCCGAAACCCTAACCGCGCCTGCACGCGGCACCATCGCCTGCATTAGCCCGTGGAACTTCCCACTGGCCATTTTCACCGGCCAAATCGCTGCTGCATTGGCCGCAGGCAATGCCGTCATCGCCAAACCGGCTGAAACGACCGGGCTTGTCGCCGCCCGTGCCATTGCCCATTTGCACGGCGCTGGCGTGCCAATATCGGCCCTCCAACTCCTCCCCGGCGCAGGTGGCGTGGTTGGTGCGGCCATCACCTCTGATCCGCGCATCGCTGGCGCTTGCTTTACCGGCTCCACCGCCACGGCCCAACGCATTAACCGCGCCATGGCCGCCAATCTTGCACCCTCCGCCCCGCTCATTGCCGAAACGGGCGGGCTGAATGCGATGATTGTGGATTCAACCGCGCTGCCCGAACAGGCCGTGCGCGATATCGTCGCCTCGGCCTTCCAATCGTCCGGCCAGCGCTGTTCGGCCCTGCGCGTGCTTTATGTCCAAGAAGATATCGCCGACACCATCACCCATATGCTGTTTGGCGCGATGGACGAACTTGAAATGGGCGATCCTTGGCACTTGGCCACCGATATCGGCCCAGTGATTGATGACGTCGCGCAGAGCAAAATCCAAGCACATGTGGATGCCGCATCGACTGAAGGCCGCTTGCTGCGCCAATCCGTTGCCCCCGCCCTTGGCCATTTCGTGGCCCCTGCGGTGATCCGGGTGAATGGCATCAACGACCTCGCCGAAGAAATTTTCGGCCCGGTGCTGCATATCGCCCGCTTTAAATCACGCGACTTGAACAAAATCATCGCCGATATCAATGCCACCGGCTATGGCCTAACCTTTGGTTTGCACACCCGGATTGATGACCGGGTTGAGCAAGTGATTTCCGCGCTAAAAGTCGGCAATGCCTATGTGAACCGTAACCAAATCGGCGCGGTGGTTGGCAGCCAACCCTTTGGTGGCGAAGGCCTTTCGGGCACGGGCCCCAAGGCAGGCGGGCCAAGCTATGTGCCGCGCTTTGTGGCGGCTGATACGCCTGAAATGGATGATGATGGCCTCACGACAAGCAATGATCTGATCAAAGCCATCGCTGCGGCCCGTAAACAGGTGCAAGCCACCCCGCTGGCCGAACATAACCTGCCCGGCCCAACCGGCGAATCCAACCGCCTCTCGGATGTGCCGCGCGGCGTCGTGCTCTGCCTTGGCCCGACCATGGCCACTGCCGAAGCCCAAGCCGCCGAGGCCCGCGCCCAAGGTTGTGGGGCTGTTGTTGCCGGGGCGATTGCCGCCGACCAACTGGCGACCCTGCAAGGCTTTGACGCTGCCATCTTCTGGGGCCAAGCAAGCCAAGCCCGCGCCTATCGCATCGCTCTGGCCAGCCGCCAAGGCATGCTGATCCCGCTCATATCAGAACGCGGCCAAGCTGAACGTTACCGCTTAGAACGCCATGTCTGCATTGACACCACGGCTTCAGGCGGCAACGCACAATTGCTGGCCGCAAGCGGTGATGCGTAAACAAAAAACGGCGGGCACTCACGCCCGCCGTTTTTACTTAACCGATAATTTCTTTAGAAATTATAGCCGATCCGCAACTGAATTGACTGTGTTGTCACAACCGCGTAGGTTTCGCTAGTATCACCACCATAATAGCCCGACACATTGCGCGCCATATATTCGATACCTGCAAACATATGTTCGCCAAACGCGTAATCAACGCCAGCGCCATAGTTGAAGCCGGAAAGGTTATAATCTAGATCGGTCGCAAAATGCGACCATGAGCCACCAGCCGCCGCATAAATCAGCGCGTTGCCTGCTGCATAACCAACGCGTGCCTTCACATCCAGAAAATAGGTGTGGTTTTCGTCGGGAAAGCCAACCAGAATGAACGTGCCCGTTGTCGCGCTTACTTCCGCACCGTACACAATCGCGCCGCTCTGAAAGTTATAACCTGCAAACCCACCATAGTTGGTCACAGCGTCATAGGGGAAAGTGTTTATTTCGTCATAATCCCGCTCGCCCGAGTCAAAGCTGACAACCCCACCCACATAGAGGCCTGACCAGTCATATACTGACGATACTAACGAGGGGGCAGCCATGACTTGCGGGCTGGGTTCAGGCAACATAACTGCACTACCTGCGATTGCATTGGTCGAAATTAATACCGCAATAGGTAGAATTGATAGTTTCATCATCATAGGAGTTCTCCAGCAATATATGTGAAAATTAATGTTCGATTGGAAGAATATTAACAGAATGCAAATATTCTGTATATCGGCATATAAATTTTGTTAAAAATTTAGTGTCATTTTTATCACAAAATACAAATCGACGGTCTATTTATACGCGATTATTATACCGTTAAACAATTTGAACCGATGATAAATACCCGGCGTGACTGCCGGGTATTTAGGCTTATGCCGCGACCATGGCCGTTAAAGCCGCTGCCGCCTCGGCGCCCTTGTTTACAAAATGCGCCTTAAAAAACGCGTTATGCACCGGCGTTTCTTGGTAATGATGCGGGGTTAGCACAACTGAAAACACAGGCACATCCATATCAAGCTGCACACGCATCAGCGCATCCACCACCGTGGCGGCCACAAAATCATGTCGGTAAATCCCGCCATCCACCACAAAGGCGCAGCCGATTACGGCATCGGCCCCAGCCGCAATCGCCCGCTTGGCGGCCAGCGGAATTTCAAAGGCGCCCGGCACGCGGATCACCTCCACCGCATAATCATCACCCACAGCTGATTGGAACCCGGCCAAGGCTTGATCCACAATATCAGCATGCCAATTTGCGGCGATAAATGTAACAGTTTTTTTGGTTGTATCTTTCATCTGGAATCCTTTCAAACACGGACCCCAAGGCAAAGGAAGCCCTGCGCAAACCTGCACAAAACCCCGCTCTCTTTCATCCGGACTTTAACCGTCGGCCCTGGAATTACACCAAGTCTGCTGACCCTTGGCATTGGCCAAGGCGCTCGCGGGCTATACCGCCGGTGGGGAATTTCGCCCCGCCCTGAGAACTGCATCACGATTACCCGTGACGCTGCCTCTCCGATAGCCCAATATCGACGCCTGAACAAGGATTACGACATGACTGAGTTACCAAATGCTGACCAGCTATTTGCCGTGATGGACGCCACTTGGCCCCCGCGCGCCACCACCCCCTGTGGCCCGTTTGTGTTGCGCGATGGGGCGGGCGGCGGCAAGCGAGTTTCGGCGGCAACCTGCGCCGCCGGGCAGGCCAGCCGGGATGAGGTTGCAGCGGCAAGTGACGCCATGCGCCAACGCGGTGAATCCCCGTTATTTGGCCTGCGCGGCGATCAGCACGCATTTGACCAAACCCTTACAGATATGGGATTTTCAGTAATAGACCCGGTGGTGATTTATGCCAATTCCGCCGCCGCACTTGCCGCCCTAACCCCCGAAGGCATGCCTGCCATTTATACCGAATCTCCGTTGAATATTCAGGCTGAAATTTGGGCGGCAGGCGGCATTGGCCCCGCCCGGTTGGCCGTTATGGCCCGCGCCAAAAGCCCCAAAACCCACATACTTGCGCGGTACAATGATCGCCCCGCTGGCGTGGCATTCGTGGCCATTCACGGCGATATTGCCATGCTCCACGCCCTTGAAGTCAAGGAAGAATTTCGCCGTTGCGGTATTGGGGCGTCCACCACAGCCTGCGCGGCAAAATGGGCGGTTGAACAGGGTGCGCGCGTTTTGGCGCTTGCCACGACCGTTGAAAACATCGGCTCAAATGCGCTGTATGCCCGCATGGGCATGGCGGTTTGCGCCCGCTATCATTACCGCATTTTGAAGGAGCCATCATGAATCCGTCCACCCCGCATCCAACCGCCCTAAACCTGCCACAGGCCAACCCGCTGCCCGCCGACACGCAAGCCTATTTTGACCTATGCGAAGCCAAGCTGGGCATGGTGCCCAACGTGCTGCGTGCCTATGCCCATAACATCGACAAGCTCAACGCTTTCAGCGCGATGTATAATGATCTGATGCTCGGCGCTTCCGCGCTGTCCAAGTTGGAACGCGAGATGATCGCCGTCGTCGTGTCTGCCGTCAACCGTTGCCACTACTGCCTTGTGGCCCATGGGGCTGCTGTGCGGGTTTTGGGTTCGCCCGAACTGGGCGAGGCCTTGATCACAAATTACCGTGTGGCCAACATCACCCCCCGCCAGCGCGCCATGCTCGATTTTTCGGTGATGATGTCAGAGGCCAGCGCCAAGATTGAGGAGGCCGACAGGGCGGCCTTGCGCGACCATGGATTTACCGATGCCGATATCTGGGACATCGCCGCCGTCGCATCATTTTACAACATGACCAACCGCATGGCCTCGGCCATCGACATGCGCCCCAACGCCGAATACCACGCCATGGCGCGTTAGGCTTTGTTAATGATGAAGTGATAGTGTAACCGCACCGTAAAAGCGGCTATTTTAGTTAAATCTGCTTGATTTTACCCCCTTTACCCCCCATTTTGCGGTTACAATATAACTTTAAGGGCTGCCCATGCATAATTCTTGCCAAGCCTGCGAAACCACCCAATTGGCGTCCGATACGCTTGCCAAACGTGGCGCGCGGATGACCGGGTTGCGCCGTGACGTTCTGTCAGCGCTCCACCATGAAAAACGCGCGATCGGCGCGTATGATTTGTTTGACCAACTCAAAGAACAAGGCAAGGTTTCGGCCCCCGCAGCCGTTTACCGTGTGCTGGATTTTTTGGTCACATCCGGCCTTGCCCATAAGGTTGAGGCCCTGTCGGCCTATGCTGCCTGTGCCGCCGGTGGCGGGCTACATTCGGCCGTTTTATTGGTGTGCGAAGGTTGCGGCCATGTTGATGAAAAGCCCGGCCAGCTATCAGCGCCCTTGGCCGGGTTTGATACCGAAAAAGGCTTTGAAACCCATGCCATTTCGGTTGAAGCTTTGGGCATATGCGCCGAATGCCGGGCCAAGTTGAATGACTGATATTTTGGTGCAAGCACAAAACGTCTCTGTTAAGCAGGGGCGGCGTATCTTGTTGGATTCAATCAGTTTTCAGCTTCTGGCAGGTGAAATTACCACGCTTATTGGCCCCAATGGCGCTGGTAAAACCACGCTGATCCGCGCGCTGATCGGGGCGCAGGCCTTGTCCTCGGGGCATATCAATAAGCGCCCCGGTTTGCGCATTGGCTACACCCCGCAAAAGCTGCAACTCGAACAGCTAATGCCTATGCCCGCCGCGCGGTTTTTGGCGCTGGCAGGCAAGGTGCCAGCCACGCGTTTGGCCACCGTATTAAACCAAACCCATGCCACCAGCTTGCAAGGCGCACAATTGCGCGACCTTTCTGGCGGCGAAATGCAGCGCGTGTTGCTGGCCCGCGCCTTACTGCGCGACCCGCATTTGCTGATCCTTGATGAACCGACCCAAGGGCTCGACCAGCCCGGCGAAGCCCGTTTTTATGAGCTTTTGGCCGAAATTCGGGTGCAAAGTGAAGTTGCGGTTTTTATGGTGAGCCATGATTTGCACGTCGTGATGGCCCAGTCCGATAAGGTGATTTGCCTGAACCAGCACATCTGTTGTTCGGGTGCCCCAGCGGCCATTTCGGTGGACCCGGCCTATAAGGCGCTGTTTGGTGAACGCGCCGCGCTGGCCGTGTATCAACACAACCATGACCACAGCCATGAGCATGGGCATGACCACAGCCACGGCCACGGAAAGCATTGAAATGATTGACGAATTTCTTATTCGTGCAGGTTTGGCAGGGCTGGCCGTGGCGCTGGCAGCAGCCCCATTGGGCTGCCTGATTGTTTGGCGGCGCATGGCCTATTTTGGTGATGCAACCGGCCATGCCGCCCTGCTCGGCGTGGTGCTTGGCGTGGCGCTTGGGCTGGCCCCGATGCTGGGTGTTGTCGTTGTCGCAGCCATCATGGCGCTGGTCGTTTCGCTCGTCTCAGGCCGTGCGGCCTATGGGGTTGATACGATGCTGGGTGTCTTTGCCCATTCGGCACTGGCGCTTGGCTTGGTGGCCGCAGCGCTTTTACCCGGCGCGCGGCTTAACCTGTTAAGCGTGCTACAGGGTGATATTTTGCTGGTAAGCTGGCGCGATGTGGCGCTGGTTTGGCTGGGCGCAGGGGCAATTATTGCAGTAATATCAATGTTTTGGCGCGCATTGGTCAATGCAACACTCAGCCCAGAACTTATGGTGGCCGAGGGTGGTTCGCTATTGCGGGACCGTTTGGTTTTAACACTTAGCCTTGCAGTATTTGTGGCCGTGGCCATGCAATTGGTTGGCGTTTTGCTGATAACCGCCATGCTCATTTTACCCGCCGCCGCTGCCGCCCCCTTGGCCCGATCGCCCGAACGAATGGTCGGGTTAGCCGCGCTTATCGGGGCGGTTTCCGTGCTAGGCGGGCTAGCGCTCAGCCTTGCGCTTGATACCCCGGCCGGCCCGTCCATCATCGTTATCGCAGCAGCCCAATTTGCGGCGGCTACGCTGGCAAGGCCACGCTGATTACCAATTTATCGGGCCACGACCGCGAAACTTTTCAGCCATAAAATCTATTAAAACCCGCAGCTTAGGCTGCAAATACCGGCCTTCCGGATACACGAAATGAATGCCAATTTCCTTGGCGGGCAAATCGGGCAATACCCGCACAAGCCGCCCCGACTTCATCGCATCGCATAAAATGAAACTGGGCGTATAGGCAATGCCAAGCCCCTGTTCCGCCGCTATCAGCAACGCATCACCGTTATTCGCCGTCAACCGCCCGCCAACCCGGACTTGGCGTTCCTCACCGCTGGCTGATGTCAGCCGCCATACATTGCCCGATGTGGTCAGTGAATAATGCAGCAAGGTGTGCGCTGACAAATCGTCAATTGTTTTCGGGGTGCCATTTTTGGCCAAATATGAAGGGGCTGCGACCAGAATAATATTGGCCGTAGCCAAGGTGCGCATCCGAAGTGAGCTATCTTCAAGCACGCCAATCCGCAGGGCGGCATCATAGCTTTCAGAGACAAGTTCAGTGTAACGATCTTCAAACACAACATTGATGGAAACCGCAGGGTATGTGGCCAAAAACTCTGTAATTACAGGCATTAGGTGGCGAATGCCAAAGCTAACGGGGGCTGAGATGCGCAGCTGTCCACGCGGGTCTGACTGCATGGCCGTAACCATTTCATCGGCCTCATTGGCGTCTTTTAGCACGGCAATCGCGCGGTCATAAAAGGCAAGCCCAATATCAGTCGGGCTAACCCGGCGCGTGGTGCGGTTGAGCAGGCGGACCGCAAGGCGTTCTTCCAATGCGGCTACATGTTTTGAAATTGCAGATTTTGACAAGTTCAACCGCCGAGCTGCATCCGTGAACCCGCCTTGGTCCACCACAGCCACAAAGGCCTCCATTTCCGACAATCGCCCCATATTTGCCCCTATTGTTGCCGCTCAGGCAAAAATGGGCTGTCAGGCAGCCAAAGTCAACGCAATCACGAACAGCTAGGTAGCTGCGTGCGATACAAATCGGCCTGCCGTTGAACTTGGCGCGCCACAGGCGGTAACCATGATTTATTGCGATAAGACCCGCGCGCATAGCCTGTATGGCCTTCATGATAAGCCAAATACTGGTTTTCGGCATCATCCAAGGCGATGTTGTTGCGCGAACGCGATTCATTCAAATACCAGCCAATAAAATCGACCGCATCGCGAAAACTTTGCCGCCGCGCGCTATGTGACCCGGTCTGATCCTGATACCATTCCCATGTACCATCCAACGCCTGACTAAAGCCAAAAGCCGATGAAATATGCCCCGATGGGATTGAACCCGCTGAATAGGTGCGCCTTGTGCGGGCGCGGGCGCGGAACGAGCTTTCCTTCCAGATGATCGCCATTACATCGGCTGGGTGAACGCCCCATTGGCGTTGCGCACGCGCCAAATCGTTTGACCAGCCACGTCGCTGATCAAGAATTGCGCATATGTTGTCTTGTTGGCTGGGCGGTTGGTTCTGGTTTACGCAAGAACCAAGCACAGATAACAAAACAAACGCCAGAATACCGAGGCGGTGACGGGGTTTCATGTGGACTGCTCGTATCTTTTTTATAATTGCCCCCATTTGGTCAGATTAACGATAAAAAATCAAGTCACGATGGTAAAAGCATCGCAAGGATGACCGGAATCGCGCCGATGGAGATGACGGTGGACACCACAACAAGGCCGGCGACATCTTCGGGCGCGGCATCATATTTCTCGGCTAGCATATAAGATGTAACGGCCACAGGCGTGGCAAGCTGCATCACAAGAGCGGCAAAGGCGATATCGGGTAGGCCAAAGGCGCGGCCCACAACAACGGCCACAGCAATGCATAAAATAAGCTTGAGCGCAGAGAGCCAAAAAGCCCGGCCAAGCGCGGCAGGTTGCAACCGGTAAATGGCCGCGCCCAAAGTAATCAGCATCACTGGAATGGCGATTTGGCCTATCGTATCCAGCGTGCGGGCCGCCCATAGTGGCACACCCCAACCCATGGTCAGGAACAATGCCCCCAGCAGGGTTGCCCAAACCATCGGCTCACGCAGTGCCGCCAAGGGGCTGCGCGCGCCTGACACAATCCAAACGCCAATGCTGAACGATAAAACGGCCATAACCGCAAAAATAACGACCGCAAAATCCAACCCGACCGTGCCAAAGGCAAAGAGCGCCAGCGGCAGGCCAATATTCCCGGTATTCCCAAAAACCAGCGGTGCTAAATAGACCCGTTGCGGCAAGCGCAGGGCGGCAATCAATCCAAATGCCGCCAGCGCAACCAGTAAATAGGCAGCCCCGGCCGCAAGTGCTGTATCGCGCAAGGTGCTTGGGTCAATGCCAGAGCGCACCAGCGCCATAAAAATAAGACAAGGCACTGATAATGTCATCGACAGGCGGGTGACAAATTGCACGCGATATTCATAACCAAGCCGCACCCAAAGCCAGCCGATAAACGCCAGAATAAAAATTGGCGCGATGCTTTCGAGCACGGATGCAGCTAGCTGAAAAATATCCATAACGCGCCTTTGTAAATTTGTGCCGAGGCAATTCGAATTCCCGCAGCTTGGCAAGCCTTAATCAAAGCCAAATCGCGCCACCACCATCTTTTGTTTCTAAATATTCCCGCCGGAGGCATCGGCCCGCCCGGAATTGCCTGCCTTTGAATGGACAGCGCCACAGCCCGGTGTTACATGTGCCAGCCAATTTCAAAGAAGGCGATTCCATGCTGAAGGGCAAAGCGAAATTTACATTGGGCGAGGTGGTGCGCCACCGCATGCACCCGTTTCGCGGGGTTGTTTATGATATTGACGCGGTATTTGCGAATACCGAGGAATGGTATTTGTCAATCCCCGAGGAGTTGCGCCCCGCCAAGGACCAGCCCTATTACCACCTGCTGGCTGAAAACGACACGAGCTATTATATGGCTTATGTGTCAGAACAAAACCTTGTGCATGATGACACGGGCGAGCCTGTTGAGCACCCCGAGGTCGAAGCCATGTTTGGCGCGCTGGAAGGTGGGCGCTATCGGCTCGGCAGTCGGATGCATTAAGGCACCCGCTTGCTAGTCTTCGTCGGCATTTGCACCTGTGCGGCGGGCCAAATAGGCGCGGTTGAAGGCAATATAGCCATTTGCCGTTATGCCTAAATGCTGCTGCATTAGCCTGTGAAGGCGCGGCAATTGGTAAAATGGCACCTGCGGCAGGCTATGATGTTCGGCATGGTAGGGCATGTTCCATGCCAAGAACCGCACCAGCCGGGTGGTAAATGTTGTGCGGGTATTTTCCAGCATATTGGCAACATGCGGGCAGTCGCCATGTTCGGCGAGCAGGTATAGGCGCAGCATGGGTTGGCCCAGCAGCACGGGCAGCACCCATAGCCATAGCAAGGCGGGGCTAAACCAAAGGCTGACCAGCCCTAGCCCATACAATGCCAGCATAATCAGCGCTTCGGCCTGCATACGGCCCTTTGCTCGCTTGGGGAGATAGGGCGCATCGGCGCGGCGAAGCGCTAGCTGGACCAGCAGGCGGCTTTGATACATCCAATAGGGCAGGCCAGACACATGGCGCAGCCATTGGGCTTTGGTTTTAATTTCGGGGCCAGCAAGTTCAGGGTCTTTGCCCGGCACATGGGTGTATTTGTGGTGCGCAAGGTGGAAATAGCGAAACCAGATGAAGGGCAGTAGCAATACAAGCCCGGCCAAGTGGCCCACAGCGTCATTTAGCCAGGGTTTGGCAAAGGGTGTGCGATGGGTGCATTCATGCTCAAGCGTGAACAAAAACACCAGCGCCACGCCGTGCAGCGGTAGTAATGCCCACCAAAACGGCACGCGCAGGGCAATACCGGTGCCAAGCAGCGCAATAAGCCCAACATGAAGCGCCAAGTGCCGTAGCCCGGCAGCATTGGAGATGCGGTTAAGCGCGGCACGCTCGGTGGCAGGTAGGGTGGCGATAAGGCTTATATGGTCCATAATTCATGACGATCATCTGAGTTGGATTGACTGTCAAGCAGGCGCGGGCGGCAGGCGCGGCTTGACTCTGCGCTGACCTTGCGGCAATTCGCAAAGGGCTGGGGTGCTGTCGCCGCCCGGCCATTTGCAGTGTGCCCCGAAGGATATGCCATGATCACCCCGGTATTGCCAACTTATGCCCGTGCCCCGCTAAGCTTTGTGCGCGGTGAAGGTGTGTGGATTTATACCGAGGATGGGCAGCGATATTTGGATTTAGGGGCCGGGATTGCGGTAAACGCGCTTGGCCATGCGCATCCGCATTTGGTTGCGGTGCTGCGCGACCAAGCGGGCAAATTGTGGCATACATCTAACCTATATGACATTCCGCATCAGCGCCGCTTGGCTGAACGGCTGGCGGATGCCACCTTTGCAGATACGATGTTTTTTACGAATTCCGGCACCGAGGCGATTGAATGCGCGGTGAAGATGACCCGCAAATATTTCAGCCATAATGACCAGCCGGAACGGTTTGAAATTATCACCTTTAGCGGTGCGTTCCATGGCCGGTCTTCGGCCGGGATTGCGGCTTCGCGTGGTGAGAAGATGGTGAAGGGATTTGGCCCATTGCTGCCGGGGTTCAAGCAGGTGCCGCTTGAGGATAGTGCCGCGCTGAAAGCCGCGATTGGGCCTGAAACGGCGGCGATTATGATTGAGCCGGTGCAGGGCGAGGGCGGCATTCGGGTTGTGAGCGCTGCCTTCCTACAAGAGCTGCGCGCGATATGTGATGCACAGGGTCTGTTGTTGATTTTTGATGAAATTCAATGCGGTGTCGGCCGCACGGGCAAGCTGTTCGCCCATGAATGGGCCGGTATAACGCCTGATATTATGACCGTGGCCAAGGGCATTGGCGGGGGCTTTCCGCTGGGGGCCTGTTTGGCAACCGAAGCGGCGGCTGGCGGCATGGGGCTTGGCACGCATGGGTCCACCTATGGTGGCAACCCGCTAGCTTGTGCCGTCGGCAATGCGGTGTTGGATGTAGTGCTAAGCGATGGGTTTTTGGCGCAAGTCAACCGCGTTGCTGGCCATTTCCGCCAAGGCTTGGAAGGGTTGGTTGCCAGCCATCCTGATATATTTGAAACTGTGCGCGGCGAAGGGCTGATGCTGGGCTTGAAATGCAAAGCTGCCAATAGCGATGTGATGAAAGCCGCTTACGCCCAAGCCCTGCTAACTGTGCCCGCCGCTGATAATGTGCTGCGCATTTTGCCGCCACTGACCATTACGACCGCTGAAATTGATGACGCGCTGGCCCGGTTGAACCGCGCTGCCACAGCCTTGGAAAGCCATGACTGATGAAGAATTTTCTGGATATTCACCAAACCCCGCAGGCTGACCTTTCGGGCATTATTTCTGAAGCACGGCGCATCAAAGATGCCCGTGCGGGCCAACCCAAAGGTGCAAAGGATGCCGAGCAGCCGCTGGCTGGCCATATGGTTGCGCTGATTTTTGAAAAACCCTCAACACGGACGCGGGTGTCATTTGATGTGGGCGTGCGCCAAATGGGTGGCGAGACTATGGTGCTTTCCGGGCGGGAAATGCAGCTTGGTCATGGCGAAACCATTGCCGATACCGCCCGCGTGCTCAGCCGGTATGTCGATCTGATCATGATCCGCACATTTGAAGAAGCGACGCTGTTGGAAATGGCTGAACACGCCACGGTGCCGGTGATTAACGGGCTGACCAACCGCACGCATCCGTGCCAGATAATGGCCGATATTATGACCTTTGAAGAGCATCGCGGCCCGATCCGGGGTAAAAAGGTTGTTTGGGTGGGCGACGGCAATAATGTTTGCGCCTCATGGCTGCATGCCGCCGGGCAGTTTGGGTTTGATTTTACCTTTACAGGCCCACTGACACTGGAACCCGAAGCGGACTCAATTGGCTTTGCGCGCGATATGGATGTGCGCGTTACGATTGAGCGCGACCCAGTTGCCGCGATGCGCGGTGCAGATTTGGTGATTACCGATACATGGGTTTCGATGCATGACCCGGAATCTGCCAAAGAACGCCGCCATAACCAATTGCGCGCCTATCAGGTAAATGAAGCTTTGATGAGCCATGCCAAGCCCGATGCATTATTCATGCATTGCCTGCCAGCCCACCGCAACGACGAGGCCACGAGCGCGGTTATGGATGGCCCGCATTCGGTTATTTTTGACGAGGCTGAAAACCGTTTACATGCACAAAAAGCAATTGTGCGCTGGTGCTTGGGTGCCTAGGCAATTTGTTTTGACTTGTAGTGCGAACCGCATAATCTGACAGCTTAATCATGTGGAGTTGGACGGTTGTGGAAGAAGTTTCCGGATGGTGATGAGGCGACCAAAGATATTGGGGCGCTTGTGACGGCAGCGAAAAAAACCAAGGACAAGCCAGCATTGGTAGCGGCGACGCTGGCCAAGCAAAAGCTGGGTAATTTGGAGCAGCTGAAAGCCAAAGGCAATGATACAAAATCGGCGGAAAAGCAACTGCTTGGCCTTTATAATGATGCTTTTGAACTGGTTAAAGCGGTCGAAGATCAGCCGACATGGAGCGTGACCCTCGGGTCCAACTTTAAGGCTGAGCTGGAGTTGGTGCAGGATGGGGCGGAATCATCCAAGCTGAAATCATGGCTGGCAGGAATCAAAAAACTAGGGCCGTTTGAGGCGGCCAATGCCGAGCGGATTAAATGCACGCCAATGTCGGGCGATGAGTTTCATGTGTATTTGGGTAAGGCAAACCGGGTTTATTTTACCGCCAATAAAAAGACAGGCAGTGTTACATTGACCGGGGTTAAGCACCGCTAATCTGGGTGCTTAAATTCAATGGGCGCAGCGGATGGCCCGCCGCCCGTGCCAAGCCTTGGCCCCGATCGTTGATTGGGGCTGGGCGCAGCAGGGCTGAACCATCGCCGGAGTTGGTTGCAGTGTGGGCGCCTCTGGCGGGGATATTTAGGGGTTAGATGGCGCCGAAGCTGTCGCGCAGGGCATTTGACCAAGCTTCGGACATGTCACGAAAGCCGGGGTCATCGGCTTCGATGCGGCTGGAATGGCTGATTTTGCATTCACCATCGCGGATCATCACCAGATCCAGCGGCATGCCGACCGAGAGGTTGGAGCGCAGAGTGGAATCCATTGATAAAAGCACCGCTTTACGCCCATCTTCGAGCGATGTGTCGGTTGTGACAACACGGTCGAGCAGGGGTTTGCCGTATTTATGTTCGCCGATTTGTAAATAGGGGGTATCCGGGGTGGCTTCGATGAAGTTCCCTTCGGAATAGATGTGGAACATCCGCGCCGCGCCGCCCTTGCGCTGCCCAGCCATGATGAATGACGCAGTTGAGTTTTGGGACATCCGACCCATGCGCGTAGAAATTTCTGTGCTGACATCGGCCAATTTATCACCAACAATTTTGGCGGCGGTGAGCAATGAAGGCGTGCCCATAATGCAATTTTCGGGGGCAACATCGGGGTTGTCGATGTCTTCTTGAAGGCGAGAAATGACGTTTTGGGACACAGACAAGCTGCCCGCTGTCATAAATGCGATGACCCGTTCGCCCGGTTCTTCAAAGACGAACATTTTTCGATACATTGCAATATTGTCGAGACCCGCATTTGTGCGAGTGTCAGACAGCATCACCATGCCTTGTTTTAGCAACAAACCCACGCAATATGTCATAACGGCGCTCTTTACTGCTCGGATGTGACCGAGACATTGATGTCCATGCGTTCTGATCCGGAGCCGAACGCTACGCCGCGTATAGGCGCACCATCAGCGGCGTCAAGCCCGGAACCGAGACGAATGTAACGATCATCTGGGCAACAGCGATTGGCCACGTCAAATCCGACCCAGCCTAGCCCGGCAATATGGATTTCCGCCCAGGCATGGCTGGCCTCGTGCACGTTGGTATCTTCGGTGGCAAATAGATAGCCGATAACATAGCGCGCTGGTAGCCCAGCACAGCGTGCCATGGCGATGAGGGCTTGGGCTTGGTCTTGGCAAACGCCTTGCCCCGCCGCCCAAGCGGTTGCGGCAGAATCCCCAGCCTTGCTTGTGCCGGGCTGATAAGCAATGTGATCAGCGCAACCGTCAGCCAGTGCATGCGCAAGGCTAAGCTGGTTATCATCATCCTGCGCGGCTTGGATCGCCGTAGTGGCGGCCTGCATTGTGCTTTCGGGCCGAGTTAGGGCGGTATCACGCAGATAGGCCAAGGGGTTGATCAACTCATGCGCGCCGCGCAGCACGCCAGTCAGGTCTGTCGTTTCGACGGTGCCGCTGACATGCACTGAAACTTCGGTAACCGGGCCGGTAATGGTCATCGTGCACACCCGATCACCCGCGCCATCGGTAAATGGTTCGGTGATGATTGCGCCGTCAACATGCACCGCCCAATCAATTATCCGCTGATTGTCGCATAGCGTGGGCATCAGCCGATAGCTTTGTGCGATGCGTTTTTGCGGTGAGGCGTAGCGGTAATGGGTGGTATGGCTGACGGTCAGTTGCATTTATACAGCCCCAAATAGGTAGGATTCGCCGATTAAGCGGTGCAACTTCGAATTGCGGGCGATGAAATTGCTTAGAAACCCGTGGACACCTTGGGCCATAATGTTCTCAATCCGCGCGGTTGTCAGATCAGTGAACATTTCTGCTGCAAATGCATCAGCCTCGGACCGCCCGCCATTGTTTTTTGAAAGATGCCGCAGATGCCGATCAATTTGTTCTACGCAAAACAGCAATGAGCGCGGTGAGGCGGCGTTGAGAATGAGGAAATGCGCGATGGTTTGAGCTTCGATTTCACCGCCATAGGCCCAGTGATAGGCCCGATGTGCCGACAGCGCGCGCAACAGCGTTAACCACTGAAAGCGATCAATTTCGCCGCCCACCATATCAATAGTGGGGAGGAGGACGAAATATTTAACGTCAAGCAAACGGGCGGTATTGTCAGCCCGTTCGACATAATAGCCAAGGTTAAAAAAATCATAGCCATCCGAGCGCAATTGCGTGGTGGAAAATGCGCCGCGCAGCACAGAAGATTGCCGCTTGGTCCAATCACAAAGTTCGGGCAGCGACAGATCACGGCTGCTTTCAAGCTCCAGCAGGCGCAAATAGGATTCGTTAACCGCCTCCCACACTTCGGACGTGATGCCGGTGCGGGCCGAGCGCATATTGTTGCGCGCTGCGCGTAGGCAATTGCGGATAGAGGAGGGGTTATCTTCATCAAAGATGAGGTATTCAGCAACGTCGGATTTGTTTGCAGTGCCGAATTTATCGGCAAACTTATGAGCAGAGCCGGCGGCGGCTAGCACGGATATCCATTCACTGGCGTGGCCTCCGGCGGCCTTGGGCATCATCGCCATGCGATAGCCGACTTCAAGCAGCCGCGCGGTTGCATCTGTCCGCTCCATATTGCGGGCAGCCCAGTAAAGGTTTTCTGCGGTTCTACTAAGCATCGTCGGCAATTACCCATGTATCTTTTGCGCCGCCGCCCTGACTTGAATTAACAACAAGCGAGCCTTCGCGCATGGCCACCCGTGTTAGCCCGCCGGGCACAAGCGTAACCTTTTCACCCACAAGGCAATATGGGCGCAGATCAACATGGCGCGGGGCGAGGCCGGATTCGACGAATGTCGGCGAGGTTGATAGCGCCAGCGTTGGCTGTGCAATGAAATTACCGGGTTCGGCCTTGATCCGTTCGGCGTATGCGGCGATTTCGGCTTTGGTTGAGGCGGGGCCGACCAGCATGCCGTATCCACCCGAGCCATGAACCTCTTTCACCACCAACTCGCCCAAATGTTCGAGCACATATTTCAAATCAGACGGCTCATGGCACATCCATGTCGGCACGTTGTTCAAAATCGGCTCTTCACCCAGATAAAAGCGGATCATCTCGGGCACATAGGTATAGACCGCTTTGTCATCGGCAACTCCGGCGCCGGGGGCAGAGCAAATTTGTACACCGCCCGAGCGATAGACATTCATCAGGCCGGGCACGCCGACGAGTGAATCGGAGCGAAAGCAGAGCGGGTCGAGATAATCATCATCAATGCGGCGATAGATGACATCAACCCGCTTGGGGCCGCGCGTGGTGCGCATATAAACGAAGTCACCATCGACAAACAGGTCTTGGCCTTCAACAAGTTCCAGGCCCATTTGGTCGGCCAAAAAGGAATGCTCATAATAGGCTGAATTGAAAGCGCCGGGCGTTAAAATTACGGCACAGGGGTCGCGTTCACATTTAACGGGGGCGACCGATAGCAGGGTTTTGCGCAGCAAGTCGGGGTAGTTATCAATCGGCTCAACGCGGGCGCGGTGAAATAGGTTGGGAAACATCCGCATCATAATTTCGCGGTTTTCCAGCATGTAAGACACGCCTGACGGGGTGCGGCAATTATCTTCCAACACGTAAAATTCACCCAAACCGGTGCGCACAAGGTCTATTCCAATAATATGCGAATAGATTTTGCGCGACGGCGTGATGCCTACCATCGAGGGTTCATAGGCCACATTGCGATAGACCAAATCGGCGGGAATGCGGCCCGAGCGGATAATTTCGCCGCGGTGATACACATCCCACAAAAACGCATTCAACGCGCGGGCCCGTTGTTTCACGCCCTTTTCCAGCCGCCGCCATTCGCTTTCCAAAAAGACGCGGGGCATCATATCAAACGGGATCAGCCGTTCGGCGTTATTGTCTTCACCATACACAGCAAAGGTAATGCCAATACGTCGGAAAATTGTTTCAGCTTCGACCTTCTTTTGGGCGAGCTCGGCAGGGGAGTATTTGGAGAAAAGTTCGACGATATGCGCATAGGCGGGGCGCAGGCTTTCACCGTCATACATTTCATTGAAAAAAGCGGGTTTAGCTGGTGTGTCCATGATATCCTTTTCACCCTCACGCTCCATTATTCCAAGAGCTTCGTCAACGGGAAATCGGGTGTTTCGGCGATATCTCGTGGGTGCTGGCGGTAAATGGGTGGCGGTTTGTGCGGTGCAAGATACAGCGGTGCGACCAAGAAATTGCGGACCGTTTTGTCGCTTAGGGTGCGGTGGATAATTGCGCAGATATGGGCGGGTATAAAGGCTGCGGGCTTGCCGCTTCGCCGAGGTGCTGGGTTTTTTCAGATTTGATAATTTGTTATATAAAATCAAGTCTTTAACAGATCGCGGGCGCGATCAGCATTTGGCAACGCCCAATTTTCAGAAAACGGCAGTTTACAAGCTTGGGGCCGCGCGTTGCGGGCTACCAACTGGCGGATGATCCTGGCCCAATCGGTCGGTGCCTTACCAACGGAATTACCCGCGCTGCCCGGTTCGTTTTTCATGGAATGGATAAATTGGTCTAGACCGAAGGCCGCCCATGTGGATGATGGTGGCTGGGCCAAATTTGGAGGAGCGCGGCGATGAAATTACTGCGACATGGTGAACCCGGCGCCGAAAAACCGGGGATGATTGATGACGCGGGCGCACTGCGCGACCTGTCAGGCCATGTGGCCGATATTGGTGGCGCTACGCTTTCGGATGACGGGCTTGCCAAATTGCGCGCGATTGACCCGGCAAGCCTGCCGCTGGTCGCTGATGGCACGCGGCTTGGCCCCTGCGTGGCGGGCACCGGCAAATTCATTTGCATCGGGCTGAATTATGCCGATCATGCGGCGGAATCCGGCATGGCCGTGCCGCCCGAACCGGTGATCTTCATGAAAGCCACCAGCGCCATTTGCGGCCCGAATGACCCGATAATCATTCCGCGTGGGTCTGAAAAAACCGACTGGGAGGTGGAGTTGGCGGTCATTATCGGCAAGCGCGCGAAATATGTTAGCGAGGCCGATGCGCTGGACTATGTGGCCGGATATGCCGTGACCAATGATGTGTCTGAGCGGGCCTTTCAAATTGAACGCGCCGGACAATGGACCAAGGGCAAATCTTGCGACAATTACGGCCAGATCGGCCCTTGGCTGGTGACACGCGATGAGGTAGCCGACCCGCAAAACCTGCCCATGTGGCTGACGGTTAATGGCCAGAAAATGCAAAATGGTTCGACCAAAACCATGGTTTATGGCGTTGCGCATGTCGTGGCGTACCTGAGCCAATTCATGAGCCTGCATCCCGGCGATGTGATCTCTACCGGCACGCCGCCGGGCGTTGGCATGGGCCAAAAACCGCCGCGCTATTTGCGGGCCGGCGATGTTGTTGAGCTGGGCATTGAAGGGCTGGGCCGCCAGCGCCAAGACGTGATTGATGACGCAGAGTAA